>Ga0075421_100007340_pt1 | contig 13494 bp, 11 predicted proteins | sample SoiMetdeltSBSDD5_FD_75292 | JGI IMG/M metagenome (GOLD analysis project Ga0075421, IMG submission 75292) | Bulk soil microbial communities from a Populus tree surrounding site in Tennessee, USA - Soil MetaG P. deltoides SBSDD5 | ecosystem: Environmental > Terrestrial > Soil > Tree plantation...
CGCGCGAGCGCGTCGAGGCGCTCGTGCATCGCAAAGATCTGGAGGCGCTCCAGCGCGAGCTGGACAGACTTCATCCCGCCGACGTCGCCTACATACTGGAAGCACTGCCGCTCGACGACCGCTTGATCGTCTGGAATCTCGTCAAAGCCGATCGCGATGGGGAGATCCTGCTCGAAGTCTCCGATGCGGTGCGCGAGAGCCTCATCGCGAGCATGGACGAGGACGAGCTCGTCGCCGCGACGGAGCAGCTCGACACCGACGAGATCGCCGACCTCGCGCCCGACCTTCCACGCGAGGTCATCCAGGACGTTTTCAAATCGCTGTCCGTCGAAGAGCGCGAGCAGCTGCGGGCGGCGATGTCGTACGAGGAGGACTCCGTGGGCGCGCTCATGGATTTCGACATGGTCGAGGTGCGCGAAGACGTCACGCTCGAGGTGGTCCTGCGCTATCTGCGCCGCCTCGACGAGATGCCGGACCATACCGATCAGCTTTTCGTCGTGGACCGCAACGCGCAGCTGAAGGGCCTGCTGCCCGTCAACCGGCTGCTGGTGACCTCGCCCGAATCGCTCGTCGGGGACGTCATGCTGCGCGAGCACGTGCAGTTCAGCCCGCGCGAGAACGCCCACGATGCGGCGGCAGCTTTCGAACGCTACGACCTCGTCTCTGCCCCCGTCGTGGAGGACGATGGGCGGCTGGTGGGCCGTGTCACCGTTGCGGCAGTCATGGATTTCATCCGCGAAGCGCAGGACAGCGACATGCTTTCGGCCGGCGGCTTGCGCGAGGACGAAGATCTTTTCGCTTCGGTGTGGAAAAGCGTGAAGAACCGCTGGGCATGGCTGGCGGTGAACCTGGTGACGGCGTTCATCGCATCGCGCGTGATCGGCATATTCGAGCACTCGATCGCGCAGCTCGTTGCGCTGGCCGCGTTGATGCCCATCGTCGCCGGCATCGGCGGCAATTCGGGAAACCAGACGATCACGATGATCGTGCGCGCGCTTGCGCTCGGCGCGATCACACGCGAGAACGCCCGCAAGCTTTTCATGAAAGAGATGGGCGTCAGTGTTCTGAATGGGCTCATCTGGGGCAGCGTAGTGGGACTTTTCGCCTTTCTCATCTACCGCAACTGGCAGCTCGGTGTGGTCATGACCGCGGCGATGCTGCTCAACCTCCTGCTCGCTTCGATGATGGGCGTGGCGATACCGCTGCTCATGGAGAAGCTCGGTCGGGATCCCGCATTGGGCTCCAGCGTGCTGATCACGGCGATCACGGACAGCGGCGGGTTCTTCATATTTCTGGGACTCGCAACCTTGTTTCTCGTGTGACTTTTTTAACGCTGGCAGTGGCGCAACCCCTGGAATAAACTTTTTCCGCCCTCTGTTGGCCGAATTATCAGAAGTCGAGAAAGGCTCCTTGGATACGCTCGCTGAGTTTGGCGCACGGGTGAACGAGCTGATCCCGCGGTTACGACGGTACGCGCGCGCCCTAACGGGTGAGCGCAGCGCCGCGGACGATCTTGTGCAGGACACGCTCGAACGGGCGTGGACCAAGCTTCATCTCTGGCGTGCCGGCAGTGATCTTCGAGCCTGGCTCTTTACGATCATGCACAACGTCCACGTGAATCAGGTGCGCTCCCGGAGCGCGGCCGCCACGTTGCCGCTGGACGACGACGTGGCCGATGCGCCGGTACGTGCGACCCAGGCCGACATGCTGGAAGTGCGCGACATCGATACCGCCTTGAAGCGCCTGCCCGTCGAACAACGCGAAGTGCTACTACTGGTTGCTCTCGAGCATATGTCCTATCAGGAGACTGCAGACACGCTGGGGATACCGATCGGCACCGTCATGTCGCGGCTCGCGCGCGCACGAGAGCGCCTGCGCATGATGCTCGACGCCGACGCCGGCGCGACGAGCCTAAAGGTCGTGAAATGAATAACCCGCAGATTACCGAGGCAGACCTCCACGCCTGGCTCGACGGCGCGTTGCCGCAGGCGCGCCGCGCCGAAGTCGAGGCGTATATCGCCGCGCATCCCGCGGAGGGAGAGCGGATGGCGTCGTACCGGCGCAACGACCAGGCAATCGAAGCGCGATACGACCCGGTTCTGACGGAACCGCTCCCCGCCCGTCTGCTGCATCGCGATGCGCGAACACCTGCGCGACTATGGCGCTATGCTGCAGCTGCGGGGTGGATTTTCCTCGGTGGCCTCGCCGGTTGGCAGTTACACGACTGGAAGTCGGCCGACAGGCGATCCGATTCACCGTCGTGGGCGCGCCGTGCCGCTGTCGCGCACGTCGTATACAGCCCCGAAGTTCGGCACCCCGTCGAAGTGGCGGCAGACCAGGAGGCGCATCTCGTCGCGTGGCTGTCGAAGCGGCTCGGCACGTCGCTCAAGATCCCCCGGCTGGACGCACTCGGCTATTCACTGGTCGGCGGGCGACTTCTGCCGGGAGACCAGGGCCCGGTGGCGCAGTTCATGTACCAGGATGCCCAGGGGCAGCGATTGACGCTGTACGTCCGGACGAACCGCGACCACAGCAAGGAGACGGCTTTCCGCTTCGCTCAGGAAGGAAACGTGCGGCAGTTCTACTGGGTCGACCGCAGCCTCGGCTATGTCCTCAGCGGGGAGGTCGGGAAAGAGGACTTGCTGCGGGTGGCCAACGCCGTCTACCAGCATCTGAATCCCTGAGGGCCGCACGACGCGGGCCGTACCGCGCGCGTCGAGTGCGTGACGCAACTCACGTGCGTCGGAGACCGGTGGGTACTTGAGAAATCAGGGAGAGGAACTGCGGAGGGCGGGGGGCGGGAGCCGGGGGTTACCCAGCCCCCGCTTTGCTACTGACTACTTCTTCTTCGCTGCTTTTTTCTTCGCTGCTTTTTTCTTAGCTTTTTTCTTCGCTGCCATCATAGTCTCCTTTAAAGTTAACCTAGGCATGCTTCACGTGCGATGGTTACAACTGCTTCGCACTCCCATCACACGATTTTTCGAACGTTGTAGCCATCGTCTTTTCCATCGTTCTCCCGAAAAAAATTCGGAAAAACCGTGCGTGGTGCGCCAATTCTATGCTACGGCTCAAAAAAAAAGCAACACCTTTGTCAACACTATTTGACGATGGAATATGGCGTTGTGTGTTTGTCGCAACATCTCAACTGCGCGAACGGGTGAACGCGTCAACGAATAAACGGATGAATGCGAACGTGCGTGAAGCGAAGTTCAGAACCAATGTTGGGCGTGGCTTAACGACCATTCACTCTCGTTCTTGAGCGCGCGGTCTCTTGTTCGCGCGTTCACTTGTTCACTCGTTCACGTGGTTTCAAGAGGGGAGCCGCCGCTCGCGCGCGATGAGGTCGCTCAGCTCTTCACGGGTGCGAATGACGTAAACCGCTTCTCCATCGACCATGACTTCGGCCGCGCGCGGCCGCGAATTGTAGTTCGATGCCATGCTCATCCCGTAAGCTCCCGCAGACATCACCGCGAGCAGGTCCCCTTCCCGCACGGCGAGGCTGCGTCCCCGCGCAAGGAAATCGCCGGTCTCGCACACGGGGCCGACGATATCGTAAATGTCGGCGCTCCCGTTCTCTCGCACGGGCAGCACCTCGTGCCATGCGTCGTATAGCGCCGGTCTGATGAGATCGTTCATGGCGGCGTCGACGATCGCGAACTTCCGGTCTTCGCCGCGCTTGAGGTACTCGATACGCGTAAGCAGCACGCCGCCGCCGCCGGCGAGATGGCGGCCCGGCTCGAAGAGAAGTTTCAGCGCGGGATTCGGAAAAGCCGCCATGACGGTGCTCGCGTAAGCGGCGATGGCTGGCGGCACCTCGTCCTGATAGCGGATACCGAGCCCGCCCCCGACATCGACGTGCTCGATAGCGATCCCCAGTCTGCCGAGCTGGTCGACGAGCTCGGCCATCCTGGAAAGCGCCTCCCCGATCGGCTCGATTTCCGTGAGTTGCGATCCGATATGGCAGTCGATGCCTTTTATCGCGACGTGCTGGAGGCGACGGGCTCGTTCGTAAAGCGGAATCGCCTCCCCGTAAGGAATGCCGAACTTGTTCTGCTTGAGGCCGGTCGCGATGTAGGGGTGCGTGCCTGCATCCACGTCCGGATTGATGCGCAGGCTGACGGGCGCTGTCGTCCCGAGCTCGCCGGCGATGCGATCGATCCGCTCGAGCTCGCTTTCGGACTCCACGTTGAAACACAGAATGCCGGCGTTCAGGGCGGCGCGAATTTCGTTTTCGGACTTGCCGACGCCGGAAAAAACGACTTTCTCCGGCGCGCCGCCCGCTGCAAGCACGCGCTGGAGCTCCCCGCCCGACACGATATCGAAGCCGCTTCCCAAGCGGCCGAAAAGATCGAGGATGGCGAGGCTAGAGTTCGCCTTTACCGCGTAGCACACGAGGTGATCGCGTCCTTCGAACGCGGCACTGAAGCTCGCGTACGCGTGAGTGAGGGCTGCGCGCGAATACACGTAGCAGGGGGTCCCTACTTCCGCGCCGATGCGCGTGAGCGGGACGGCTTCTACGTGAAGCTCGCCCCCTCGATAGGTATATGGGCTCACTTGGGCGGTGGCGCGGAGTCCGAAGGTACCGGGCGGTCGGGCTCGGATGGCGGTATCAAGACGGGGGACGGCTTGGCAGCACCTGGCTTTGAAGAGGGCAGGTACAGCGGTCCTTTGTAGCCGCATCCGGCCATGGCGGTGACGAGCGCGAGCGCGAGATAGCGAGAAGCCGCGCGGCGGGACCAGCTTGCAAATGGGCGGAGATTCATATCAAACGAGCAGATAACGGTGACCTTCGTAGCGAAGCTCCTTCCGCCGCTCGGCGTGGTCGGGAACGAGCTGGGCGACGATGTCCCAGAAGCGGGATGAGTGATTCATTTCGATGAGGTGAGCGACTTCGTGCGCGACCACGTAATCCAGAAGGCGTGGCGGCATCTGGATGAGCCGCCAGTTGAGATGGATGCGGCCGCTCGCGTGGCAGCTTCCCCAGCGCGTACGTGCGCTCGATAGCAGCACCTGCGGCACCGTGTCGAGACCGAGCAACCCTGTGTAATGCGCGACACGGTCGGAGAAGCAGGCAAGCGCCTGGCTGTGCAGCCACTCGTGCACTTTTTTCGCGACGGACGCGCCCTGCGTGCCGACACAGAGGTGCAAACCATCGAGGTACACCTCGCGGTGATCGGCGAGGAGCTTCAGCGCAAAGGGACTCCCCAGGAGCATCAGGGGCTCGCCGTCGGTCCACCGCGGCACCGGTGTGCGGCGGGCTTGCCACTCTTCGAGCTTTCGCAGAACCCATGCGGAATGTTTGCGCAGCAGGCGGTCGATCGCGCCCTGCGTCGCATCCCAAGGTGCGCCGACACGCAGCCCCTGCTCGTCGACGAGAATCGAGATGGCGCGGCGGCGGAGACTTCGCTTGATCGTGTAGGTGACGAGCGTCCCTTCGAGCGCGAGATGCGCGCGTCCGACCGGCTGCTGCTGCCGAAAAGCAAGCGGCAACTGGAGCTGCCCTTTCCTAGCGCGTCTCATCTTCATGTAACCGGCGGGTTTCGTTCTCGATCCATCGCGCTATATTCTGCATGAGCGCCGCCGGTTTTTCTCCTCCGGCGCGCATCAGCGGTCCGATGCTCACGGTCACGAGCCCGGGTCGTTTCACGAACCCATTCTTCTGCCAGTACGTCCCCGCGTTGTGGGCGACCGGAAGCACCGGGGCGCCCGCCTTCTCCGCGAGCCATGCGCCACCGATCTGATACTCGCCTGTCTCCCCCGGCGCGACGCGCGTGCCTTCGGGAAAGATGACGATATAGAAGCCTCGGCGAAGTCGGTCGCGGCCCTGCTCGAGCATCTGCCTGAGGGCGCTGGGTCCCGCCCTGCGATCGATCGCGATCGGCGAAAGCATTGCGAGGCCCCAGCCGAAGAAGGGGATCCAGAGCAGCTCGCGCTTCACGACCCACACCTGAGGCGGAAAGATTACCTGGAAAGCCAGCGTCTCCCAGGCCGATTCGTGCTTGCCCATGATGATGCACGGCTCGCGCGGTATGTTTTCCGAGCCGAGCACCCGATAGCGTATGCCGCAGATGATTTCGGCACTTCGGATGATCATCCGGGACCACGCCGTGATGACGCGATAGCGCGCCTTTGCGGAAAGCGGGAACGTCAGCAGCGAAATGCACGCCCAAAGCGGCGTCAGGACGATCTGGACGAGCGCGAAAGCGACCGATCGGAGAACCGCCGCCGTCATTATCTGACGATGGCGCGCGCGGCTGCGGCGAGGTCCGGGTAGATCTGTGTGCCGGGCGGAAGTCCGCCCGCGTTGCGCGTCTGCTCTCCTTTGCCCGTGAGCACGAGGATCGGCTCAGCGCCGACGGCCGCGGCCGCCTGCAAGTCCCGCAGCGAGTCTCCGACGGCCGGAACGCCTTTCAGATTCACGGTGAAGCGACGCGCGATCTCCTCGAGCAAGCCCGGCTTCGGCTTGCGGCAGGCGCAGTTCGCATCCTGCGCGTGAGGGCAAAAGAAGATCGCGTCGACGCGGCCCCCGATCTGCGCAAGCGCGCGATGCATGCGATCGTGAATGGCATTCAGCACCGCGACTTCGAAAAGGCCGCGTCCCACGCCCGACTGGTTCGTGGCGAGCACGACCTGAAAGCCCGCCTGGTTGAGCTTTGCTATCGCCTCGAGACTCCCGGCAATCGGCCTCCATTCGTCGGGCGACTTGATGAAGTCGTGGCTGTCGTGGTTGATCACGCCATCCCGGTCGAGAATGACGAGCTTCATCTACCGCTCTACGGCGAGCTTCGAGATGTCTGCGATGCGATTCATCGTCTGCTGAAGCTGTGCAAGCAGCGCCACTCGATTCCGGCGCAGCCGTTCGTCGTCGGTCATCACCATCACGCCGTCGAAAAACGCGTCGACCGGTTCCTTCAGCGCGGCGAGCGCTTTCAGCATTCCGGTATAGTCCTGGGCCGCATACCGCTCTTCGGCGGTCGAGCGTGCATCCGCGAACTTGGCCGCGAGCACCCGTTCAGGGGTTTCGACGAGGAGACTCGTCTCGAATTGCGGCGGCACGTCTCCCGCCTTCTTCAGGATGTTGCTGATCCGCTTGTTGGCCGCCGCCAGGCTGGGCGCTTCGGGCAGCGTGTTGAACATCTTGACGGCTTCGAGCTGAAGCGGAACGAGATCCAGCCGCTCCGGCTTCAGTGCGAGAACGGCGTCCACTTCCATCGCGGAATAGCCGCTTTCGGCGAAATAGCCGCGCATGCGCTCATACAGGAACGACGCGAGGTCCGCCTGCGCAGGCTTCAGCTCGAGCGAGTCCGGGAAAGCCGCGAACGCTTGCGATATGAGGGAGGAAAGCTCGAGCGGAAGGGCGCGCTCCACCAGAATACGTACGACCCCGAGTGCCTGGCGGCGCAACGCGAAGGGGTCTTTGTCGCCGGTCGGCTGCTGCCCTATGCCGAAAAGACCTGCGAGCGTTTCGAGCTTGTCGGCAAGCGCGACTGCACAGCCCACGAACGACTGCGGGACTGCGTCGCCTGCATAGCGAGGGCGATAGTGCGCTTCGATGGCGTCGGCAACCTCGGCCGCCTCGCCGTCGTGGAGCGCGTAATAACGTCCCATGATGCCCTGCAGCTCCGGAAACTCGCCCACCATGCCCGTCAGCAGATCGGCTTTGGCGAGCCATGCGGCTCGCTCCGCCGGCTGCGGGTCAATGCTCAACGGCCGCGCGTATTGTCCTGCCAGGTGCCGCAGACGTTCAACGCGCTCGAGCTGTGAGCCGAGCCGATTGTGATAGACCACGTTCGCGAGCTGGGGCACCCGTGCATCCAACCGGACCTTCCGATCCTGCTCGTAGAAGAACTTGGCGTCCGAAAGGCGCGCCCGGAGCACCCGCTCGTTTCCATGGACGATGTTGCCCGCGTCCTTCGTCGGCAGGTTCGACACCACGAGAAAACGCGGAACGAGGCGATTTGCGGCGCGATCGAGCAGCGGGAAATACTTCTGGTGCTGCTTCATCGAGAGAACCAGACACTCCTGCGGCACCTCGAGAAATTCACTGCTGTAGCGGCCCTCGTACACCACGGGTGATTCCGTCAGCGCAGTGACTTCGTCGAGCAGCGCGTCGTCCGCTGCGAAACTGCTATCCCGACCTGCAGCTTTCGTAAGCGCCTGCGCGATGTCGGAGCGTCTCGCGTCGAAGCTTGCGATGACGTGTCCGCGCTCGCGCAGCACGTCGCCGTAATCATCCGCGCGTTCGATGTTCACGGGGCCGGCGCTGAGGAAGCGGTGACCACGCGTGCTTCGGCCGCTTTCCAGACCGAGTACAGAGCCTGGAATCACACGCGCCCCGTGGAGCATCACGAGACCGTGCACCGGCCGCACGAATTCGGCGTCTCCGCTGCCCCAGCGCATGACTTTCGGAATCGGCAGCGCTTTCAGAGCTGCGGACACCTTGAGGTCAAGATTCGTTTCGAGCGCCGTGCCTGTGGCCATAGCGCTGTAAAAAAAGACTGCGCCTTTGGGCGTGGGGCGCTGCTGCAGTTCGGCTATATCGACGCCACACTTGCGCGCGAAGCCGATCAAGGCCTGGGTCGGATTGCCGTTCGCGTCTAAAGCGGACTTGACGGCGGGACCTTGGCGTTCGATGCGCGCATCTGGTGCCACCGCGAGCACGTTTGTCAGCTGCACCGCCAGCCGCCGCGGCGTCGCGAACCATCGCATTTGGCTCTCACTGCCCAGTAGACCGTCTTGCCGCAGGTCCGCCTGCAAAGCCTCCGCGAAAGCTTTGCCCATGCGTGCGAGCGCTTTCGGCGGCAGCTCTTCGGTGAGAAGCTCGACGAGCAGCGTTGCTGCGCTCATGCGGTCACAGTCTCCTTGCACATCGGAAAACCGAGCGCTTCACGCGAAGCATAATAGGCTTGCGCGACCAGCCGCGCGAGCGCACGCACCCGGCCGATATAGGCGGCGCGCTCCGTCACGGATATGGCGCCTCGCGCATCGAGCAGATTGAAGGTGTGCGAGCACTTGAGCACCATCTCGTACCCCGGCAGTACGAGACCCGCTTCAACGAGACGCTTCGCTTCGCTTTCGAAATCGTTGAAGAGCCGCAGCAGCCACTCGACGTTCGCAAGCTCGAAGTTGTATTTCGACTGCTCGACTTCGTTCTGGTGATAGACGTCGCGATATGTGACGCCGTCGACCCACACGAGATCGAATATGTTGTCTTTGCCCTGCAGATACATGGCAAGGCGCTCGAGTCCGTACGTGAGCTCGCCAAGGACGGGCCTGCAGTCGAGCCCGCCGACCTGCTGGAAGTACGTGAACTGCGTGACTTCCATGCCGTTCAGCCACACTTCCCATCCGAGGCCCCACGCGCCGAGCGTCGGCGATTCCCAGTCGTCTTCGACAAAACGGATGTCGTTCACTGTCGGATCGATCCCGAGCGCGCGTAGCGAGCCGAGATAGAGGTCCTGGAGATCGGGCGGGGAAGGCTTCAGCACGACCTGATACTGGTAGTAATGCTGCAGCCGGTTGGGGTTCTCGCCGTAGCGGCCGTCCTTGGGGCGACGCGAAGGCTGCACGTAAGCGGCACGCCAGGGCTCCGGGCCGATCGCGCGGAGGAACGTGGCCGTATGAAAGGTACCGGCGCCGACTTCCATGTCATACGGCTGGAGCAGTGCGCAGCCCTGCGCATCCCAGTACTGGTTGAGCGCGAGGATGATTTGCTGAAAGGTAAGCATGATCGACGAAACGGCGGATTTTACCGAGTTTCGCCGCGTCCGACCTTCGAGCGAGCGCCGAGCAGCGCTGCGGCAATGAGCACTGCGCACAGCGTGAGGACCGCGATGTTGCCCCAGCGCACGTAGGGCGTCGCGCCGCTATAGCCCTGGACTGTGCCCGCGACGGCGGCTGTCTCGAACTGCGGCGCGACACGCACGACGCTGCCGCGCTCGTCGATGATGGCGGTCATGCCGGTGTTGGTCGACCGCAGCATGTAGCGTCCGGTCTCGAGCGCGCGCGCCTGCGAGATCTGCAGATGCTGCCGCGGCGCGATCGATCGTCCGAACCAGGCGACGTTGCTTACATTCACGAGCACGGTCGCGTCGGGAAGCTGGCGAATGATCTCTTCGCCGAACGCATCTTCGTAGCAGATATTGATGGCTGCCCGCTGTCCGGCCACCGCGAGCGGCTTCGGATTCGGCGAGCCGCGGGAGAAGTCCTGCAAAGGAATGGCGAGGATGCCCACGATCCAGCTCAGCACCGGGCGCAACGGAATGAATTCGCCGAACGGCACGAGGTGCGTCTTGCGGTAGGCCTGAACGGGGAAGCTTCCCACGGAGATCACACTGTTGAAGTACTCGCCGTTCGGCAGGCGCTCGGGCACGCCGATCAGCACGTCGCCGCCTGTCCGCTTCGCATGGTTCGCGAGACTCTCCAGGTACGCGGGCGGCACCTCGTTCAGAAAAAGGGGCAGCGCGGTCTCCGGGAACACGACGAGCTTCGCGTCAGTGGCGAGCGCGAGGCGGTGGTACGTGGCGAGCGTCGTACGAAGACCTTCCTCCTGCCATTTGATCTCCTGGGGAATGTTGCCCTGGAGCAGGCTCACGGAAATCGCCGTCCCGACCGGCTGCGTCCAGCGCACATGTGTGAGTCCATAGCCGCCGAGCCAGATTGCGACGAGCAGCAGGAGCGCCGGATGCCGAATCGCACCGGATACCGCATGGCTCAGGCTTTGTGCGGACGCCGTCTGCCTGACGCCGTGGCGCGTGCTGGCACGCTCGGCGAGGAGCACGATTGCGGCGGCCGTGGCAATCGTCGCGAGCGTGAGACCGTACACGCCAAGAACGGGGGCGTAACCAGCGAGCGGGCTCAGCGGCACCTGCGTATACCCGATGGCGAGCCATGGAAATCCCGTGAAGAGCCAGCCGCGGATCCATTCCGTCAGGGTCCATAGCGCAGGAAGCACGAGCATGAGCTTTACCCATGATGGCGCGCGCACTCTCGAGTAAGCGTAGCCTGACACAGCCGGAAAAAGCGCGAGATAGGCGCAGAAGAGCAGTGTTGCGAGTGCAGCCAGCGGCGCAGGCATCGCGCCGAAATCGTGCAGGCTCACATAGACCCACGACACACCCGTGAGGAAAAGCCCGAGGCCGAACCACCAGCCGAGAACCGCCGCGCGTCGCGGTGACATGGTTTGGTTCCAAAGCCACACGAGCATCGCGATCGTGAGCACGGACAGCGGATAGAGATAAAGCGGCGCGTAAGCCGCAACGGTTGCGGCGCCGAGCGCTGCGGCGGCGAGGCACGTGCGGTCGATGCTGAACCAGCGCCGCCGCGCGGCGCTGCGACCGCGCAGCTCGGCGTCGCTCAGTCCCGGCATCAGGCGTCTACGGTGCTCTTCGGTATCACTTCGAGAAGGTGCAGGCGACGGCTGTCGGCGCGCACCACCTTGAACGTGAGTCCCTCCATCGTCACCTGCTCGCCGCGCTTGGGCACCCGACCGAAGTGCTTGAGGACGAGACCGCCGATCGTATCGAACTCCTCGTCGCTGAAATCCGTGCCGAATTTCTCGTTGAAATCGTTGATCTCGGTAACGGCTTTCACGCGGTACTGGCCTGTCTTGTCCTGGACGATGTTGTCTTCGACCTCGTCGAAATCGTATTCATCCTCGATGTCGCCGACGATCTGCTCGAGCACGTCCTCGATCGTCACCAGGCCGGCCACGCCACCATATTCGTCCACGACGATAGCGATGTGATTGTGATTCTTGCGGAACTCCTTGAGCAGCACGTTCAGCGGTTTCGATTCCGGGATGAATACCGCGGGACGCAGCATTTCGCGCACGTCGAACTCCTCCTCGCCTGCGTAGTAGCGCAGCAGGTCCTTGGCGAGAAGAATGCCGATCACGTCGTCCTTGTTGCCGCTCGTCACCGGGAAGCGGGAGTGCGCGGTGTGGATGACGAACGGAATGAACTTGTCGGGAGATTCGCTGATGTCGATGACATCCATCTGTGAGCGCGGAATCATGATGTCGCGCGCCTGCAGCTCGGAGACCTGGAGCACCCCTTCGATCATCGTGAGTGCGTCCGCGTCGAGAAGGTTGCGTTCGTGAGCGGATCGCAGAACTTCGATCAGCTGCTCACGGTCTTCCGGTTCGCGCATGATGAACGCGGACAACCTCTCGAGCAGCGTCGGTTTACTGTGGCTGTCGTCCATGTTCCGATGGTGTTGCATAAGGATCGGGAAATCCCAGCTGTCCGAGTATTCGCGTTTCGAGCTTTTCCATCGCGGTCGCATCGGCATCGCGCTCGTGCTCGTATCCCTGCAGATGCAGCACGCCGTGCACGGTGAGATGCGCGTAATGGGCCATCACGTCCTTCTGCTGCTCTCGCGCTTCGCGTGTGACGACGGGCGCGCAGAGCGCCAGATCGCCATCATACGGCGGTTCATCCGAGAGCACGAACGTGAGCACGTTGGTGGCGTAGTCGCGGCCGCGATAATCGCGGTTGAGTGCACGACCTTCGGCGAGACCGACGATCCGCACGGTGACTCGCGCGTCGGCTTGAAGCGCCGCCTCGACCCACTTCCGCAGATTCCGTTCCGAGGGTATCGGCCGCGCTCGCGTCGCATATTGCACCGTGAGCTCCACGTCTCCACGGCGGCGCCGGGCCTTAAGTTGTCGAGGCGCCGCGCGCGACGCGGCTTTCTCGCGTTTCATACGCGTTTACGATGCGTTGCACGAGCGGGTGCCGCACGACGTCCTCCGTGCCGAAGCGGGTAAATGCGATGCCGCGAACTTTCTTGAGCACTTCCTGCGCGTCGACGAGACCGCTTTTCTGCCCGCGCGCGAGATCGATCTGCGTCACGTCGCCCGTGACCACCGCTTTGCTGCCGAAGCCCATGCGCGTCAGGAACATTTTCATCTGCTCGGGCGTCGTATTCTGCGCTTCGTCCAGGATCACGAAGGAATGATTGAGCGTGCGCCCGCGCATGAATGCGAGCGGAGCGATTTCGATTGCGCCGCGCTCGAAGATTTTCGCGACTTTGTCGTACCCCATGAGATCGTACAGCGCGTCGTAGAGCGGCCGCAGGTACGGATCGACTTTCTGCGCCATGTCACCCGGCAGGAAGCCCAGACGCTCGCCCGCTTCGACGGCCGGGCGCACGAGCACGATGCGCTTCACGGCGTCGCGCTCGAGAGCATCCACGGCACATGCGACAGCAAGATAGGTCTTGCCGGTGCCCGCGGGCCCGATGCTGAACGTGATGTCGTGTGTCTGGATGTTCTGCAGGTATTCGACCTGGTGCGGCGTGCGCCCATGAAGATCGGGCCGTCGCGTGATGAGCACCGGCGCGGCGGCGGGCGCAGACTCGTTGGGCCGTTCGGCACGTGCTTCGATGAGGCCCAGTTGCACGTCTTCGAGCGACAGCGTCTCGGCGGCGCGCTCGTAGAATCGCTCGAGCACCTTGGCAGCGAGCCGTGCCTTCGCGGGTTTCCCTGTGATC
>Ga0075421_100007341_pt1 | contig 13492 bp, 11 predicted proteins | sample SoiMetdeltSBSDD5_FD_75292 | JGI IMG/M metagenome (GOLD analysis project Ga0075421, IMG submission 75292) | Bulk soil microbial communities from a Populus tree surrounding site in Tennessee, USA - Soil MetaG P. deltoides SBSDD5 | ecosystem: Environmental > Terrestrial > Soil > Tree plantation...
ATAATGTTTCCATTCACTTGTTAATGTTATATGCAGACCAAAATCTGCAGTTGGATGCGATTGTGCATAAGCAGCGATCTCCGGCATCCAGGGACAAGGCACCATAATGCTTGCTGAACTCACACTCCCCTTTTCCATCGCCGCAATTGATGCTGCATTCTCAGAATGAGAAACGCCAAGATCATCCGCATGAATGATGACCAGCTTTGCATCTTTGGGGTATCCCAATCTCTCCTGTATTGATTTGGGCTGAGCAGATAATAAACAACTAAAGGATATCGCAAGTAAAATGATAATTTGTTTTTTCATGGTATATATTATTAATTAATAAGCCTGCTATTTAGCCTTCTTTCTTTGTGTGCTTTGTGCATCCCGATAACTATCGGCACTTTGTGTCCTTCGTGCTACAAAAATACAGGGACACTAAGAACACTAAGGAACACAACGAACACGAAGGTGTGTCTTGACAGGTTTCAATTTGCTTTTGTTATCGTTATTGACCACTCAGGCCCACTATAAACTCTGTATTTTTCTGAAAAATTACGCTGATTTATGGCAAGAGAAAAATTCATCAGGCTATTAAAATAGGCAAGCGGCGAACCTTCTGCCACATCCCCAAAAGTTTTTGCTAAAGGGACTTTATTTCTGAAAATTGATGAATCATTTTTAAAGATCTCAACTTGTAAACTGTCCCCGTACTTATAGCCTGCTTTAGTAATAACGGACTCGGGGATATTTGTCCATACATTCCCGTATTGAATATCCAGTACGGGAATATTTCCTTTTATAAATCCGTTCTCAGAAACTGCCTGTTGATAATCGATAGTGACAACTGAATCACCCAGTTTTTTTCCGATCTTTTTAAACTCGATCTTACCGGATGCCAAACGTGCTGCCGTGTATGCAAACACATCACGCCCATGAAAAGTATTTGATCCTTCAGAGCCTTCTCTCCTGTTTTTTGTTTCATCGATCTCCCTTACTTGGTCAATTCCCAAAGTCTTTGCAACCAGAGTTAATGTGCCATTGTCGGGCGAAACAAAGTAATGTCCCGATTTTGTTCTCATCACAACCGATCTTCTTTTTGTGCCAACTCCCGGATCCACTACAGAAACAAAAACAGTTCCTTCCGGCCAATACGGTGCTGCCTGGTTTAAACGATAGGCAGCTTCCCAGATATTGTACGTTGGAATTTCATGAGTAATATCAAACAATTGCAAGGTAGGGTCAACAGACAGCGCTACGCCTTTCATCTCTGCTACCGCGCCGTCTTTTAATCCAAAATCGGTTTGAAAAACAACCGCTGGTTTTGTGCAGGAGATAAACAATACCGCAATGATAAATTGTAGTAAAAAATTTTTCATGCCGCAATTGATTCGTTACTTTATTAATTATTCAGAAAGATAATGAATATTAGAGATGCAATATTGAAAGAACATTCAAAAAAACAATGCGCTATCATTGTGAAATGGGTTGGTAACGATCAGAAAAAGTTTGATGAACTATTTAACTTGTTCTTAAATGACGAATACCGCGTGGTACAAAGAGCGGGATGGCCGATCAGTTATTGTGTTGAAAAACATCCGGAGTTTATACAAAAGCATTTTGTCCGGCTTTTAAAAAATCTTGAAAAAAAAGGTATCCATGACGCCGTAAAAAGAAATACTGTTCGCTTATTGCAATATGTGAATGTCCCGGAAAAATTTCATGGACAGGTAATGGATATTTGTTTCAAATATATCATGTCTCCCACAGAGGCGGTTGCCGTAAAAGCTTTCTCTATTACGGTATTGCAAAATCTCGCCAAACAATATCCCGAGATCATCAACGAAATAAAACTTGTAATCGAAGAAAGATGGGATTATGAGACAGTGGCTTTCAAAACCAGAGCAAAGAAATTACTCAAAGAATTTTCTTTGCATAAACACTAATGGGAGAACCTTCGGCGAGAAAAACAGAATTCGGGTTAGCAGCATTTAAAAATCCAAACTCGTGGCCATATAGCTTCCCGAAATCACAATCGATATTATATTGTTCAACCGGGTATACCGCCCAACGCGGATGCTCAACCTTGTACTCTCCTGTTTTATTTTCACTAATTTTTGAATATCCCCAATAATGTTCGGTAATAAATTCTTCTTCGGTATTGGATGTTAATTCAAAAGATCTTGCAGAGGTAATGGCTTCGAGTTTATTCCATTCGGTATTCTTTTTCCAATAATACCCGATCGTAAGCTTTTCTTCGATTGCCCAGCTATGTTTCATTTCATAAGTGATATACTTTTCCTTGAAAAATCTATTCGCAATAAAAGTAATCGCAGCCTTGGGAACGAATTCATTAATGAATACAACTCCGCGTTTCCATTCGTTGCCCGACTTGTATTTTACATAGAAGCGAAGATTTACTTCCGGAAAATTTGTATGGAAAGGAATGCTTACTCCTTTCACTTTTGTGTTTAAGAACATAAATCCAACAAGGCTGATGAAGTGCTTTCCATTCCAGGTATCTAACTCAGTTTTGGCCGGAAGGGATTTTTTTAAGATAGCGGGGTCTGTCTCATAGTTTGCCATTATCAGCTTTCTCCACTCTGCACTAAGAAACTTTTGTTGGCTCATTTTTTTTGTCTTTAAAGATCAATCGCAGGCTCTGATCATACGTGACATAATTGTACAACCAGTTTATAAAAACAAAAAACTTGTTTTTTACTCCCAATATAAGCATCAGGTGCAGACTCATCCATATCAGCCAGGCAAGCCAGCCACCCAAATGCAGCTTAGGTTTTGGAATATCCACTACAGCGAGGTTTCTGCCCACTGTTGCCATAGTGCCCTTGTCTTTATATTCATACTCTTCAAGAGCGGCCTCTCCTCTATTCATCTTTACAAGGTTGTTTGCAAGCAATTTTGCCTGTTGAATAGCAACTGTTGCTACCTGCGGATGTGCGTTCGGATATTTCGGCGTTTCCATGTAAGCAAGGTCGCCGATCGCATAAATATTCTGGTGACCGAGCACACGATTGAGCCTGTCGACTCTTATCCTGTTTCCCCTGGCTATTAAATCTTTATCAACCCCACCTGGAATATTTCCTTTGATGCCGGCTGCCCATAATACCGTGGCAGAGGGTAAAGTCTGACCATCGCCTAATAAAACGTTTTTCCCATCATAGTCTTTTACCTGGGCTCCGGTCATCACCTTTACTCCTAATTTTTCCAGATATTTTCTTGATCGACCTGAAGAAAATTCACTCATGTGCGCAAGCGTCTTTTGAGTTCCTTCTAACAGGAAAATATTCATTTGGGAAAAATCAAGCTCAGGATAATCTTTTGGCAAAACATATCTTTTCATTTCGGCTAAAGCACCCGACAGTTCAACACCGGTTGGCCCCCCTCCCACCACCACCACATTCATTAATCGTTGTAATTGTTGCGGGTCTTTTGTCGTTAATGCATCTTCAAAATTTTGAATGAGCTTATAGCGAAGTTGTAATGCTTCCACGGTTGACTTCATCGGGAATGCATTCGCTTCTAGCTGCTTGTTGCCAAAAAAATTTGTGTCGGCACCCGTCGCTAAAACCAGCACGTCATAGGTTTCTTCTCCTGTTGCGGTTACGATCTTATTTTCATTTGGAATGACCTGTTGAAGCGTGGTGACCCTGATACGAATGTTTTTACTTTTTTGAAAAGCCTTTCTTAGCGGAAAAGAAATATTGCTTGCATCCAACCCTGCTGTAGCCACCTGGTAGAACAATGGCTGGAATTGGTGGAAATTGAACTTATCGATCAATAAAACATCGAAGCCTTTTTTATTACTGAGCTTTCTTGCCAATTTCAATCCGCCAAATCCTCCACCAACGATAATTACTTTCATCTGTCAATCTTTTACTCCACAAACTTACACAATTTTCAATATTTATTGAAAATTTAAAATGTTCTGCTACCAGGCATTGGCAACCCATGTAAAAGTGATCAGCCCCAGCCCATAAACCACGGCCAACCCGCTACCCGCTTCCGGTATTAACAAGATCACAGGTATTGCAAGAGCGCCGCAAACTACCAATAGAAACGGATACCAGAATTTCAGTGATTTGCTTTTGAGGTCAAAGGGCAGATCGAGCTTAGACAATGGAATCGGTAAAGTTGCCAGTATCATCCCCGGGAATAAAAGGTGTTCCGGTACGTCGGTAAAACCATAGTAGGCATAAGACGCCAGTGAAATCCCGGAAACTAAGAGCAGGATTGTTGTGATACTAAGAATGGATTCACTTTTTGTGAGTGAGTATTTGCCGTCTTTATGAAACAGCAGAAAGAAATTTGCGATAGGATTAGCGATCCATGTAAAAAAAATGAACACAAAATACAGAACGATCAATGGAAGTATAAAAGGTTTTAGTTGCTGATTCGTATTGGCGACATTTCTCAATACTCTGAAAAGGACATAGAGACCGATAATGAATATCCATTGAAAGGTTTTTCCTTTGTCTGACATCCACAGGCTGAATTGAACAATCAGTTTATAGGGAGTAAAATGTGACTTTAGTGATTCCTTCAATCCAAGTCGTGCAGATTCAAAACCTGCGTCAATTCTCAGCGCTTCCCTGAAGTGATGTTCTGCTTTTTTATGATTGCCCCTTTCAAAGTAATTCCATCCAACAGTAGTATGAGTAAACTTATTGTCGGGATCATTTGATAGCGTATCGCTGATCGTTTCTTCAGCTTCCGTGTTTCTCTTTAGCTTGCTAAGTGCTCTTGATCTTGCATTCAGGCATGTGATATTTTCAGGATCGAGTTCCAACCCTTCATTTGCATGTTGCAAAGCCTCTTCATATTTTTTTTCATCAAGGAATATAAAAGCCAGCAATCCGAAAAATTCAGGGTTGTAAGGATTTAGCTGTATGGCTTTTCCAAGATTCTCCTTTGCAGGGATGAACATGTCTTTTTGATAATACCCAAAACCGAGGAGGTAGAAATAGAATGATTCGTTTGGTTCGATCGAAATTGCTTTATTGATGGTCTCGATCCCTTTGTCGTGCTGTCCATCATTCATGTAGCATCTTGCAAGGATGGCAAGGGCATGATCATTTTGAGGCTCGACGGCCAAGACTTTTTTGATCTCCTGCTCGGCAGCCTGGTACCTGTTTTGCTCAAGCAATAATGCAGCCCTTTCTATTAACGTGTTTATATCTGCCATTGGTTTTATAATCTATTGTCCAAATGTATTAAAGCTCCACAACAAGCCATATAGACTTGTAAGCAGTGAAGTGATCACGATAAAGATAACGAGATCGTCCGATCCAAAATAGGTAAGCAACGAAAGACCGGAAATAACGACGGCAGCCAATAAAATCTTTCTTTTTGTCGTCGTTCTCCATGATTCAAAATAACTCGACATAACAAACATACCGCATATCAACAGGGTAAAGATCACCCATACACCATCCGTTTTCCACTCACGCGGTAATAAAATTATAATGGCGCAAACGGCATTTGTGATCAAAAAAATATCTGATCGCTTTATTTTATCCCTTGTCATCAAATACCTTGATACTGGCTTTAGTCTTATCAAAGATTCATACATAACATCAAAGTACCAGCAGACGAGAAGATAGATTGCAAACAGGGCCAGCCATATAGGCAAACCTTTAATGCCAATAATTAAGAGTACAATAGAACCAATATTTGGCTGGAAATTGAACGTGTATTTCCGGAATCCCATTTTTATGAAAAAATTCAATAGTGGCCACTGCCTTTTCTTTACTTCCAATAATCCCTCGCGTGCCAGTTCATTAGCAGGATTGGTCTTTAATGAGTCGATAAAGCTGCGTTCGGCATTTTCACGATCATCCCTGTTCAGGTACATCCATCCTTTAAGCCTCAGGCTTTCCGAGTCATTTGCATTATTCTGTAAATTCTTATTAATAAGATCTTCTGCAATATCCTGCTGATTATTGGAAATGAAACAAAGGGATTTTAGCGTGATCAACCCTTCGTGCTCGGGATCTATAGCAAGTCCTTTTGCAATAATTCCGCTCGCTACGTAAACATCCCCTTTTTGATAATGTATGGATGCTTTTGTGTGCAGATATTCCACATTTTCCGGCTCGATGGCAAGCGCTGATTCAATTGCTTTTAAAGCCTTTGAAAATTCGTTTCGCTCAGAATGAATGATTGCCTGGAAATAGAAGGCTTGTGCGAACTCCGGGTCAATTCGAAGACTTTGAAGCAGCAGATCGTCGGCATTTTTTTTATCGCCCAGTTTCTCTTCACAATATGCCATCAAAGCATACACTTCTGCATTGTTCGTACCCAGGGCAAGTGTATCAGAAAGAATTTTTCTCGCTTCCCCGAATTTTTGATGATCATATATAAGGGTTCTTGCCTTGTATAAATTTGAATAAAATAAGTTAAGGTTTGAACCCGCCATTCTTACACCTACTATTTTTTTATTTTCAGGTATTTCAGGATATCGTCATACAAACCCGCCTCGTTTGCATACAGCGCATAGTTGCGTGCCGAAGAGAACCATTCAAGCGTGGTGGGCTTATGTTGTTTGATCGCTTTTACCAGGTCTTTTGTAGTGATAGGTTGTAATGAGCCTTTACTCATCGATTCACGCAGCTTGTCTTCAATAGCAATATCAACCACTGCTTTCAGATCGGCGCCGGAATAATCTTTTGCTGCAGCAGCGATCTTTCCAACTTCGATATCTGCTGCAGGTTTATCTTTCAGAATTGCTCGCAAAATCTCTTCTCTTGCTTCTTCATCGGGAGGTTCAACAAATATGATCCGGTCAAAACGTCCCGGTCTTCTGAACGCTCCATCGACACTCCATGGAGCATTGGTTGCTGCCAGTATTAACACGCCATCGTTGTTACTTTCCACCCCATCCATTTCTGCAAGAAACTGGTTGATGACATGTCGCATCCCCGATTGCTTCATATCATTGCGGCTGGCTCCCATCGCATCTACTTCATCAAAGAATAAAACTGCCGGAGCATTCCGACGGGCCATCTCAAATATTTCATGAAGATTTTTTTCACTGTTACCGATCCACATATCAAGTATATCGTGTAAACCAATGTTGATAAACTTTGCATTGATCTCCCCGGCGGTGGCCTTTGCAATAAAAGTTTTACCACAACCCGGTGGTCCATATAAGAGAATCCCTCCCCCGATCTTTTTTCCAAAGGCTTTGTACAGATCCGGATTTTGTAATGGCTGAATGATCTTTATGGCGATCTCATCTTTTACCCTTTTCATTCCACCCACATCTTCAAATTTTATGGCGGGCTTTTCCATGAAATAAGCATCATCTTCACCTTCGGCATCAAAATCTGTTGAGGATATAGATGGCATTCGCAATTGTTCATCTATTTCATCGTCCCTGAAACCAGGATTTAGTGAAATGATCTGCTGGTATAAACTGATCGCCTGCTGAATGGAATTCTCTTTGATCAGGCATTTTATATACCTGACCTGGTCTTCCAAAGACAGGTGGCCCTGTAGTTGTTCATATATAATGATAGCTGCCGATGTTTTTTGTAAATAAAAATAACAGGTTGCCAGGCCTAATTGCGCTTTTGTATTGCCATAACTTTTTTCCAGTATCAATTGATATTGTTGCGCAGCTTCGCCATACATTCTTTCCTGTAACATCAGGTCAGCTACCTGTGACCGTAGAGGTACATTGTCAGGAGAGAATTTCAAGGCATCAAGTAAATTATTGATAAGGTCATTTGCCATGTTTGCAAATATAATGGTGAATGGTCAATGGTGAATAGTGAGTGGGTAACTCGGAGTTTCGAGCCCGGATTTCGGCGGCAACGCATTCACCATTCACCACTCACCATTGACAATCAATATAACATCCTCACCTTGATCGTTTGCTTCACTTCTTTCAGCAATTGTTTTGCCTGCGAAGAAATCTGCTTATCGACATCAAGCACCACATAACCGATATCATCATTTGTTTTTAAATACTGGCCAAGAATGTTGATGTTGTTTTGTGAAAGCGTCGTGTTGATCTCCGATAAAACACCCGGCACATTATTATGGATATGCAAAATGCGGTGACTGCCTTCCTGTGCGGGCAATGCCAGGCCCGGTACCGTATGCGATCCAAGTGTCACTCCTTTCTCTAAAAAATTGAAAAGCTTGTTGCTTACATCTTCGCCGATATTTTCCTGTGCTTCTTCAGTGGATCCACCAATGTGAGGCGTGAGCATTACATTAGGAACATTCTGGAGCACCGAGTGGAATGGCTCTCCCTTTTTCTCCGGTTCATCAGGAAAAACATCAATAGCAGCGCCACCAATATCACCTTCGAGTATCGCCTCTTTCAATGCTTCTGCATCAATCAATTTACCACGGGCGAAATTTATCAATATGCAGCCTTTCTTAAATTGTTTGAGTGTTGTTTTATTAATGAAATTTTTTGTGGAAGGAGTTTCGGGCATGTGTAGTGTCACCACATCCGAATTCGCCATGAGCTCCTTTATCGACTTTGCATTTTCCGCATTGCCAAGCGGTAATCTTGTCTGCTCGTCATAAAAAAGAACTTTCATCCCCAGCACTTCGGCCATAACACTCACCTGCATCCCGATATTTCCATAACCGATAATGCCCATTGTCTTTCCTCTCAATTCATAACTTCCTTTTGAATCTTTCGCCCATAAACCATTGTGTGCCGCTTTATCTTTGTCGGGCACACGACGGAGCAACATGATCGAGGCACCGATTACCAGTTCAGCAACAGAACGTGTATTGGAATAAGGCGCATTGAAAACAACAACACCTTGCTTTGTTGCTTCTTTAAGATCGACCTGGTTCACACCTGCACAAAAACATCCAATTGCCTGCAGTTTCTTAGCCGCCTCAAGCACATTTTTTGTAATGCGGGTCTTGGAACGGATGCCAAGAATATGTACATCTTTTATTTCTTTTACCAGGTCGTCTTCACTCAACGATTTATTTATTTTCTCAACCTGCGAGTAGCCTTCGCTGCGAAAATGTTTTACTGCAGATTCACTGATGTTTTCCAGAAATAATATCCTGATCTTTTCTTTCGGATAGCTGGTCCGTAATGTGTCCATAAAGAACCGTGATTTTTTGATTTTAATGCCTGCCTGTCGGCAGACAGGGATTATGAAGATATGCTGCTTCTCAGTTTCATTAACACGATTATACTTTAATACAATATTCTCACTTTGATCGTCTGCTTTACTTCCCGCAACAAATGCAAGGCCTTTGATGAAATTTGTTTATCGACATCAAGCACTACATAACCGATCTCATCATTGGTCTTTAAATACTGGCCAAGGATATTGATATTGTTTTTTGAAAGCGTTGTGTTTATTTCTGATAAGACACCCGGAACATTATTATGAATATGGAGGATACGATGTGAACCTTCCTGCGGGGGCAAGGCCAAAGCAGGCACGGTATGCGAGCCAAACGTAATTCCTTTTTCCAAAAAATTAAAAAGCTTGGTGCTTACGTCTTCGCCTATATTTTGTTGCGCTTCTTCTGTCGATCCGCCGATATGCGGAGTCAATATAACATTTGGCAGGTCCTGTAAGGGCGTTTGAAATTTATCTCCATTCTTTTCCGGTTCCCATGGAAATACATCGACAGCGGCGCCACCAATATGACCTTCGACGATCGCTTTGCGTAATGCATCAAGATCCACCACTTCTCCCCTCGCATAATTGATGAGTATGGCGCCCTTCTTAAAATACTTCAGGTTATTCTTATTGATCAGGTTTTTTGTTTGCGAAGTTTCCGGTACATGAAGTGTGACAATATCGGAGCGGGTTAATAATTCCTTTAATGATTTTGCGTCTTCGGCATTACCCAGAGGAAGCTTTGTTTCTACGTCATAAAAAATCACTTTCATCCCCAGTGCTTCGGCAAGGACGCTTACTTGGCTCCCAATATTTCCATAACCGATAATGCCAAGCGTTTTGCCCCGAATCTCAAAACTGTTCTTTGCATCTTTCAACCAGGTGCCTTCATGTGCTGCTTTGTTTTTATCCGGAATCTTTCTTATAAGCAGGATCGATAACCCGATCACCAGTTCCGCGACTGATCTTGTATTTGAATAGGGAGCATTAAATACAACTACACCATTTTTTGTAGCTGCTTTCAGGTCAACCTGGTTCACACCAATACAAAAACAGCCAATTGCCTGTAATTTTTTAGCTGCATCCAATATTTTTTTAGTTATCTGCGTTTTAGAGCGGATGCCGAGGATGTGTACGTCTTTGATTTCCCTGGCCAGCTCATCTTCGCTGAGTGCCTTTGTGATTTTTTCTACGTTAGTATACTCATGAGTTTTGAAATTTTTCACCGCAGTATCACTAATGTTTTCAAGAAAAAGTATTCTTATTTTTTCCTTCGGATAACTGGTCTTTTGTGCTTCCATTTGTGCAAATATAGAGTTGTAACTATTAACATTTTCAGCGAGATGGGGAAAAGTGCAAATGATTAGGCATGACTTGTGCTATTATATTTGTCTAAACTGTATTCTAATTGAAAAAACTTCTTTACCCTACTGCAATTATCGCTCTTTTATTGGGTTGTAAGAACTCAAGCCATGCGCCCGTGATAACCCAGCAAGAGGATTCGCTGGAGTATTATCCGCCTACACCAAAAGAATTACCAAAAGAGGAATTTCGCTATTACTATAATGTCGCCAAGAACCATTTTGAGACCTCGCTATTGAATAGGGGTTTCAATGGCCAAATATTAATTGCCAAGAACGGTACCGTTGTTTTTGAAAAGACAATAGGCTTTGCTGATATGAGAACAAAGGATAGTCTTAGCAATACAACGCCCATGCATATCGCCAGTGTCGGTAAAACATTTACTGGCATGGCAATTTTGCATTTGATGGAGGAAGGCAAACTTAATCTTGACGATACGCTGGGAAAATTTTTTCCTGGGTTTCCTTATGAGGGTATAACCGTAAAAATGTTATTGAGTCACAGAAGTGGTCTCCCCAATTATCTTCATTATTTATCAAAGATCAAAAAAGACGACACCTGCTACAGCAATGGTGATGTGTTGAGCTCTCTTTACACCATTAAACCGGGTCTTGAGTACAGATCAGGTAAGAGGTTTAGTTATAGCAACACAAATTATGTTTTGCTGGCAATGATCATTGAAAATATCACACGTGAAAGTTTTCCTGCCTACATGAAGCGTACATTTTTCGATCCGCTTCAAATGAAAAATACTTTTGTATTCGCGAACCAGGACACATTGGCTCCTACTCCGAGCTTTGAATGGAATGGCCGTTACTGGGCTCCCGATCCATTTGATTGTACATACGGCGATAAAAATATTTACACAACCGCACACGATCTTTTGAAATGGGACCAGGCATTGAGCAGCGGCTTTTTGTTTAAAAAGGAAACATTGGATTCGGCTTACACGCCTCTTAGCAATGAAAGGAGATCGATACACAACTATGGGCTAGGTTGGAGAATGATGATCTTCCCTAATGGAAAAAAATTCATTTATCATAATGGCCGCTGGCATGGGTCAAATGCAGTGTTTGTAAGATTTCCTGACGAAGATGCTACTATGATCGTCATCGGAAATAAATACAATAGAAACATTTACCATGCGGCAGCGAAAGCCTATAACCTTTTTGGTGTTTATAATCCACGACTCAACCAGCAATATGATGACAGCGATGATGCCGACGATACTTCCGTTGGTGAAAATTCAATAAAAGAAGAATCGTATACTCTCAAAACAAAATCCTCGAAAAGAAGACGGTAACTCCATCTCTTTTTGGAAATTCTTTCTCAACTTTAGCCCTTATTTTGGGCTATGAAGATCTTAAATGCTGAACAGATAAGAGCATGGGATCAATATACGATCCAGCATGAGCCTATTACCTCTATCGATCTGATGGAAAGAGCTGCCCTGAAATGTTTTGAATGGCTTGAAGATAATCACTGGTTCGTTTATTCTTTTTCGATCTTTTGCGGCAAAGGAAATAATGGAGGCGATGGACTGGCTATTGCCAGGATGCTGGCAGAAAGGGGTTGTGCAGTTTCAGTAAACATTCTTGAATTTGGTCATAAGGGAACAGATGATTTCCAGGTCAACCTTGCAAAACTTCACCAATTTCCATCGGTAACAATTCAGTTCATACAAGACGAGACAAACTTCCACTCCTTGCCAAACGAAAATGTGGTGATTGATGCATTGTTTGGTTCGGGATTGACAAGACCATTGGAAGGGATGACCGCAAAACTTGTTGAGCATTTAAACAAAAGCCGTTGTGCAATAATTTCAATTGATATTCCGAGCGGGATGTCGGTTGATCAATCGTCGAAAGGCAATATAATCGTTAAGGCGAATTATACACTAAGCTTCCAGTGTTTTAAACCCGCTTTTTTAGTAGCCGAAAATTCAGCATTCCTGGGAGAGGTTGTTATTCTTGATATTGGTTTATTGCCGGAATTTCTTCCGGGAATCGAGGCAAGGTTTGAATTAATAGATAGATCACTTGTCAATACGATTTATAAAGCGAGGAACCCGTTTGCTCATAAAGGGAATTTTGGTCATGCCCTGCTGGTTGGCGGCAGCTATGGAAAGTTGGGTGCTGCAGTTTTATCCGCTAAAGCATGCTTGCGAAGTGGTGTGGGCTTGCTTACCTGCTTTATTCCAAAATGCGGTTATGATATTTTGCAAACTGCCATTCCGGAAACAATGGTTTTAACCGATACAAACTCTTCTATGATCACAAACGTCGATGATGATGTGTTAGAATATGAGGCCATTGGAATCGGGCCCGGCTTAGGCACGGCATCAGAAACAAGAGCGGCCATGAAAGAACTTCTTTCAATATATAAAAAACCGATTGTGATCGATGCAGATGGCTTAAATGGTTTATCAATGGAAAAACCAATAGCCACTCTCCCACACTTTTCTATTCTCACACCTCATCCAAAGGAATTTGAAAGATTGTTTGGTGAATGTACAAATGATTTTGAAAGAATCGGGAAAGCTGTTACAAATGCCAAATTGCTAAATTGTTTGATAGTTTTGAAAGGGCATCACACATGTATTGCCATGCCATCAGGTAAATGTTATTTTAATAGCACGGGTAATGCCGGTATGGCAACGCCAGGTAGTGGTGATGTACTTACAGGAATCCTAACCGGATTATTAGCGCAGGGCTATTCTTCAGAACAAGCTGCGGTACTCGGTGTGTATCTTCATGGTCTTGCCGGAGATATTGCAGCAGAAGAATGTTCGCAGGAAGCAATGATAGCGGGTGATATCGTTACTTATCTCGGAAGAGCTTTTAAACAAATTGAAACATGAAAAGAATTTTTAATTGCACTGTTTTGGCTTCGACTTTCCTTATGTCCTTTTCACAAAAAGATGTGTCAATTGCATATGCGTTACCAGATAGCGTAAGAGCGATTTCATTTCTTGCAGATATTACTGTGTCTCCTATAACAACAAATAAAGA
>Ga0075421_100007343_pt1 | contig 13488 bp, 7 predicted proteins | sample SoiMetdeltSBSDD5_FD_75292 | JGI IMG/M metagenome (GOLD analysis project Ga0075421, IMG submission 75292) | Bulk soil microbial communities from a Populus tree surrounding site in Tennessee, USA - Soil MetaG P. deltoides SBSDD5 | ecosystem: Environmental > Terrestrial > Soil > Tree plantation...
GAGACCATATTCGCTCAGCAGCAGCCGGGAAACGCACTGGTGGAGCCGCGCGACGTCGCCGAGGCGGCGGTGTGGCTCGCCACGGACGAGTCACGACATGCGACGGGGTGCATCGTGACTATCGACGGTGCCTTCACTGCCCGATGAACACCGAGTCCGCTGAGGTTCGACACAACGGCGGCGACGTTGCGCTGGCCGGGTCGCAGACGAGCGGCTGGCACAGCGCCGTGTTCCGGGTGCGCGGCGGTGACGTCGTGCCGGGTGCGACGCGAGCGCTGGCCTCGATGCCGGGAATCCGTTTGCCGCCCGGCTGGCCGCGCGTGTGGGAGCAGCCGGTTCCCGCTCACCATGACAGCCCGGCGGGAACTCGGGTCCGGCTCGGAGAACTCGATCGTCCGCTCGGCCCGCAGCCGCTTCGGCTGGTCCTGCTGCGCTACGCCGACGGCGTGGTCGACCTGGTCGTGAAGGCCCGCCGGACGGTGGCCGACCGCCGGTCCCTGGCCTGGTTTGCTGCCACCGTGCTGGGACAGGGAACGGGTGGCGACGTGGCCACCGCACCGCGTACCGACCTCGCCCAGAGCGCTGGTTCATTCGCGGACCCGCGTACGGGCGAATGCCGGGTCGTCGGTCCGGTGCCCCTGCTTGCCACCCGATCGACTACGGCCGCGTGGGACGACCTGCGGACCGCGCTCGCCGTCGTGCTGTCCCGCTTGAGCGGCGGCCAAGAGGTCAGCCTGGCCATCGTCGAGTCGGCTCCCGACGACCCGGCCAGAGTGACACCGTGCGATCTGCAGTTTGTCCGAATGTCCGTCGCGGAGCAGACCGTCGGCGCGCTCCGCCACGCGCCCGACGGACCGGTCGGGGACGATGTGGCCGGCTCGCCTTCGTGGACGAGTTGCGATGCGGCGCTGGTGCTCGACGACATGACGCACGCCGCCACCGAGGTGGAGTACCGGCCGTCGCAGGGGTTCCCGGTCCCGCTGACTCTGCACGCCGAGCGCCGTGCCGACGGGGCGATAGAGGCTAGCTTGTGGTACCAGGCCCAGAGCGTCCCCGCGTGGCGGGCGGAACTGATATTGCGTTGCCTTTCCCACGTCTGGCGGGTGCTGCTGGACGGCCCGCTCGACCGGCTCGTCCGGGACGTGGGGATATTGAGCCCGACGGACCGGGACGACGTCCTGGAGCTGGGCCGGACACCTGGCCCACCGGGTCCCACGTTATCGATCGAGGCCGCGTTCGCGAGGGTCGCGGCGCGCCAGCCCGACCACCTCGCGGTTTGCGCTGACGACACGGCCCTCACCTACCGGCAACTCGACGACCTCGCGACATGCCTGGCCGGGGGGCTGGCCGCCGCCGGCGTGGTCCCGGGTGACCGGGTGGCGGTGCTGATGCGGCGTTGCGCCGAGTTCGTGGCCGTCCTGCTCGGCGTGCTGCGCTCCGGCGCGTCATACGTGCCGCTGGACCCGGCATACCCGGCGGACCGCCTTGCGTACATGGCCGACGATGCGGAAGTACGGCTGATCGTGGTCGACGACGACAGCGCCCGCGCGCTCCCGGATCACCGGACAACACCGATCAGTACGCTCACCGCAGCCCCACCCGAGGTCCGACCGCCCGAGGCGCTGCCGACCGATGACGCTTACGTCATCTTCACCTCCGGCTCAACCGGGCGGCCCAAGGGTGTCGTTGTGCCGCACGCCAACGTCCTGAACCTGATCGGCGGCACGTCCGCCACCTTTGCCCTCACGCCTTTGGACGTTTGGACCTGGTTCCACTCGGCCGCCTTCGACTTCTCGGTGTGGGAGATCTGGGGTTGTCTACTCACGGGTGGTCGCCTGGTTGTGGTGCCTAACCTCACCGCCCGATCTCCGGACGAGTTTCGGGACTTGCTCGCACGGGAGAAGGTCACCGTCCTCAATCAGACCCCGTCCGCGTTCGCGAACCTGCTGAGGCAGGTTGAGGTGGGAGGCGGCCGACCAACCGATCTGCGACTCGTCATCTTCGGCGGCGAGCCGTTGGACGTTCGCATGCTGACCAGGTGGATGGACGCCCTTCCCGACGTGAACTGCCGACTAGTCAACATGTACGGAATCACCGAGACAACGGTGCATGTGACGGCCAAGGAGGTCACGCGGGCCGCCGCCCTGGCCGGAACCCGCTCCGTCGGCCGGGTGATCCCCGGTTGGTCGGTTCGCATACTCGACGAGGGCGGGAACGTGCTGCCGCCGGGCTGCCCCGGGGAGATAGCCGTCGGGGGCGCCGGCGTGGCAACGGGCTATCTCCATCGGCCGGACCTGACCGACGAGCGGTTCACCACCGACGCGGTCAGCGGCGAGCGAATCTACCGTAGCGGCGACCGTGGGCGGCTGACGCCCGATGGTTGCGTCGAACACCTTGGCCGGATCGACAACCAGGTCAAGCTGCGCGGGTATCGCATCGAGCTCGATGAGATCCGGTCAGTGCTCCTGGAGGAGCCGGCAGTGGTTGCCGCCGCGGTCCTCGTCGCCGGAGACGGCTCCGAGCAGACCGGGGCCAAGCTGAACGCTTACGTCATTGTGGGCACGGACACGATGGTCGACGAGGGGCAGCTTCGCCGCCGGCTGGCCAGCCGTCTGCCGGACTTCATGCTGCCCAGTACCGTCACCGTCGTTAGCGAGCTCCCACTGAACCCCAACGGCAAGTTGGATCCCGCCCGGCTGCCCGCCCCACCCCCCGTGGCCGGGCGGAACGCGTCGTTGCCCGGCATCGAAGGGCTGGTGTCGGAGGTCTGGCGTGACCTGCTGGGTCGGGAGCCCGAACCGGAAGGGAACTTCTTCGACCTCGGCGGAAACTCGCTGCTGGCCCTGCGCGTAACCACCGCACTGCGCGATCACGGGCTGACGGCGGTGCCGGTGCGCGCACTCTACGAGCACCCGACCCTCCGTTCCTTCATCGCTCATCTGAAGGAACGGCATCTAACGCGTTGCTGAGAATACGGTCGGCGATGCCGTCCCGGAGGGCTCGGGCCGGGGAACTGGTCGGCTTTCGTTCAGCCTGGTCCCGGAAACACGCCAGGAACTCCTCCGCGATGCCCGCACGGGGCAGGCGGCCCAGCACGTACGCCTTGAACTGCGCCGGGAAGTCGTCCATGTACCGGCCGGAGATGTCCATGCTGGTGGATCGTTCCAACAGGAATCCCTCCGGATATGCATCGACGTCCACCTCGTCCCATGTGTGGCTGAGGACGACATCGACGAGCTGCGTACGCCTGGTCTCGGGCCAGCCCGCTCCGGTGGCGAAGACGTAGGCCACGTGGCCGCTCGCGTCGTCGAAGCCGACAACGGAACTGTCGAATTCGGGTACCAGTCCGATGTCGTGTAGCAGCGAGCCGACGTACAACAACTCGGAGTCGTACGGCACGCTTTCGCGGGAGCCGTACGCCGCCGCCCACACATACGAACGAAGACAATGATTGAGAAGCGCGACCGAACAGTATTTGGCGGCGATCGCCCGAGCGCCGGCGCACGCCGGTGTCTGGGGGAAGTTGGGCAACTCGGGTTCCACGGCTGCGGAGCCTCCTTTCGTGCGGGCCACGAGCGACCCGCTCCGTATCTGGGGTTCATCCAACGTGGACAGTCGCGCTTCAGGTAGCGAAGCGGCCCACGATCGTTGCTACCTGGGATCGGGACGACACAGTTAGTTTCTTGAATATGCGAGCCATGTAGGTCTCCACGGTCTTGTGGCTGAGATCGAGTTGGCGAGCGATCTGCATGTTGGTCCGGCCACCACTGACCAGGATCGCGATCTCCCGCTCGCGCTCGCTGAGCATGTCCAGCTCACTGGTGCTCCGGTTGTCCGGCTCCCGCGACGGCGAGTCCGCACCGGCCGGGTGCGGCGCAGCCGCCCGGATCGGGTGCTCCATTGTGTCCGCGAGGTCCGCGAGGTACCGGCTACCGATGGACTCCCCGATCCGCTTTGCGTACCCGGCGTGGCGCGCCGCGCCGGTCGCGTCACCCTGCTGGAGGAGCAGCATGGCGGATCCGAGCGCAAGGTGCGGCGCGCAACTGAGGATCCCCCGGTCCTCGGCAATCCGGAGGGCGCGTGTGTAGTGCCCCAGTGCCACGTCTGGGCGACCGAGGCAAGCGTCGGCCTCGGCCAGCCAGTACAGCCCATACAGGTACTCGACCAGCTCGGTCTCAGGGGGCTTCGCCAACAGGGGTCGCGCCTGTTCGATGAGCGTCTCGGCCGAGGAGCGGTCACCCTGGCGCATCCTGGCGACCGCGAGCATCGCGCGGCCGTGCCCGTGTGCGGCCGGCCATCGCGCCTGGTCATACCGGGTCAGGTCCTCGCTGGTGTCCAGGTCCAGCATGAGCAACATCTCATCGAGCAGGACCAGCGTCTGGGCGTCGGCTGACTGCATCGCGGACAGTACCTCCTTGCGCCCCACCTCGACATCGCCGAGCAGCGCCCATACCCATGCCCGCCAGCGGGTCGCCTCGGCAGCCAGCCGATCCGGCGCGGATGACTCCCGCCGGACGCTGTCGAGGACCTCTAGCGCCCGGTTGAGCGGCCCCGCCAGCGCGAGCGTCTTGCCGTACAGGAGCCGTTGTTCGGGCGAGAGCGCCGTCAGCGAGCCACTCAGCTCGGCCGCCACCGCGCACCATGACGCGGCCTGCGCGGGGTCCGTCCACAGTCTGTTCCGAGAGGCGTCCATCAGTACGGCGACCCGAGAAGGGTCGATCCGCGGCGCCTTCGCCAGATGTCGAGCGAGCCGTTCGACCGGCGCGCTCCGGGCGTCGAGGATCTCGGCGACCCGGGCGTGGGCACCCAGCAGCCAGCCGGGACGGGCGCTCAGGTACGCGGCCGCGCGCAGCGCCGGACTGGTGAAGCGCAGCAGCCGTACGTTCCCGACGAACTCGAGTATGTCGGCAGTCGCCAGCTCATCGAGGGCGTCGAGCAGCACCGCGTCGTCGAGCTGCGCTACGGCTCGGAGCGCCTCAAGGGTGAACGGTGCGTCGAGCACGGTTGCCGCGTTGACCACCCGCCGGCCCTCGTGGCTGAGCCGATGGAACTCTGCGGCGCACCGGTCCAGCAGCCAGGGTGGCAGCCCGACCGGGGTGCCGTCGTGGCGCAGCGGGAGACCGCGCAACTCACCGAATGCGCGCAGCAAGCCCGCATTGCCCCCGGCATGGTCGACCAGTACCTCCCGCTGGGAGTCGCTCAGGTCGTCGGGCAGCAGGGCCAACGCGCTCTGCCTAGACAGCGGTCCGACGGCGATTTGATGGACCCGGCGCTGGGCGGCACCCTCGCGCAGCAGGATCCGCAATGCCGGACCGGACTGCCGGGGCCGGTGAGCGATCACGAGGGACAGGGTGGCATCGAGGTCGTGGGACATGAGGCAGCCCAGCAGGTCGACCGACGCGTCGTCGGCCAGGTGCATGTCATCCAAGAGCAGCAGCATCCCTTCCTTGCGATCGGTGGTCTCGAGCAGCCGTCGCATAGCCACGAAGATGTGGTAGCACTCCGAGCTGCTGACCGACGCCGGGCCTTCCGCTGCTCCTTCGAGCGCCGGGAACACCCGTACCAGCCGCTGGCGGTCGGCGGGCAGGAGGCGGGATGTGACGTTGGTGTCGCGAATCAGGTCGTCCAGCGCATGGGCGAAGACGCCGAAGAGCAACTCGGCCGTCGGTAGGGCGGCCGACCCGCCGAGGACCTTCCAGCCGGCATTCGTCGCGATCGTGGCGAAGTCTCCAAGCATCCGGGTCTTGCCCGACCAGCGGTCGCCGGCCAGGTCGATCACGCACGGACGCCGACCAGCCCGCTCGAGCAGATCGGTGAACCGGGACAGCTCCTCGAAGCGGCTGTAGGCGGTGGTTGCCGGAGCCGGTTCGAGGAACATACCTGAACACCCCTCCAGCCCTGCATGCGGACGAGCTGGTTGTAGGCATAGAGGGATGAGAACCATGACGTTCGGGCCTGACTCGACCCCAGATGTCGTGCCCGTCCACTCGGACGGCTCGTCCCCCGCCTTCGTAACATGTAAACAGGTAAATAAATAAATATAACTCGGTTCTGATCCCCTTATCCAAGGTTCCTCACGCTACGGCGACATGTGCAGGTCATCCTTCCCGATTGAAGCCAGGTTGAGATCGACAGGAGCCCCGCCGTGCGGGCGGGCCAGCGCGGCGGCGCACAGGGCCAGCGCCTGCTGCATCATCGGCGACTCCGGGTCGGCCGCCACGCCGTACCGGGCTCGTCGGGGCAGCCCGGCCACCCGGTCGGCCAGCTTGTCGGGCGGTTCGGTCGCCTGGACGGCCGCGACGAAGATGTCGGCGAGCTCAACCAACTCGGGCCCGGCCAGACCCCGGTACGTGGGCTCGTTGAGTCCGATCCGGACCGCCTGGCCCGCGACTCGCGGCAGCCCGGCCATGAAGTTGACCCGGATCCCCGCCTGGAAGAGGCGGTCGCTGGCGACTCGTGGCGGGATGCCGTCGGCGTCGGTGTCTAGCCACAGCTGGTGCCCAGCGGAGAAGCCGCGGTCCGCGGCCATGACGGTGATGCCGCGCTCAAGCAGCAGAGCGCCGAAGCGCCTGGTGTTGTCCACCACGGCGCGCGCATACTCGGCACCGAACTGGCGAAACTCCAGCAGTGCGATACCGAGGCTGATGGTCGCGGCGAAGTGGTGGCTGCTGATCAGGTGGTGCTGCGTCTCCTCGACCCGCTTTGCGACCTGCTGGTCGCGAGTCAGGAAGACGCCCTTCTGCGGGCCGGGAAAGGTCTTGTGCGTGGAGCCGCCGAAGCTGTCCGCGCCGCAGTCGAGGGGGTTGTCGAATACGCCGCCGAGGACGAGCCCGAGCCACTGGCTGGTGTCGATGTGCACCCGGGTGCCGGGCGATGCCCGGCGAACCGTCGTGACGAGGCTCGACACGTCCACCGGGAACAGGCAGTGGGACTGGTCGACGTAGACAAGCGCGGGCCGGACCTCGGCCACCTGCTCTGAGGCGCGGTCGAGGTCGAGCCCGTGCGGATCGGGGCCGTCGAGCTGATGGACCCGCAGCCCCAGTCTGGTCGCAAGCGACATGGTTGCGTAGTGGCCGCCAACGTCGGGAGACAGCGTCATGACGACCGAGCCCGGCGGTCCGCCGAGCGACGCGAACACCAGGGTCATCGCGCTCATCCCGCTCAGCGGCCGCACGGACACCCAACCGGCCCGACCCAGCTCGGTCAGTAGTGGCACGGTCAGGCTCATCTCCAGCTCGCGCAGGTCCTGTCCGCCGCGAAAATCCCAGTGTTCGGGGTCGCCCCGCTCGTTGAAGAAGTACCGGTGGTACACATCGAGCAGCAGTGGCAGTTTCGCAATGCCCGACATCGCGTTCTCCGACGGCACCATGTTCAGCGTCCGGTCCGCAGCCACCTCGTGTTGTGCCAGAAGCCGCAACACATCGGTCAGCTCGAGCGCGGTTTCCCCCATCAGCCCCTCCTCGGTCCGTTCACGTCGCCTCTCGCTCGGCCCGGATCCGGGCGCTGGCCACCGCTATCTGGCCGAGTGAGATGCCGCCGTCGTTACAGGGCACCAACTGGTGGCCGTACGCGGCCAGCCCGGCGCGGCGCAGCGCGACCAGACAGTTGACCGCGAGGAACTCGTTGCCGAACACGCCGCCGGAGAGCACGACCTGGTCGGTGCCGTGCACCCGCGAAAGCGTGGTGCAGAGCCGCACCACCAGGTTGACGACGGCCGAGTGAAACCGGCGGCTGATCGTGGGGGCATCGACGCCGTCACCGAGGTCCGCCGCGATCCTGCGGATCAATGGCCGGGGGTCGACCTGCGTTCGTTGGTCACTGTCCAGGACGACGAACGAGTACCCGCCGCTCAGCGTTAGATCCCGCTCAAGCAGGCCCTCCAGCTCGATCGGGCCCTGCGCCTCGTACTCGGCGATCGGGCAGATGCCGAGTAGCGCGGCCACGGCGTCGAACAGCCGGCCCATGCTCGACGTGAGCGGCGCGTTGATCTGCCGATGAAACATGGTGGCGAATACCTGTCGTTCATGCGGCGTCAGCCGCCGGAGCGCCGGGAAGGACTCGGTCGCCGCGTCGGCGCCGCACATCGCGTCGAGGGCGAAGGCAAGGCCGGTCCGAATCGGCTCGCGAACCGCCCGGTCGCCGCCGAGCAGCGGGATTGGACGCAGCCACGCGACGCGTTCCACTGCAGCGACGTCACCGAGCAGGAACTCGCCGCCCCAGATCGTCCCGTCCGCGCCGTAGCCGGCGCCGTCGAAAACGACGCCCAGAGTCGGGCCGGACAGCCGGTTCTCGGCCATGCACGACGCCATGTGTGCGTGGTGGTGCTGGACGCGATACACCCCCTCTGCGGGGGTGGCGGCGGAGAACCGCGTCGTGCGGAAATCCGGGTGCAGGTCGCACGCGACGTAGCGCGGCCGCAACACGTACAGCCCGGTCAGGTGGGTCGCGGTCTGCCGGTGCGAGTCGGCGGTCTCGTCGTTCTTGAGGTCGCCAATGTGCTGGCTGAGGTAAACGGCGTGGCCGTCGGCGAGCGCGACCGTCGCCTTCAGCTCCGCTCCGAACGCGATGACCGGTTCCTGCCCCTGCACGACCCGAACCGGGTACGGCGCGAATCCCCGGGAGCGGCGCAGGAAGATAGTCAACGGCTCGGCCAGGTCGGGATGCTCGGCGCAGAACACCACCGAGTCGTCCACGCGGACCTCAATGTCCCGGTTGTGGTGCAGGATGAGATCGGCGACTTCGAACAGGTTGGCGAGTGCGTCGTCGTTGCGGTATGCGATCGGGTGACCGGAGATGTTGCCGCTCGTCATCACGAGAACGTCGAGCCCTGGGCGGTCCAGCAGCAGGTGGTGCAGCGGCGAACAGGGAAGCATCACGCCGACCTTGGGGTTGCGCGGCGCAATCACCTCCGGCAGCGCCCCACGCCTCTTGCTCAGCAGCACGATCGGACGGGCGGGCGAGGTGAGCAGCGTCGACTCGGTGGGCGTGCGGTCGGCGAAGGCGTCGACGGCGGTCAGGTCCGCTGCCATCACGGCGAACGGCTTCGAGTCGCGCTTCTTGCGCCGGCGCAGCAGCACGACGGATGCGTCGGCCCGCGCATCGACGGCGAGGTGGAAACCGCCGACGCTCTTGACCGCGACGATGCGCCCGGCCGCGAGAGCGTCCACCGCAGCCCGTACGGCCTCGTCGCCGTCGGCCCGCGGCCCTTCGGGACCGGCGAGTGTCACCTGTGGACCGCAGGCGGGGCACGCGTTGGGCTGTGCGTGGTACCGGCGGTCCAGTGGATCGTGGTACTCGGCGGTGCACCGCTCGCACATGGCGAAGGCCGCCATCGACGTCCTGGCCCGGTCATAGGGCAGACCACGGATGATCGAGTACCGCGGTCCACAGTGGGTGCAGTTCGTGAACGGATACCGGAAGCGACGGTCGGCGGGGTCAAACACCTCGCGTAGGCACGCATCGCAGATGTGCGCGTCCGGCGCGACGACCGTGTCGGTCCGCTCGGCGCGTTCGCTCTGCCGGATCTCAAAGCGCGCTGGAGCCTCCCGGACGGCCTTGCGATCCTCCACTCGCGCCTCATCGACGCGAGCCAGTGGTGGTGCCTGTTCCCGCAGCGCGGCGAGAAAGGTGTCCAGCACCACGGGCGGACCGTACACCGCGGCCTGGACTCCAAGCGTGTCGTTGAGCACCCAGCCGGTGATGCCGTGGGTCTCGGCGAGCCCGTGCACGAACGGCCGGTAGCCGACTCCCTGCACCAGACCGTGCACGCGGATCAGCCAGCGTTCGAGCTGCACCGTCATGTCGGTCCGGTCAGCACAGTCGGTCCGGTCAGCACAGTCGGTCCGGTCAGCACGGTCGGTCCGGTCAGCACGGTCGGTCCGGTCAGCACGGTCGGTCCGGTCAGCACAGTCGTGGCAGCTCGGCGCCGTGGAGCTCGTCGATCGAGTCGACCCGCCCGTCCGGTCTGGTGATGCGCACGTCCCAACCGTCCTCCTTGACCATGGTTCCGACGATCGCTGCCTGGTGGCCGTAGGGGTGGCCGTGCAGGACGCCGAGCACCTCGTCGGCCGCTGACTGCCCGACGAACAGGCACAGGCAGCCCTCGTTCGCCGCGTTCATTGGGTTGATTCCGAGCATGTCGCACGCCATCCGCACCGGCCGCTCGATCGGCAGTGCCTGCTCGACCAGGTGTGGCGTCAGCCCGGTCGCCCGCGCGTACTCGTGGAGCACCGCCGTGAGCCCGCCCCGGGTGACGTCGCGGATGGAGTGCACCGCCCGGCCGTGCGGTGACCGCAGCACGGTGGAGACCAGCCCGTTGAGCGGAGCGCAGTCGCTCAGGACATCCCGCTCGAACCCGAGCCCCTCCCGAACCGACAGCAGGTGCACCGTGTGGTTGCCGATGGGTCCGGTGAGCAGAATGCTGTCGCCGGCCGCCACGTGAGCCATGCGCAGCGGAGGGGTTCGGAACACGCCGATGCCCGTTGTGTTGAGGTAGATCTGGTCAGCCTCGCCCGGCCGTACCACCTTGGTGTCGCCGGCAACGATCACCACGCCCGCCTCCCGCGAGGCGTCGCCGATGGACCGCAGGACGGTGGCGAATCTGGCGACCGGCAGCCCGGCCTCCAGGATGACGCCGAGGGTCAGGTACCGGGGCTCGGCACCGAGTACCGCCAGGTCGTTCACGGTGCCGCAGACGGCCACCTTGCCGATGTCTCCGTTGCCGAAGAACGGCGGGTCGACGACGAATGAGTCCGTCGTGACCGCTAGCGGCCCGCCGGCGGTCTGCACGATGGCGCTGTCCTCCATCTCGCCGACGTACACGTCTCCGAGTAGCTCAGCGATGAACTCGATCAGCTCTCGGCTCAGCCGCGCACCGGTCCCGTGATCGAGAACGATCTCCTCGCCGACGGTGGTTGTCTTCAGCATCCCGTCCCTAACCCAGGTCGGAGAGCGGCGGTCTTGCTCATTGACGCTCCGAATTCGTCCGTGCGAGGAACAGTCCATAGGGGACGCCCGGGGCGAGAGGGTGTGCGCTCGCCGCTCGATGAACGTCTCATCCGCCGTTCGGCTCTGGACAGTCGGGTGAAGCCCCGACACGCAGGGCCCGGTGCTGGGCAGTCGGTGTATTACCCGACAGCCCAGCAGCGTCCGTGCCGGATCAGGACTCGAACGACTCCACGATCATCTTCTGGTGCTGGTGTACGAGCCGATGGATCAGGATCACGACGACGAGCTGGACGAGGCCGGACACGACAAACACGGCCGGCACGCTGGTGCGGGCGGCCAAGGCGCCACCGATCAGCGCGCCCACTGGGATGCCGCCCCAGAGCGCCACTCGGTGGGCGCCGAGCACCCGGCCGAGCAGCTCGGCCGGGATCATGGCCTGCCGCAGCGACATCGACAGCACGTTCCACATCGTCACACCACCCGAGAGGGCCAGGAACCAGACGGCCGCTGCCCAGAAGTCCGTGACCACGCCGAGTAGGACAAACATCACCGGACCGATCGCCGCAGAGATGGTAATCATCAGCGGCCGGCCGAGGCGGGACGTCAGCGGCCCGACCGCGATGGACCCGGCGAGACTGCCGATTCCCATGGCGACAAACAGGAATCCGTACAGCGTCGGCTTGAGGTGCAGCGTGTTCAGGGCGTAGAGCACGATGAGCGAGGTGGCCATCGACATGAGCGCGGCGATCAGCCCACTGAAGATCGTCAGGTCCCGCAGCACCGGGTGCCGCCACAGCCAGCGCAGCCCGTCGCGGATGTCCGCGCGTAGGGTAGTGGGCTCGGTGCGAGTCGCCCGGAACTGGCCGGGGACGGCGAGCACGAGGAGAGCGGCCAGCCCGAAGCCGATAGCGTTGACAACGAACGGGGCGGCGCGAAACCAGCCGAAGAGCGTTGCCCCGACCGGTGGACCGATGAAGTCCTGCCCGGCTGTCTCCTCGACGGTCAGCCAGCTGTTGGCGGTGTCCAGCCTCCTGCGGTCGACGACCTGGGGCAGGATGGCGCGGGCTGCCGAGTCGTAGATCACTTGGCAGATGCCGAGCGCGAACGCGGTGAGGTACAGCACGAGGATGTGTCCCGTGCCGACAACGATCAGCACCGCGAGGACACCGAGCAGCACGGCCCGGATGCCGTTGACGGTCGACATCGCCAGGCGGCGGTCCAGCCGGTCCACCATTGCTCCGCCCGGCAGACCGAACAGCAGCCACGGTAGGAACCCGAATGCCGTGAGGCCGGCGATGAGGACGGGACTGCTGGTCAGGGACGCGGCGAGCAGGGGCAACGATATTTTGCCGATTCCGTCGGCTCCGTTGGTGACGGCCGACGACGCGAACAATTTCCAGAACGAGCGATCAACTGCAGGTGCCGACACACCCGACGTGTTGAGCCGGAACAAATGATCCCACCTTCGGAAACGTAGCAACGTTTCCGCTCAGGTGACGGTCGTCTCCTGATGGCGCGGAAACGCATGACATTGAGAAATGCCCATAGTTACCGCCTCCCATCAACTTTCAGCGCGCGGAGCATAACACAGTTTGGCGGAGCGGACCGCGCCTCGGCCGGCCGGATCAGCCGGACCCGCGGGCGAGCTGGGCGGCGACCTCGTCCTCGTCCATCGCGCTCACCGCCAGCGCTAGCTCGGCGGCCCGGTCCACGTCCACGCCGGCTTCGGCGCCCTCCGCCCGCAACGCCTGCGCGAGCGCCGCCACCGTGCAGGTAGAAAGGAACGTCTGGACCGATGCGCTGACCCGCAGCAGTTCGCGGATCCGGTGAACCACCTGAGTGACCAGCAGCGAATGACCGCCGAGCTCGAAGAAGTCGTCGGTGACACCCACCCGGTCCAGCTCGATCACATCGGCCCAGATGCCGGCCAACACCCGCTCCAGCGGGGTCGATGGCGCGGTGAACGTGGTCGCCAGGTCCTGCCTGGTCGGTGGGGGCGCGGGCAGCGCGGACCGGTCTAGCTTGCCGCTCGGCAACAACGGCAGCCGGTCCAGCGGCACGAACGCGGACGGCACCATGTGCCGTGGAAGCCGCTCGGCCAGGTGCCGGCGGAGCCGGGCGGCGCTGGGTGGCAGCGGACCGTCGGCGACAACGTACGCGGCGAGGCGTTCGTCCGCGCCTGCCGGTTGCAGCACGACCACCGCCTCTCGGACATCCGGGTGTGCGGCGAGCGCGGACTCGATCTCGCCGAGCTCGACCCGCATGCCGCGGATCTTGACCTGCTGGTCGAGCCGGCCGAGGAACTCCAAGTCACCGGTTGGCAACCAGCGGGCTGCGTCTCCGGTTCGGCACAGCCGCCCCCCGGGAACCGGCCCGAACGGGTCAGGGACAAACCGATCGGCCGTCAGGGCCGGACGGTTCCAGTACCCGCGGCGCACGCCGCTGCCACCGATGAACAGCTCTCCGCGCACTCCGACCGGTACGGGCTCACCGAGCCGGTCCAATACGTACAGGCGCTGGCCCGGCAACGGGCGTCCCCAG
>Ga0075421_100007344_pt1 | contig 13488 bp, 13 predicted proteins | sample SoiMetdeltSBSDD5_FD_75292 | JGI IMG/M metagenome (GOLD analysis project Ga0075421, IMG submission 75292) | Bulk soil microbial communities from a Populus tree surrounding site in Tennessee, USA - Soil MetaG P. deltoides SBSDD5 | ecosystem: Environmental > Terrestrial > Soil > Tree plantation...
ACTTGCCGAAAGGCTGGTGGGGCCAACGGCGCCGTCCATCGCCCACCTTGCCCTCTTCGGGCACGCCGGCGAACCCGTCAACCTCGACGGCGGTCGCCTGAGTTGGCGAAAAGTAAAGTTCCACCCACGGACAAAAACGGGGCACACCCCGCCCTGCTGGCCCGGTTGACACCCGAGGAGCGCAGCACCCTCCTGGAGCGGCGCCTCGGGCCGACCGCCGTTGCGCGCGACAACCAGGCGCTCGCCAGCCAGCTGGCGCAGCCGATGTCGGTATGCCTGGCGCTCGCCGACCTGAATCTCGGGCAGCTGCGGTTGCTGCGCTGGCTCGGAATGCGACCGAATCTCGAAGCGACCTGGGCCGAGCTGCTCGAAGCCGTCGGTGATCGCCTCTCGCTCGAGCCGCGGGATGCCTACCTCCTCGATCTCAGGCTCTGGGGCCTCGCCGACGCCCACCCGACGGAGCGCGGCGGCTTCGTGGCGACCTACCCGGCCGTCATCGCCCACTGGCCGACCCGGCGCCGGGTCGAGTTGCGCCAGCGGCTCCACGAGATGACGTCCGACCTCCTGGCCAGGACGGCCGGCGCGCTCGGCCTGAAGAACCCGCCGACCAGGAAAGACGGTCGGATCGCCCTCATCATGTCCACCCTGTCGGAGCCGGCGACGTGCCGCGCCGCCGTGGAGCGGGCCTCGGCCGGGGCCCGCTCGCTCTTCGCCCGGATCCGCGAGCGGGGCGGCTCGGTCACCTTCCAGGAGGTCAATCGGCGCGCTCCCGTCCGGCGCAGCGTCTACACCAGCTACTACGGTTCGATGGAGCGGTTCTGGCGGCCCCTCACCAGGGACGAAACGCTCGACCCGCTGACCGAGGTGGTACGCTGCGCCCTGGTGCTGCCGGAGTCGTTGTACGGGGGCTCGTGGTACGGCCCGACGAGCTCCGCGATCCCCGAGGAGGTCGAGATGGCCTACTCGGGCAAGACGTTGCTGGATACCGGCCCGATGAAGCCGCGCTCCTGGTCGCGGCCGATCAGGTGAGCGGGACCGTCCCGAACCCCGGCACCGTGTTGCGCGACGTCGGCCACGTGCTCGGGTTCGTGGCGGCGGGGCGCTGCGAGTGGCGTCCGGACGGCGAGCCGTACAAGCGCAGCCTGACCGCCCTCGGCAAGACGCTCGGGAGCGCCGACCCGGAGTACCCCGAGGCGCTCTGGGGGATGGCCGCGTCGGCCCAGCTCCTCCGTCCGGTGCGCCGGGGAGGCGGCGGCTATGTGCCGGCGATCGGCGTCGACGCCAGCCCGCGCGAGCTGTTCGAGGGGCTGTTGCTCGGCTGGGTCCAGACGGGAGGACGCGAGCTCCAGACCGGCCTGCTGCCAGGCCTGGCCCAGGACGCGCGTTTCCACCTGCTCCAGCTCCTCCGGATCATGCCGGCCGACACCTGGGTGCTCAAAGCCTCGGTGGAGGAGTGGCTGCGCTTCCACTGGCCGGTGAGATCGAGGACTTCATTCCGGCCCCCATCTCGTCGGCTGATCCTCGGCCGAGCTCCATGCTCACCCCTGGCCCCCGACTGGCGCGGCTCGCAGACCCCCCGGGTTACTCCCTTGTGAAACCAGCACGTCCTCTTGCTCCCTCTCTCCGCACCCGAGAGGGGGCCGGGGAATGAGGTCGTTTTCGAGCGCTCGGACCCAACATCGGGCCGTTCCCCTTCGGGTCAGCCCGAATCCCTGCGCCAGAATGCGCCACGAAAACACCGCAGTGCGCCACCTTTGCTCCCGTTCGCGCCGCGTCGCGCACCGAATGCGCTGAACATGCGCCTCGGGCGGCGCGGCAGATCGAGGGAGCTACAATCCCCGCAGCACACACGCACCATTCCCGAAGCACGCCGTACCGGCGTGGAGGTACCCCCATGACCGCTGTCGCGACGATCGGCGTCGGGATCATCGGCGCGAGCCGCGTCGCCCCCGAGCACGCCCGCGCCGTCGCCTCCGACGCCCGCACTCACCTGGTCGCCATCGCCGACCCCGACACCGCCCGCGCCGAGCGCGTCGCCGAGCAACACGGCTGCGAGGTCGTCGGCGACTACGGCGCCCTGCTCAAGCGACCGGACATCTCCGTCGTCATGCTCGGCTTGCCGAACGACCTGCACGCCCTGATCGGCATCGACGCCCTGGCCGCCGGCAAGCACGTCTTCGTCGAGAAGCCGATTGCCAACACCCTCGAAGAGACCGACCGGATGCTCGCGACGGCCGAGAAGAACGGCGTCAAGGTCTTCGTCGGCCATTCTCAGCGCTTCTTCGCCACCACCGTCGCCGCCCGCGAGCTGGTCCGCTCCGGCCGCTACGGCGCCCCGATCATGGCCCGTGACGTCTGGACCAAGGCGTTCGGCATCGGGTCGCGCCCGCCCTGGTTCGTGGATCGGAGCCGCGGCGGTGGGATGTGGCTGATGAACGGCGCCCACATGATCGACCGCACCTGCTGGGTGCTCGGCAGCGGCGTCGCCGCCGTCCGGGGCTGGGTCGGCAACCCGATCCACAACGCCGCCGCCGACGACGCCTCGGTGGCGTACCTCCACCTCAAGAACGGCCTGACCGCCACCCTCTTCCACGCCGGCTTCAAGGAGCGCGGCAACGATCAGTGCGGCGTCGAGATCGTCCTGACCGACGGCATGATCGAGTTCGACTCGTACTCGAACCGCCTCCAAGTCGCCGGCGACGGCCGCTACGAGGCCCGGCCGGTCGAGCGCGTCAACCCGTTCGTCGTCGAGTTCGCCCGGATGGTGGATAGCATCACGACCGACGCCCCGCTCGCCGTCCCGGCCGCCTGGGCCCGCCATATCGTCGCCGTGATGCTCGCCGTCGAAGAATCTGGTAGGCTCGGGCGGGAGATCGCCATCCCCGACGCCGACTATGCCGATCCGGACTGAGCCGCGATCCGACGATGCTGTTACCGGCACCCTTCGCGCCAGACGACGATCCACCATCGCGCCGATCCCGCCTCTCCCGCGTGCCCGACGGCCCCCGTCGGCTCGCGGGGGCCGGGTTCCGGGCCAGCATCCGTACGCTCAAGCAACGGCTTGGGCGACGCCGACGCCAGCACCCGCCCCCCAGCCTGACCGGCGCCATCACCGCCGCCGAGACCGCGATCCGGGCCGTCGAGGAGGCCGAGATCCTGGCGGCGCCCTCGGACTCCGCCGACCATCCCGGCTACGACCTGGCGCTGGTCCTGAGCGGCGGCGGCGCGCGTGGCTTCGCCCACGTCGGCGTCCTCGAAGTCGTCGACGAGCTGCAGCTCCCCGTCGACCTCGTCGTCGGCGTCAGCATGGGCAGCATCGTCGGGGCCGGTTACGCCGCCGGCCTCTCCGCCGCCGAGATGGCCGACCTCGCCCGCGCCATGCGGATCTCGAGCATCTTCCGTCCGCGGCCCGGCCGGGTCAACCTGGTCGATCCGACCGGCATCCGGGCCGTCATCTCGCGGATCTTCGGCGACCTCCGCTTCGAAGATCTGGAACGCGAATTCGTCGTCGTCAGCAGCAGCCTGACGACCGGCGAGCACGTCGTCATCCGCGACGGCCCGATCGTGGACGCCATCGTCTCGAGCTGCTCGATCCCGCTGGTCTTCCCGCCGGTCAGCCGCGATGGCCACCACCTGCTCGACGGCGGCCTGATCGACGGCCTGCCGACCGCCATCGCGCGCGGCCTCGGGGCCAGGCGGATCGTCGCCGTCGATGCGTCGACGCACGCCCGCCACGTCCTGCGCCTGCCCGTCGTCCGACACGCCACGCGTGGCGTCGTCCGCATCCTCGATCGGCGCCGGCCGCGCCCGGATCCCGACGCCGTCCGGATCTTCAGCCGGGTGCTCCACCATGCGACGCTCGCGCCGGCCCGCCCGCCCGTCGAGCTGCTGATCCGCCCGGCCTTCGGCCGCCGCTCGACGCTCCACTACCACCGCTGGTCGGACATGGTGGCGTGCGGTCGGGCCGCCGCCGAAGCCGCCCGACCGGCCCTGACGAGGTTTCAGGTCTCAGGGGACAGGGAACAGGAAATCTAACCCCGATTCCCTGGAACCAGTCCCCTATCCCCTCGTGAGGGCGCGGTCGCGCAGCGCCAGCAGCGCGTCGCTGTACCGGACCGGGTACCGCTCCGGATCGGACAGCCGCCGGTACGGCTCCGGCAACCGTTCGAGGTTGCGGCTCGCCAGCTCCCAGACCTCGGAGAGCGGCGGCAGGCTGCCCGCCACGATTCGACCGCCCCGCATGACCGGCTTGAGCAGGCGCTCGCTGCCCACCCCGGGCGGCGGCTCGTCCGCGAGCTGGAGCACGTCCTCGACGTATGCCCCGATCCGGTACACCTCTTTTGGGCCGGGCAGCGTCGTCTTGTCGCCGGCCACCTTCAGCTTCGGCACGCTGACCCCGCTCGCGTCGACGTACGCCACGTTCTTGTAGACCCCGCCCAGCGAGCCCCCCTCGACGTCGTGCTCGACCGAGCCGGCCCCCACCCCGATGCTCGTCCCGACGCCGAACGCGTCGAACGGCGCACCATGTGCCACGAGGTCCGCGATGCTGTACTCGTCGAGGTCGCCGCTCCCGAGGATCCGGCACTCCTTCAGCCCGGCCTCGTCCAGAACGCTTCGCACATACCGGCTATCCGAGAGCAGGTCGCCGCTGTCGAGCCGGACGGCCGCCAGGACGTGGCCGTGGCTCTCGCGGTAGGTCCGCGCCACTTCCACGGCGGTGCGGATCGCCCGGTGGACGTCGTAGGTGTCCAGCAGCAGGGTGTACCGGTTGAATGTCTCCGCCACCGCCGCGAACGCGCTCCGCTCGTCGTCGAACAACTGGACCAGGGCATGCGGGATCGTGCCGCTCGCCAGCAGGCGATACTCGGCGGCGGCCGCCAGGAACGACGTGCTCCAGCAGCCGCCGATCCGCGCCGATCGGCTCACGACGTACGGCTCCTGGGCCCGCCGCAGCGCGAACTCCGAGACCGGCCGCCCCTGCGCCGCCCAGACGATCCGCGAGGCCTTGGTGGCGATCAGGGTCGCCAGGTTCACGGCCTGGAGCAGTCCCGATTCCAGCAGGATCGCCTCGCGGAACGGCGCCGTCACCCGCAGCAGCGGCTCGTTCGGGAACGCGATCGAGCCCTCCGGCATCGCCAGGACGTCGCCGGTGAAGCGGAGGCCGCGCAGCTCCTCCAGGAACTCCGGCTCGTAGTCCCGGATCTGGTCGAGGAACGCCACGTCCTCGTCGGCGTAGCGGAACGCCCGCACGAAGTCGAGCGCCGCCTCCAGTCCCGCCACCAGCAGGTACGCCCCGCCGAACGGCGCCCGACGGGCGAATAGCTCGAACGTTGCTAAGCCGTTCAGGCCGGCCCGCCAGCTCACGTACGCCGCGTCCGGGTGGTACATGTCGGCCAGGAGCCCGGGTCGGTAGATGGCGCGGCCAGGCGGCATCGTGCTCCACTCACTGCGTTCCCCTCACGGTACGTCGTCCGGGGCGGCGCGTTCAACGTCCGGCACTTCCGTCAGGCGGCGAAATTCTGATAAAATTGGTCGGATTCTCACTTCCCGAGGCCCGACAGATGCTCACCATGACCGATAGCGCCGTCAGCCAGCTCAAGCAGATCCTCCAGAAGGACGCCAATCCTGAGAAGGCGCTTCGGGTGTACGTCTCGCCGGGCGGCTGCTCCGGCTTCTCTTACGGCATGCAGCTCGACGACGAGCGCTCCGACGACGACACCGTCCTGTCGATCGACGGCGTGACGGTCGTCGTGGACGAGCTGAGCCTGCCGCAGCTCGAGGGCGCCCAGATCGACTACGTCAACGCGCTGATGGGCGGCGGCTTCGTGGTCCAGAACCCGAACGCCACCAAAACCTGCTCCTGCGGCCAGTCGTTCGACACGGCGGACGGCGGCGGCACGGCCCGCCCCTGTAGCTGACCCTGGGAGCGCGGCCATCCTGGCCGCCCCGTCTCGTCAGGCTAGATCGTGCCGCCGAGCACCCGGCTCCCGGTCGGCGTCTCGCTGCCGCCGGCTGGCTCCTCGGTCACGTTGAACCAGCGCCAGCGCGAGAGCTTCTCCGGACACTTGATCAGCGTGTAGCCGTTCCCGGCCTTGTCCGTCCAGGTCAGCAGGCCGGCGCTCTCGCGCGTGCCGTCGGTGCCGGCCACCCACAGCTGGTACACCTTCCCCGGCGGCAACGGCGGCAGGTTCCGGACCATCAGCATGCCCTCGCTGGTGTCCGGATCGATGTAGACCCGGCCGAACGTGTCCGGCTCGCCGCTCGGAGACTGGAGCACCCGCATCTGGGTGTCGGCCGCCTGGAGGACCGCCGTGACGCGGGCGTAGTTGTTCGCGCGCTCGCTCAGCGTCGCGATGCGGGCGTTCTGCGCGTCCAGCTCCGCGCGCAGGCTCATCGCCCAGGCAAGGCTGCCGACCGCCAGCAGCAGTGCGACAGCGGCCACCAGACTCGACAGGCTGACCCGCCAGTGCGAGGCCCGCGAGGCGCGTGAGACGGGCTCGGGGATGCGCCCGAACCGGGCGCCGCCCGGCAAGACCCGCGCGCGCCGCGCTTCCGCGAGCACCCGTCCCTTGAGGGCCGGCGGGGGATCGGCCTGCGGCAGGGCCAGCGCCAGCGCCGCCGCCGTCTCGGAGTAGCCCGCCAGCTCGTCCAGGCAGGCCGGGCACGACGCCAGGTGATCCTCGACGACGTCCCGCTCGTCCACGTCCAGGGTGTCGAGCGCCAGCAGCGGCAGCAGCTCGCGCACTTCCTCGCAGGTCAGCCGGCTCATGGCGCCCCCGGACGGAGGTCGGCCAGCTCGACCGAACCACGCAGCTTCTGCATCGCCAGGCGCAGGCGCGTCTTGATCGTCCCGAGCGGCTCGCCGAGCGCCGTGGCGATCTCGACCTGGGTCATGCCTCGGAGGTACGCCAGCTCCACGGCGATCCGCTGGGCCGTGGGCAGCTCGCGCAGCGCCCGCGCGACCGCCTCGCCCCGCAGCGAGCGCAGCACGTCGTCGACCGGGTCGCGCTCGCTGACGACCGGTTCGAGCGCCTTCTGCGATGCCCCGTACCGCTGCTCCAGCCGGCGGCGGCGCAGCCGGTCCACCGCGCGATGATGGGCAACGCCCAGCAGCCAGGCGATCAACCGCCCGCGCTCCGGCGAATAGGCGTCCGGCCGCTGCCAGAGCTTGAGGAACGTCTCCTGGACGATCTCCTCGGCCGCCTCGCGCTCGGCCAGCAGCTTCAGGGCGAGCGAGAACACCGCCCGTGAATGGCGCTCGTACAACTGCTCAAGCGCACCCACGTCTCCACCGCCGAGCCGCTCCGCGAGCGTCTCGTCGGCGAGAAGCGTGCCGTCGACGGCCTGTGACATCACGTGCGATGCCGCAGCCTGGCGCCAATCATGCTCGGCAGTATACCCGCGAAAGTATGGTGAGTCGAAGGTTAGAGCAGCCGCACCCATATCAGTCACGTATACGCACGAGACGGTGCGGCCGGATTGAAACGGTATTCGTCACGGTATCGTAACGAGCTCGTCTGGCGGAATCGATTCACCTGCCCGGCTCCCGGCGATCGGCGTTTCTCTCGTCGGATGCTCGGTCAGCCCTGCTCGACCGCTCGGATTTCGACCAAATTGGTGTGGTAGCTGGAGTTCGCCCCGAGGTCCGTCAGGTAGTCCGGCGTCGTCCAGTTCACGTTTCGGCCGTCCGGCCCGTGGGCCTGCCAGTGGACCACCTCGCTGACCGCGACGCCCGGCACCACCGTCTCGGCGACGCGCGCCCGCAGCCGGCAGCTCCCGCGATCGTTCCGGACCTCCACCAGGGCGCCGTCGACGATGCCACGGGACTCGGCATCGCGCGGATGGATCTCGACCACCGGCTCGCCGGCGAGCTGCCGGAACGACGGCAGGTTCGCGAAGCTCGACCCGAGGAAGTGTTGCTCCTTCGGCGTCAGCAGCTTCAGCGGGTACCGCTCGAAGAGGGCCGGGCTCGCCTCCGGGCTCTCCAGCTCGGGGGCCCAGCCGGGGAGCGGGTCGAGCCCCTGCCGCGCCAGTTCCTTCGAGAACAGCTCCAGCTTGCCGGACGGCGTCGGGAAGCGGCCGTCCGCGAACGGCACCCACGGCCGCGTCGGGACACTCAGGCGCACTGCCGGCTCGACCATCAGCCGCTCCCAGGTCACCCCCTCCAGGAGTGGGCTCGGCGTCCGGAGTAGCTCGCGGACGATCTCCTCGGCGGAGGCGTACAGGCAGGGATCGGTATACCCCATCCGCCGCGCCAACGCCTGGTACATCTCCAGGTTGGAACGGGCCTCGCCGGGCGGGGACACGGCTGGCAGGTTCAGCCGCAAGTGGAGCGACCAGTACGACAGATGCAGGTCGAGCTGTTCGAGCTGCATCGTGGCCGGCAGCACCACATCGGCGTAGCGCACCGTGTCGGTCGGGAAGACCTCGTGGACCACGGTGAACAGGTCGTCGCGGAGCAGGCCACGGATCAGCTTTGCCTGGCTCTGCGCGACGGCGGCCGGGTTGCCGTTCACCACCAGCAGCGACTTCACCGGCGGGTCCGCCGAGTGCAGCGCCTCGCCGATCTGGTTGATGCTGATGGTACGGGGCGTCCCCCGCCGCAGCGCCCGGTCGTGCCCCAGCAGCTCCGGGTCCCAGGCCAGGTAGCGGTTGTTGTAGAGGAAGCCGCCGCCGGATCGGCCGTACTGGCCGGTGATGGCCGGCAGCGCCAGTAGGCAGCGCATCGCCTGGCCGCCGTTGGTGTGGCGCTGGAGGCCGGGGCCGGTAGCGATCAGGCCCGGCCGACACTCGGCGTACAGTCGCGCGAGACGGCGGATCGCATCTTCCGGCAGGCGGGTGATCTCCGCGGCGCGCTCTGGGGTGTACGCCTCTGCCCGCTCGCGCAACGCCTCCCACCCGACCGTGCGCTCGGCCAGGAACGCCCGGTCCGTCAGCCCGTCCTGGAACAGCAGGTTCGCGACGGCCAGCGCCAGCGCGCCGTCGGTGCCGGGGTACGGCTGGAGGTGCCAGTCAGCGAAGCGCCGCGACTCGCTCTGGCGCGGGTCGATCAGTACGACGAACGCGCCGTTCCGCTTCGCCGCCTGGATCAGCGGCACGGCGTGGGGGTTGGTGGCGGCCGGGTTGTACCCCCAGAGCACGACCAGGCGGCTGTTCGGGATGTCCTCCGGATCGGCGCCGTAGGATCCCCCGAGCGTCGCCGTCATCGCGGCGTGCCCGGCCTCCGAGCAGATGCTCCGGTCGAGGATGCTGGCGCCCAGCCGGTTCAGGAACCGTCGCTCGCCGGCCGTTCGCTGGACCACCCCCATCGTGCCGGAGTAGCCGTACGGCAGGATCGCCTCCGGTCCCCACTCCGCGACGATTCGCTGCCAGCGCTCGGCGATGGTGTCCAGCGCCTCGTCCCAGGAGACCCGCTCGAAGCGCCCCGCGCCCTTCGGCCCGATGCGACGGAGAGGGGAGAGCAGCCGGTCCGGGCTGGTGTGACGCTCCAGGTAGCGGCTCCCCTTCCGGCAGAGCCAGCCCCGGGTGATCGGGTGGTCCGGGTCGCCGGCCGTCCGCACGACCCGCCCGTCCTGCACCTCGGTCACGATGCCACACGAGTCCGGGCAGTTCAGCGGACAGACGCTCTTGACGCTCACGCTCGCCATGAGACGATGATGCCTCCCCGCGCCACTATAATGCCGCGCAGACGTTGGGGGACTGGACGGCGATCATGACCCATGACGAGGCGCTCGACTTCATCCGTCGCAACACCAAGGCGGTGCTGGCCACGATCAAGCGTGACGGCCGGCCGCAGATGTCCCACATCTCGTACACCCTGGACGACGACGGGCTGATCAAGGTCTCGGTGACCGGCGACCGCGCCAAGACGCGCAACCTGAAGCGCGACCCCCGCGCCACCCTCTCGATCGTCGCCGACGACTGGCACCAGTACCTCGTCGTCGAGGGTACCTGCACCGTGCTCGAGGACGATCCGCTCCCGCTGCTCCGGCACGTCTACGAGCGCATTCGCGGCGCCCCGCACCCGAACTGGGCCGAGTTCGACGACGCGATGATCCGCGACGGCCGCGTCGTCCTGGCGATCACCGTGGATCGGATCTATCCGCTGGACCGTTAGCGTCGGCCCCGCCGCGACCGCCGCGTCAGCACGAACGCGTCGACTTCCGCCAGTGTCGGCAGCGACGGCTGCGCGCCCATCCGGGTCGTCGCCAGGGCCCCGGCCGCCGACGCCGTCTCGAGCGCCGACTCGATCCCGCGCTCGGAGAGCGTCGCCGCCAGCGCCCCGAGGAAGGCGTCGCCGGCCGCCGTCGAGTCCACGCTCGGCACCCGGAACGGCGGAACGTCGCGCGAAGCCTCGGCGCTGAGGAGCCGAGCGCCGCGCTCGCCCAGCGTCAACACGATCTGGCGCACCCCCTTCGCGAAGAGCCGCGCCGGGTCCCCACTCCCCTCGGTGAGCGCCGCCAGCTCCGTCTCGTTCACCACCAGGAATGCCAGGCCGTCCAGGAGCGCGTCCGGCAGCGCCTGGACCGGGCTCGGATTCAGGAAGACGGCAACGCCCGCCGCGCGGGCGATCTCGGCCGCCGCCAACACCGTCTCCATCGGCACTTCAAGCTGCATGAGCACGGCGTCGCTGTCGGCGATGACGTCGCGTGCCGCCTCCACGTCGGCCGGCGCGAGCAGCGCGTTCGCGGCCGGCACCACCACGATCGTGTTCGAGCCCTGGCTGTCCACCGTGATGACAGCGGTGCCGGTCGGCCCCTCCGCTCGCCCGATCCGCCCGATCTCCACGCCGCCCCGCAGCAGGTCGCCGACCAGCGCCCGGCCGGCCTCGTCCGTGCCGACCTTGCCGATCAACCGGACGCTCGCGCCCATCCTGGCCGCCGCGAGCGCCTGGTTGGCCCCCTTCCCGCCGCCGAATCGCCGGAAGTCGCTCCCCAGGATCGTCTCACCGGGACCCGGTAGGCGCTCCGTGGTGACCACGAGATCCATGTTGATGCTGCCGACGACGGTGACGCGCGCCGCCATACCGCTCCTCCGCTGCTCGGGACGGGAAGGTCAGGCCGATTGTACCGCCGACCGCGCCCGGGACGGCGCGTCATGCAGCGATCCGGCGCCCCTCAGTCCGGTACACTAGAACGCCCATTCTATGGATTTCGACACGACGTCTGCCCAGATCGGCAACTATCGGCGGATGTCGACAAAATATCGCCCTCGCCCCTTCCGTCTGACGCGCGTGCCGGCTAGAGTAGGCGGCGTGCCGCGCCGTTTCGTCGAGGGGGAACGGCGAGGCGAGAAGCGCGAGCGCGTCCTGGAGGCGACGGCGGGACCCGGGTCCACCGCCACGTCGTCACGGGAACGGGGGAGGACGTGCGTGGCAGCGGGACAGCAGGGGCGAGCGGAGTCACGGCGGTCGACGGCGGCGGCGCAGCGCCGCCGCGTCGGCGAGGGCGGTTCGCGGCGCATCGCGCCACAGCACGGCCCGGCCTTCATCAGCGATCAGGCCGAGGAGCAGCACCATCACGAGGTGCTGCGCGACCCGCGGGCTGAGCACGCCGCGAAAGCCGCCGCGCGGCTGGAGCTCGCCCGGCTCTACGAGCGGCGTGGCGAGTTCGCCGAAGCCGTCGAGATGTACGAGCAGAACGTCTGGGCCGGCGTCCGGACCCCGGCCACCTACGCCGGCCTCGCATCTGCATACCGCGAGCTCGGCCGCGACGACCTGGCGGACGCCGCGCTGGAGCAGGTCAGGCGCCAGGGCGGCGCCGGCCGCGCCGCCGACACCCCCGCGACCGACCGGCCCGCCAGGACGGCCACCGTGCCGCGCCAGTCGCGCTCGTTCCCGACGACGTCCGCGGCCCGACGACCGGAGGCCGAGCGATCCTCCGCTCGCCCGGACGGACGCGGACGCGCCGACGCTCCCGCCGCCGGCACCCCGCTCGGACAGCTCCACCGCTCCGTCGCCCCGTTCCTCGAAGGCCAGGCCGGCCGGCGGACGCTGCTCGTCTCGACCGTGCTCCTGCCGATCGTCGTCGGCCTCGGCATCTTCGCCGCCGTCGTCCTGACCTCGACCCGCTCGCGCTCGGCCGAGCCTGGGCCGGCGCCCACGCCGGCCCCGGTCGCCACGGTCGTGCCCACGTCGGCGCCGACGGTCGCCCCCACGCCGGCCGTCGCGGCCGCGCTCGCCCAGCCCCCGGCGCCGGCCCGGCTCGTCGTCACCAACGTCGGGCCGGACGGCCTCTCCTTGCGGCGCACCCCGAGCACGACCGGCCAGCGGATCAAGGTCTGGAAGGACGGGACCGAGATGGCCGACCTCGGCGAGACGGCCGAGGGCGACGGCAAGAGCTGGCGCAAACTCCGCGATCCGGACGGCAACGTCGGCTGGGCCGCCGCCGAATTCCTGGCCGATCCCGCCGCCCGCGCGGCGGCAGCGGCGGCGCCGGCCGCCCCGGCGTTCGCGTCGGGCGGGCTCGGGCTCAGCCGCGCGGAGTGGGAGAAGGCCCACGGCCAGGCCACCCAGTCGAGCATCTTCTTCGAGTACGATGGCGCCCGGCTCCTCGTCGGGATGCTGGAGGGGAAAGTCTGGCACATCGAGCGGGTCTGGATGCGCGGCGACGCCGTGGGCCTGGAGGACGCCCGCAACGAGACCCGCGCCTATCTGCCCGAGGACGCCTCCCTGGTCCAGTCGGTCGATCGCGGCGACGGACGCATCATCGACGTCTACGGCAGCGCGCTCTTGACCGGCCGCTTCGGACCCACCGCCTGGAACGGCGGCAAGGCCGGGACATTCTCGATCCAGTACAAGTTCCGCTCGGCCGCCGACCGGCTGGTGACCTCGGCGATGTTCCGCCCGGGCGACGCCCTCTTCTAGCGCCGGCCGCCCCCGTCCGATGCCGCCAGGACCGACCCGGGCCACCGTCCTGATCGACGGCGCCCCGGTGACGATCCTGCCGAGGCGTGCGCCGGTCGGCAACAGCGGCCCGATCCGCGGGCGGACGCTGGCGATCGTGCCCGCCGCCGAAGCGGATGGCCGCGCAGCCTCGGGGACGCTTGCCGGACGATCCGTCCTCGCGGCCACCGTCGAGCCCGGCGCGCGGCCCGCGTTCGCCGTCCTCGATCTCGGGGAGGGTGAGGCGACGGAGCTTGGGCGGGCGCTCCGCCTGGCCGCGATCCTCTACTGGGACGGCCGGCGCGCCCACCTCCTCCCCTGCCCTGCCGACCCCGCCACCTGACCGCGACAGCCATCCACGAGCGTCAGAACATCGGCGCGACGTCGATCCTGCTGGGAGCGCGGCCATCCTGGCCGCTCCCGGTAGTCAGACCGGAGCGGCCAGGACAGCCGCGCTCCAACGCATGCTTCGCAGAGCTCCTGGCCCGAATGGCCGGATCCGGTCAGGCCTCTCGGCCGGCCAGTCCCTGCTCCACCGCCCAGGCCGCCACCTGGGCGCGCGACCGGACGTTCAGCTTGGTCAGGATGTGGCGGACGTGGGTGTC
>Ga0075421_100007345_pt1 | contig 13488 bp, 10 predicted proteins | sample SoiMetdeltSBSDD5_FD_75292 | JGI IMG/M metagenome (GOLD analysis project Ga0075421, IMG submission 75292) | Bulk soil microbial communities from a Populus tree surrounding site in Tennessee, USA - Soil MetaG P. deltoides SBSDD5 | ecosystem: Environmental > Terrestrial > Soil > Tree plantation...
CGAGGAGCGCCAGGAAGAGGCGGAATTTCTTGCGGTAGAGCCTCGAGCTCATGTGTCGGCGTGCTTCCACGCGGCAGGATCCAGGCGGAGCGTCGGCTCATCGAAGTCGAAGAGGGCTCGCCACGCTTCCGCTTCCGTGGACCCTCGCGAGTCGAACTCATCGGCTCCGGTCGAGTAAAGAATCATCTTGGAGGCGGAGTACAGGAAGCTCTTGCCCGTGTAGGGATCGAGCGGGAGCGCTTCCAGGTAGGCCGGCACGAGCGCTTCGAGCGAATCGGGGAGGGCGCCCTTCTCCGCGCGATATGCCGCGATCGCGAGGAGCGCGCGCGTCGCAGCGAGGCGCACGGGAGCGAAGTCCGCCTCCCGCTGGGTGCCCGAGCAAGAGGACAGGAGCAAGTCCAGAACCCTTCTCCCGGCGCCTCTCAGGACGAAGATCTCGAAAGAGCTTGGATTCTCCATGTCCGAGTCATCCAGAGGCCGTCTGGAGCGTGCGGGAACCGCATCGCGCTCAATCCATCCGCGGATCTTCTCCCCCAGGAGACGCCTCGTCTGGTTCGGCTTCAGGAGGAAACGTGGCTCCGGTGCGCGGCAGTCGACAACCTTGCCCTGGACATAGAGATCGAGGGAATTCGACAGCATGACATATTCGGCCTTGAAGGAATCGGCGAGAGCGGTGCGCGCGATCTCGGGCCGCAGCTCCTCGATACCGCGCCGCAGGACGCGCGCGGGCAACTGTCCATGGACTCCCATGTGCACGAGCCTGTGAATCCCCGTGCCCTGGATCGCAAAGCCGCCCACCAGACACTCGAAAGCAGTTCCTTGCGCCCGCTGGATACGGGCTCCCAGTCGGATGAGGCGCATGGCGTCTGCGTAACCATCCTCGGGCCTCCCCTCCTCGATCCGGAGCCGGGAACGCGACTGTGCCAGGCGAGGAGGCGGGGCACAGGCTCATCGACGTGCTCGACCACGTCGACCTGGAAGTCTTTCATTCCAAGGGCGCGATCGACCTTCTCGAAGAGCGATGCGTTGCTCGTTGCAATCTCGGCGGCTTTCTCCCGATCGAAGGTCGCGGAGTTACCCTGCACGAGCGTCTCCTCTTCCATGTCGGATGGCCAGGCCACATCTGCCTCGGTGAGATCGAGGAGCCGAAACCCGTTCTCCTCATCCCTGACAACGCGGCGGTAGTTACGGAGGTCCGCATCATCGGGCGGCGGCTCGTCCCTCCAGAGGACCCAGAGCGCCATCCCGAGTACAGCGGCAACCCCTGCCAGGCGGGTGATGATCCTCAGCCAGCGCCCGAAGCGCCTCACACCCGGCCCGTCCCTCACCGCGCCTCGAGCTCGTAGCTGTAGCCGCCCACAGGGTTCACGGAGCGGGAGATCCGGAATGCGCCACCCAGGACGTCCGACCGGACGAAGCCTCCGCGTGCGGTCCTTCGCTCCGAGTAGCCCCTCGGGCGTCGCCGGAGAACCCGGAACCGGATGTCTTCGCCGCGAGCATCAACGATCCAGTACTCCTTCACGCCAGCGCGGTGGTAGAGCTTCCGGAGACGAACGGTATCTTTCGTGACCGAGCTGTCGCTCACGACCTCGACGACGAGATCCGGAGTTCCCACGACTTCCACGTATCGTTTGCTGCCTTTTTTCCTCTCGGCGTACCGCACCCTGCCCCTTCGAATCGATGTGTACTTGCAGAAGAGGAGATCGGGCTCGGTGGCGAGGTCCGCTTCCTCGTTGACGAGGAAGGCGCCGTCTCCCAGAGCCTCCCCCAGATTCCTGCCGCGCAGCCACACATGGATTCCAACCAGGAGACAGCCCTTGACCTTGTTGTGGGTCTCGAGCTCCTCGGGGCTCATGTCCACCTCCAGCGAGCCCGCCAGCCAGGAGATGCGGCCCCGTCGAGGGAAGACGCGAGAGTGGGCCCAGTCGCGGTACTTCTCGAGCGAGATGAGACCGGCCGGGATCGTCATCGCTTCATCGACGAGACCGAGCTCTCTGTGCATGGTGAGCCTGTGAGCCGGCGTGTTGCCGGGCGTGGACTTCGAGCAGGGATGGGCATTCTACGGGCTCTTCGCCCTGAAACCGCGCGGGATCCGCAGCGACATCCGGATGGAAAGACGCCCCGAGGCCGATTCCCCTTGTGAAGGATCGGCTTTCGGGTAAGACGAAGGGTCGTCGCCTTCCCGCGGTCTCGAGTCGGGGGCGATCCGACCGGAGGCAAGCCGGGGATACTCGCATGGAAACCCTGTACATTCTCTGCGCCACCATTGGCGGGACCATACTCGTCGTCCAGACCATCCTCCTTGCCATCGGAGGTGGTCATGGAGATGGGGATTTCGATGCCGGCGACCTTCACGATGGGCATCTCGATGGACACATCGATCACGGTCACGGAGCCGACCACGGAGCCGACCACGCCGGGGACACGTTCCTCAAGCTCCTCTCGTTCAAGACGCTCGTCGCGTTCGTGACGTTCTTCGGACTGGGCGGTCTCGCGTGCCTTCAGGGCGGGCTCTCCAGCGTGCCCTCGCTCGCCATCGCGCTCGGGGCCGGGTTCCTCGCCCTCTACCTCGTCGGCTACCTGATGATGGCCATGTCCCGGCTGCAGTCGAAAGGCAATCTCGACTTCAGGAACGCGGTCGGGGAGCGTGGGCGCGTCTACCTTCGCGTGCCGGGGTCGAAGGCCGGGCTCGGAAAGATCACGCTCGCGCTCCAGGGAAGGACGGTCGAGTGCAAGGCCGTGACTCGCGGTCCCGAGATCCCATCCGGCTCGGACGTGCGCGTCGTCTCGGTGGCGGCGGACACGCTCGAGGTCGAGCCCGTGGGCAAGGAGTGAACCGATGAACCCCTTCGAGAACTTCGCCTCTCTCGCCATCGTCGTCGCCGCCGTGCTCATCCTCTTCGGCTTCGTGATGGTGCTCGCCAAGCGCTACAAGCGCTGTCCCTCGAACCGGATCCTCGTCATCTTTGGAAGAATCAAGGAAGGTCAGTCCGCGAAGTGCCTCCACGGCGGCGGGGCCTTCGTCTGGCCGCTGATCCAGGACTTCGACTTCCTCTACCTGGATCCCATGCAGATCGAGATCCCGCTCAAGGGCGCCCTCTCGATGGAGAACATCCGCGTCAACGTCCCGAGCGTGTTCACGGTCGCCGTCGGCACCGGGCCGAGCGCCATGCAGAACGCGGCGATCCGCCTCCTCGGGCTGTCGACGGAAGAGATCAAGAAGCAGGCCGAGGACATCATCTTCGGCCAGCTCCGGCAAGTGATCGCCTCGATGAAGATCGAGGACATCAACCGCGACCGGGAGAAGTTCCTCGAGAGTATCCAGACATCGCTCGAGCCCGAGCTCGAGAAGATCGGGCTCGACCTCATCAACGTCAACATCACCGACATCACGGACGACTCCGGCTACATCGAGGCCATCGGCCGGAAGGCCGCGTCCATGGCCATCCAGCAGGCCGAGATCGACGTCGCCGAGCAGGTGAAGCTGGGCGCGATCGGCGTCGCCGAGGCGAACCGCGAGAAGTCGATCCAGGTGTCGAACGCGGTCAAGTTCCAGGAGATGGGCACGAAGGAGGCCGAGAGGGACCAGCTCGTGCGCGTGGCGCAGCTCGAGAAGGAGAAGCTGGTCGGGCAGAAGACCGCCGCCTACGAGCAGGAGGCGCTGGTCAAGGAGGCCGAGCGGCAGATGCGCATCACCGTCGCGGAAGCGAACGCGAAGGCGGTGACGGGCGAGAACCTGTCGAAGGCGAAGATCGCGGAGGTCAACGCGACGCTGCGCGTGAAGGAGGCCGAGGCCTACCAGCTCGGCGAGGCGCGCCACCGCGAGGCGGAGGCGGCCGTCCGGGAAGCGCAGTACCTCGCGGAGGCCCGCGCCGCGCAGGCCTTCGCCACGAAGATCGAGGCGGAGAAGAGGGCCGAGCTCGAGTCCGTCGCCCGCGCGGCGAAGGCGAAGCAGATCGTCGATGCCGAGGCCCACGCGGAGCAGATCCGGATCGAGGCCGAGGGCCAGGCGGCGGCGACCTTCGCGAAGCTCGATGCACAGGCCCGCGGCGAGTACGAGATCCTCGCGAAGAAGGCGGAGGGCCTGAAGCGGATCGTCGAGGGCTGCGGGGGATCCCAGGCGGCCTTCCAGCTCCTCATGCTCGAGCATCTCGAGCACCTCTCCTCCACGGCGGCGACGGCGATCTCGAATATCAAGTTCGACAAGGTCGTCGTCTGGGACGGCGGGAACGGGAACGGCGGCGCGTCCGGGTTCCTCCAGGGCCTGGCGAAGTCGCTGCCCCCCATGCTCCACATCATGCGCGATGTCGCCGGGGTGCAGATGCCGGAGTTCTTCGGCAAGCTCGAGCCGGACGGCAAGGACGCGAGCCCTCCCGCCCGGATCGATCCCCATGCGGACGTGGCCGGCGGAAAGGGGCCGGGGCGGCAGTAGGTGCTGCTTCGCGCGGGCCTCGATTCCTGAAAAGTGCGTCCCAGGCATCTACTTTGTGTCGCAAAGTAGATGGAGTACAATCCCGCGCATGCCCGAGCGGTTCGACGTCATCGTCGTGGGCGGGAGCTTCGCCGGTCTCTCCTGCGCGGCCGCGGCGGCCGCGCGAGGCCTGCGCGCCGCCGTGCTCGAGCGGAAGCGCGACCCGGGCGACGCTCCGAGGACGACCGGCATCCTCGTCAAGGAGGTGGCGGAGCGCTGGGATGTCCCGCTCGGGATCACGCGCAAGATCCACGGGATCCGGCTCTACTCGCCCCGGTTGCGCCACGTCGATCTCGAGCGTCCGGGGTACTTCTTCCTGGCCACGGACACGCCGGCTCTTCTCCGCTGGCTCTCGAAGCTCGCGCGGGACTCCGGCGCCGAGGTGCTCGCGGGGCTTGAGTTCACCGGCGCCGCGAGACGGGCCCATGACATCGTCATCGAGGGACATGGGCTCGAGACGCCTTGGCTCGTGGGGGCGGACGGCTGCCATTCTCGCGTGGCCAGGGCCTTCGACCTGGGCCGGAACACGGACGTCCTCGTCGGGATCGAGGCGGAGTTCGAGGGCGTCCGTGGTGTCGAGGAGGACAGGCTCCATTGCTTCCTCGACCCGATCCTCGCGCCCGGATACCTGGCGTGGGTCGTGCCCGGCTGCGGAGTGACCCAGGTAGGTCTCGCGGCCCGCCCTCCAGCCGTGCCACGGCTCGAGCCCTTCCTCGAGCGCATCGCCTCCATTTTCGATTTCGGGTCCGCGCGCCTCGTGGGAAGGCGCGGCGGTCCCATCCCGGTCGGTGGCCTCGTGCGGCCCTTCGCTTCTCCGGGCGTCCTCCTCACCGGAGATGCAGCAGGCCTCGTCTCGCCTCTCACGGCGGGAGGGATCCACACGGCTCTGGAGCACGGGAGGAGAGCGGGGCAGTCCATAGCCGAGTTCCTGCTCGACGGGGGGCCGCACCCGGCGGCGGTACTCGCCCGGGAGTACCCCCGGTTCCGTTGGAAGCGCCGGCTACGCCGGGCGCTCGATCGCATCCTGATCCCGGCTCTCCTGGAAGCGGTCTTCTCGACGCCCCCTTTCCTCGCCGTTGCAAAGGGGATCTTCTTCCACCACCGAGGCCTCTTTGCCCGCGATGCGTGGAAAGACCTCGCTGCGCGCCCTCCCCCTGTCGGTGCCGGCGCCCCCCGGGGCCCCTCCTCGAACCCGTGCGGCTGAATGGCCTGAGGGTTGCATCCTGAAGGTCAGGGCGGCGCTGCATTTTTGCGATGAACGGAGAAACATGCCTGCCGACGACATCGCCCTCCTGGAGACGGGGATTGATGGGCTTGATGAGATCCTTCGCGGCGGGCTCCCCGCAAACCGCGTCTACCTGATCGAGGGCGACCCAGGAACCGGCAAGACCACGCTGTCGCTCCAGTTCCTTCTCGAGGGGGCGAGGCGCGGCGACCGGGGGCTTTACGTAGCGCTCGCGGAGAACAGAGCCGAGCTTGCGGCCGTGGCGACGTCCCATGGATGGGTCCTGGACCCGATCGACATCTACGAGCTCTCGACCCCTACCGAGAGCCTGGACGCCGATTCCCAGTACACGCTCTTTCACCCATCGGAAGTCGAGCTCGGCGAGACGATCAAGACCGTCCTCGAGGAGGTGGAACGAACCAGGCCCTCCCGCATCGTGTTCGATTCGCTTTCCGAGATGAGGCTCCTCGCCGGAGACCCGCTTCGCTACCGGCGCCAGGTCCTGGCCCTGAAACAGTTCTTCTCCGGTAAACGTTGCACGGTTCTCCTCCTCGACGACCGCTCCCAGACGAGCACGGAGCTCCAGGTACAGAGTATCTGCCATGGGGTCATACGACTGGATGACCTTTCCTACGAATTCGGCCCCGTGAGGAGGCGCCTCCGTGTGAAGAAGCTCAGGGGAGTGGACTTCTCGAGCGGGTATCATGACTTCGTCATCCGCAAGGGCGGCATCCAGGTCTATCCGCGCTTCGAGTCCGTCGACTTCAAGCCCCAGCTCGAACGTCAGCTCGTGCCCAGCGGTCTGAGGGAGCTCGATGAGCTCCTGGGCGGGGGCCTGGAGCGGGGGACGAGCGTCCTCATCACGGGTCCGGCGGGCGTCGGGAAGTCTCTCCTTTCGACGCAGTACGCGATCGCCGCCGCGGAACGCGGCGAGCGATCGGCGCTGTTCGTCTTCGATGAGAACCTGACGACCGTGCATCGGAGGTCGGCTTCGCTGGGGCTCCCGTTCGAACGGCACATCGAATCCGGGAAGATCCTCTTGAGACAGATCGATCCGGGGGCCCTCACGCCCGGGGAGCTCGTTCACCAGATCCGGAGGTCGGTGGAGCGCGAGGACGCGCGTATCGTGGTCATCGACAGCTTGAACGGATACCTGAGCTCCATGCCCGAGGAGAGGTTCCTCACGATCCAGCTCCACGAGCTGCACACCTACCTCGCCCGGAAAGGCGTGCTGAGCGTGGTGACGATAGCCCAGTACGGGCTGATCGGAAGCTCCAACGTCCCGATAGAGGTGAGCTACCTCGCGGACACTGTCATTCTGCTTCGATGCTTCGAGGCCGAGGGCGAGGTACGCCAGGCCATTTCCGTGGTCAAGAAAAGGTACGGCTCCCACGAGAGGACCATACGGGAGGTCGGGATCTCTTCGGGAGGGATGCGGGTGGGTCAAACGCTCAGCGGCTTCAGGGGCATCCTCACGGGCATTCCGGAGTATGACTCCGCAAGAGCGCCCCCGGAGCTTGCATGACGCCCCTCGCTCCCCAGACGGAGACGGAGAAGGACAAGGAGGACCTGGTTCTCGTGCTCGCCCCGATGGGCAGGGACGCCAGCCTGACCGCGAATATCCTGTCCAGCGCGGGGCTGGATACCCAGGTCTGCGAGACCATGGAGGACCTCGCCCGCGAAACCAGGGTGGGCGCAGGGTGCGCTCTCCTCACCGAGGAGGCGCTCTCGAGCTCCGACGTCAGGGTCCTGGCCCGCGCTCTCCGCCGGCAGCCGCCCTGGTCGGACTTCCCGCTCATCATCTTCACGAGCCGGGGGGATATCACCCATGCGCGCGTCCGGACTCTCTCCTTTTTCGAGGGCTTCCGGAACGTGACCTTCTTCGAACGGCCCGTGAGGATCATGACGCTCGTCAGCGTCGTCCACGCGGCGCTCGCGGCGCGCCGCAGGCAGTACGAGGTGAGGGACCTGCTCGCCAGACTCGAACGAGCGATAGAGCAGCGCGACGAGTTCCTGGCCATGCTCGGGCATGAGCTCCGGAACCCGCTCACCGCGATCCTGAACTCGATCCAGTATCTCCGCAGAGCGGCCGGCACGAACGCGGACGCCGGCTCCTCTTACGAGATCATCGAGCGGCAGTCCCTTCACCTGGCTCGCCTCATGGACGACCTCCTGGACGTGGCCCGGGTCACGTCGGGAAAGGTCACGCTCCAGAGATCGCCCCTGGACCTGCGGGACGTCGCGCGGAGGTGCGTCCAGATCCTCGCCCCGCTCCTCGACGCCCACGGCCACGACCTCGAGCTGAGCCTCGGCGAGAAGCCGCTGGGCGTCGATGGCGATCCCGTCCGCATCGAGCAGATGCTCTCGAACCTGCTCACCAATGCCATCAAGTACACTCCGCGAGGAGGGAGGATCCAGGTCCAGGCTCGCGGCGAGGACGGGCAGGCAATCCTCTCTGTCAAGGACAGCGGGGTCGGGATCGACCCCGACACCTTGCCTCACATCTTCGACCTCTTTGCGCAGGGTCCGGCCACGCTCGAGCGCTCCCAGGGAGGCCTCGGCATCGGGCTCACCCTCGTCAAGAGACTCGTGGAGATGCACGGCGGCTCCGTGGAGGCGAGTAGCGAGGGGCTCGGCTGCGGCAGCGAGTTCACGCTCACGTTTCCGCTCCTCGAGGAGCGCGCTCGCGACGCGGCGGGTCCCGAGGCTTCGGGCCCGGTCTCGAAGGAAAGGGCGAGCCGCAAGATCCTCATCATCGAGGACAACGACGACAACCGAAATACTCTCCGCGCGCTGCTCGCGTGCATGGGTCATGACGTCGATGTCGCCCAGGACGGGATGCTCGGGATCGAGAGGGCGCGCGCCTTCAAGCCGGAAGTGGCCCTCATCGACATCGGCCTTCCCGGCCTGAACGGCTACCGTGTGGCGGAGGCGCTACGCACCGAGCCGTGGGGCGGCGGTATGGTCCTCATCGCGCTCACCGGCTACGGTCAATCCGAGGACAGGAAGCGCGCCTTCGAGGCGGGCTTCGATGCCCACCTCGTCAAGCCGGTGAACTTCGAGAACTTGCTGAGCCTCCTGGATACCGCCCGCAATTCATGAGCGTCCGGGCCGCGCGGAATCCGGCGGCAGGCTTACCGCGGAGACTTCTCCGAGTCCTTGGAGACGGTGAGGAGCGTGGAGACGGTCTTGTCCCGAGAGAGCTTCCTCACCCGCGGGAACCAGCCTTCCCTGGAGCTTCCGTTCGCATTCGTGTACTCGAGGACATACACATCCCCGCCGTGGAGCGCCACTCCTGTCGGCGACCAAGGTCGCTCGGACTTCAAGACCGTCTCTACCTTCCCTTCGGGCGTGATCTTCACGACAGCGTGGCAGCCGGTGCCCGCCGCGAATACCGTTCCGGCTTCATCCACCGCCAGGCCCCTCAGGGATGGGAGAGGGGAATCAGGGTTATTGTCGGGGTGATCGACATCGCAGTCTTTCAGCTCGATATGCGGAATCACCGTGGTGAAGGTGCCGTCCATCTCGAGCTTCAGGACCGAGCTGGGGCTGGCGAGGTAGAGAGCGCCCCCCGGGCCGCTGGCAAGCCCGGTTATGCCCAGCCTCTCCGTGACCTTCTTCCCCTCCGGTGGGAACACGGAGATCTGACCCTTCGGCGACATGCGCGTGACCTGTAGTCCCCCCGGAGTCAGCTTGTCGTCGTTGCTTGCGTAGTAGAGGTTTCCATCGGCCAGGACCGAAACCGGTGATCCGCCGTCGGCGAAGATCAGCGCCTGCTCGAGGCCGGGGAGGGCTATCCTCTCGAAGTGCCTGGGCGTGGCGCTCGAGAAACTGTTCTTGGAATCCAGGCACATCCAGTGTCCGCCCCGGGATTCGTGGATGTAAGTCAGCGCGCCTCGCGAGTCGATCCTCCCGACCCCCCGGCCGGAGTGTGTGAAGTACACGTTGCCTTCGCGATCCACCACGATGCCCGAGCCGGGGTGCGTGTACCCATTCCTGGCAAGCAGGATGGAAAGGAGAAGCGCGGCCCACCCCGAGGGAAGGCCGCGGCGGAACGTCAGGGCACGCACGCGTCCGGGCACCCGCCTATGCGCACGCAGGCCGCGCCCAGGAAGTGCTCGGGGCCATCGAGGAAGAGGTAGTTGAGGAGGAGGATGGCGTCCGTCAGGACCACGGCTCCATTCCCGTCCGCATCGAGGAGGGAGATGTTTCCGGGATCGAAGACGGTCCCTCCCTCGCAGGGAAGGGCGACCGATTCCCCGAGTACGAGGTGTCCCAGGATGTTCACGGCGTCCGTGATATTGAGCTGCCCGTCCTGGGAGATGTCGCCCGGAACCTGGAGCCCTCCGGGGAGAACGTCGGGATCCGCCTTTCCTGGGGAGCCGCCCACCGCCGCGCTGACTTTCCAGCCCTCCTTCAGGCCCCAGTTGCTCTTCGGCCCGAGGGGGTCGCGGATGACGAGCGAGTAACCCTGCGAGGCCGTTTCCGGATACCAGGTCGCCTGGTAGCGGAAGTCCTGGATGACTTCCCCGATCTTGCCTTGCGTGGCGATGAATTCCGCGCTGTTGCTCAGGTTGCCCCCGAACGGGACCAGTGTAACCCCGGTGAGATCGTATCGGGTGGCAAGCGCCTCGGGGTTCCTCGCGACGACGATGTAGCCTCCGGGAGGAAGGACCGGCGCCCCCGCGGCGAAGTTCAGGGTGATGCCCTTCGAGAAGCGGAAGCCGGAGAGGTCGAGCGGGGCGCTCCCCGTGTTCTGAAGCTCGATGAACTCGAACTCATCCACGGTGTAGGGGGATTCCGGCGGCGGCGGCAGCGGAGCGTATTCTATCTCCGTCACGGCGAGCGTGGCGGGGGCGACGATGAAGACGCCTTCCTTGACCCCCGACCAGACCTCGCCGCTCACCCGGGCGCGCGCGCGGATGCGCGCGTTCTCCGGGAAGCCGATGGGCGCCGAATACTCGATGGCCGATGGGGACAGCCCTCCATCGGGTTGGCGCGGATCCGAGCCATCGCTCGTGTAGTAGACCGTGCCGCTCCTGGCCGTGATCTCGAGACGGAAGTCGGGCGCCACATCTCCGCCGGCGTCGCTGAAGATCGGCGGGGGAACCAGGGCGCCGTCCATCCAGATCACCCGGTCCGAGAGCCACTTCGTCATGAAGCCGATCTCCTCGGCGTACGTGCGACCGATGAACTGGTTCGGCCAGACGTAGATGCCGAGGATGTTCCACTTGCGGAAGTTGCGGGCCTGGGACTCCTGGAGCACGTCCACGTAGCCCTGGACCCTGCCGAGAAGCCGCGAGACCTGGAAGTGGCTTTCGCGAAGCCCTACCCAGCGATCCGCGTACTCCGCCTGGAAGGCGGGGTCCTGCTGGATGCGGCGGTACCAGGGATAGTCGCCGTCTCCCACGAGGGAGTAGTACCAGCCGTCCGGCTTCCAGCCGTCCAGGTAGTTGGCGTTCCCGAGCGTCAGGTTGTAGTCCCAGACGGGGCCCATGACGAGCTTCCCGCCGCGGTCCTTGTGCATGTAGGTGCTCAGGCGGTACCCATCGATGTTCTTCGTTATCTCGACCATGATGTGGTGATCGATGAACGACTCCACGTCGATGAACTTCCTGTACCCGTTCGTGGGATCGAGCCAGGTCCCGCCGTAGAGGACCGTTTCGAACTGCCTCAGGTAGTTGAGGATCCAGGCCTTCTGGACCGGCGTGATGTCCTCTTCCTTGGGCTCCACGAGCCCGAGCGTGTGGCGTCCGGTGTTGATGCCGGCATCGCCCGGATCCAGACGATCCTTCTTCAGGATGTATCCGCCCGTGATCTCCGGCTCCTTGTCGTGAGACCTGTAGAGCTTCTGGATGTTGACGCGGTTCGGATCCCTCTTGATCTTCTCGATCAGCGCGTACACGCCCTGGTAATGGGACGAGAAGTTCATCTTCCCCGCGGACGAGTGGACGAAGACCTCGACCATGCGGGAGTGCGACGCCCACTGGCCGATATCGTTCGACCAGTCGTAGGAGATCACGTCGCGGATGAGGGTCTTGTCCGTGTACGGGGCGTAGAGGATCCAGTCCGCCTCCTCCGGCATGCCCAGGAGCGGAGCCGCGGAGTCATCTCCATCGAAGTCATCGAGCTCGAAGTTGTAGGACTTCTTCGGGAAGCCGAGCGAGCTCGAACCCCGGATCTTCAGCGCGGCCGGCCCGAAGTACTCGGGGAATCCGGTCATGGCGCTGCGGCCGCTCCGCGTATCGATCACGGCCGCCTGGGTCGTGAGGAAGGTCCCCTCCGGGATCACCTTCCCGAAGGTCTCGACCACGATGATGGGGAGGTTCGAGGTGAAGGTCGCGGCCGTGGCGTCCATGGCGATGAACGTCTCGGAGGCCGTCGAGCTCGGGGTGTGATTCGCCGCGAACGTCCTCGCCCGCACCATGAGGGTCTTGTCGATGAGGATCGGCCCTGCGTAGAGCGTCGACGCCACCGTGGGCTCGGTCCTGTCGAGCGTGTAGCGGATCTCCCCGGGAGTGGTCGAGGCGATCGTGAGCTCGAAGTTGTCGGTGAAGGCCCCCCCGACTCGCGAGAACGTCGGGGCCGCGGCCACGGCATGGAAGCCTCCGGCGTTGGGTCCGCCGGGCGATGATGCCTGGAAGAAGAGCTCCGCCCCCGGGTCCACCGAATCGATGGTCGCGGCGGCGAGCTCCGGGACGATGAGGAAATCCGGCTCGGTCTTCGTGTTGTTGAGGCCGTGGATGGCGAGCATGTTCTGCCCCGGGACGAGGGCGGATAGAGCCTCCGAGACGGGGATCTCCTCGAAGACGACCGCGGCCGCGTCGACCCGCCTGTCCGAGGCGCGGGCGTTCCACGGGGTCGTCACCGGAGTGGGCCTCCCGCGGCGGGCGACCTCGCGCCCATTCAGATAGGCGACGAACCCATCGTCGTACTTCACGCGGAGGTAGAGCGCGCCGAAGACCGCCGGGTCCGCGACCGTGAAGGGCACCCGGATGAATGCGCTCGAGTTCACGCCGCTCATGAGGGTACCCACGTCGAGACCGATCAGGTCCGTGAACGTCGCCGGGCTCTTCTTGTCGAAGCCGATGCCCGTCACGCCCGCCGTCCAGGCCGAGTCGTCGAAGTCCCGCCCGGTCCAGTTCTGGGCCAGGGATGCATCCGTCGGGATCAGCGTCCTGGCCGGGGCGGCAGCGCCCACGAACACGGTCTCCGTGGAGTTGATGCGGACCCCGTAGGAGACGCGCGGCTGCTGGGTCGGATAGAGCGGAAAGTACGAAAGGACGGAGAAGCCGTCCGCCGCGAGGAACGCGAGGAGCTGCCCCTCTCGTTGCAGGGTGAAGTTCGTGTGGAGGTTCTTCGCCGGATCCCGCCGATCCTTTCCCGACGCGAAGACGACGAGGAACTTCCTGGGGGCGAGCGTCACCTCCGGGAACCGCCAGAGGTCCGGCTGAGCCTCATCGTTCGTGAGCGAGAAATCGAGGAGGTTCACCGGATCCGGCCCCGGGTTGTAGATCTCGATCCAGTCCGGATACTCGAGATCCTCGTCGAGGAGCACGCGCTGCTTGCCCGCCGAGAACTCGGTGATCAAGGGAGGATCGCCGTGAGCCGGGGCGGCGGGCCATGCAGCGAGAATGGCGACTCCTGCGAGCCAGCAGAGCCGGAGAGCCGCGTTCACGAGGCCTTCATGTTTCCTCTCGACAGCAATGCGCATGATTGCCAGGATCTCCAGCAGAGGGTTGCCCAGGTGACTTGACCGCGGCGGACCCGCACCCTTTCACACCCCGTACGA
>Ga0075421_100007346_pt1 | contig 13487 bp, 12 predicted proteins | sample SoiMetdeltSBSDD5_FD_75292 | JGI IMG/M metagenome (GOLD analysis project Ga0075421, IMG submission 75292) | Bulk soil microbial communities from a Populus tree surrounding site in Tennessee, USA - Soil MetaG P. deltoides SBSDD5 | ecosystem: Environmental > Terrestrial > Soil > Tree plantation...
GATCAAGACGCTTGGCGAGGTTCAGGTACTCTTCTGTTTGCCTGGGGCTATGGGTGCTGTAATGCGCCTCGATCCCTCCCAATCCGAAGGACTTGAGTTGTTCGACGAGACGATCCAGGCCTTCACCCGATTGCTTCACCCACGTAGGGTGCGCCAGTACGGGAACCCCGCCTGCCTCGCGGATCCACCCAACAGCCTCTTCCGGCGGGGGGAGCTCTCGTGGAACATAGGCCGGCCTCCCGTCGGCGAGATACCGATCAAACGCTTCCTTTGCGGAGGTGACGACCCCTTTATTCATCAACACACGCGCAATGTGAGGTCGGCCCACTGATTCAGTTCCCGCCAGTCTTCGGACTTCTTCGTAGGTAAGGTCTACGCCCAATTCATTCAGTCTGCGAACGATCTGGGGGTTGCGCGTGTGACGGCTGTCCCGGAGTTTCATCATCCGTTGATGCAAGATCTCGTCTTTCCAATCCAAGAAATAGCCAAGTATGTGAAGCTCGCTTTCTCCATGGCGCGAGCTGATTTCAACGCCTGGAATCACTTCAATATTGAGGAGCGTTCCGGCTGCAATGGCCTCGGGGATTCCGTCGACAATGTCATGATCCGTAATGGCGAGCGCGGTCACTCCGGCCTCTTTTGCCAACGCCATGACTTCGGTTGTATTGAAACTTCCGTCGGAGTGGGTGGTATGGAGATGAAGATCAATACGACTCATGGGACCGGAGCGAATGGGGGAATTTTTGCGCGACGAGTTGGGCGGTAAAGACTGGGGCCTCGCCATGACTTCCGTGGTGCTCGCCTTCGTCATAGTGAAGGACACGCAATGGGGAGGTCAAGCGAAGCAGTTCGTTGTGTGCCAAGCAGAATTCCCACCGCCGGGGGTGACGATGGCGGAAGTAGTTGTCGATCAAAAAGGTTTCGTACACCAACACGCCTCCCGGCTTCAACGCTTCCATGATCGGCGCAAGAAGCGGTCGGAACAGGTAGAAGAAGACGAGGATCGCGTCGTATTGCTCGCGACCCAGGTCGGGCGGGTGGTCCGGCGTTCGTTCCAGATCCAGGGTTCTCGTCTTGAGCTGGGTGAGATGACGTGCGCGGGCGCCTTCGCTTAGTTGGAGCAATGCGTCGCCGTCCCGATCGATCGCTTCGACCTCCATGCCGTTTTCCAAGAGATAGAGTGTGTTCCTTCCGGCGCCGGCGGCCACATCGAGCGCCTTGCCTTTAGGGAGTCGAAGGAACTGCTGCAGAAGAAACGGAGCCGGCGTGAGATCGACCGTGTGCCGGTGCTGAGCGGCCGTCCTGGTTCTTTCGAGACGGATTCCGACCGAGCCGGCGACCATGGGCAGAGGAGCATGCAGCTTTCTCAACCAGATGCGGATCCGTTCAACAGGAAATTCGGTGAAGAGCATCGATACCAATCGTTCCACAAGACTTTCGAGCAGGTGGCAACTCTCTTTTGAACCGAGCGACACGATATGTTCAGCCACTGTGGCATAGTCCACCGTTTGAACCAGGTTATCCGATTGTCCGGCCTGTTCCGTCGGGAGGTCGAGTTCCAGATCAACGGCCAGCATCTGAGGACGTTCTCGCTCCTCCGGCGTGACCCCGCAATGTCCCTGGAACTCAAGGCGTTCGATGATGATCCGGCTCGACATGGCGGCATTGTCCCGGAAGAGATTTCGCGCTGTCAAGGAGAGGGTTTTGACGAGCAGATTGGCCCCCCTGTCATCCCTTCTTGACTCGACTTTCCGCCACCTCCTATAATTCAGTTCACGGTAAGCAAACTGCCTGATTCTGCGAGGAAAATGACCGAATTCACTCATTTCAACGAATCGGGCCGGGCGCGTATGGTCGATGTGGGTGGAAAGGCATCGACTGAAAGAATCGCCAAGGCTCAAGCCACCGTCAGGCTACAGCCCGAGACGTTGGAAAATATTCAGCGTGGCAAGATCGCCAAGGGCGATGTCCTTGCTGTGGCGCAGGTGGCTGCTGTCATGGGCGCCAAGAGGACCCCCGATCTCATTCCCATGTGTCATCCCATTGGGCTGACAAGCGTCGATGTTTCATTTCGAGAGGATTCCCACCCGGATGGACAAGGTCGCTGTTCCATCCTGATTACGGCGACCGTGAAAACCACCGGACAGACCGGTGTCGAAATGGAGGCCATGACGGCGGTATCCGTCGCCGCTCTGACGATTTACGACATGTGCAAATCGCTCGACCGCGGGATGAGTGTGAGTGATATGTATCTGGTCTCGAAATCAGGCGGAAAATCGGGGACCTATTCCAAAGCGTAATGTACCGCGTCATACGTTCCTGAGGAATCGAGAGCGGGAAGATCTATGGTGACAATCCGATTATTCGGTATGATCAAATCGCTGGCGGGGAACCAGAGTTCGCTCTCGATTGAGATGGCCCATGGACGGTCTGTGCGCGATCTCGTTGGACTGTTGGATGCCGCGTATCCTCAAATCGGCGAACTGATTCATAAGAAGAAGGTGGTTGTTTCGGTGAATCAAGAGATCGCTCACGAGGATGTCAATGTTCGTGACGACGACGAAGTGGCGCTTCTGCCGCCCTTCGCAGGGGGAAATACCATGGGGTCGTCAAGCGACACGCAGTTGGCGCGTGTGCAACGTGAAAACTTTTCGATCGATGAAGAAATCAACCGGGTTCGTGACCGGTCCAAACGAATCGGCGGAATTGCGATTTTTCTCGGAACGGCCCGCGACCGATCGAAGGGGCGGGATGTCGATAGCATCACGTTCGAACAGTATGAGGGAATGGCTCGGAAGAAGCTCCAAGAGATTCGTGAACGGGCGCTCAAAGATTTCGATATCATCGAGGCTCTCGTGCTCCATCGGTATGGCGAGATCGGTATCGGGGAAAATATTGTGCTGATCGTAATGGGGGCGGAGCATCGGGCAGAGGCTTTTCGGGCCTGCAAGTGGGCGATCGACGAATTAAAGCAGATTACGCCTATCTGGAAACTGGAACACACGCCGGAGGGCGAAGTGTGGGTCGAAGAACATCCATGAGCCATTCGTCCTCCCAACCTACCTTGGCTCCTCTCACCGACTCGCTTGGACGGCCGTTGCGGAGTTTGCGTCTGTCGGTGACTGATCGCTGCAACCTCCGTTGCAAATACTGTATGCCCGAGGACGAGTATGCCTGGCTCCCACGTGAAACGATTCTGACCTTCGAAGAGATGGCGCTTCTCACGGATATCTTTGGCGATCTTGGTGTAGATCGGGTACGACTGACCGGCGGAGAACCGCTTCTCCGCCGGGATCTTCCCCGATTTGTTCGAATGCTGACCCAGAATCGCCGTATCGCCGACATCGCGCTGACCACCAACGGCGTGCTCATGGCCGAGCAGGCGGAGGAGCTTTACTATGCAGGTCTCCACCGGGTAACTGTGAGTCTGGATACGCTGCGCGCGGACCGCTTCCGCGCGCTGACCAAACGCGATCTGCATCATCAGGTATTCGATGGGATTAAGGCGGTCGTGAAAGCGCGATTCTCTTCCCTCAAATTCGACACGGTCATGATCAAAGGCTATAACGACGACGAATTGCTGGATCTCATCGAGTACGGAAAAACCGTCAATGCGGAAGTCCGATTCATCGAGTACATGGACGTCGGCGGCGCCACCGGATGGTCCATGGAACAGGTATTGTCCCGTGATGAAATGCTGAAAAGAGTCGGCCGGCATTATGGCCAGGTTTCGCCGATCATCGAAGACAGTTCTGCACCTGCACAGCGTTTCGCATTGCCCGACGGAACGACGTTTGGAATCATTCCCTCGACAACCACCCCCTTCTGCAGGACCTGCGATCGAAGCCGATTGACCGCCGATGGCATGTGGTACCTGTGTTTGTATGCCAAGGCAGGCATGGATTTAAGGGTGCCGCTTCGGGCGGGTCAGTCACGCAAGGAGATCGCTGCCACGATCACCTCCGTGTGGCAACAACGCGCGGATCGCGGCGCTGAAGAACGCAAGGATCTGGAGCGTCTGGGGCTGCGCGAACAACGACTGATCGAGATCAATCGGCTCCGTGAAGATCCCCACCTGGAGATGCACGCGCGAGGAGGATGACCTCCATTGCTGCGTATCAACCATGGTCCCTGCAAGTCACTTCCGGAGCTGTGTATGTTCACCTCGCACGTCTTCACCATTCTGAGTCTGGGTTTCGTATTGGGATTGCGGCATGCGTTCGATGCCGATCATCTCGCGGCAGTGTCGACAGTCCTGGCTGAACGACCGAGTCTTCGGGCCTCGAGCGTGGTCGGATTGTTTTGGGGGTTGGGACACACCCTGGTCCTGCTGCTTGTCGGGATGGTCGTATTGACGTGGAATGTGGCGATTCCGGAATCGCTTGCCGCTATCTTTGAGTTCGCGGTCGGTATCATGTTGATCGTTTTGGGCGCGGGTCTCGCGCTGCGGATCCGTCGCGACCGATGGCACGTGCATGCTCACGAGCATGAAGGGACGGCACACGTCCATCTTCATCACCATGGCACTCACGGCGCTCATCGCCACGTTCATTGGCTTCAAGAAGCCAGGCGCCCCCTTCTGATCGGCATGGTGCATGGACTCGCGGGATCGGCGGCGTTACTGCTGATCGTCGTGTCGACGGCCGCCACCTTTTTCGAAGGGGTGGGATACATTCTCATCTTTGGCCTCGGCTTGATCGCGGGCATGATGGGAATAGGCGCGGCGATGAGTTTCCCCGTCATCTTTTCGTTCTCCTTCGGTCGTCGCGCGTATCTGACGGTTCAAGGTCTCGTGAGTGCGGGCAGCATCGGGTTTGGATTGTTGATGATGTGGAGAATCAGTCGAGGTGAACCGGTCTTCTAAATCATGATGGAGGAAATGCGCTGATCGGGAGGTGGTTATTCTGGCAATGCGTGTTGTCCCCCATGGGTACCGTCCCCGGAGGGATAGGACTGTCCTCCCTGGTGGAAAGCCGCAATTCTACGTGCGCGCGTGTGGAAGGTATGGTATTCTGCGCCTCTCTTAGAGAGTATGTCTCCGGATTCGAAGTCGTGTGTCAGCCCATAGGGTACTGCCGTGAAGATTCGGGTGTTGGGTTGTCATGGTTCCGATCAGATGGTGACCGGCTCCAGAGGACCTCTCCAATGCGGGACATGCAGTTTTCTCGTCAATGACACCATCCTCCTTGATGCCGGTACGATCGGATCCCGCCTCTATCTCGAAGAGCAGAAAAGGATCAGGCTCGTTCTCTTGACCCATCTCCATTTCGACCATATTCGAGACCTGCCGACCTTGGCGGACAACTTGGTTGGCCAAAGTGATAGTCCGGTCGTGGTGGCCGGCATTCCCGAAGTCTTGAAGGGACTCGACGCGCATATTTTTAACGGAGAAGTGTATCCGGATTTTTTCAGGCTGCCTGACGACGACCATCCTGTCCTGAGTGCGAAGAGTTTGGAGCCGGGACGGGAAACTGTACTGTGCGGGCTGCGCGTGACTCCGATTCCAGTGAACCACGTCGTTCCCACCGTTGGGTTCATCATCCAGGATGAGACCGCGGCCATTCTGTACAGCGGGGACACTTTTCAAACCGACGAACTCTGGGACGCTGCTTCCCGGTTGCCGAAGCTCAAGGCGCTGATCGTGGAGACTTCGTTTCCAAACGATGAACTCGAATTGGCCCGTGTGAGCAAACATCTCACGCCGGCCTTATTGGCCAAGGAGCTTCGAAAAGTCGGACGACCGGAAGTGCCTGTGTATGTGTACCATATGAAGCCGAGATTTCGAGACCTGATCACAGAAGAGTTGCGGCAGGTGGACCGAGCGTCTTCCCTGTCGGTTCTTGAAGAAGATCAAGAGCTTCTCGTGACCTAGGCGAGCACCCATGGCGTGGTTTAAGAAGAATAAAGCGCCCGAACCGGAAGGGCAGAAGCGATCCAAGGGTGCGGAGGGCATGTGGCTCAAGTGTAATCATTGCAGGGAGATTGTGTATCGAAAGGAAGTGGACCGCAACAATAAGGTCTGCCCGAAATGCGAGTACCACTTTCCGATCTCCGTGATTGAGCGCATCAATCTCCTTGTGGATCTCGGTTCCTTTAAGGAATGGGATGCTGAACTGGAGCCGCAAGACCCGTTGAACTTTCAGGACACCCGGGCCTATACGGAGCGGATCAAGGCTCAACAGGAGAAGACCGGGCGCAAGGATGCGATGGTGATTGGCGAAGGGCAGATCAACGGGAAACGGGTGGGACTCTGTGTATTCGACTTCGGCTTTATGGGCGGCAGCATGGGATCCGTGGTCGGGGAGAAAATCTGCCGCGCCGTCGATCGTGCCTTGGCCGCCCGGATGCCGCTTATTATGGTGACGGCTTCCGGCGGGGCGCGCATGCAGGAAGGTATTCTATCACTGATGCAAATGGCAAAAACTTCCGGGGCGATCGCCAAACTCGGGGAAGCCAAACTGCCCTTTGTGTCTATCCTGGCGGATCCGACGTTCGGGGGTGTGACCGCTAGTGTGGCCATGTTGGGAGATGTTATTATCGCCGAACCCAAAGCGTTGATCGGATTTGCCGGTCCGCGCGTCATCGAACAAACGATCAAACAACAGCTTCCCGACCAGTTCCAGCGGGCGGAATTCCTCCTCGAGCATGGAATGATTGACATGATCGTCGAACGAAAGCAGTTGAAAGAAGCCGTCAGCACGCTTGTCAGTCACTTCTAGACCAGGTTCTCCTCCCTCGGATTTCTACGATGACATATTCGTCTGCTGTCGAGTATCTGTACGGCCTTCAGAAGCATGGCATCAAGCTTGGCTTGCACAATATCCAGGCGTTGCTGGCCAGGTTGGACCAACCTCAGCGCCGGTATCGTGCCATTCACATTGCGGGAACCAACGGCAAAGGATCCACCTCCGCGATGACGGCGTCGATTCTGCAAGCGGCACACTATCGTACGGGGTTGTACACCTCGCCTCACCTGATTGATTTTCGTGAGCGAATCCGCGTCGATGGGCAACTGATTCCGGAGCACTGTGTGACCGAACTGGTTGAGCGCATCCGGCTGTTGGCAGCGTCTGATATTCCATTGACGTTCTTCGAGTTCACGAGCGCTATGGCGTTTCAATACTTTGCCGACTGTCATGTGGACGTGGCGGTGCTTGAGGTCGGGATGGGGGGACGGTTCGATGCGACCAACGTCGTCGACCCGGTTTCAACCGCGATCACGACAATTTCACTCGATCACGAAGAATACTTGGGCCACACGATCGAGCGGATCGCCTTTGAGAAAGCGGGCATTGTCAAGCCGGGTATTCCGGTGGTGCTCGGACGGGTGGCTCCGGCTGCGATACGACTGATTGACGAGATTGCCGGGCAGCAGAACGCTCCGACCTATCGACTAGGCCGCGAGTTTACCGTCACGAAGAAATCGGCGATGGTGTTCGATTATGAGGGGATCACCACCCGCTATGAGAACGTGATCAGCCCGTTGCAGGGCACACATCAAATCGACAATGCCGCCTGTGCGCTGGCTGTCGTGGAGGTTGCGGAAGCTGCCAAGACCCCTGTGGCGCCGGAGGCAGTTCGGGAGGGACTGGCTTCTACCCGATGGGAAGGGCGATTGGAAGTCGTGGACCGGAATCCGATGATCATGGTGGACGGTGCCCACAACCCTGCGGCTGCTTCCGTCCTGGCTGAATTCGTGGCCGAGTATCGGACTTCGCACCCAGCGAGTCGGGTAGCCTTGATCCTCGGGATGATGCGGGACAAGGCACATCGTCCATTTTTCACGATCCTGCAGCCGTATATCGACGAACTCATCGTCACCCAGGCCGATATTCCCCGAGCCGTTCCAGCATCGCAACTCAGTGCAGAACTCAGTGATCTCATCCCTTCGATCCGACCTGTTTCGACGCCGGGAGACGCTCTCCTCCTCGCTCGGCGACTCATGACCCCGGCAGATTTGATTTGCGTGACCGGCTCCTTGATGCTGGTCGGAGATATCAAAGCGTTCCTTCGTGGGTGCACGCCGTCGCCTGTTCGTGGCTGAGATGGGTCTCAATCCACGCCCTTCTTGGACTGGGATTGTGACCTTCATCTTCGGGGCGATGACCATCTTCTACACCCTGTGCGTGTTGGATGGCCCGGCTATGGGACAGTCAAACGTGACTGCCCAACCAGCCGGTGGCCAGCCGCTGAATATCACCGCCGACCGCATCGATCACCTTCAAGAGTTTGACATTTACGAGGCGGAAGGGTCGGTGGTCGTCACGCAAGGCGCCTGGCGACTAACCGCAGATCATGTCACGATCCGCACCCTTCCAGGCATCCTAATAGCCGTGGGACATGTCCGACTGAACGATCCATCTTCAGAAGCGTCCGCTGAGCGATTGGAACTCAACGTCAATACCGAGGCCGGCATCATGGTCAATGGGACGCTCTTCGTCAAACCAAGTAATTCGTTCTTGACCGGCCGCTTCTTTCAGAGATTTTCTGAAGATCACTATCGTGTCAAAGACGGAACCTTTACAAATTGCGATGCCGCTCGGGGAGAAACTCCGGCATGGCGCTTTAAATTCGAAGATCTGGATGTCAATACCGGGGATAGCGTGGCGATGAAGAGCGGGTGGCTCTGTGTCAACGATCGTGCGATTGTTCCGATCCCCACCCTCACCTATCCATTGACCACCAGGCGAAGCGGGTTTCTTATTCCGAGCCCCGGGTACGACAATCGGTTCGGCCTCCATTACCAACAGGGCTATTTTTGGGCGATCAACCCCAGCCAGGACTTGACGATTTCTCCGTTCTATTATTCCAACCTTGGATATGGAAGCGATTTTGACTACCGGTATTTCATCGATAGGAGATCGCGAGGACATTGGTTCGTCAGCGCGCTTCAGCAAACCGAGTTGCCCAATGTATCCGGCGTCGATCAGAACAGCTCAGATGCCAGACAGGTTCGCGCGTTGATCACCGGGAATCATATTCAGCAGGTGACTTCGAGCCTCCTGGTTCAAGCACAGGTCTCGCTGGTGTCCGATCGGGAATATCTCCAGCAACTCAGCAATTCGGGCACCCAGCGAGCGTCGCCGAGCGGGGAGTCGAGTCTCCTGGGAACCCAAAAACTCCCATACGGCAATGCGTACATGTTGGCGCAGTATCTGCAACCTTTGAACGCGGGAGGCCCAGATACGTTTCAGCGTCTTCCTGAAGTCGGGTACGTCCTCCCCAATGTCTCCCCGTATGGATTGCCCTTCCTCATGAATTTGGATACCAACTTCGTCAATTTTTACCGCGAACAGGGGTTCACGCTGAATCGGATGGATCTGCTGCCTGGACTGACGACTGACGTGATTGACCTGGGACATGTGATTGGATTCACTCCGCATTTCAAGGGCAGGCAAGTGTACTACACGAGGGGGATACAGTCTGACGACGCGCTGCATCGTGAGACCTTCTGGGCGGCGCTCGACGTGACATCGAAACTGAGCCGCCGCTTTGCTCAACCCGACGGCCGCACATTTCTCCATACCATGGAGCCCAGCGTGATCTATGAATATGTCCCATCGTCAAACCAATCCGATATTGCTCAGATCGATCAGGTCGACGACCTTCCGAAAAAGAATTTGCTGACCTATGCGTTGCGGAGCCGAGTGCTTGAGCAACAAATCAACGGACAGTCGTTCAACTGGCTGGATCTCACACTGGCTCAAAGTTATCACGTCGGGGCAGTTCAAACACTCGCGCGAGAGTTTACACCCGGAGTGCCGCCCTTTATCGGATCGATCACACAGCCGCTGCAGCCGGCTACGGTTCCCGTGGATGGGAAAAAATTCTCGGACATGTGGTTGCGTGCTGTCATCGGAAATACGGCCCCTGAATTCTTCCGCCCGCCCAGCTTGACCACTGATTTCAATCGCTCCCCCACGGCGGGAACATTGCTTCCGCCTAGAAATCAGTATCTGACGGTTGATGCGTTTCTTGATCCGTACCGCGGAACGCTCAGTCAATGGAATACCGACTTCCGCGTCCAGCAATCGAATTATTGGTACGTCGAGGTGGGGCAGCGCTATGCTCGCGACGGCAATCGGGTCAGGCGAGGGGATGTCTGGAATCCGATCTCCTTCAATGAAGTGTACGCGCCTACCGCGGAGGTGCAGTTCGTCACAGCCGGAGGCGGATTCCGCACTCCGTGGGGGTGGACCATCGGCGCGAAAGGTTATTATGATATCGAGAATGGGCGCAGCCCCGAGTATGACATCGTCGGATTGTATCAGAACCCGTGCAAATGCTGGTCGCTCGGCTTGTATTATCTTCAATTCCCGGATCGCGCGCAGTACAGCTTCATGTTCAGCATGACGGGAATCGGGTGGACTGAGAATTTCGGGACGACAGTGTTGAGAACGGTCCTGGGTCCACTCCTTGTTGGAGATCGTGGCCTGCCGTGGGCTGCTCCGGGTGGTCCATATGGACGGATAGAAAATGCATTGCCTACGCCGTCCATGCCGATTGGCCGCTACAACTCACCATGAGTCGGCACAACTGTGACGCCTCTCATCGGGATGATTACCTCCGGGAATCGAGGTGCCTCATGTGGGTGATACGTGTCGGACAAGGTGGCATCGCCGGTGTCGCGGTCCTGCTCATCATCATTCTCTCAGCGGGATGGAGCCAAGGGGCACCGCCGGATGTGGCGACTGCCCTGACAGGGGATCACCGGTCGCACTTGTCGAGAGCAAAAGTATTTCTTCAGGCGGGTGACTTTCATCGCGCGATTGACGCCTGTCTGGAAGAGGTTCGTGAGCGTCCCTCCGCAGCCAGTTATCTTTACCTGACTTACGTCTATCAGGCACTTGATCGGTACCTTGAGCATCTCGCACAAACAGACCAATGGGTAAAAGTGGAGTTGTTGTACCTTAGTCTGGCGTCCGGACGAATCGAGGATCTGACCGATCCACCTGACGTGTTGGCTCGTATTGCCAAAGAAGTCGTGCAACAAGCTGCGCAGAGACAATCCGACATCAGTGCCGGGATGGCGAACAGACTGGATGAGCCTATGGTGGTGCAACTCTGGAAGCAGCAGACAGCGTGGCGGCAACGCCATCCGCAGGAATGGTGGTTCGGCATTCCGCCTGAATGGCCGTGGTGATGCGGTGATTTGACACTCAAAAGAATCGTAGTATAGGATGCTGAAATGATATTAAGTGTGATGAATGTTACAAGGAGGCATGTCCGTGGGAGGAGAAACATTGGTCGTCAGCGAAGCAACCTGGGATACGGACGTCATGAAAACACCGGAACTGGTCATGGTCGATTTTTGGGCCGTGTGGTGCGGACCCTGCCAGATGGTGGCTCCGATCGTTGATGAGCTGGCTCGAGAGTATGATGGAAAATTAAGAGTTCGAAAGCTCAACACCGACGAGAATCCGGAGATCGCCGGGCGCTATCAGGTCATGAGCATTCCGACCATTCTCTTTTTCAAAAATGGGCAGGCCGTCGAACGTCTGGTTGGGGCCCGTCCCAAGCGGCAATTCAAAGAGATTATCGATTCTCTGCTGGCCCAGCATTCCGGGGCCGCTTAGGAGACCCGCCTGCAGCAGCGATGCTGACCGAGCTGCGAATTTCGAACTTCGGAGTGATCGAGCAGCTCACCATTGAATTTCAGCAAGGATTCACCGTCCTAACCGGTGAGACCGGTGCTGGTAAGTCTCTTCTCATTGATGCCCTGGCTCTGTTGATCGGCGGCCGGGCATCATCCGATCACATTCGATCCGGCGCTGAGGAAGCCCATCTGGAAGCGGTCTTTTCGCTTGCGCAGGATCACCCCCTTCTCGGAGATCTGCGGCGGAACAATCTTATTGAGCCGTCCGCTACCGAACTGATTGTTCACCGTACACTCTCCAGATCCGGACGCAACCGGAATTACCTCAACGCAGGGCCTGTGCCGCTCCACATCCTAGAAATGTTCGGCGGTACCTTGATCGAAATTCACGGACAGTATGATCAGCAATCGCTCTTGTCATCCGACGCGCAACGCGATGCCTTGGATGCGTTCGGACACCTCAGAGACCTGAGGCAGAGCTACGAAACTGCGTATGAAACCTGGAGAGAGCGCCGGCAGCGGTTGGATGAGTTACGGCGGCAGATTGACGAACGTCGGCATCGTGAGGAGTTCGTGCGGTATCAGTATCAGGAGATTCACGAGGTGGCGCCACGACCGGATGAGGATACCGCCCTGGCGGCGGAACGGCGGAAACTGTCCAATGCTCAACGGGTTTGTGAGCTTGCTCAGCAGGTGTATGACCTCTTGTATGGCGCAGAGGAGGGCGTCCTTCATACGCTTGCGTCCGTGGCCAAGGTGGTCCAACAATTGGAAGCTTTGAATGTGGGAACGGAGACGTGGGGATCTTTGTCGGCAGAAGCCACCGTACAGTTGCGCGAGTTGGCAAGGCTGGTTCGCGATTATCGCGACCACATTGAGGATGATCCGGAGCATCTGAGTCGAGTGGAACGTCGTCTGGAGGACCTCGAACGGATCAAGAAAAAGTATGGTGGCTCTCTCGATGCGGTCCTCAAGCACGTTGAAACTCTCGAGGAAGAGTTGTCATCACTGGACACCGCCACTATCCGAGTTGCTGATGAGGAGCATGCAGTCCTGGAGACAGAATCTCAGGCGAATGCACTGGCTGCCCGTTTGTCGGGTAAAAGGGCTGAAGTAGCGAAGGACTTCCAAGATCAGGTAGGGCGGGAATTGACTGCACTGATGATGAAACGCACTCAATTCGAGGTAGTGGTGGAGAAGAGATCGGACGAGCAGGGTGGGTCAACCGGACAGGATCGGATTGTCTTCCGTCTGTCGGCTAATCCCGGCGAACCAGTGCGACCTCTTGCCCAGGTGGCATCGGGAGGAGAACTCTCTCGAGTGATGCTCGCGCTCAAATCGGTTCTTGCGGGAACCGATCACGTTCCGATTCTGATTTTTGATGAAGTGGATTCCGGAGTTGGAGGAGCGGTGGCCGAGGTGATGGGCAAACGTTTGCGAGCACTGGGAACGCATCATCAGGTATTCTGTGTGACCCATCTTCCCCAAGTGGCGTCGCAAGCCCATCGGCATTGTTTAGTAGACAAACAGGTCAAGCAGAAGCGAACGGTGACGCAAGTTCGAGAGTTGCGGCCAGACGAACGAGAAGCCGAGATTGCCAGAATGTTGGGAGGAGTGACGGTCACGAAAAACGTGCGGGCGGCGGCGGCGGAGATGATCGGTAGTGCCCAAAAGCCCCCGCGAGCCGGGAGCGAAAGATGAGGACTCGGCTATGATTCTGAAGTGCCGGCCGGCGTAGCCGCGATGGCAAGAGCTGGAAGAGAAGACTTACATTCTCTGACCACCCGGGTAAATAGATCGGTAAGCATCGGATCAAAATAGGTATCCGCCTGGAGTGAAATCTGGCGGATTGCGTCATCGATGGACAGAGGATGAGCCCCCGGCATGTCTA
>Ga0075421_100007348_pt1 | contig 13485 bp, 19 predicted proteins | sample SoiMetdeltSBSDD5_FD_75292 | JGI IMG/M metagenome (GOLD analysis project Ga0075421, IMG submission 75292) | Bulk soil microbial communities from a Populus tree surrounding site in Tennessee, USA - Soil MetaG P. deltoides SBSDD5 | ecosystem: Environmental > Terrestrial > Soil > Tree plantation...
TCCAGGAGTTGAAGCTGCACTCCCAACGACCGGGCCGCGACGTTCACTTCTCTTATCGCGAGCTGGTGGTACGCATTGGCCGGGTTCGAGAGGATGGCCACACGGCGGATCTTGGGGACGATCTCCTTGAGCAGCTCCAGTTGTTTGGCGACGCTTTCCAGGCCGGCGTAGCCGGACACCCCTGTGACGTTCCCGCCCGGGCGCGCGAGACTCGCGATGAGCCCGGTGCCAACGGGATCGCGAACGGCAATCATGACGATGGGGATCGTCTCGGTGGCGTTCTTGGCTGCCGTCACTCCTTGCGTCCCCAACGATACGATGAGGTCCACCTTGAGCCGGACCAGCTCGGCCGCCAAGTCGGGCAGCCGGTCGACCCGACCCTCCGCATATCGATAGTCGATGGCGATATTCTGGCCTTCAACCCACCCGAGCTCGCGCAGCCTTTGCCGGAACGCATCGAGCAGGGGCGGCCTATCGGAAGGGGACGTCAAACTAAGAAAACCTATCCGAGGCACCTTTCCCGCCTGCTGCGCGTCGGCGGCGAGCGGCGCGGCGAGGACGGCTCCCAGGCCAGTGACGAAAGCGCGGCGATTCACTCGATGACCTGATCCGCGCGCAGTAGCAGCGATTGCGGGATCGTGAGGCCGAGGGCCCTCGCGGTTTCGCAAGAAGTCTCTCTACCTGACCCGTTCGTATTCGGCCTTGCCGAGATAGTTGGGGTCCTCAGGCATCAACGTGAGAACGGCTTGCCGTGGTCTTCGAAAACGCTTGCGGTCCCGAGCACCTCGGCAGATGGCATGGCTGCCGGCGTCGTCCGTCGCGAGCGATACCGTAGCTTTCCGGTTTGAAGATAGAATTTGCCCACGATCGTGACGCTGTAGGTCGAAGCTTTGAAGCTTCCGTCGGCCAAGACGTTCATCGTCGTCCATTCGTCTCCCGCCACTTCGGCGACCCAGCCCCGCCAACTCCCCGCGAGTTCCTTTACGTCAACGATCTGCTTCTCTCCAGCGACTCCATCAAGCGGAGACAGTGCGAACACGGCAGCTAGAAGTAAGGACACGATGAATCTACCTAGGCCGCGCTGGATGAGCATGATTTATTCAATCACTTGATCCGCCCGCAGCAGCAGCGACGGCGGGATGGTGAGGCCGAGCGCCTTTGCGGTTTTGAGGTTGATGACGAGCTCGAACTTGTTCGGCTGCTCGATCGGAAGATCCCCAGGCTTGGCGCCCTTGAGGATTTTATCGACGTAGATCGCAGCCCGCTGGAAATACGTTTCATGGTCTGCGGAGTAGGAGATCAAGCCCCCGGCCTGCGTCGTATCCCGGTAGCTCGACATCAAGGCGAGGTGGTGCTTGCCGGCGAGTTCAACGACTTTTCTCGTATGAGGCTGAAACAGCGGCTGGATCACCACAGCCTGCGCATTCGCCTTGCTCATCTCCGCAAAAGCGTCATCGAACTCGTGGGGGCCGTCGACCAAAACCGGCCGCAACTGAAGTCCGATACGGCCCGCCGTGTCCTGGAAATCCTGCATGTATGGTTTCGTGAACGGGTCAGTCTTGGCGCCGAGAAAGGCGACGCGCCGGAGGCGTGGGAGGCCTTGGCGGTCTTGAGATTGATGACGAACTCGAACGTTGAGGCCTGCTCGATGGGAAGATCCGCGGGCTTGGTGCCTCGCAGCAGCCGATCGACGTAGTACGCGGCGCGCTGATGAATGGCACCGAGGTTCGGACCATAGCTCACGAGGCCCCCGGCCTCGACGTATTCACGAAACGTGAAGGCCGTCGGTAGCCGGTGCCCCAGTGCGAGCTGGGCGAGCGGCACCCGCGCCTCATCGATGGTGTGAGAGGCGATGACGATGAGCGCTTCAGCCCGGCCAGATCGAATCTCAGCGAACTGGGCCGGGAGCGCATCGACGCCGCGATAGACGAACTCTTGTACCTCGACGCCCACCGAATGTGCCGCGGCGCGCAGTTCGTCGAGCTGCGAAACTCTGGAAACCTGGCTCCCTGAAGGTCGAGGAACCGCGCTCCCTGAATGGAGAACCGCGGTCAGAGTGAGCCGCGGGGTCACTTCCTTGAGGAACTGTAGCCGCTTGCCTGCCGTCTCGGTCAAGAGCAAGGACGTCCCGGTGACGTTGCCATCCGGCCGTGCAAGGTTGCGGACAAGCCCTGCGGCAACGGGATCAGAGGAACCCAACATCACGATCGGAATGCTCGTAGTGGCGCGGTGCGCCGCCGCAGTGGCCGGCGCCCCGACCGCCACGATAGCGTCAACCCTCCGATGCGCGAACTCTTGAGCCAGGGCCGCGAGGCGCTTCTCGTTCAGATCGGCGAACCGCGATTTCAGTGTGATGCTCTGGCCGTCGATCCAGCCGAAGCCGCGCAATGCGTCGCGCAGCACGCGCACCACCCGCTCGGCATTGAGGCTTAGACGCTCAGTGCCAAAGAAGAGGACGCCGACCTCGGCCATACGCTGCGCCTCACCGCGGAGCGGCGCGGCGAGCACGGCTCCGAGGCCAGTGACGAAGGCGCGGCGGTTCAGCGGTTCACTCAATCACCTGATCCGCGCGCAGCAGCAGCGAGGGCGGGATGGTGAGGCCGAGCGCCTTGGCGGTCTTGAGGTTGCGGCATCCCCCTGTCTGTAGCGATCTCAACGAGCGCGCAACGCACCGATCGCTATCGGTGGTCGATCGTCGTAGCGATCGTGATGCCGGAGCCATTCCATCGAATATGAAAGCGTGTCTTCATCGCGTCCCTTCGGAACAAGATCGAGCAAGTGATACGCGCCGTTCAGCATGTCCAGGCCGCGGGCATAACAGGAATACGTGTGGTAGATCGTCCCGTCGTCGTCGCGATAGAACACGCTGACCCCGGGCGCTTCGGCGACCGCGAAGGATCCGTATCGATAGTTGTAGTACGCGCGCTTCTCCGCGAGTTCTTCAGGCGTGAACGAGACGTAATAATCGCGATTGAAGTCGGTGTGCTCCGACGACACCCACCTGAGACGCCACCCCATGCGCTTGCGATACGCCTCGAGCGTCGCGATGGGAGCTCGTGAGATGAGCACGAACGACACGTCGCGATGGGCGAGATGCACATCAATGCCGTCGAAGTTATCCACCCAGAAGGAGCAGCTCTTGCATCCTTCGTCCCAGCTAGGATCGAACATGAAATGCTGGACGATGAGCTGATGTCTTCCCCCAAAGAGGTCTTCGAGCGACACCGGACCACTCGAGCCGTCGAAGACATACGATTTGTCGACCTTCAGCCAGGGCAGCGCGCGCCGCTCCGCGCTGAGCTGATCACGGAATCGTGTGAATTCTTTCTCGCGTTCGAGATGTCGCAGCCGCTCCCGGAGCCACTCGTCGCGTGTCACGACCCGATGTGTCGTCATCGTATCCTCTTTTTCTTGCCGGCGGTCACGTCGGAGGTTGAGAGAAGACCAATTCGATAGCCTTGCGAGGCTGCGGTCCCTCTACGACGTCCGTCGGCGAGCTCGAGATGACGCGGAGAATCTCGGCGGTAGCTGCCTGCTGTTCCTGCGCCTCCGCCTCGCGCTTCAGCGCCTCGGCTAGCCGCTCCTCAAGATCGCGGACCCTGGAGCCCTCGGTCTTCGACTTGGGCGCAACAGGGCGCTGGGAGTCGACCTTGGGCTTCGTGGGCCTCGTACCCCGACGCATCGGTGTCTCCTCGCTTCAGGCGTTACGACGTGCGGGAATTCCCGACAGGCTAGGCGAATGCGCGCGGCTGGGCAAGGGACTCGGGGGCTGAGCCTCCGCCCACACCCCGGGGTCAGCTGGAGCTGACTCCCTATCCTCAGTTTGCCGGGACTCCGATCTTTTCTCCCCGCTACGCGCATCCGCTCAGTGCCCCCCGCGCACGGACGCGGCGCGAGGAACGGGACTCCGGCCTCGATTGGGTATGGCGGGGTTGGGTCGCAGGACTTGAACTGGGTCGTGTCCCGTTCGATCTGGACCGTTGTGTAAGCGAACCCAGACAAACCCACAGGCCTCTGTTCAGCGGCTTCAGTCTGGGCCCGCGATTCCGGAGGTTGCCGGATCGCATTTCACTCGCGACACGCAGCTCTTTTTTGTGAGGATGAGCGACTGTGGCGGCCCCATCAATCGATATTGCCTGCCAGGCAGCGGCCGTCGGATGTGTAGAAGCCGCCGGCGAGCTCGCACGACGATCGGCCGTCGTACGTCGGCGGCGGGAGGTGCCAGTTGGCACACCCGTTGACCAGAACCGCGAACGTCAACAAACCGAGTATCAGTCGCATCCATGCTCCTCCTTCACGCCGTAACCGTTCGACCGCGTGTGGCGGCCGCGGCCGCATTACAGCGACGGGCGCGGAGCCAACACGCTCGAGCGCGTCTTCAGATGTTCTTTCGGCGGTCCGCTCGGTGAGCTCCCTCGCCATTGCGATTCGCTCGTGACTCGCAGGAGTGGACGAGATCGTTTCAGGAAGGCGTTTCGTTCACAAGGGCCGATCGTCGCCACGACGGTGGACCGTCTGGCCCTGCGAGCCCACTCTAGTTCAAGCATCCGCGATTCGGCTCGGTGGAAAGCCGTCTCGGCGCCCGTGAGTGTGTGGACACGGTCGCTACTCGATTTTCCCGGGGTGCGGGCTACTTCCGGGCTACTTTCATGTCAGCGTCAGTCGTCATCGGTCACACGACGGCGAGGTCCTGAGAACACAAGCCTTGTGGGGCGATCGCATAAACAGCGGATGAATTGCGACTGAGCGCGATGAAGCGGGATAGAGCAGCGAACTCAGGACCCATTAGAAGTCCGATGCTCTCTCCAGCTGAGCTACGGGCGCGTTGCGGAGTTACAAGACGCTCGGACGATTCTACTGCCCCGTGCATTGACCATGCGTTGATTTCGGAAGGTCCGAACCCTCGAGGATGGCGGTCGCACCGCTGATATGGTCGGGTGCGAGGTGACCGTAAATCTGGGTCGTGCGAATCGAGGCGTGGCCGAGGATGACAGGGGAGGGCGCTTTGGCCGTCATCGCCTCGCAGGCTCCGGCCCGTCGTCCACGGGCGCGACCGTCGTTGAAAAAAATGCTCATCCGACCTGCGCGGGACTGGGCGGCAGGCGCTGTGCACTCCTGAGACTTCATGGTCGGCTCGAGTCGCTATGACACGTCCGCGCCGCTGCTCGTCGCGCTCTCACGCGCGAGCATGGAGCTTTGCTCACTCGCCGCCGGCGTCGCTCTCGCAGTCGCCGCCATCGCTGCATACGCCCAACCGTCGGACACCCCGACCGTCCCTCCGCCAACGCCAGTGCAGCAGCCGGTGTCCAAGAGCGACGACCATCGGATCGTGGGAAAGGTGCTGGAACTGGATCGGGAGGCAGCGCGCGTGAAGCTCGCCACGGAGGAGGGTGTCATCACTCTCGAGGTGCCAGAGCAGGCGGCGCGAGCGTTCCGCGTGGGCGATACCGTGTCCGTGTCGAGGTCGTCCATCAAATTACCGAGCGCATCCCCGCGGCAGTGAAAGAACATCGCGCGCACACCCGTCCACGTAGGCGCGGGTCGCCTCCTTCATGTGAGCGACCAAGGCCGCGCGGGCTTCCGAGGCCAGTCACGAACGCGCGGCGGCTCACTCGATCACCTGATCCGCCCGCAGCAGCAGCGGCGGCGGGATGGTGAGGCCGAGCGCCTTCGCGGTCTTCAGGTTGATGACCAGCTCGAACTTCGTGGGTTGCTCGATGGGGAGGTCGGACGGTTTCGTGCCCTTCAAGATCTTGTCCACGAAGGTCGCCGATCGGCGGTAAAACTCCGGCAGATCGGCCCGTATGACATGAGGCCGCCGGCCTCCACATTCTCCTTGATTCCATACATCGACGGCAGCCGGTACTTTGCCGCGTGGTCTGCGAGCCATGTTCGGTGGAGATTAAACAGCGAGTCTGCCACTACAAGGAGTGCGTCCACACGCTCCTTCGTCATCGCCGCAAAGACATGTCCGTGCCGAGCCAGCGGTGCAGCATCGGATGTTACCCTGGACCATGAAGCACTCGCTCCCGCGTTCTCTTCACGGCTTGACAGTTCTGGTCGTCGATGATCACCGCGATACCGTCGAAGTCCTGCAAGAGTATCTGACTGCTTGCGGTGCGCGGGGCATCGGCGCAGGTAGCGCCAAAGCGGCGCTCGCGATGGCCGAAAACTACGTCATCGACGCTGCGGTCGTCGACTTGCGCATGCCGCGTGAAGATGGGTGGTGGTTTCTACGGCAGCTGCGCACGTCAGAAACAGCGTCGGCCCACGCTCCCGTGTACGCGATCAGCGGCGAGCGCCACGATCAGCCCGATCCGGCGAGCGGCTTCGCACACTTCTTCTTCAAGCCGGTCGATCTCGATGAGTTGGCGGCGACGCTGGCCCTGCTTCCGCGACGAACGCGCTGATGTAGCGGCTCCCCGTAACGCCGCGCCTCAGGCGTCACGTCCTCTGCTGCGGCATTCCCACCGGCCGCTCGATCCGTGCGCCACACGCGGCGCACACGAGCCACGCCCGCTCATCCGCCGTCGAGGTCGAGCGGCACCTTCAGCTGCACGCCATCGCGCGCTACCACGGTGACCTGGCCGAAGCCGGAGAACCAACGAGGGCTAGCGGCGGATGCATCCGTCCGCTAGCTCCTTCGTTCATCATTGCGATGATTTTTGGCGACTGCGCCACCACCGATCCGTTAACGGTTGGCGAAGAAAAGCGGATGGTTCAGCGCCAAAATCGCGGGCTTTGACGATCGCGGCTCGCAGAAGAAATCGTGCGGTCAGTCCAAAACGTCGACGCGCTTGTTGAGAATCCGGCCATCCGCATGCTCGATCATGCAGAACCACCGCGCGAAGCTCCAGCCGCCCATTCCTATGATCTGCGCCGGAAGCACCTTGCCGTCCGGTCCGGTGCGAGCCGGCGCGCTCACAACGGTCAGTCCCGACTCGTGAGCCTTCGTCTGGATCTTCGCGACGGATTTACCGACGGTTGCCGAGGCGCACAATGCCTCGGCCCGCGAGCGGCCTACGGAGATCATCCAGGCCGGGTAACCCATGGCGGCGATGACGATCACGAGCGCGAGAACGATCAAGGAGGACACAGCCCACAGACTGGCGAGCCACCAGCGCCGTGGCGGCGAGTCGGTTGCCTCGTGGTTCGCGGTCATTGCGTGAAGATCTCGCTCGATTGCGCTACTGCCCGAAGGACAACGCCGCTGCGAGCAGCAACATCGACACGATCACCAGAATCTTCATGACTCGGGTCTCCCGGGTGACCCGTTCACGCCCAGCGCGTGAGACAGCTGCAGCAGCCTACTGATGGCGGCTGCGTCGGGATCAATTTTGACAGAGCCACTTGTCCGTCTCAAGCACGAACTACATGCACACGCCCGAGATCCGATCCCACGTGCGACCTGCGCCCTCGCACCCGCTCTTCGTGGTGTACGAGCGCGGCGAGGCGCCCGGGTATGGGGCCTGCTCGCTCGCGCACCCGGCGGTGAACGCCAGGATGACCACGGCGATGGCAAGGGCTCTCATCGGTATGACCTCCTCATCAGTATTTCCCCGGCTTCAGGAGCGTGCCGCGTTGCCCGACCTGAGAAATTCTGTCGCTAGATCCGCGCCATCCCGGCGCCTCCCCGGTCAAAATACGTCGTTCGCACGCCGGACGTCCTGAAGAGCAAACTCGAGGCCACCGGGGCCACGGCATCGCTCGCCCGGGACCATTGTCTCGGATGTTCCGTCGGCAGCGCGCTGATAGGCTGTCGCGCGGTGATTCCCGTGGTCGCAGTCGTCGTCACGCTCACCCTGGCGGGCCTCGCCGCCTACGCCTTGCGCGCGAAGTACGCCGGCCGCTGCAGTCAGTGCGGGCGCGGCCTCGGTCGCGGGCCGTCAGCCCGTTCGTGCCTCGGCGGCCATAAGCTGCATCAAACGTGTGTGAAGCCCGTCATGGGCCGGGAAGTCTGTCCCGTCTGTGGCATTTACGTCTCGGAGCTGACAGCGGGCGTCAACGCCGTCTGACCGGCGCTCGGTTTTGCGAGCACCGCCGCAGGACGTATCCTCATCGTCGATGACGAACGCTGATCGTGCCCACAGCCTGTGAGCCGGCCCGACGGCCGCTATGTGCTGATCGGCGCGACGGGCCAGCTGGGTTTCGATCTGGCGCGAACGTTCGACCTGCCCGGGACGCTGCTCACACCAACGCATGCCGACCTCGATGTGCTGGATGGCCGAAACGTGCGCGAGACGCTCCGCGCGCTGCGACCGACGCACGTGCTGAATACGGCGGCCTGGAACGCCGTGGACGCGGCCGAACAGGAGCCGCAGCAGGCGTTCGCGCTCAACGCCGACGCCGTCGGCGCTCTCGCCGACGTGTGTCAGGGACTCGGCGCCGCGCTGGTGCACTTCTCGACCGACTACGTCTTCGACGGCGCCAAGCGTGCGCCCTACTCCGAGGCCGACGCGCCCAATCCGCTCGGCGCCTACGCCGCCTCGAAGCTCGCGGGTGAGCGTCTGGCGCGCGAGCGATGCGAGCGCGCGCTGGTGATCCGCGTCTGTGGACTGTTCGGCGTGGCCAAGAGCGCCGGCAAGGGCGGCACGAACTTTGTCGAGACCATGCTGGGACTGGCGCACGCGGGGCGCTCGTTGCGTGTCGTCGCCGACCAGGTCCTCGGCCCGTCATACACGCTCGATCTGGCGCGCGTGATCTGGCGCGTCATCGCGTCGGGGTACGCCGGGCTCTGCCACGTCACGAGCGCGGGTGAGACCTCATGGCACGATTTCGCGCGCGAGATCTTTCGCCTCGAGGGATTGACGCCGTCACTCACCGCGGTCACGTCGGCCGAGTACGGGGCACGGGCGAGGCGCCCGCTCTACTCGGTGCTCGCGCACGACACGCTGCGCGCCCTCGGCATTCCCGAGCCGCGCCCGTGGCAGCCCGCGCTCGCCGCGTATCTGGCCGAGCGCCGCGCAGTCAGCGCTTCGGCTCGCTCCGGCTCCTGACGCCGAGCCTCCGGATCGCCGTCGACGTGAGCCAGGGCGCGTGACGGTGCAGGAACACCGCCACCTTGCCGTGGCCGGTCACGACGACCTCGCGCCTTCGCCTCGCGATGGCGCGGACGATCTGCCGCGCTGCACGGTCCGCGGACATGATCAAAAACTTCGGCGCGGGATCGGGCGTCTTCTCGCGTAGCACACCATCGTTGTCGACGCGCCGGATCTCCGAGGCGACGAAGCCGGGGCTCACGAGCGTCACCGATGCGCCCGTCCTCGCCAGCTCGTGGCCGAGCGCCTCAGCCAGCGCGCGCACGGCGAACTTGCTCATCGCATACGGGGATGACCCCGGCGTGGCGATGTGACCGTTGACGCTGCCGATGATCGCGATGCGGCCGCGCCGTCGGCGCACGTCGGGCAGCGCGGCATAGATGGTGCGCAGCACGCCGAAGACGTTCGTCTCGAACTGACGACGATAATCGTCGAGCGTGAGCAGCGCGACCGGGCCCACCACACCGAAACCGGCGTTGGCGACGACGACATCCAGGGCTCCGAATCGCTCGCGCGCCGCCGCCACCGCGCGCTCCGGATCGCCGTCGACCGTCACGTCACACCGCACCGCGATGGCGTGCGCGCCGCCGGCCGTCAGCTCGGCCACGAGCCGCTCGAGGCGATCGGTGCGTCGCGCCGCCAGAACGAGCGCCGCGCCTGTGCGGGCGAACTCGCGCGCCAGCGCCTCGCCGATACCCGACGAGCCGCCGGTGATCAGGACAACCTGATCCTTAAACGTGATCAGGGCGACGCGAGGGTGATGGCTTCCTCGGCGTAGGCCGAGGCGGTCTTGGCCTTGCGGATCGCGTCACCATGATCCTTCTTCGTCTTGGCGTTCTCGTGGTGCGCTTTCGCCTCGGCCACCAGCTTCTTGGCCTCGTCGATGAGGGGCTTGGTGTCGGCGTTCGTCTTCGTCGCCTCGGCCTTCTTGATGCTGTCCTCGGCCTGCTTGATGGCAACGGGACAGTTGAACGCCAGCGCCGGCGACGCGAATGCCGCAAGCCCGAGCACGGCGGCCACGACCTGAGCTTTCATCGCTCCCTCGACTCGATAAAAGGTGGTCGGGGTGAGAGGATTTGAACCTCCGGCCCCCTGCTCCCAAAGCAGGTGCGCTACCGGGCTGCGCCACACCCCGAAATCCGGCAAATCTTATCATTCAGCCTCAGTCGCTGACGTATGATACGCGGCGATTCGGAGGAGGCCCCACGGCCACGCTCCTCAGTGTCGTCAACGTCACCAAGCGCTTCGGCGGCGTGCACGCCCTCGCCGACTGCACGCTGTCCGTCGAGCAAGGCTCGATCACGGGGCTCATCGGCCCCAACGGCGCGGGCAAGACGACGCTCTTCAACGTGATCAGTGGCTTGTCCCCCGCCGACGCCGGCGACATCCGCCTCGGCGGCGACCGGCTGTCTGGGTTGTCGCCGAACGCGATCGCCCGGCATGGTCTCGGACGCACGTTTCAGATTCCCCGGCCGCTGGGACGGATGACCGTGCTGGAAAACGTGCTGCTCTACGCGCAGGGTCAGCCGGGTGAGAGACTCGTGCGCGTCTTCACGGCGCCGACGCGCGTGCGCGCGAGCGAAGATCAGGCGCGCGCGCGAGCCAGCGCGATCCTCGAGTCGATGGAGCTGGGACATCTCGCCGGCGCGCCGGCGGAGACGCTGTCGGGAGGCCAGAAGAAGCTGCTGGAGCTGGCGCGCGCGCTCATGGGCGACCCGCGCATCATCCTGCTCGACGAGCCCGGCGCGGGAGTGAACCCCACGCTCATGCGCTCGCTGATCGGGACGATTCGCGCGCTGCAAACAGCGGGACGCACCTTCCTGCTCATCGAGCACGACATGGATCTCGTGACCGAGCTCTGCGATCCCGTGATCGTGATGGCGCAGGGACGCAAGCTCGTGGAGGGTCCCTTTGCGACGGTGCGACGCGACGCGCGCGTCCTCGAAGCGTATCTCGGGACCAGCGCGTGACCAGGCTGCTGGACGTGCAGGATCTGTCGGCGGGCTATGGCGACACGGACATTCTCCGCGGCCTTTCGATGCACGTCGCGCCCGGTGAGCTGGTCGCGGTCATCGGCCCCAACGGTGCCGGCAAGTCGACGCTGCTGAAGACGCTGGCCGGTCTCGTGCGTCCGCGCGCCGGTCGGATCGCGCTACGGGGCGTGGATATCACCGGCGCGGGCACCGAGCGGATCGTCGCGGGCGGACTCTGCTACGTGCCGCAGGAGGCGAATGTCTTTTCGGCGCTCAGTATCTGGGAGAACCTGACGATCGGCGCCTGGACGGCGCCCGCGGCATTCGACGATCGGGCGCGCGCTGTGCTCGACCTCTTTCCTGTCCTGGCTGCGCGCCGACGGGCGCGGGCCGGAACGTTGTCGGGCGGCGAGCGTCAGATGCTCGCGATGGCGATGGCTCTGATGGTGGATGCAAAGCTGCTGCTCCTCGACGAGCCGTCGGCGGGGCTCGCCCCGGCGCTGCAGCGTCTGGTGTTCGACCGCGTGCGCGAGATCAACGCGCGTGGGCTCGGCATCCTGCTCGTGGAGCAGAACGCGCGGGAGTCGCTGGCGCTGTGCCAGCGGGCGTACGTGCTCGCGATGGGGCGCGTCCGCGCCGAAGGCGTCGGCGCGACGCTTCATGATGACCCGGAGATCCGACGTCTCTATCTCGGCGGCTGACGCCGCCAGGGGAGATCAGCCATGACGATCATGACGCGACGAGAGCTCTTGAAGGCTTCGGGCGCGGCGGGACTGGTGCTCGGCGCGCCCGCGCTTGTCTCGGCCCAATCGAAGGAACCCATCACGATCGGAACGCTGTGCCCGCTGACGGGGGCCGGCGGCTCGTATGGTCCCGACATGCAGCGGGCCGTGGTCGCGGTGGTCGAGCGCATCAACAAGGCCGGCGGTATTGCGGGCCGCCCGATCCAGCTCTTCCACGAAGACGATCAGACGAACGCCGAGGCCGGTGTCCGCGCCGCGCGAAAGCTCATCGACGTCAACCGCGTCGTCGCGATCGTCTCCACGTGGGCGTCGGCGGTGACGCTGGCCGTCAAGCCGCTCTGTGTCGAGGCGAAGGTCTTCCTCATCGGCGTCTCCGGAGCGGACAGCGTCACGCAGGGGGATCACAGGGGCTACGTCGCGCGCACGCAGCCCAACACCAATCTTCAGGGGCGCATGTACGCGAAGTTCGCCGCGACGCAGAAGGAGTGGAAGCGTGTGGCCTATCTGGCGCTGCAGACGCCGTACGCCCGATCCTTCGGCGACGCGTTCACGGCCATCGTGAAGGCCGCCGGCGCGACGATCACCGACGATCTCATCTACGAGGACAAGAAGCCCTCGTACCGCAGCGAGGTCACGCGCGTGCTGGCCACGAATCCCGACCTGATCATGCTCGAGGGCTACACGCCCGACTCCGTGGTCATGGTGAAGGAGATCTACAAGGCCGGGTACAAAGGCGCGATTCTCGCGCCGAGCTTCGCGATCAATGCGAAGTTCATCGAGGGCGTGGGGCCCGAGGTCGCCGAGGGCATCTGGAACATGGACCGCGCACCCCTGTTCGACTCGCCGGCCTACAAGGAATTCTCGGCCGCCGTGCCGCGCACCGACCAGAGTCCCTACGCGCCGCAGGCCTGGGATCAGATGTCGATCGTGGCGCTCGCGCTCGCCGCGGGCCGCGGTGAGGCGTCGGGCACGGTGATCAAGAACCATCTGCGCGCTGTCGCGAATCCGCCCGGCGCCGTCGTGTACTCGTACGCGGAGGGCGCGAAGCTGCTCGGGGAGGGCAAGAAGATCAATTACGAAGGGGCGTCCGGGTCGTGCGACTTCGACGCGATCGGCGACATCCTCTCGGCACCCTTCGCCGTGCAGCAGGTGCGCAAAGGGAAGTCCGAGCTCGTGCAGGTCATCAATCCCTGACCGGTCCGCTCCAGGATGCCGCCCATCGCGCAGTACGTCTTCAACGGCGTCGTGACGGGCGGCATCCTCGCGCTGCCGGCCGTCGCGTTCTCGCTGCTGTGGCGGCTGCTGCGTTTTCCGAACTTCGCCGTCAGCACGTATCTCACCGTCGGGGCCTACGTGGCGCTGATGCTGAATCGCGGCGTTCGCGCTCCCATCGAGGTGGCCTGGCTCGGCGCGCTCGTCGCGACCGGCGCCGTCGCGCTCGCCGTCGATCGCATCGCGTTCCGGCCCATGCGTGCTCGGCGTCCATTCTCCCTCGCCATCGCGTCGATCGGCGTCGCCTTCGTCCTCGAAAACATCGTGCGCTTCGTCTGGGGCAACGACTTTCGCAGCTACGACGTGCCGGTGACGCGGGCGACGAGCGTCGCCGGGCTACGCATCGGCCGCGATCAGCTGCTCATCCTCGGCGTGGCGGTCGTCATGATGGCCGTGGCGCAGACGTTTCTGCTTCGCACCCGGCTCGGCATCGCCATGCGCGCCACCGCCGACAATCCG
>Ga0075421_100007349_pt1 | contig 13484 bp, 8 predicted proteins | sample SoiMetdeltSBSDD5_FD_75292 | JGI IMG/M metagenome (GOLD analysis project Ga0075421, IMG submission 75292) | Bulk soil microbial communities from a Populus tree surrounding site in Tennessee, USA - Soil MetaG P. deltoides SBSDD5 | ecosystem: Environmental > Terrestrial > Soil > Tree plantation...
CACGAGCTGGCCATTGCGGACCTGCGGCACCTCGAGTCGCACAAGCAGCTCACCCCGGAGGACGCGATCGTGCTCGGCGACAATCTGCGCTTTGCCGGAAAGCTGGCGGACGCCGCCACGGTGTTGGAGCGGACCGCGCGCGAGAACCCGAAATTCCCTCAGCCCTTGCTGTCGCTCGCGGAAGTCAGGATCCAGGAGCGGAACTATGACGAAGCGGCGCGCATCTGTGAGCGCGCGCTGCAGCTCGTACCGGATCACATCGAGGCGTTGCGCCGACTCGGCGACCTGGCGCTGCTGCGCGAGGATCTCGAGACCGCAGGGACGCGGTACTCGCGCATCCTGACCCTCGATGGCACTGACGTTCCGGCGCTGACCAGGCTCGGTGTGGTTCGCATGCGAACCGGCAAGCCGGATGACGCCATGCGGTTGTTTCAGCAGGCGATCGAGCGCGAGCCGAAGAATGCCGAGGCGTTGCTGTATCTCGCCGGCGTCCTGGCTGCTCGAGGGCGTCCGGCCGACGCGCTCCCGTACTTCGAGCGCGCGCTCGAGGCTGGCCCCCCCTCGACGATGGCGCTCAACGGACTGGGGCTGACGCGGCTGGCGCTCGGCGACCGGGCAGGTGCGGCGGAGGCCTTCCGGAAATCCCTGCGCCTGGACCCCAAACAGCCCGATATCGTCCAGGCGCTGGCGGATCTTCGAGCGCGAAGCCGGTGAAATCTGGCTAGGGGTCAGATCTTGTATTTCAACATTTTGTTGAAATACAAGATCTGACCCCGGCCACCGGCTCACTCCACGCGCAACAGCCGGGCGGCGTTGTCGTGGTACACCTTCTTCAAGATCGCGTCCGGCAACCCGAGGCCGTAGATCCGCCAGCGTCCTTGGGGCGGAATCGGCGCCGGCGCGTAATCGAAGTACTCGTCCTCGGTCTCCAGGAACCGGTAGTAGATCTCGTAGAGCTCCTCGCCAAAGAGCTGCTGCGGCGTCTCCGTCCCATTTGGTACCGCGTCGGTGCCGAACATGATCCGATCCTGATAGCGCTCGAAGAAGCGCCGAGCGGCTCGCGGCTGACGCCCCAGTTCGCCGATGCGCGCACCGAGCTCCACGTGCATGTTGGGGAAGCGGTCGAGGCTCCGGGAGACTTCGGCGAGGTCCTCCGCGTGATGGCCGACGTGAAGCGCAATCCATGTCGTTCGCGGATGCCGCGCGAACAACCGGTTGCGGGCCTCGATCATTTGATCGAACGTGGGAAAGTCACGTCCGTGGAACGACCAGTCCGGGTGATGGTGCAGCTCTTCGTAGCGCTCGTTGAAGCGATCCGTCGGACGGAAGAAGGCGACCGGATCGGCAGCGTGAATTCCCACGGGAAGGTTCAGCGCCGCGCAGGCCTCCCACATCGGATCGAACCGGCGATCGTCGATGCTCACGAGACGCCCTTTCGGTCCGCCATCGCGCAAGTACAGCCCTAGCGTCTTGAGCACCTTCAAACCGCGCGCACCCGTCTTGGCTGCCCTGCCGATCTCGTCGGCCTGGAACTGCGGGTAGTCCGCTTCGGTGGCGCGCGACCACCACGGCTCGGTGAACATGAGGAATCGCCCCGGATGGGCCTGCTGAAAATCGCGCACGGTCCGCTCGAGCCCCGTTCCGCGTCCGCCGGTCAGGTTCACCATCAGGCGCACGCCCCGACGGTCCATCACCCTCAACACGTCTGAGGGAGGCGCGAGGATCGTGACCGCCTGCGGATCCTCCGCACCCGCGCCGGCCCGGCCGGACCAGCTCAGATGGGTGTGGATGTCGATGACGGGGAAGCGAGGACGCTCGACGCGCGTCACCGGCACCTGCAAGGTGCTGATCGGCTGATAGTCCTCGAGCAGCACTCCCGCCGACGCCGTCTGCGCGCGATCCTGCCCTTGTTCCGCCTTGCCCTGAGCGTGTCGAAGGGTCGATTCCGAGCGCCCCTCAACCCGCGGCATCATCAGTCCTCCACTGGTCACCGCGAGCCATTCGCGCCGTTTCCACGTTTTCATTCTCGTTGACTCTTTCGTTTGCTTTCTATAATCTTTGTTCGCTTTCTTTTACATGAGTATAAGACCAGCCTGATGGTTGTCAACGCAAACGCGGCGCGTCCGTGACCATGCACCAGCAGAAAACGCGCGTCGAACATCTAGCGTTCCGCTCGCTTGCCGAGTTGATCGCACAGCCGGTTGACGCCCAGCGGCAGCTTGGGTACGCCCACACGGCGCAGGAGATCGATCACCAGCCGGAGACGTGGATCGAAACCGCCATCCGTGTCGACTCGCGTCAATCGGCGCTTGCCGAGCAGCTGAGTCGGGCGGGGCTGACGCCGGCCGGCGCGGGCGGACTCGTCCTCACCGGATCGGGGAGCTCGCTCTTCGTCGGGGAATGTCTGGCGGTTCCGATCCAGCGCGCGCTGGACGTGCCGGTGAGTGCCGTTCCGAGTGGCGAGCTGCTGACCAATCTCGATGGCCACCTTCCGCCAGCACGACCCGGTCTGCTGGTGTCCTTTGCGCGGTCCGGTAACAGTCCCGAGAGCTCCGCGGTCATCGAGGAGGTCCTTCGCGCCCGTTCAACGTGGCATCATCTCATCATCACGTGCAACGGCGCCGGCCGGCTCGCGCAATACAGCACGCGCGATCGCGTGCACGCGCTCGTGCTCGACGATCGCACCTGTGATCGCAGTCTCGTGATGACCAGCAGCTTCACCAACATGACCGTGGCGGGCTCGGCGCTGGCCTGGCTCGGCCGCGGCGCCGACTATCGCGCGCGCATCGAACGGCTCGCGGCTGCCGCTGGTCACATCCTGCGCGCCTCGGACCGGCTCGCCAACGTGGCCCGTCAGGAATTCCGTTCGGCCATCTTTCTGGGAAGCGGGGCACGGTTCGGAGCGGCGCGCGAATCCGCGCTGAAGATGCTCGAGATGACGGACGGCCGCGTGCACACGAGCGCTGAGACCTATCTCGGACTGCGCCACGGCCCGATGTGCGCGGTGCACGACGATACGCTGGTCGTCTGCTTCCTCTCCTCGGATGACGTGACCCGCGCCTACGAGCTGGATCTCATCCGTGAGCTCAATCGCAAGCAGCTGGGCACGCGCTTGCTCGTCGGCCACGACATACCCCACGACATCGTCCGTTCACCGGACGTCGCGATTGACTGTCCGGGACTCTCGTCGGTGGGCGACGACCTGGCTGCGGTGACCGACGTCGTCGCCGGCCAATTGCTCGCCTTGTTTCGATCCCTGACGCTCGGTCTCAAGCCTGACGCGCCATCGAACGACAACGTCATCAGCCGTGTGGTGGAGGACTTCACCATCCACGCCCGCTACGTTCAATAAAGACATGGTCCGGTTAAAGCCGGACACTACAGGAAAGATGGCAGCGAGAACGACGCGAGCGAGCGCCCCGGATAGGAAAGACGTTGCCATCATTGGAGAGCTGAACGTCGATCTGATTCTCAGCGGCTGCTCGCGCCTACCGCAGTTCGGCGCCGAGATGACCGTCGATGGGTTTGCGATGACGCTTGGCAGCGCCTCCGCGATCTGCGCGGTCGGACTTGCGCGCCTGGGCCGACGCGTGGCGTTCGTTGGCAAGGCCGGGGTTGATCCATGGGGCGACTACTGCGTGCAGGTCCTTCAATCAGCTGGCGTCGACACGACGTGGATACAGCGCGATCCGGATGTGCAGACGGGCGTGACGGTCGCGCTCGTTGGCGCGCGCGACCGCGCCTTGATCACGTATCCGGGCGCGACCGAGGCTCTGTCGGCCGCCGATCTTCCCGACACGCTTGGCGTCGGCCGGCGTCATCTGCATGTGTCGTCCTTCTTTCTGCAGTCGTCCATGCGCAACAGCTGGCGCGGTGTGTTCGAACGCGTTCGACAGGCTGGTTGGTCGGTGTCGCTCGATCCCGGCTGCGACCCGAGCGGTGTCTGGGCGAGCGATCTTCGCGAGTTGCTGCCGCTCGTGCATGTGCTGCTCCCCAATGAGCTCGAGCTGACATCGATCGCCGGCGATCAGAACGTGGAGAACGCGCTGCGCGCGCTCCACACCGATCGGACAACGGTGGTCGCGAAAATCGGAGCCGCCGGCGCGATTGCGCTCGAAGGCGACCGCGTCGTGCGGGTCGTGCCGCCGTCAATGGCCGGCATCGACACGACCGGTGCTGGCGATTCGTTCAACGCCGGCTTTCTCGACGCATGGCTCGATGGCCAACCGCTTCGCAGCTGCATGCGGGCCGGCGTGGCCTGCGGATCGCTGTCGACTCGGGCGCTCGGCGGCACCACGGCCCAGCCGACCAGCGACGAGCTGGCCGAGTGCCTCGAGGGGGCCTGGTGATTGTCGTCGGCGGGTTCAACACGGCCCTCGACAAGCTCGCCCGGATCGACGCGTTCGAGCCGGGCGGCGTGATGCGGTTGCGCGACGTTCGCACGCTTCCCGGCGGCAAGGGATTCCATGTCGCGCTTGCCTGCGCAACGCTTGGCGCGCCGGCGACACTCGTAGGAATCATCGATGACGCGAGCCGGAGCCTCTTCGAAAGCGCAGTGACGCAGGCTGGACTTCGCTTCGCCTGGGTGACGGTCAGTGAGCCGATTCGAACCTGCTTCGCGCTGTTGGACGCCGACGGTCGAACCACGGAGCTGCTCGAGCCTGGTCCTGAAGTTCCCGATCGTGTCGCGACAGCCCTGTCAGAGTCGTTGCGCCGCGAAGCTGACCACGCGCAGGTCGTGGTTCTTTCGGGGAGTTTGCCGTCCGGTTTGCCGGCGGACACTTACGCGACGCTGATCCAGCAGATCGGTCGCGATCGGGTCCTGCTCGATTCGAGCGGCGCCGCGCTCGAAAAAGGCATCGCGGCCGCGCCGATGTTGGTCAAGCCCAATCGTCAGGAGGCCGAGCAGATCGTTGGCTTCCAGATTCAGTCGATTGATGACGCGGCCCGCGCGGCGGCGGCAATCGGCGCGCGGGGGCCGAGGTGCGTCCTCATGTCTCTCGGCTCACAGGGTGCCGTGTTGTGGACGTCAGAACGGACGTGGCGCGTGTCAGGACCTCAGGTACCTGTTCGGAACAGCGTCGGTGCTGGCGATTGTCTCCTTGGCGGTTTTGCGACCAGTTTGATGCGGGGATGTTCATTCGAGCGGTGCGCCCGCTTTGCCGTCGCATGCGGCACGGCGAAAGTGCTCCATCCCGACACCGGAATACTGCGTGCAGCCGATGTCGAAGAGGTCGCCGCGGCTGTGGTCGTGACCGAACTGGCGGTTTAGAGTGAGGCGTAGTGCCAGCCGCGAACAGCTGCATCGTGGGGGGCGCCGCGGGCCTCCCTCGTCGCCTCCCTGCATGAAGCGCGATGCGCCTCGCGGGTGGCCGTCAACGGGGCGCCCCACTCGGAGCGGAGGCCTCCCCCGTGATCCGCGCTGTTGTGCCGAGCACCGAGTGGGGCTGTTGACGGCCAGGACCCGCTCGTGCGCATTGCGCTTCAATACCGCGGGCTGCGAAGACGCCCTCGTAACACGAAACGACAGACTGTGCGATTGTCACGCGTGTTCATTGACCATTCGATATTGGTCAATACTCTCGATAGCGCGCGATATCGATCCATTTGCCGGCGATCATCACGCGCTCCGTCTGCCGGACGGCCGAGATGTCCCGCGTGGCGTCTCCGCGGATGACCACCAGATCCGCCTGCAGCCCCGGACGAAGGGTGCCGATCTCGTTGCTGCGATACAGGAATGCGGCTGCCGTGCCGGTTGCGGCGGTAATCGCCTCGACCGGCGAGAATCCGCTTTCGACGAGCAGTTCGAGCTCGCGCCACGGAGCTTCACCGCGTGCGGCAAACGGCACGTCGGTGTGGCCGCCCATCACGATGCGCGCGCCTTCTTGGGCCGCCCGGCGGGTCAGCAGTTTCATCTTCGCGAAACCCGCGACCAGGGTTGGGACGAACTCGGGTTTCACGTCTTGCGGCGGCCGATCCGCCCGACGTTCGAACACGGCCAGCGTCGGATCGATCCACGGATGCCGCTCGCGCAGCACCCCATAGAGCGCCTTGGCCTCCGGGCCGTCGAGGTCAGCGTTCGCAAACAGCGCGTACCGTCCATCCCGTCGGGCATCGTTTCTTGCAAGCACCGACTGGCGATAGACCTCTGCCTGGATCCGGGGGACGATACCGATCCCGAGCGAGGTCACGTGCTCGATACCGTGAAGCCCGGCCGCGAACAGGTCGCGTGCGTCCAGCAGTTCCAGGTGCGCCGTGCACGGAATGTGTCGCTCGTTGCAGACGTCGATCACGGCCTTCGCGCTGGCAAACGGCAGGCGGAAATAGATCTTGAGCGCCGACGCGCCTTCTCGAACCGAGATCTCCGCCTGCCGGCGTGCCTCTTCGGGATCGCGCGCGACGACCGAATCCGCCGGGTAGGCCGGGTTGTCACCGTCGATGTGGGGTCCAGTCGTGAAGATGCGCGGCCCTGGCAGGCCGTCGGCCGTGATCATGCGCCGCAACTCGACGAACTTTTCATTCCATTGCCCCGGATCGCGGAAGGCGGTGACGCCGTGACTCAGCTGGCGCAACGCCATCTTGGGATCGGTTTCGATGTGGAAATGGAGATCGATCAACCCGGGAATGACGGTGTGGCCACCGAGATCAACGATGTCGGCCCCTGGCGGCGTCGCGACCTTTTCGACCGGGCCAATCCGAACGATCTTGTCTGCTTCGATCACGATCCGGGCGCGTTCGACAGGTGCCGCGCCGGTGCCGTCGATGACTCGCGCATTGGTAATGACGATGGCGCGCGGCTGCGTGGTTCGACTAGCGCTCACCACGCCCTGAGCGACGTCGAAGGGCGCGCCCAGGATTGGCATCATCGCCGCCGTCATGGCGGTAGCAATCGACACGCTCATGCGTAGGACAGTCATCGTTCTCCTTTGCGCGGTTGCTCTGCTGCGGGCCGAGCAGCAGCCGATCGTCCGCGTCTGGCAGGGCACGGTGCAGCTGCCGACCTACACGGAAGGTTCCGCGAACCCCAACGCACCGTTCGACCTCTTTACCGTCGGCCGCTTCAACTATCCCTATCCGCTCCGCGATTCGCTGACGGACAAACGGGAGCCGGTGAGCTGGCGCAGTCTACATCTGGAGAACGAGTACCTGCGACTGACGGTGCTGCCGGATCTCGGAGGCCACATCTACAGCTGCCTCGACAAGCGTAACGGACGGCAGATGTTCTATGCGAACACGGCGATCAAGAAGGCGTTGATTGGATACCGGGGGGCCTGGGCGGCGTTTGGCGTGGAGTTCAACTTTCCTGTGTCGCACAACTGGGCATCGATGTCTCCCGTCGACTTCGCGACGGCCCAGCACCCCGATGGCAGCGCCTCCATCATCGTCGGCAACACCGATCAGGTGCATCGATCGCGGTGGCACGTAGAACTGCGGCTGCGGCCGGCGTCGACCGTGCTCGAGCAACGCGTCGAGCTGTACAACGCGGGAGACGTGCGCCACCGCTACTACTGGTGGAGCAACGGCGCCGTCCAGGCCTGGGAAGACTCGCGGCTCGTGTATCCAACCGACCTCATGGCGACGCATGGCTTTACGAGCATCGAACCGTGGCCGATCGATCGGCAGGGTCGTGACCTCAGCATCCTCAGGAACCAGACCGACGGTCCGGTGTCGCTGTTCACCCACGAGACCCGTGAGCCGTTCGTCGGCGTCTACCACGCGCGGACCAACAGCGGGACCGTGCATCTCGCCGATCCGGCCGAACTCCCGACGCACAAAGTGTGGTCATGGGGTAACGATCGCGACGCGGCGACGTGGCGCGAAGCGCTGTCGGATGATGACAGCCGGTATGTAGAACTGCAGGCCGGACTCTTCCGCAACCAGGAAACGTACGCGTTTCTCGAGCCGCAGGAATCGGTGCGCTTCACGGAGTACTGGCTGCCAGTTCGCGATCTCGGCGGCATTACCCGTGCGACACGAGATGCCGTGTTCCACGCCGAACGGGTTTCACCCTCTCGATGGCGCCTGTCGCTGGACGTGACGAGAGATCTGGCGGACGCACATCTGCGATTGGAGGTGGGCGGAAACCGCGAATCGGTCGTTCAATCACTTTCTCCACGCGAGGTGTGGCGCAGAGAGGTCGCGGGCGCCTCGTTTACGTTCGAGCTTGCCGATCGTGAGGGCACGGTCCTTCTTCGTCAAAGGGACAGCGAGTTTGACCGCACGCCGGCGAGTGCGGCGCGCGTCGGGGCACAGCAGAACGTGCGCGTGGTGCGGACGCGAAACAGCGCGCCTGCCGACATCGTGGAAAGCGGAACGCTCGACGAGCTCGAAGGCCGACGTCTCGTTGCGATGGCAGCGTATCGCGACGCTGTGGCGAAATACCCCGATAGCGTTCCGCTCCTCAAGGCGGCCGGCCGTCTCGCGATCGCGTTGGGATGGGCTGACGCGTGGGAAGAACGGGCGCAAGAAGGGGCACAGGCGATCGCCTGGCTGGAGGCGGCGCACATTCGCAACACGACGGACTTCGAGGTGCAGTACTACCTGGGGCTGGGCCTCGCGGCGGCGGGGCGGGCCGGCGACGCGCGACGCTATCTCGAATCAGCCGCACGCTTCCAGCCGACGCGTAATCCGGCCACTCTTCAACTCGCACGGATGTTGGCGAAAAGTGGCGATCGCACCGCTGCATTGCAGGTGCTCGAAACCGTGATCGCGCAGGCGCCTCGCGCACTCACCTTGGGCGCCGTCGAAGTATCTCTGCTCAGGCAGCTGGGTCGAACGTCCGAGGCACGACAGCGAGCGCAGTATTGGGGATCGGTCGATCCAACGAGCAGCGTGGTTCGGTACGAGTCCACGCTTCTACGTTTGCCGGGTAGTCGAGACGAGGGTCTGTGGCCGCATCTCGGTGCCGACGCAAACCGATTGCTGGATGTCGCCGACCATTATCTCGCGCTCGGCGCATACGAGGATGCGCTCGCGCTCATGGTGCGTGACTACCCAGACGTCGAGGCGCCGATGCGCGAGAACGGCGCCGTGTCTCCTCGGGAGTCGCCGCTGGTCGCGTACTACCGCGGATTCGTGCGCGAGCGGCTAGGCAGAAACGGGTCGGCCGATTTCGATATCGCCAGCCGTTTGTCGACGACGTTCGTGTTCCCGAATCGTGCGTCATCGTACGCCGTACTGCGCGCCGCTCTGCGTGCCCGACCCGATGACGCGACCGCACAGTACCTCTTGGGATCGTTGTATCTCGCCGGCGGTTTGACGGAACCCGCCGCAGCGGCATGGCAGCGAGCGCGACGGTTGCAGCCGTCGATACCGACGCTGCACCGCAATCTGGGTCTCCTGCTCCTTGCCGGCACTCCGAACTATGGTGAGGCGCGCGCGGTCCTCGAGGAAGGCATCACCAACGATCGGGAAAACGTTGATGTCTACGCGGCACTGGATGGCGTGCTGAGCGCCGTGGACGCTTCAGCAGCGGAACGAGTGGCGGCGGTCCGCCGATTCCGTACACCGGAGCAGATGCCATCGCTCCTGACATTCAAATTGGCGCTCGCGCTGGCCGAAGCGGGCGAGGCGGCGACCGCCGAGCAGCTGTTTCACGGTCGGTTCTTTCCTCGCGAGGAGGGAGGAACGAACGTTCGGTCCGTGTATGCTCAGACGCGGTTGATTTCGGCCCGACTCGGTGCTGACGGCGGCGCGTGCAGGGCGGCATTGGAAACACTCGACGATCTGCCGCGCGAACGGCAGGACCTTGCGTTTACGCGCGGGACGCTGACAGACGCGCTGCAATCCGCGACGACGGCGCGGCAAATCGCGGCTATCGAAGCGAAATGCGGCCGGGACGCGGCGGCGCGCGAACGGTGGTCGCACCTCGAGCGACCGCTTGCCGCGGGCGGTTCGCCAATCGAGCTGGCCATCGCGGACGAGGCGCGCGGCGCTCTCGGGCATCAGCGAACCGACGAGCAGCAAAGACGACTCGAGACGGCCCTCGAGTCCGTCACGCTGGCCGTGGATTCTGGAAGCGCCAGCAATCCGGGAGTACTGGAATACTCGCGTGGACTGCTTCTCGCCAGCCTCGGTCGAAAAGAGGAGTCACGTGCCGCCCTGCGGCGAGTGTTCCTGTTTCCAGATCGCAATCTGTCGCACGCGCTTGCACGGGATGCCCTGCGCCGGTAAACGGCTGCGCGGAGCGAGTAGACTCGCCGTCGGCCGCGCTATTGCTTCTCGTAGATCACGACCTGATTGATCTGGCCCACGTCCGTGACCGTCGAGACGCCTCTCATCGTCTTGCCATCGTCCGAAACGACGTTGCGAACCGCGAGTCGTTGCTTGCCATTCACCTTGATGACAATCTCCCAGGTGCGCTCGTCGATACGCCTGAATGCGTAGGTGAACCTGGCCTGCCGCGCCGGACTCGCCACGACCGGCACGTCAACGCCATCGAACTTGCCGGTGGCCTCCGAGTGATACGGTCCCTGCTGGTTCACGCCGTCGAGTGACACCTTGAACCCATCACCGACGGGCTCGAATCGAAGGGTTTCGCTCTTGGGCGCCGCGCCCGGCTCGTACTTGGACTTCGCGACGTCGACCTTCCAGGTCCCCACGAACGGTTGATTCTGGGCAAGGGGGAAACTAGTGGGAACCATGAATACCAGAAGGCCAGCAAGCAGGGTGGCTCTCTTCATCGTGCGTTTCCTATTCGTTGGCGTTGCCGGTTCGTAGACGACGATCACGGTACGCTGAATCGCGTTACATCGTTGTTTCACGGGCCGCATATCATACCGCCCGACCAAGAACTGGAGTTCCCCTTAAAATCTCGAGGCGGAGGAGTGGCCATGAAGAGCCCGCGGTATTTGACTGTCGCGACCCTTGCGTATCTGCTGAGCGGTGCGACGCCGTTCGCGGCCGACCCGCCGCACCTGGTTCTCCGCGGCACCTACGCGACCGGTCTGGTCGGCGACAACGCCGAGGTGATCAGCATTCGTCACAGCGACGCCATGGCCGCCATTTCGAACACCGCCGGCAGCGTCGACGTTCTCGACTTATCCGATCCGTTCAACCCCGCTCTCGTCGTCCGGGTGCCGATCGATACAACGACCGGTGCACCAAATTCGGTTGCCGTGCATCCGCAGCACGATTATTTTCTCGTGGTAACCGGCCGAGCGGGCGTGGTCGGCACGGTCGCCGCGCACCGTCTCTCTGACGGCGCGCTCCTCGCGTCGGCTCCGACCGGCATTCTGCCGGACTCGGTCGTCATTTCGCCGAACGGGCAATACGCCGTCATTGCCAACGAGGCGGAAGGCGTGGCAATCGGGAACAATGGCGGCCCCGGATCGCTCTCGATCGTCGATCTCAGTGGGTTCAACGGAGTGGTCCAGGGCGACCTGGCGATCAGGCAGGTGCCGCTACCGTCGCTGGCTGGTCTTCCAGGCGCCAGCACCAACCGCACCGACGACATCGCGCGCCTTCCCATCGACAACTTGCCCGGAACGCTCGAGCCCGAGAACATCGCGTTCACTCCGGACAGCCGGTATGCGTTCGTCACCCTGCAAGAGAACAACATCGTGATCCGGCTCGATGTGAAGACGGGCGACATGTCGGCCATGGGCGCCGGCACGACCACGCACGATATGGATGTGATCAATAACGACGGCTATGCCCCACAGGACGACGTGACGGCGCTACGCGAACCGGACGGCATCGCCGTCGATCAGACCGGCCGCTTTTTCGTGACCGCCGACGAGGGCGATACTCGCAATGGGGCGGCCGCTTCGGGTCCTCGCGGCGGACGGACGCTGACCGTGTTCGATGCACAAACCGGAACAGTGATTGCCGACACCGGAAACCAACTCGATGAGGGTGCGAACGCGGCCGGCGTGTATCCCGACACCCGCAGCAACCGCGGCGGATCCGAGCCGGAAGGCCTCGACCTGACGCAGCATCGCGGGGTCACGCTCGCCGCAGTGGCTCAGGAGCGGGCGAGTACCGTGAGCCTCGTCGACTTGACGAATCCCACCAAGCCGGCGGTGGTCGATACGTTCAACCTGTTTCCGCAGGTCGGACCAGAGACGGTCAAGTTCTTCCGCCGTGGCTCGCGCCTGTTCGTCGCGAGCGCCAACGAGGTGACCGGGACAGTCTCGGTCCTTGAAGTGGTCTTCTGAGCGTTCAGCAGTCACAGCTCCTTTTCAGCCAGGCGCCGGAACTCGTCAGGGACGGAGCGCACATCGCTGACTGCGCCTGACGCATAGTCAATCGCTCCGGTTCCGAAGCGCTTCCGGATCGCGTCGACGGCCCGGTCGGCGCGCGATCGCGCGAGGCCTTGCTTGGTGCCGGGGCGGCATCCTTCGTCGGCAAGCCCAAGCGGCAGCTCGAGCTGGACGATCACATGCTGGTCGAGATTCGAGACCGAGATCGCCAGCAGCGAGATCGTCCTCTCATCAGGATGACCTGCAAGGACGCCGCGCACCAGGGTCTCGGCGATCTCAGCGAGAGCCCTGGTTGCAGAAACCGGCGCTGGCAGCGTGATCGAGCGCGTGACCGAGCGCAAATCGGCGAAGCGCACGCGGACGGTGACAGTCTGACCGGAACGGGACTTGGCACGGAGGCGTGCGCCGATGCGGTCGGCCAAATGATGGAGCGTCGGTTTGAAGACGCGCTCGATCGCGGGCTGTTGTCCGAGCGCTGACTGCGCGCCAAGGGAGCGCGCACGGCGCTGCGTTTCGACGTGCCGCGGATCGCGGTTCCAGGCGAGCGCCGTCAACTTTCGTCCTGCCGCGCGTCCCAGCAATCGCTCCACGGACTTGGGAGAGCTTTGAGCCAATTGTCCGATGGTGGCGATGCCGATCCTGGCGAGCCGCGCCTTGGTGGCGGGACCCACGCCCCACATCAATTCAACGGGCAGCTCGTGAAGGAAATCGAGTTCCGTCTCGGGATCGACGATGACCAATCCATCCGGCTTGGCGACCTGCGACGCGATCTTCGCGAGGTGTTTGGTGCGTGCCACGCCGATCGACATGGGCAGACCCAGCTCGGCGCGCACGCGGGCCCGAACTGTCTTCGCAATTTCTGCCGGCGACCCGAACAGATGCGTGCAGCCGGCGACGTCGGCAAAGGCCTCGTCGATGGAGATGCGCTCGATAGCTGGCGTGAAATCACCGAGCACTCCGATCGCCGCGTCGCCGAGCCTCTGGTATTGGTCGAAGTGTCCGGCGACGAAAACGAGATCGGGACAGAGTTGCCGGGCCCGCCGTCCCGGCATGCCGCTTCGCACGCCGAAAGCCCGCGCCTCGTAGGACGCCGCGAGCACGACTCCGCCGCCCACCGCAATCGGCCTGCCGCGCAGCCGGGAGTCGAGCAGCTGCTCGACCGAGGCGTAGAACGCGTCGAGGTCGGCGTGGAGAATGGTGGCTGTGGCTCCCATCGACAGTTCGCCTGCGGTGCTCGCGCGAACATAGCTGGAACATGCTGTACCGATCAAGTGCGCTCGA
>Ga0075421_100007350_pt1 | contig 13484 bp, 16 predicted proteins | sample SoiMetdeltSBSDD5_FD_75292 | JGI IMG/M metagenome (GOLD analysis project Ga0075421, IMG submission 75292) | Bulk soil microbial communities from a Populus tree surrounding site in Tennessee, USA - Soil MetaG P. deltoides SBSDD5 | ecosystem: Environmental > Terrestrial > Soil > Tree plantation...
GTCACGGCTCGGCATGGCTCATACGCCGACACAAACGGAGCCGTGACCGCAGGAGTGGTTTATGGAAATGTGCTAATCGACCGGTACGCTTGATCCTTTCTGATGCTGGCGCGACATCCGCTCGATGTGCTCGTCGATCAAACTCCGCAGTCCCTTCCAGAACTCCACGCGCGAGGTTCGGAAATGATCTTTGGTGGCTTCCGACCAGCAGGATCGAAACATGTCTGATACCCGGGGGCCGGCGCCATGGCAGAAGCAGCCGCCGGTTCTCTGTTCTTCGTTCATATAGCCTCTTTCATCTCCACGGTGAGAATCTTATTATGCAAATGCGCCCTGGATGGAGACAGGGACGCCATGCTGGTCGGCAGTCCGATGTGCCGGCGCAGGGTTCCAATCTCTACTACGAGCTCGTCGCCTTTCTTAAATAATCCTATCTCTCCCTTGGCGGCGAAGGGAAGGTGCAACTTCACGGCGTAGAATCCGTCCATCTTTTCGAAGGTGTACGGCGCTTCGGTGCGGGTGACGGCGGCAGGGTCCTCGTTGCCGGCGTAGAGGGAACTGGCCAGCTCTTCCAGGCGCTCACGGCCAAGCATCTCGTGGGTGAACAGCGGAACGCGTTTGACATTGACCGGCGCAAAGTAGGATTCGATTTCCGCAAGAACCTTCGCCTGGGAGGCGCGCCATTCGGTGAAGTAGACGTCGGTGACGCTCTCAGGCAGGACGCGATTGACGATGATGCCATCGACGGTGAGTCCGTGCAGCGAGAAGTAGACGAATGCCCGCTGGGTTTCGCGCAACACCATCTTCTCGGGATTAGTCACGAGGCGAACGCTGGTGACGCGGGAATCTTCGAGCAGCTCGGGAATGCCGTCGAGCTTACCGAACAGCTCGGCAATGTTGGCGAAGTAGCTGTCGGTCGGCAGCTCCACCGGCGAGACGCGATTGGCGAGGGGGCGCACCGCTTTAAGCAATCCGCGATGGAAGGGGAAGATGTGCTTCATGTACCAGTCGAGCGTGGTCGGCATGCTGATGAAGCGCAGCGACTCCGCTGTCGGCGCGCAATCGAGGACGATCGCCTGGTAGCGGCCCTCGCGCCGGAACTGGTTCACGTACATCATGGCGCTGAGCTCTTCCATACCGGGCAGGATCGCGAGCTCTTCGGCTTCCACGTCGCTGATGCCGGTGGTGCGCAGAACCGAAATCACGTACGCGGAGATCTCGCGCCAGTGCCTTTTGATCTCTTTTTGAATATTGACTTCGTGAATGGAAAGGTTGTCGCTGATCGGGAAAGGGTCGCCGGTCTTGGCGTCGAACAGGCCGACATCGAGATCGAACGCGTCGGCGAGGCTGTGGGCCGGATCGACGCTCATAACCAGGGTCTTAAGCCCGAGTTTCGAAAGCTGGAGTCCTGTAGCGGCCGCCAGACTCGTTTTCCCTACACCGCCCTTGCCGCTGAAGAGCAGGATACGCATAATTTTATTGTAGAGGAATGAGAGAAGTCCTTCTTGGTTTTGATGCGCGCGAACGCAGTCACGTTCTCCCGGACGATTACCGCTCCAAGTTTCTTCTCGCGGATGTGGGCGGGCAGGTGTTCTCCGTCGATACTATGGTGTGGCCTTCTGTCGTGGAGGATTCTCCAGCGTGGATTGGCATGAACGCTCCGTTCTGGGAGGATCTGGTGAGCCTGGAGCGCCATGTCGCGGGCGGCGCGCCGTACCGGCTGATTGCGGCGACATGGCACAGCGAGCCTGGAGAGGTTAGAGGTGCGATCGGACCGTACGAAAATCCAACTGTTTCCGCGGCCCGCGAACCAGATTGGATTTTTCTCGGGTATGACGTCGCTGATCCGAGCATTAGCGGGCTTTCGAATTGTGGCTACTCGGAGGAGGAGCTTCGCGCGCTTTCGCCGGTCTGGGCTCCACGCCTGAACGCGCATCATCTTTTCGACAACCTTGACTACGCGTTCGAATTCCGGGCGCTCACCAACGCGCGTGTCGCCGAGCACGCGCCCTTCTTTGTCGTGGGACTGTGGCTCATTCGCGAAGTACAATGAACAAAATGAAACGCCTCTTGATCGCGCTCCTAGTCACCATCCCCCAGCTTCACGCCGACGACTGGCCGGAATGGCGTGGCAAGGATCGCCTTGGCGTCTGGAAGGAGTCGGGCATTGTCGATCAGTTTCCTGCCCAAGGGCTCACCGTCGCCTGGCGGACGCCGATCAAGGCGGGCTATACGGGTCCTGCGGTCGCGGGCGGGCGAGTGTTTGTCACGGATTTCGCCCGGGCGCAGAACACGAAGGGGACCGAGCGCGTCCTGTGCCTCGATGAAAAAACCGGGCGTGTTTTGTGGACGCAGCAGTGGGACACCGATTACATCGGGCTGATGCAGACGTACGCGGTGGGTCCGCGCGCTACGCCGACGGTGGATGGCGACCGCGTGTATGTGCTCGGCTCGATGGGCGCGCTACTTGCTCTGAACGTGAAGGATGGCGCGATCGTTTGGAAGAAAGATTTTGTAAAGGACTACGGAACGTCGGTGCCGACTTGGGGGATGACCGGGTCGCCTCTGGTTGACGGCGACCGTCTGATCGCGCTGGTCGGCGGGGCGGGAAACGCTAAGATCGTCGCCTTCGACAAACGCACGGGCAAGGAACTCTGGCGCGCGCTTTCCTCCGACAAGGAGGAGCCCGGCTATTGCCAGCCGATCATTTTCGAAACGGGCGGGGCGCGGCAGCTCATCATCTGGCATCCATTCGCGGTCGCTTCGCTCGATCCGGCGACGGGCAAGGTGAATTGGGAACAGTCCTTCCGGGTGCAGGCGGGCATGACGCTGGCGACGCCGGTCCTCAGCGGATCGCGGCTCCTGGTGTCCTCGTTCTACAACGGATCGATGATGCTGGCGCTCGATCCGGCCAAGGCGCAGGCGACCAAGCTTTGGCAGGGCAAGAGCGGCAGCGAGATTGACACCGATGGGCTGCACTCGGTGGTGGCGACTCCGGTGATCGATGGCGATTATATTTATGGCATTTGCAGCTACGGGCAATTCCGCTGTCTCCGGGCCAGCACGGGGGAGCGCGTTTGGGAGACGCAAGCTGTCACGGGCGAGAAGGCGCGCTGGGCTGCCGGATTCATCGTGCGGCATGGCGATCGCTACTTCATTAATAACGATCGCGGCGACTTGATCATCGCCAAGCTGTCGCCTACGGGATACCAGGAAATCAGTCGCACTAAGTTGATTAAGCCGACTACGCCGGTCGGCACGCGGCGTGAGTTCAGCGCGGTTAACTGGTGCCATCCGGCTTACGCGAACAAGCGGATTTACATACGCAACGACGAGGAGATTCTCTGCGCATCGCTCGCCAAGTAAGGCGCGGCGGGCTTACGCGAGGATCTTACAGTAAGTATGCCTACAGGTTTCAATTCCCCGCTGCCTCGCGCCGATAGATAGAATAGTATCGAGAGGCTATAAGAGCAAGTTGCCCGAACTGGTCGCGAGCGAGGCGAAGTACGTTCTGATCCACGGTGACGAGGTTGTGGACGTGTACGGAACTTACGAAGACGCGATCAAGGAAGGCTACTCACGATTCAAATTAGAGCCCTTCTGGTCAAGCAGATTCATTCAGTTGAACAGATCCAGTTTGTATCGCGCCTTGTCCCGTGCCATACTTCACCCGCCAAGTAGCTCCAGACGGTAGCTTGACTGTATTGGCGGTTATTGGCGTTAGCGCAGCGAGACGTACGGCGCTCTTAGCCGCCCAGCAACCCGTACCGGCCGCGGTGAATGTCTCAGCGCTTGTGGATACCGGCGCGAGTTGCACCTGCGTCGATCCTTCAATTTTGAACCAGCTCAATCTCACTCCTACTGGAAGTGTGCAAATTAGTACGCCCTCGACTGGTGGACAGCCCGCAACAACCGATCAATAGGAGCAGTTGCAAAGCTAGAACGCCGTTTTTGAATGCGCGACTACCGGCGTCGAAGCGATCCGACAAGCTCGATGAACTGTCATATGCCCGACCTGAACGGCTACGACGCCACGGCTACCATTCGAAAGCGTGAAAACGGCGACCGGCGCGTGCCGATCATCGCCATGACGGCCAATGCGATGGAAGGCGATCGCGAGATTTGCCTGCAGGCCGGAATGGACGACTACCTGTCGAAGCCGGTCCGGCCGGAAGACCTTGCTAAGGCGTTGCTATGCTGGACGTAGGGTGGAGTACAGAAAATTGGCAGGCCACCAACCTGCCCCACGCGACTAGCTTTAGACTTGATACGATGGTTGATTAACTCAAGCTGCTAACTCCGTAGGTCCGTTTTGACTGACACTGTTCCCGACATCCTGGCTAGAATTGTCGCCCACAAACAAGGAGAGCGGAGCCGGGTCTCGACCAACCGTGCCGAGTGGGAGCGGCGCGCCGGAGATCTGGCCTCGTCGCGGCGGGATTTCCGGGGCGCGCTGCTCGCGCGATCGCCCGCGATCATCGCAGAGATGAAAAAGGCTTCCCCGAGCAGAGGCCTGCTTTGCGCGAATTTCGAGCCGACCGCGATTGCGCGCGAGTATGAAAGCGGGGGGGCTGCGGCGCTGTCGGTCCTTACCGATGAACATTTTTTCCAAGGGAGCCTGGCGGACCTGCGTAAGGCGCGGGGAGCGGCTGGCCTGCCGGTTTTGCGGAAGGACTTCACGCTCGATGAGTATGATGTCGTTGAAGCGGCTGGTAACAGCGCCGATGCGATTCTGCTTATCGTCGCCATTCTGGACGCGGCGCGGATTCGCGCGCTTCGGGAGCTCGCCGGCAGCTACCGTATGTCCGCGCTGGTGGAAGCTCACGATGAAGGCGAGGTCGCAGTCGCTCTCGAAGCGGGCTGCGATCTGATCGGAATCAACAATCGCAATCTGAAGACTTTCGAAGTGAAGCTCGAAACGTCGTTGCGGCTCGCGGAACGTATTCCGTCGAGTGTTGTGAAGGTCGCTGAGAGTGGCATTCATTCGGCCGCCGACATCAACCTGCTCCGCGACGCCGGATTCCAGGCGTTTCTGGTGGGTGAGCATCTCATGAAGTCTCCCAGTCCTGCTTCCGCGCTGCGGGCTCTGACAGGCGGCGGCGCATGATGGTCAAGATATGCGGCATCACCAATCGGGAGGACGCTCTGGCGGCGATCGAGGGTGGCGCCTCGGCGCTGGGTTTTAACTTTTATCCGAAGAGTCCGCGGTATGTCGAGCCGGACCGTGCGGCAGAGATGATCGCGGGCCTGCCCAGAGCGATCTGGAAGGTAGGCATTTTCGTAAACGATCCGCCACAGCGCATTTCGGAGATGGCGCGGCGTGTTGGCCTGGATGTTGTTCAGCTTTACAAAATGGAGGACGTGCTTCGCCTGCCGGACCTACGCGTCTGGTACGCCGACCACGTTGACTACGAGTTTTTTCTTAGCGATACGGCGGACCATCCGTTCGAAGCCATCCTGCTCGACGCACCAGCGGGCGCGGCGTACGGCGGAACGGGACGCACGTTCGACTGGTCGGTCGCCGCCGGCTACCGCAACGTTAAAATCATTCTCGCCGGCGGCCTTGATGCGAGCAATATTAAACGGGCTATCGCGACGGCACGGCCCTGGGGTGTCGACGTCTGCTCACGCATCGAATCGGAGCCCGGCCGGAAGGACCACGTGAAAATGGCGCAATTTTTGAAAGAAGCTACCTCATGATTACAGAACCCGACTCAGGCGGACATTTCGGAGTTTACGGCGGGCGGTACGTGCCGGAGGTCCTCATGTCCCCGCTCGAAGAATTGGAAATCGCCTACGGCGAAGCGCAAAAGGACCCGGCGTTTCATCTCGAGCTGAACGAGCTCCTGCGAACGTATGCGGGTCGTCCGACGCCGCTGTATTTCGCCAAGAGGCTTTCGGAAACACTCGGCGGCGCGCGGCTTTATTTTAAGCGCGAAGACCTGCTGCACACCGGCGCGCACAAGATCAACAATGCAATCGGGCAGGCGCTGCTGGCGCGGCGCATGGGTAAGAAACGGATCATCGCGGAGACTGGCGCCGGCCAGCACGGGGTCGCCACTGCAACGGTTTGCGCGCTCTTCGGCCTGGAGTGCGTCGTCTACATGGGTGAAGAGGACATGCGCCGGCAGCGGCTCAACGTGTTCCGCATGCGACTGCTCGGGGCCAAAGTGGTGAGCGTCACGACCGGCAGTCGCACCTTGAAGGACGCCATCAGCGAAGCGATGCGAGATTGGGTAACCAATGTCGCGACGACACACTATCTGCTCGGCTCGGCGCTGGGCTCCCATCCTTATCCGCTCATGGTGCGCAACTTCCACAAGATCATCGGCGAAGAGAGCATGTGCCAGATCCGCGAGGCTGAGGGCCGCCTTCCGGATCGTGTTCTCGCCTGCGTGGGCGGGGGGAGCAACGCGATCGGAATATTTCACGCCTTTGTCCCGGAGAGTTCGGTTCGACTGATCGGCGTCGAGGCCGGCGGCCGCAGCGGGCGGCTCGGCGAGCATGCTGCTCGTTTCTCCGGAGGACGTCCGGGCGTGCTACACGGATCCTACAGCTACCTTCTCCAGGACGACGACGGCCAGGTTTCACTTACACATTCCATTTCGGCGGGGCTCGATTACGCCTCCGTTGGACCGGAGCACGCGCTGCTGCGGGAACTGGGCCGCGCCGAATACGTTTCGATCAACGACAAGCAGGCGCTCGAGGCGGCGAGCCGGCTCTCGCGCGCCGAGGGTCTGATTCCGGCGCTCGAATCCGCGCACGCTGTCGCCGAAGCTATCCGGCAGGCGCCGGGGGCTAAGGGCGAAATCTTCATCATCAACCTCTCCGGCCGGGGGGATAAGGACATCGATATCTACCGCGAAAATTTTCCGGAACTGGATTCGGAGTAATGCCGGACACCCGCATAACAGAACTATTCTCACGATTGAAACGGGAAGGACGAAAGGGCTTCATCGCCTACATCACGGCTGGCGATCCTTCGCCTGACCACACGCCTGCCCTGGTTGAAGCGCTGGAACGCGGCGGCGCCGATCTGATCGAACTGGGTGTGCCCTTCTCCGATCCGATCGCCGATGGTCCCGTAATCCAGCGGGCCGGCTACCGGGCGCTCCAGGCTGGTACGAGCGTTCACAAAGTTCTCGATATTGCGGCTGAAATCCGCACGCGGTCCGAGATCCCGCTGCTGCTGTTCACCTACCTCAATCCGGTCATGCGATACGGCATCGAAAAACTTGCTGCTGACGCGAAGGCTGCGGGCATCGACGGATGCCTTCTCACCGACGCCAGCGTCGAAGAGGCAGCCGCCTATGTAACTGTCATGCGCTCGGCCGGACTTGACACGGTGTTCCTGGCTGCTCCGACCAGCACACCGCGTCGGCTGCGCCTAGTCGCCGAATACTCGACTGGCTTCGTCTACCTGGTTTCGCGCACTGGCGTCACCGGCGAGCGGGATTCGATTTCCAGCTCGGTCGCGCCGCTGATCCGGTCCATGCGCGAGGTCACGAACCTGCCGCTCGCTGTTGGATTCGGCGTCTCTACGCCCGAACACGTGGCCGAGATCGGCAAGCAGGCGGAGGCGGTCGTGGTCGGCTCGGCGATCATGAGCTTGATTGAGAAAAACGCCGGCAACGCCTCGCTGGAAATTCAGCTAGAATCATTCGTGCGCGAACTCAAGCATGGATTCCAAGTTGCATCCGCATGACTCCTAAAGAAGCCAAGACTGCGCTTGCTGATTGCCGCTCCCGCATCGACGTGGTGGATCGCCGCATCGTCGCGCTGCTCAATGAGCGTACGCGCATCGTCGAGCAGATCGGACGCATCAAGCGCGAGATGGAGATGCCCATTTACGAACCGAAACGGGAAGATGAGGTATTCGCCAACGCGATGGCCAGCAATCCGGGACCGCTGCCTCCCGAGGCCGTCAAGCGGATTTTCGAAAGAATTATCGATGAGATGAGAGTCGTCCAAAAAACGAAAATGGAAAAAAGTTTCCCATGTTAGTCGTGATGCAGGAGGGCGCAAGCGAGGCGCAGATTCAGGCGGTCATTGACCGGCTTGTGCAGATGGGTTTCGATGTGCACCGCTCGACCGGCGTCCTGCACACCGTGCTTGGCGGGGTCGGGGCGCGCGACTTCCAGCCCGCCGACTTTGAAGTTCTCGACGGCGTAAAGAGCGCGCATCGGATCGCGTCGCCGTATAAACTTGCGAGCCGCAGCTTTCGCCCGGCAGGCACGATTGTGCGAGCCGGCGGCATCGAAATCGGCGGCGATCGCGTTCACGTCATGGCGGGACCGTGCAGCGTGGAGACCAAAGAGCAGATCGATCGGATCGCCGGGATCGTCGCCGAAGCGGGCGCCACTGTGATCCGCGGTGGCGCGTTCAAACCGCGCAGCTCGCCGTATAGTTTTCAAGGCCTCGGAGAAGAAGGGCTGGTCCTGCTGCGCCAGGCTGCGGATCGCAACGGCCTTCTTGTCATCAGTGAGGTAATGGATCAGACCCAGATTCCGTTGCTCGCCGGTTACGCTGACATCTTTCAGGTCGGGGCGAGGAACATGCAGAACTACAATCTGCTGAAGGAACTGGGCAAGCAGCGCAAACCTGTGCTGCTCAAGCGGGGCATCTCGGCGACGATCGAGGAATTGCTGCTATCGGCCGAGTACATTCTGGCCGGCGGCAACTACGACGTCATCCTTTGCGAGCGGGGCATTCGCACCTTTGAAACCTACACGCGCAATACCATGGATATCTCGGCGATCCCGGTGGTGAAGAAGCTCTCGCACCTTCCCATCATTGCCGATCCGTCGCATGGAACCGGGCGGCGCGACAAAGTCTCCCCGATGGCGCGCGCGTCGGTGGCGGCCGGCGCCGATGGCTTACTGATCGAAGTCCATCACGATCCGGACCACGCGCTGAGTGATGGCGCGCAATCTCTGTTCCCGGAGCAGTTCGGCGCGCTGATGGATCAGCTTCGCATGATCGCTCCCGCCGTGGGCCGGAGTATTTGAATTGCAGATCGTCGCGATCGTTGGAGTCGGCCTCATCGGCGGATCCTTTGGTCTGGCGCTGAGGAAAGCAGGCTTCGACGGGCGGATTCTCGGCGTCAGCTCGGAGGCGGCGATCGCGGCCGCCGTCGAGTGCGGGGCCATCGATCGCGGTCTTCCGCTAGCTGACGCGGCTGGCGATGCCGACCTTATTTATCTCGCGCAGCCGATCGGCCGCATTATGGACACGCTGCGGCGCGTCGATCCGCTGGCCAAGGAAGGCGCTCTCATCACCGATGCGGGCAGTACGAAATCCGCCATCGTGTCGCTCGCCCGGAACGTGATTCACCGCTGCCAGTTCCTTGGGGGTCATCCGATGGCCGGGAAGGAGAAGCGCGGCGTGAGGGAAGCTGAACCGGACTTGTTTCGCGGCCGGACTTACGTTCTGACACCTACGCGCGAGGGCGACCTAACGACCTCGCGCGCCAAGGAATTTCTCGGCTGGATCGACCGGATCGGCGCAACGCCGGTCGTGATGGGGCCGGATCAGCACGATCTGGTTGTGTCGTTTACCTCGCACCTGCCGCAGCTTGCGTCGACTGCTTTGGCGGCGACGGTCGGCGAAAACCTGGAGTCGCCCGAGTATCTGGACGTCGCCGGACCGGGCCTCGCCGATACGACGCGGCTTGCCAAGAGCTCGTATGAAATCTGGCGGGACATTCTGGCTACGAATACCGATTCGATTGAGCGGGCGCTTGCGGCTTACATCGCGAGGCTGGAGCACATGCGCGAGAACTTGAGGACGCGGCAGATGCAGGAGCAGTTCGAAGCTGGGGCTGCGCTGGCGTCGCGACTGCGGAGGTAGGGCGTCCGGGTACGACTGACTCGCGGACCGTCCTGGCCATTTCAACAGAAAACCGCTCCCACTAGCCATCTTACCTATTTAGATTCATTAGATTAGAAGCAATGTCTCTCTCGGGACGAACCCCAGTACTTCTTTGCTATTGACTCGCATTGCAATTTGCAATATTATAATCACGGATTGCAATAATGAAACTAGGTGACAAAATCCGATACCTGCGCGAGGTCGAGGGAGCGCTCCGCGGGCTGGGGCGCGAAATGACGCAGCAGCAGGTGGTCGGCGCCATCAAGAAAGAGATGCGCAAGACCATCAGCCAGTCGTATCTCTCGCAGATCGAGAGTGGCGCGCGACCGCATCTGACCAATAACACGCGCCTGTTGCTGGCCAAGTTTTTCAAGGTGCATCCGGGCTACCTGGTGGACGATCCGGAGGGATTCCAGACCGGACTGATTTCCGGCGTCGGGGCGTCGGAGGACCGGCTGGACTCGTGGCTCATCGAGGGAGCCGAGCGTTTTCATGTCGACCCTCTGGTGAGCCAGGCTCTGATCGACCTGGCGCGTCACGATGATTCGCGGCGCTGCCTGGTGCTGCTTGGGGCGATTCTTGACACGCCGGGACTTGTCGACCGGCTGCTGCAAGTATTGAGACCGGCTGCGGATTCGAATGGGAGGCGATCTGTATGACCTGGGCTGATTTCTATTTGCTCTGTTTCTTGGTTGGATTCATCTTGAGCGGGGCGTCGTTTCTGATGGGACACGTCCATGTCCACGTGGGTCATGGAGACGCGGGAGGTCACGCGCATGTTGGACACGGCCATGTTGGACACGGCCACGTTGGACACGGCGATGGCCATGGACACGCTCACGGGCACGACAATGGGCTGTCGTTTTTTAACTTCGGCACATTCGCGGCGTTTCTGGCATGGTTCGGCGGCGCAGGATTTTTGCTTGTGCGCTACTCGTCGGTATGGGTGTGGCTCGGCCTCGGCATCGCGATTTTGAGTGGGCTCACTGGAGCCGCGATGGTGTTCTGGTTCGTCGGGAAGGTACTGGTGGCGAGCGAGAAGGATCTCGATCCGGCTGACTACGATCCGATCGGAGCGCTGGGACGGGTGAGTTCCACAATACGTCCGAATGGCGCCGGGGAGATGATCTATTCGCAGCAAGGGACACGGCGTTCGGTCGCTGCGCGCAGCGAAGATCAAATCGAGATTTCCAAGGGTACGGAGGTTGTCATCACGCGATACGAGAAAGGAATCGCGTACGTGCGCCGCTGGGATGAACTGGCGGGGCAACAGGAGTAAGGAGGGTTAAAGAGTATGAATTTGCTTACTGGTATTTCGAATGGAGTTTTTGTCATGGCCGCGCTAATGGCCCTGGCTATTCTGTTCCTGCTGTCGATGTTCGCCAGTCTGTATCGCAAAGCAGGTCCGCACCAGGCTCTGGTCGTCTTCGGTTTTCGGGGTACCCGTGTCGTCAAAGGGCACGGCACGATCATCTTTCCGATGATCGAAAGCTGCCACGAGCTGTCGCTGCAGTTGATGTCGTTCGACGTGGCGCCGCAACAGGATTTGTATACCGGCCAGGGCGTGGCCGTTACTGTCGAAGCGGTGGCGCAGATCAAGGTCAAGAGCGACCCGGTCTCGATTATCACGGCGTCGGAGCAGTTTCTCACTAAAACAGACGCCCAGCGCGAGGGTCTCATACGGCTGGTGATGGAAGGTCATCTGCGCGGCATTATCGGACAGTTGACGGTGGAGGAGATCGTCAAGCAGCCGGAAATGGTCGGCGACCGCATGCGCGGCACCTGCGCCGGCGACATGGACAAGATGGGGCTCGAAGTGATCTCGTTCACGATCAAAGAAGTCCGCGACAAGAACGAGTACATCACCAACATGGGCCGGCCGGATGTGGCTCGCATCAAGCGCGACGCTGATGTCGCGACTGCGGAAGCCGAGCGCGACACGGCGATTAAGCGAGCGCTGGCAATGCGGGAAGCGGCCATCGCCACGACCAATGCCGATCAGGAGCGCGTGCTCGCTGAAACCTTATCGCAGGCTAAGCAGGCTGAGGCGCAGCGCGACCTCGAGATCAAGAGGGCGACCTACCTTGAAGGTGTGAAGCGCCAACAGGCGCAGGCCGACAAGAGCTATGAGATACAGACCAACATCATGCAGCAGCAGGTTATCGCCGAGCAGGTGAAGATCCAGCAAGTTGAGAAAGAACAGCAGATTAAGGTACAGGACGCCGAGATCCAGCGCCGTGAGCGCGAGCTGATTGCCACGGTTCTGAAGGGCGCTGAGATCGAGGGGCGGCGGATCGAGACTCTTGCCGGAGCGGAAAGACAGCGCCGCATTTCGGAAGCCGAGGGCCGCGCGTCGGCGATTCGAGCCGAGGGTGAGGCGGAAGCCGAAATCACCTTCAAGAAGGGTGACGCCGAAGCTCGCGCCATGAACGTCAAAGCCGAGGCTTACCAGGAATGGAACCAGGCGGCGGTGGTCGACAAGATCATGACCAATATGCCGGAGGTGGTCCGCGCACTGGCTGCGCCGCTGGCGAATATCGACAAGATCACGATCGTCTCGACGGGCAATGGCGATTCCGCCGGGATGCACAAGATCACTGGTGACATGACCGCAATAGCCGCCCAGATTCCGGCGCTCTTTGAAAGTTTGTCCGGCATGAAAATGTCGGATCTGATGGCGAAGGTCCAGACCATGAGTGACAAGAAGCCGAAGCTCGATCCGCCGGCGAAGGGCACGACAGCAGGCGGAAATTAAGGAGAATCCTATGGCGCTTTTGGAACGTGTATCCACATTGGTTCGCGCAAATTTAAACGACCTCATCGACCGGGCCGAACATCCGGAAAAGATGATCAAGCAGGTCATGCTGGATATGGAAAACCAGTTGATGCAGGTCAAAACGCAGGTAGCAATCGCGATCGCCGACGAGCATCTTCTTCTCAAGAAGCAGAAGGAGAGCGAGGAGAAGGCCGCCGAATGGTCGCGCAAAGCGGAGATTGCGGTGGACAAGAAACAGGACGACCTCGCCCGGGCGGCGATCGATCGCGAGCTTACATGCCGGCAGATGGCGGGAGGCTTCGCGCAGCAGGTGGGCGATCAGAAGCAGCAGGTGGAGGTGCTGAAATCGGCGCTGCGTAAGCTGGAGCAGAAGCTGCAGGAGGCGCAGGCGAAGAGCGAGCTGCTGATGGCGCAGCATCGACGGTCGCGAGCATTAGCCAAGGCAAGCGATGCGCAAATGGCTGTCGGCGGAGGCTCGGCTGTGGCTACTTTCGACAGGATGAAGAACAAGGTCAGAAGGTCGGAAGCGCTCAGCCAGGCGAAGTCGGAATTGGCGGGCGACAACGTGGAGGACCGTCTGGCGGCGCTCGGCAAAGAGGATGAAATTGAGAAGCTGCTGAGCGATTTGAAAGCGCGGCGCGGTCAATCTTGAAGACGCGTGCAGTTAACGCCACCGGCCGAGTACGGCTGGACGAACAAGCTAAAAGCTTGCTCCACAGTGACTCCGACTCCTTGATTTGTCGTAGTGGAACGGGCTTTAGCTTGTTCGTCTACAGTCCTTGAATTCTACGCCGCAAAAGATCGAGCGCCATTTGCGACGTGAATTGACGAATTCGGG
>Ga0075421_100007351_pt1 | contig 13483 bp, 10 predicted proteins | sample SoiMetdeltSBSDD5_FD_75292 | JGI IMG/M metagenome (GOLD analysis project Ga0075421, IMG submission 75292) | Bulk soil microbial communities from a Populus tree surrounding site in Tennessee, USA - Soil MetaG P. deltoides SBSDD5 | ecosystem: Environmental > Terrestrial > Soil > Tree plantation...
CTGTTCGCCGTCAACCTGGCGGCCGACAAGGCGCGGGCGACCGAAGCGTTGAACCTCGCCCGCCGGGTGGTCGAGCGAGCCGCAGAGGAATTGACCGATTCCGAATTGAACCGCGCCCGGGCCCAGGTCGAGGCGGCGATCCTGATGGCGCTGGAGACGCCGCAGGGCCGGGCGGACGCGATGGCTCGGTCGATCGAGATTTTCGGCCGGATCATGACGGAGGAAGAGATGCTGGCCGAACTCCGCGCGGTCGATGTCGCGGCGGCTCGTGCGGCCGGATCCGCCATGCTTGGCGGCCCGCGCGCCATTGCTTCGATCGGCGGCAAGCTCGCGCTGGCTGCATGACCCTAACCGACCTGCAGACAATTGTCGCTGAGCCGTGGGACGATTGGGGGCTGATCGACAGTGGCAATGGCCAGAAGTGGGAGCGCTACGGCCCCGTGACGGTCGTTCGGCCCGAACCGCAGGCGATGTGGGCCCCGGCGCGCACCGACTGGTCGCCGGATGCGACCTTCGTGCCCGGATCCGACGAGGAGGGCGGCGGCCGCTGGGTGAGGCACCGCGAAGTGCCGCGCGACTGGGTGCTTCAGAGGAGCAAGGTGCGCTTTCATGCCAGCCTGACGCCGTTCCGCCACCTGGCCTTCTTCCCCGACATGGCGCCGCAATGGGACTGGATGCGGGATCGGGCGGCTGACGCGGAAGTGCTCAATCTGTTCGGCTATACCGGCGTCGGCACCTTGCTGTTGTCCGAGGCGGGAGCCAAGCTGGTCCATGTCGATGCATCGAAGAAGTCGGTCGAGGGCGGGCGGGACAATGCCGCGCTGTCGGGGCTCGCTGAGCGGCCGATCCGGTGGATTGTCGACGACGCAGCCAAATTCACCGCGCGCGAGGTTCGCCGGGGACGACGCTATGACGGCATCCTGCTCGACCCGCCCAAGTTCGGCCGCGGGCCGGAAGGCGAAGTGTGGCGGCTGGAGGAGCATCTTGCGCCGCTGCTGGCCGATTGCCGGAAGCTACTCGACAAGGACAGCCGCTTCCTGGTCCTGACGGTTTATGCAGTGCGCATGTCGGCACTGGCGATCGGCGAGCTGCTTCAGCAGGTCACTGCCGACCTTGGCGGCATGGTCGAGTGCGGCGAAATGGCGGTGCGCGAGGAAGCCCGTGGACTGCTGCTGCCGACGGCTATCTTTGCAAGGTGGTCGAAGGGCTAAGTCCGGCTAGCTCGAATTGCCGCGCCGGTGACGAACGGCGAACCAGCCACCAATAGCAACGCGACCGCCGCCTCCAGCTTGAGCGCCGAACTTTCGCCATCGCCAGTCGCGGCCGCGCCGAAGATGATGAGCGGCACCGCGAGCGGCATCATCAGCAGGCCGGCCAGCGCGCCGGCACGGGGCAGGCCGGCAGTCAGCGATGCCACGGCCACGGCCAAAGCCGCCAGCGCCGGCGTTCCGATTGCCAGCGAAACAAGGCTGCGCAAGAGGTCGGGTCCATCCAGGCCGACCATGAAGCTGCCCGGGACGGCAGCAATCAGCAGTAGTGGGCCAAACGTCAGCCAATGGCCGATCATCTTGGCCGCGCCGACGGCTTCCTCGGCCGCGCCGCTCAGCGCCAGCTGGTCGAGCACGCCGTCGGCCCGGTCGGGCTCGATCAGCCGCTCGATCGGGAGCATCGCCGCGGTCAACGCCGCGATCCACAGCGCGCCGCCGCCGATGCGCGCGAGGAGCCGGGCGTCGGGGCCCACCGCGAAGGGCACGATCGTCGCCACCAAAAGGAAGAAGGCGACCGGCAGCCAGGCGGAGCCGTGCAGGCCGCGGCGAACTTCGCGAGCGATCAGGCGGCCCGTCATTCGCCCAGTTCCAGGCTACGCCACTCGCCGCCGAGCGGGAGGTGGCTCGCGGCCAGGACGGCGCCGCCTGAGGACCGGTGCGCGGCGATGGCGCGGTCGAGCTCGCCGACTCCCTTCGCGTCGAGGCCGTTCAACGGCTCGTCGAGCAGCCACAGCGGCGCGGCGCTGGCCATCACCCGGGCAAGCCGCGCCCGCTTCGCCTGGCCGGTGGACAATAAACGCACCGGCACATGCGCCAACGGATCGAGATCGAATGCAGTCATCGCCTCCTTGAGCCGCGGGCCGGCCCAAAAGGTCATTGCCCGGCCAAGCGGCAGTTCGCGGTCGAGCGCCAACCCCTCATCAGCCAGGGCGATCGCGACGCGTTCGATCCGGCCTGCGCTGGGCTTAAGCAAGCCGGCAACGAGACGGATAAGGCTCGACTTGCCGCTGCCGTTGGGGCCGGCGACGTGCAGCGCCTCGCCGCCATTGAGGTCAAGGTCCAGCCCAGCGAACAGCAGGCGGCCGCCGCGAACCAGCGCCAGTCCTTCGCCATGGAGCAGTCTCACGACCGTTCCTCCAGCGTGTGCATGTCCTCGTCGGAAAGGCCGAAATGATGACCGACTTCGTGGATCAAAATGTGACGAACGAGATGCTCGAACGGTTCGCCTTCCTCGGCCCATTCGGCGAGGATCGCCTGACGGAACAGTCGGATCCGGTCGGGCAGCGTGCCCGAAGTGTCGACGCTGCGCTGGCCGATCGGAATGCCTTCATAGACCCCGGTCAGGTCGAGCGGATGTTCGATCCCCATCTCGGCGAGCAGCTCGTCATCGGCATATTCGTCGATTTGCAGCACGACATGCCGCAGATGCGATGAGAAAGGCTCGGGCAGCCGCTCCAGTGCATCGCGCGCAATCGCCTCGATCTCATCGGCCGTTGGGGGATGGTCGAAGCGTCGCGCCATGGCTTGCCGCCATAGAGGCGAGCAAGGCCGCGCGGCAAGCTTGCCCCGTGGCCCATGCGCCTCTACATGGCCCCGATTCCAGAGCATGCGGAGCGGTGGCCGAGTGGTCGAAGGCGCTCGCCTGGAAAGTGAGTATACGGCAAAACCGTATCGAGGGTTCGAATCCCTCCCGCTCCGCCACTTGCAGTTCCGAGCAAGCTCGTCAGCAAATAAAATAACCCATAGTATTCGGCATTTAGCTAAGATATCACCATCCCGAGAATTGTAGATGCACAGATAACGCAAGAAGATGCGTCTGCAAGGACGTCGACTAACAAGATTAGCCGATTGCTTCACGCGGGGGTAATGATATCCTTCTGCTTTCGGCTTAGCGGGAGACTCACCGTGCCAGTCGAATATTATTCTCGTCCGGCAGTACGGCGGTTACGCGTTTATGCATTCGATCCCCAGGCCTCGACCAAGATCGACACTGCGGAAATTAATGTTGCTACCATCGAACTCCCTTGGGAGGCTGAGCAAGAGGACGCGCTTCAGCCCGGCCCGGTCAATGATTATCTCGAAGTAATTGATGTCGATCCGGTGAGCGGCCAGTTCTACGATCCGATTGACCTCAACGACCCATATCTACTGGCGCAAGACGGCCTTGCCCCGTCCGAAGGCGATCCCCGCTTCCATCAGCAGATGGTATTCGCGGTCGCGATGAAGACGATCCGAGCGTTCGAGCGTGCACTGGGTCGCCGCATCTTTTGGGCGCCACGGAAGCAGACTGATGGCCCCGGCTACGATCCGGTAAAGCGCCTGCGCGCCTATCCACACGCGCTGCGTGAGCCAAACGCCTACTACAGTAAGCAGAAGGTCGCGCTGATGTTCGGCTATTTCCGCTCGGCGGCGCGCGATGCCGGAGCGAGCTGGGTGTTCACTGCGCTATCGCACGACGTCGTGGTCCACGAGACGACGCATGCCATCCTCGATGGACTGCACCGCCGCTATGCCGAGCCGACCAGCGTCGACAGCCTGGCCTTCCACGAGGCCTTCGCCGACATCGTCGCCTTGCTGTCGCACTTCACCTTGCCCGAGGCGGTGGCAGCCGAAATTGGGGCTTGTCACGGTCGGTTCGATCAGCGCACGCTGATGACCGGTCTGGCGCGCCAGTTCGGCCGCGCCACCGGGCGGCGCGGAGCCTTGCGTGAGGCCATCGACGACAAGATCGACGGCGAGCCCGATCCGACCGAGCTCGATCGCCTGGCCGAGCCCCATGCCCGCGGAGCAGTGCTCGTCGCGGCCGTGTTCGAGGCGTTCCTCACCATTTACCAGCGGCGCTCGAGAGACCTCATGCGTCTCGCCGGGCAGCCGGCACCCGGTGCCGCGCTGCACCCGGACCTGGTCAACCGGCTCGTTCGGGAGGCGACAAAGTCGGCTGATCACGTATTGCGTATGTGCCTACGCGCGCTTGATTATCTGCCGCCGGTTGACGTCCGTTTCGGCGAGTTCCTGCGTGCGATCGTCACCGCCGATACCGACCTCGTTCCGGTCGATCCATTCGGGTATCGCGTGGCGATGATCGAGGCATTTCGCCGCCGGGGCATTGTACCCGAAGGCTGCCTCTCGCTCGCCCCGGACAGCTTGCTGTGGGAAAACTACGTTCCGCCGGCGCCGCTGAAGGATTTGACGATCAAAGACCTTCCGAAGGGCTTGAAACTCGACCGTGTGCAAACCCGCGACAAAGCCGCGCTGATCGCCGAGAAAAATCGCAGGATTGTCCAAAAGTGGATCATGGAGTCCGAGGATGTTGAATCCGATCGGGCATGGCAGGAGGCCTGCGGCGTAATCTTTCGACCCGGCCTGATCGGGCCGGAGCCATACACGGTGAAGGACTGGCCGCCGGACACGGTTGGGAAAAAGCCACGCCGTTGGCCCAGAGTGGAGGTGCATTCGGTGCGGACGACGCGCCGAACCGGTCCCGACGGGCAGGACGTTCGCCAGCTGGTGATCGAAGTCGCCCAGCGCCGCCGCGGCTTCTACACTGCCGAACAACAGCAAACCGAGGACAAAAAACGCCAGGAGTCGCCCGCCGATCCGGAATTCATTTTCCGCGGCGGCGCGACACTGATCTTCGACATGTTCAGCGGGAAGCTTCGCTACTCGATCCGAAAGCGGATCACCGACGACAAGCGACTGAAAACGCAGCGCGATTTCCTAAACGACCGTTTCACCGGCAACTTGGGCATGGCCTATTCCGGAACCGATGGTTTCGCTCGCGAACCGTTCGCCATGGTCCATCGGGGAGGAAATTGAGATGCCCGATGAAGCTGATCGGGTCGTCGTACGCATGTATCGAGGCGTGCTTGGCGATTGCTTCTTGGTCACGGTCTGGCGGGGCGGCACGGCAAAGGTCGCGATGATCGATTGCGGCGTTCTGCAGAATGTCCAACCCGGATCGGAGATGGTTGAGAAGCTGCCTGAAGCGGTTGTCGAAACGGTCGGCAAGGAAAAGCTCTCCAGTGTCGAGGGTACCAAGGAAGCGCTGCGCAGCATCGAGGCAGATATCGTCGACTATCTCAAGGACAAGGGCGGCAAGCTCGACTTGCTGGTCATCACCCACGACCATTATGACCATGTCGCGGGCTTCACATTGCCCGACGACGAGAATGTTTTCATGCGGCCATCGTTTGGAATCGACCGGCTGTGGCTGAGCTGGGTAGAGGATCCCACCGATGCGCAGGCGCGCTCGCTCGCCGCGCGCTTCTCCAAGAGCAAGGAGGCAGTTGCCCTTGCTGCCGAGGTCGGCCGTCACGCAGTAGGCCCGCTATCGGACGCGCTCGAGCAGGTACAGGCGCTTGCGGGGTTCATTGGGCTGGTCGTTCATCCCGCGCTGCCCGCCGTCACGTCCAAAACCAAGACGACGACGCAGTCGATCCAGGCGATGCGCGAAAAAGTCGGGCAGAATACGCGTTTCCTTGAGCCGGGGCAGATAATGACGCCCGAGGAAGGGATCGGCCTCAAAGCCTATGTCTTGGCGCCACCCCGCGAAGAAGAGAAGCGGCTGTTCAAAGACTCGCCAACCGGCAAAGGCCTGGCACGCGAGGTTTATCTCACCAACGTCGACGAGGTGGCGGCGGTGGCCAGCGTCGCGCTCAGCCAACTCCATGGCATGGCCGCAGCCGGTGAGGTTGTGATGGATGTTGGCCAGCGCGGCACCGTGGACGACGAGGATCTTGATCCGCTGCCGTTCGCGCGACCCCATGAACGCAGCTATCCGCCTAAGGACGGCGACAAGCCCACACGCAAAACCCCGGGTTGGGAGGCGCTAAGGTCGACCTATGAAGATCCGGCCAGCGAATATCGTTCGCTTTCCGCCGACTGGACCGAGGCGGCCGATTCGCTCGCGCTCAAGCTTGATTCGGATACGAACAATTCCAGCCTCGTCCTCGCCTTTGAGCTGCCCGACAATCGCATCCTGCTATTCCCGGGCGATGCGCAGGTGGGCAATTGGGAAAGCTGGGGTGACCAACTCTATCCCAAGGTGCCGGTCACAGGTGAACCGCAGCAAACGATCGAGGACATCCTGCGGCGCGTGGTATTCTACAAGGTTGGCCATCATGCCAGCCACAACGCCACCGCACGTGCGCGCGGGCTCGAGCTGATGACAGATCCGCGACTATGTGCGGCGATTCCCGTCGTCGAAGCCGTGGCGAAGATCCAGGGGCCAGGCAGAAAGACGCCGGGCAAAGGCTGGAAGATGCCCTACGAGAAACTCTACGCCCGGCTGGAAGAAAAGACCGCCGGCCGCATTGTCCAGGGTGACGGCGATCCGAAGCGTGAAAAGGCCGCCTTTGCGGCTAGCGATGTAGGAGTCAGCATTTGTCACGAGGACGCCGCTACCGGCGGCCGCTGGGTTGAACTGACGTTTCCGCTCTAGGAGGCCGCGAATGGCGCGCAATCTGGTCCTATGCTGCGATGGTACATCCAACCAGTTCACGGCGCACCGCACGAATGTGCTCAAGCTCTGCTACGCGCTCGAGAAGGATAGCGAGCGCCAGCTAGTATATTATCATCCCGGTATCGGCACCCGGGCACCGGTCGGGATTGGCACGTCCTTCGGCAGCTTCTGGGGAAAGATTGCCGGCCTTGCGTTCGGCCATGGCCTGCAGGCCGACATTGTTGACGCCTATGTCTTCCTGATGAACCACTATCGTCCGGGCGATCGGGTCTACATCTTCGGCTTCAGCCGCGGCGCCTATACTGCGCGCGTGATCGCCTCGATGCTCAGGCTCTACGGTCTGTCGATGCCGGGAAACGAAGCGCTGGTTCCCTATGCGGTCGAGATGCTGTGGGCAATCACCAAGGTCCGCGGCGACAAGGCCAAGGCAGGAGCCTATTTCCGGCTCGCCGAGGAGTATGCCGCAACGCTCTCCGCCGGCCCGTGCAAGCCGCATTTCATGGGAGTCTGGGACACGGTAAATTCGGTCGGATGGATCGGCAGTCCGATTGCAATCCCCTATTCCCGCCACAACGAGGACATTGCGATCACTCGCCACGCGATTGCGATCGACGAAAAGCGTGCATTTTTCCGGGCGAACTGGCTCCAGGAGCAGCCGGGCCTAAACCTCAAGCAGGTCTGGTTCCCCGGAACCCATTGCGACATCGGAGGGGGCTATCCGGAAAGCGAAAGCGGGTTGTCGAAATACGCGCTCGAATGGATGGCCAATGAGGCGGCAGAGGCCGGCCTGCTGCTAGATCGGGACCGGCTCGAGGAAGTGCTGGGACGGCGCGGCGGTGGCTTCTGCCCGGCACAACCCGACCAGCCACACAAATCGATTACGGGTTTCTGGCGCATCGCCGAGTTCGTGCCGAAGGCCCGCTACAATCGCGCCAAGGGACGCACCGAGCAACGGATGAATCTATTCCGTCGCCGAACAATGCCTGATGATGCATGCGTGCACGATGTCGCCTGGGCCATTCCCGGCTACAAGGATCGCTTGCCACCCCGCGCGATACCGTTGAGCAAAAAGCGATGGGAATTCGAGCCCGCATAGGGCTCTTGGATCACGGGTTGCTGGCGAGCGTGAGCTTGCGGGTCCACTCCTGCTCCGCAACTTACCATGCCCCTGCAATTCTCCAGTGATTTGCTGTCGACCTGTCGCTACGGTGTGCGACAGGATGTGGGGGATGTTATCATGCCGCTGGCCATCATCTTTCGGTTGCCATTGAGGCCGTTGGGCCAATGAATTTGGTCGATTCCAACCTTCGTCGGAAGTTCGACGATGCGCTGGGAAGCGGCGACATGTTTGCGCTGTTCGAGCGCACGCGCGAGGCTATCCAGGAATTCCCCGACGATCCGGACGCGCGTTACCTACAGGCGCTTGCCATGGCGCGATTGGGCGACCCGCATGCCGCACTTCGGATTTATGAGCTCAATCGGGTTGAAGAGATCGGCACCGAGGATGCGCTGGCCCTGAGGGGACGGCTGCTCAAGGATCTCGCGACCCGAGCGGCCGGCGCCAAGAGAATCGACCTGTTCCGTCAATCGAGCAGGGCCTACCGCTTGGCCTACGAGCTGTCCGACGGCTATTTTTCCGGCATCAACGCCGCCACGACGTCCTTGCTGGCGGGTGACGAAAATGAAGCGAGGGAGCTGGCTACCGCGATCGGCCACCGACCGGATATTGCCCGGCCCAAGGACTATTATGCCGCTGCTTCGGGCGCCGAGGCCATGCTCGTCGGTGGCAAGGTGGACGAGGCAACAGATCTTTTCGCTGAGGCCAGGCGGCGCCGTGACGCTTCCCCCGGCAGCATTGCATCGACCGCCCGGCAGGTCGCGCTGATTGCCGGGCGCCTCGCCATGCCCGACGACCAGCGCCAGCGGCTGTTGGCTTCGATCCAGCCCTCGCCGGTCATCCATTTCTGCGGCCATATGTTCAGGGCAGGGTGGCATGTCGAAGAACAACTCCGGCAAGCGATCGACGCGATCCTTGACGAAACCGGCGCGCTGATCGCTTACGGCCCGCTTGCCTGCGGCGCCGACATCCTGATTGCCGAAGCAATTTTGGCGCGCGGTGGAGAACTCCACGCCGTAATGCCATTTGCCGAGGAAGATTTCCTGACAACGTCGGTCCGCTTGGGCGGGCCGGAATGGGAGCCTCGCTACGTCCGTGCCCGGGACGCGGCGGCATCGGTGACCTTTGCCACACAAATCCAGCATTCCGATGACGACGAACTGTTCGCTTACTGTTCGAAGCTGGTGATGGGGCTGGCCCGGCTTCGTGCCGGCATCATGCAATCCGAAGTGTTCCAGCTCGCCGTGTGGGACGGGAGGCCGGCCAATGGCGTCGCCGGGACCGCGGCAGACTGCGTCGAGTGGGAGCGCCAAGGCGGAAAGACCCGCATCGTTTCGATCCCCAAGGAGCGTCCGGCGCTGGATGCGGTGATCATCGCCAAGCCCGGCGATCGGCCGCACTGGGCACTGCGGTCGATCCTGTTTGCCGACTTTGCGGGATTCTCCCGGCTGGAAGAAGATCGGCTGTCCCAATTCCTGCAAGTTGTGATGGGCCGGATCGCGACCGTCCTCGATCGGCATGGCGACGCTGTCCTGACCCGCAACAGCTGGGGCGACGCGGCCCATGTGGTTATTGCGACTCCGGCACAGGCTGCTGAAATCGCACTGGAAATTCAATCGGAGCTCAACCCCAGGCTGCTTCAGGAAATGGGCCTGCCGGCGGAAGGCGGGATGCGCATCAGCCTGCACCATGGACCGATCTTCGAGCATTTCGACGCGGTTCGGTCAGCCCAGACATTCTACGGTACGGAAGTTACCGTCGCGGCCCGGATTGAACCCAGAGTGCCCGTCGGCGCAATTTATACGACGCAACCCTTCGCCGCGATGGTCGAATCCGATCAGAATGATCTTAATTTCGAACTGGTTGGCAAGATGGACCTGGCCAAGAACTATGGTGTTCGAATCCTGTACAGGCTCGAAAGCCGCCAATAGCCAGTCCCGATTTGGAGCATCCTGGGCATTTCCGACCCATCGTGGCGTTCCAGTTCTGTCTCGACATTTAATCCAGGTTAACGGACAATAAACCCCTAGCGCTGTTCGAGTCGCATAGGGAAAGGTGTGTCGCCAATCAGGGTGACCATCGGAGCATGCCGGTGGTCCGGCAATGGTCTCCCAACGCAAGGTTCGAGCAAGGGGGATTTTGGTGTCCGGACCTGACATTTTCATTTCTTACTGCAGGCAGGATCGGGCGTCTGCGCGCCTTTTCGCTGAGGCCTTCGTCGAAGAGGGTTTCAACGTGTGGTGGGACGCGGTGATGCACTCCGGCGAAACCTTCGATGAGGTGATCGAGCGGAATTTGCGGGCATCGAAGGCCGTTGTGGTCCTTTGGTCGCCGCGATCGGTCGCTTCCAGGTGGGTTAGGGCCGAGGCCACACAGGCGGATCGGGCCAACAAACTTGTTCCGGTTAAGATCGACGCGTGCGAACTTCCGATCATCTTTGAACTGACGCACACCGCCGACCTTCCGGAATGGAAGGGCGACCGAACGGATGTTGGTTGGCAGTCCCTGGTCAACGACCTGCGCCGCCTTGTCGGGCCGGGCAAAGAAAAGGCCCCGGCTCAGGAGAGCGCCGAAGCAGCGCCGGCGTCTCCAATTGCGCCGGCGGCCGTCGTGGCGACGAAAGAGCAGAAGCCAGCTGCGCAGGCGCCCGAGCCTGCAGTGGAAGCGGAGAGGGCCAGGGTCGCTGAGGACGCGCAAGCGGCCAGCGACGAGGAATTGGCCAAGGCACTCGCACGGCTTGCCGTAAAGCGCCGGTCGGAGCTCCATGGACCCACCCCTGCAGAAGAAGCCCAGTCGAAATTCTTCAAGCAGGCCGATGAATATCGCGAGAGCGAAGGCGAGAACCTCCATTGCCTGCGACGGGTCCACGCCATCGATTCAGAGCCATTTCATGTGGTCGGACCTGCGGGCTTGAAAATCGGTCGCACGGCGCCTGCCGACATCATCGTCGCGGAGCCCAGCGTGTCCCGCGAGCATTGCGTGGTCGAGCTTGCGGCCGACAAATTGCGCGTTCTCGACCTCAATTCCACCAACGGCACCTATATCGACAATAAGCGCATCGGACGCGCCGAAATTCTCCCGGTTGGCTCGATCCTCCGGGTCGGGAATGTGTCGTTCGAACATGAAGTTCGGAGCCGGACGGACATAGAGCGGCAGGCCCATGCACCTGGCTTCGATGCAAGCTCATTGCCCCGCGAATCCCGGATCGCGAGATCGTCCTAATCTGACCGGCCGCTTCCCGCGGCCGCGAAGCACTACTGCCCTTGCGACGACTGCCTGTGCAGGAAGACGATGTACGCCTTGGTCTGATTTGCCTTCTTAATCAGCTCATCGACCTCGCGGTCGCTGTTTGCGCCGCGCGCCGAGTCAGCCACATTGGCCAGATATTTGTCGTAGTTGGTTGCCAGCTGCGCGTTGGCCTTTTGCGTCGCGGATCCGCCCTTGCCCATGCGGATCACTTCCTTCGCCATGCTGCGGCCGCTGCTGACGATCGAACTGAGCTGCGCTTTCTTCGATGACGAAGCGCCGGCGGCGCTGCTGCTGGCGGTGGCGGGCGCAGTGGCGGCTGTGGGCGTCGGCGTCGCGGTGGGAGCGACCGTATTGGTCGTCGCGCCAGCCGTCGCCGTCTTGGGCGCCTGCGGCAGCGGCTGGGCCGTGCGCTTCGCGGCCTGAGCATATGCAGTCGATAGCGCCGAGCCAAATGCCAGCGATTTGGCCAGCGCGTCGCGGGCTGAGCCCAGCGACTGGACCGGGTCGGTCAAATTGGCCGATGCCTCAACCGACGTGCGAAGATCGGTCAAAGCGGTTTTCAATGCCGGCGTCTGTGCATTTCCCGGAACCGTTTGGGAACGGGCCTCTGCATCACGCAGCAGCGCCGTGGCGAACGCCACATTGGCCGCCGTCGCAGTGCGCTTCATTTCTTCGACGCGGTTTACTGCTGCGGCCGACTGCGCCGGGTCGTCGGCAAGCGGCTGCAATCCTGCCAGCTGCTTGTCGAGCTGTTCATTGGCCGCAACAAGGTCGTTCAAGGCCGTTGCGGGCGCACCGGCAGTTCGCGCTTCATCGGCAAAGGCACGTTCGGCGGCGGCAAGCTGGCCCAGTCCCTCAATCGGAACGGCGTCGGTTCCGTTGAGATCGGGAATTTCCAGCGGCGCGCCATTGTTTGAACCGCCGCTGCCGAGCATGAAGGAGCCGCCCGCAACCGCTGCCAGCAGGGCCACCGCCCCGCCGCCGGCAAGCATCGCCTTGCGCCGGTCCTTGTACCAGGGTTCCCCAGGAGGCTTGGCAGGCGCCTTGGCTGCTGGCGGCGCCTTTTCCTTGGGTGGAGGCGCCTTTGCCTCAACGACTGCGGCCGGCGCTGCGACGGACTCGGCTTCAGCCTCGACGGCGGCAGGCTCGGCGGCCTCTTCCTCTGCGCCCTTCTTCTTCTTTTTGGAGGCGCCGGTTTCCTCGCCGGCCCGCTTGAACTGGACGTCTCGTGGATCGGACGGGATGTGGGTTTCGAGCCCGGCGGGTTCATAACCCGGCGCGGGCGGTGGAACCGGCGTAATCTCGTCGGTGGCGACCTCATGGGCAAAGAATCGCGTTGCAACATCATCGTCGCCGACCGCCTCTTCGACATCCTTCTTGCCGAACATGTCGAGCCATTCGTGGATCGATTGGGGGCGATCCGATGGCTTGATGGTCATCCCCTGGTCGATGGCATTGAGGAATTTCTTGCTGAAGCCGGGCCAATGGCCGTCCGAGAGTGGAGTGCCAAGGCCGCCATGCAGCCGTTCGAGGACTTCGGGCGGCTTTTCCCCCGTCACGCATTCGTAAAGCAGGACCGCAAGGGCATAGACGTCCGTCCACGGTCCTTGCGGATAGGTTTTCACATATTGTTCGACCGCTGCGTAGGGCGGCGTGTGGAAGGTCACTGACGTACTCGTCGCTTCCGCCGCCTCGAACCGGGCGGAGCCGAAATCGATCAGGACCGGCCGATTGTCGTCGGTAATGAGGATATTGGGCGGCTTGATATCGCGGTGGAGAACGCCGACGCGGTGGGCACGATCGAGACCTTCGGCAACCGGCTTGATGATATTCCACAGGCTCCGCTCGTTGAAGCGCCGGCCTTCCTTGAGCAGCTTGGACAGCGAAACGCCGTCTTCGAAGTCCATCACCATGTAAGCCGTGCCGTGAACTTCGAACAAGCTTCGTACGCTGACGATGTTCGGGTGCCGCGTCGGCGTCGACAGGTTCCAGAGAAGCTTTGCCTCCTCGACGAATTTCTTGAGCCCTAGCGCATGCACTTCCTCGACGTCCGAGCCGATCGGGACGACCGTGCTTTCGGCATCGCGTTCGGCAATCGAGCTCGGGAAATATTCTTTGATTGCAACGAGTTCACCGAAGTAGATGCCGCGACCCTTATAGACGATCCCGAAGCCCCCGACGCCGAGCACGTCCTCGAGGCGCCATTCACGGATAATCGTTCCGGGCGGCAATGCCTTGCTGCTGTAAGCCTTACTCAATGCCGATTTCCTTTCGGATGATCCGCAGTTAATGAAAAGTAATTCGCATGAACCTTGTGCGATTGCTAGTCTCTCTGTGACCGTCAGACAGAGGAGTTTGGGTGGCCATCGAAAGCGTAAGCCGGACCCA
>Ga0075421_100007353_pt1 | contig 13482 bp, 14 predicted proteins | sample SoiMetdeltSBSDD5_FD_75292 | JGI IMG/M metagenome (GOLD analysis project Ga0075421, IMG submission 75292) | Bulk soil microbial communities from a Populus tree surrounding site in Tennessee, USA - Soil MetaG P. deltoides SBSDD5 | ecosystem: Environmental > Terrestrial > Soil > Tree plantation...
CCGCCGAAAAAGATGCTTTGCACGGTCCGGCCGCGCCAATCCTCCATTTCGCTGTAGTGCTCCAGCTCCTGCAGAAGCGCATCGATATAATTGACTTCGGGAATCTCCGCTACGACATGGGAATTGAAATCACAGTAAGGGCACTTGCTCACGCAGTAAGGGATATGAATATAGAGAGAAAAAGGCGGTCGCATCGTTTTTATCATATGCGGCCACGCAAGCCGCGGCAACGGGGGCTGCTGCTTTGGAGAGCGGTCCCGTCCTGGCGACTTCTAGTGAACTTGTCCCACCTTTGAATTTAAGCTCGGTGTTGCTATGATTCGAGCTGAGATTTTTCCGGGAGAAAAGCAATGTCGGTTCACGAGCATAAAGAAAAGGGCAAGAAAAGCATCCGCTGCTTTGTGATCACCGTGAGCGACACCCGCGACGAGACCACGGACACGAGCGGCCAGACGATAAAAAACTTTCTGGCCGACGAGGGGCATCAGGCGACCGGTTATCGGATCGTCAAAGACGAGCCGGCGGAGATCGAAAATCTACTGAATCAAGCCTTGGCAAAAGGCGACGTTGATGCAGTCATCGTCAATGGCGGCACGGGCATTGCGCCGCGCGATGGAACTTATGAAGTGGTGAGCCGTTTTTTGGAGAAAAAGCTCGACGGCTTCGGCGAGGTTTTTCGCTACTTGAGCTATTTGGATATCGGCTCGGCGGCGATCATGAGCCGCGCGGCGGCGGGCAGCGCGCGCGGCAAAATCCTCATTTCTCTGCCGGGATCAAAAGGCGCCGTCACGCTCGCCATGGAGAAGCTGATCCTCCCCGAGATTCGCCACATGGTCTCGCAGCTTCACGGGTGATGAAAGTCCGGATAAAATTCTTCGCCATTCTGCGCGAGCGCGCCGGCACGGGCGAAGTGTCAAAAGAGATCGCGAACGGCAGCACCGTCGCCGATCTCTGGCGCCAACTGCAACGGGATTATCCCAAGCTCGATGTGCCGGGCATTCGCCTGCTCTACGCGGTGAATAAGGATTATGTCGGCCTCGATCACAAGCTCAACGACGACGATGAAGTCGTTTTTGTTCCGCCGGTTAGCGGAGGATGACGGAAAATGTTCAGGGTGACGAATCAACCCATCGATTTAGACGAGCTGGTGCGCTATGTCAGCGACCCGGAAGCGGGTGCGATCGCTACCTTTATCGGCACCACCCGCAACCACAACGAGGGGCGCAAAGTGATTGCGCTAGATTATGAAGCTTATCCCGAGATGGCGGAAAAAGAGCTCGCCCGCATTGGCGCTGACGCCAACAAGCAATGGCCGCTTTGCCGCATGGCCATCGTGCACCGCTTGGGACCGGTGCAGATCGGCGATGCCAGCGTGATTATCGCAGTTTCCTCGGCGCATCGGGATGCGGCCTTTGCCGCCAGCCGTTTTGCCATCGAAGAAATCAAAAAGACAGTGCCGATATGGAAGAAGGAAGTTTTCGAGGGCGGCGAGGTGTGGATCGGCACGCAGACCGGGCAACCCTTGCCGGATCGCTAACTGCGATTTCTCGGCTGCGCTGCGCCCGTCTTACTCCGCAGTACTCACAGAAGTTTGCGTTTGCGTGGTGATTGCGCGCGCCGGCCGGAAATTTGTCATCGGTATCTAAAAGTTTAAAGCGTTTTTATAAGCAGATTACATCTATGGACACATCACTTCTCGGCGCTTTTGGCCTGGGCTTGTTGTTGGGCATTCAGCATGCGCTCGATCCTGATCACCTCATCGCGGTTTCGACCATCGTAAGCGAGCACAAAAGTTTCAAGTGGGCGTCCCTGATCGGCGCATTTTGGGGATTGGGCCATACGACGACCCTGTTCATCGTGGGTTTGCTGGTCATCGGCTTGCGGCTGACGATCCCGCCGCATGTCGCCGGCGGTTTAGAGTTGCTCGTGGCGGCGATGCTGATCATTCTGGGCATCAACGTTTTGCGCAAAGCTTTCGGCGCGGAGCGTGTCCACTTGCACACCCACAGCCACAATCCGGAAACCCACACGCATTTTCATGCGCATGAAAATCCCAAGCAGGACCACGCGCATCCGCATCCGTTCCAGGCGATGCGCCGCCCTTTCATCGTCGGAATGGTGCACGGTCTTGCGGGTAGCGCGGCACTCATGCTGCTCGTGCTTTCAACCATCGAATCGCCGCTCGCGGCGCTCGCCTACATCGTCATTTTCGGTTTGGGTTCCGTGGGCGGAATGCTCTTGCTAAGCGGCATCATCAGCCTACCGTTCGTCTTGACGGCGCAGCGATTCACCGCGGTGAACCGCTCGATCCGCGTGGGCGCTGGTTTAGCCAGCGTGCTTTTCGGGATCTTGCTGGCCTGGGAAATTAGCGCTGAGTTTGGATTGATCTAACGATTATCCAATATTTTTCCACGCACACGGGCACGCAGCCATATAATGGCGGCGATGATGCCGAGAATAAGAATTGCCGAGACGACGCCTTCTACTTTATCGATGCCTTTGGCCATGCCTTGATAGGTTTCGCCCAACCCCCAACCGAGATAGCCAAGGAAAAGACAACGCGGGACGGTGCCATAAAAGGTCCACAGGCTGAATTTGCCGAGCGGCAGTCGCAGTAAACCCGCTGCGGCAGAGATGACGGACAGGGGAAAAATCGGCAGCGCGCGGAGAAAGAATATCAAGGTGTTCACCTGACCGCTCTGAAAACGCCGCTCCAGCGCCTCAACGTCCCGCCAGCTAAAGCCCAAAAACTTCTCCCAGCGATCGACCATCGGCTTGCCACCGAAGTAACCGATGGCGTAACCGATGTAGCCGCCCAATGTGGATGCGATTGAACCCGGCAAGACAATTTGCAGAGTGATCGGCAACAATGCCTGTACGAACGATAAATCCGGGCTGATCAGCACGAAGCCGGCGCCCATGATAATCAACGGCGACGGGATGGGCACGATCACGGATTCGATGATGACGCCGATGAAAACACTCCACGCCCCGTGGGCGCGAATCGATTCCATGATCCAATTGAGAATTTCACTCACAGGATGTCTCCAAAAAACTCGTTCAGGTTAGCAGCTTGGATCGGTCAAATCCATCAAAAGTTGCGGTCAAATGATTCTCAGGATCATCGACAAGTACAGCGCGGCCAAGACGAAATAGGCGACGCAGGAAACGATTAACAGCGCTAAACTCATACGCCCCGGTCGGGCGACGGCGGGCAACTCGCGCGGCAAGTAAACATGGTTGAGAAAAATCAAAGCCACGGAATAGATTACGGTGCCGACAAAGCCGATTACCGCGGAGATGAGGATCAAGGTGCCGGGCTCGTTAAGCTGCATGGTGACCGATGTGATGCCCGTCAGCAGCAGCAAGAAGAATAGATACCATTGGCGATATGCCCAGCGGCGCGCCTTCGGGAAAAAACCGTAAACACAGTCGGTATGAATTCGACTCACGGCATCGACCGTGGCGAGCCAAGTGTCCGATAGGAAAGCCGCAGCGACGATCAGGAAAAAGACTTTTCCCCACCAACCCCAGCTCACCTCGAAGAAGCGGCTCTGGACCACGGCGATTTCGTAGTTCTGCGGCAAGAGACCTTTGGGATAGAGCAACGCATAGGCGAGCAAGCAGGTGAGCAGAGTTGTGATGATGTTGCCGCCGACGCCGATGCCGATATCCCAGAACATGTAGCGCTGCCATACCGGCACGTGCGCCAGTCCTTCGTCATTGCTCGGTACGGCGCCGGAATCCGGCATCGATTCCGGCCGCCCTGTGATGGGACCAGTCATACGCCCCATGTAGAAAGCCATGCCCGACCCCTTGTCGCGCAACCAATAAGAATAAAAAAGCGTCCAGAATCCTCCCAGGCCGGCAAACGTGATCGCGGTTAAGAGCTTGGTCGCATCGGCCGGATCCCATGGCCGCGGCATGGGCCACTCGGGAATAAACAAACCTCGCGTGAAAGCAGGGAGAGCGCCCAACACCTCGGCATTGGCCGAGGCCCAAACAAGTCCGAGCAGCGTGAACAGCGCAACGCCCCACATAAAAACTTCGATCAAGCGATAGATGACTTTGCTGAGCAAAATGGCGATGAGGAAAACCGCCATCGAAATGTAGCCCCAAAAAAGTGTCTGCTGCTGGCGCGACCAGCCGGCCGGAATATCCGTGAGCGCCGCGAGCGAAGTGCCCCCGGCGGCGGCAAAGGCGCCGAACCAGAGAAACGAGAGAGTCATCAAGATCCATAGAAAAAACGCGAAATGACGATTTAAACGGATGAAACCTTGAAAAACGCTTTCGCCTGTCAAGAGCGTGTAACGGCCGATCTCGTAGATGATCGGAAACTGGAGCAAGCAGGCCGGCAGTAGGAGAAACAAGAAAGTGAGCCCGTACTTGGCGATGGTGTAGGGCCAAAAAATCAACTCGCCGCTGCCCTGCGCGAGCGCCATGAAAATGATCCCCGGACCGAGCGCGCGTAACATGCCGGGTAACGGCGGCAGCGGTGCTTTTTTAAACGGCGGTAGCACTCCCCAGGAAGAATGATCCGCCATTCTTGTCTAATCAGTCGATGCGGTGGACCGCGTCTTGGGGAAGAGAGGCGACAAAAATCTGCAGCGCGCCATCGAGGTAACTTTTGTCTTTCGATTCCAGCGTGACCTTAACCTTATAATCAGGGACATCGAGAACCGGGTACGAGCCCAGCATGAGTTGGGGAAACTTGACCAGCAGGCCGTTTAGCATTTCCGCGATGACGCCCTCGCCGTAACGGACATAAACGTTCTTCAAGTAGTAAGGCGCGTCGCGAAACATTTCCTTGATGGCGTGAAACCGCTCTTGAAGAATCGACGGTATGCCGGGGAAAATATAGACGTTGTGAATATTGATGATCGGCGCAAACAACGCTTCGGTAGCGAGCAGCTTGGCGCCATCGGGAACGTTGGCCATGCGCAGGCGAGCTTCGTTGACCTGATCGCCGAAGCGCTGGCGCATGCGCCGTTCGATGTCGGGGTGCCGCACGACCGTGAGGCCGAATCCGTGGGCAATGCCTTCGATCGTCACATCATCGTGAGTCGGCCCGACGCCGCCGGAGGTAAAGACGTAGTCATGACTGCGCGAAAAAGTTGCCACTTCCTTGCCGATGAGCTCGACTTCATCCTGAATCGTTGAAATTTTTTGCACCTCGACGCCCAGCCGGCGCAACTCGGCGCAGAAAAAATGCGAGTTGATGTCCTGCGTCTTGCCGGACAAGACTTCGTTGCCGATGATAACGATGCCGGCGGTTTTCGCCATGCTTTAACTCTTACCGCAGTCAAAACGAGATGACCAGCGTCGATCTCAAAGATCGAATTCGCTGCAGCTCATGAAAAAATTACACTTGGGATTGGAGCAGACGTACTTGCATTTTTGATTGAGCAGCTTCGCATTGCAGATTGGGCAGTAGTCCCACCAATTTTCCTCGGCCTCGGTTTCCGGCGGCGACGATTTAGCGCGATTCATGGATAATCTCCCGATACCAGCGATGCTGCACCTGGCAAAATCGGCTTAAAACATTTTTCTGGATTTCCTTTTGTTTTTTAGTCGAAATCAGCAGCTCTGACAAGTTCTTTCTCGCTCCGCCATAAATATATTGGACTTTGCCTGCAGAGCAAAATACAAAAGATAGATTGCAGCGACCTCGATCGCCGACTGCAGGACAATTCATCCTGAGTCGCAAAACCAGCGCCCGGGTCAAAGCAGTTTTACATGACATGACGATTCCTCTGAGACTTCCGCCGGCCCTGCGCTATCGCGACTACCGTCTGTTTACGCTCGGTTACTTTCCTGCTGAAACTGGTGAATACATCCATTTCGTCGTGCAAAACTGGCTCGCCTGGGAGCTTACCCAGTCGGCGTTCTATCTAGGCCTGCTGGGATTTTTCGAATTTGCGCCGCGCTTCATTTTTGGTCCCATCGGCGGCGTTATCGCCGACCGGATGGATCGCCTCAAACTTTTGTTCCTGAGCCGAGTCGCCAACCTTATTCAAAGCCTGATCTTCGCCTTTCTGGTTTTCTCGGGCTTGCTCGAGTTCTGGCACATTGCCGTGCTGGTGATTTTCATGGCCATCGTCAGTTCCTTCAGCACCGCGGCCCAGCAAGTCGTCGTAGTCACCCTTGTGCCGCAAGAAGGAGTCGTCAGCGCTTTGGCGCTCCATTCGGCAACCCACAATTTGACCAAAGTCATCGGCCCGTCGATCGGCGGCGTGCTTCTGACCTTGATCGGTCCCGGACCTTGTTTGCTCATCCAGGCGCTCACCGTCTGTTTTATGCTGGTCGCGCTTTTCAAGATGCAGCCGCCTTCTTCGTCTGTAACCGCGGCTAAAGGCGATTGGCTTAAAGATATTGCCGAAGGCATTCGTTACTTGCGTGAGAACCGCCGGGTTTTTGTGACGATTCTGACCACTTACTCCAATGGTTTTTTCGGCATCTCCTACGCGCAGTTCTTGCCTTACTTTGCTCAGGAAGTGCTGCGCGTCGGACCGTCGGGATACGGCCTGCTCGTGTCCGCTCCCGGCGTGGGCGCTGTGCTGATCAGTTTCTTTCTCTCCACCCATACGCGCCTGCGCGGCATGCGCCGGATGTTGGCCGGCGCGAGCCTGATATTCTCGGCGGCTATCTTTCTATTTGCGCTTTCGCCTTATCTCGCGCTGTCCATCGTTTTGCTCGCGGCGATCGGCTCCATGCAGATGAGCTACCGGGTACTGGCGCGGGCGATTATACAGGAAGAATGCCCGCCCCAGCTTCTGGGGCGCGCCATGAGTTTGTTCTTCCTCGACCGCGGCTTTGGCTCCCTCGGCGCAATCGCAATCGGTAGTTTGGCGGCACTGGTGCCGGTTCCCCTGGCGGTGGCTTCGAGCGCGCTGGCCTCCGGTTTGGTTGCGGCGCTACTCCCCAAGGTCGTGCGCCCCCGTTCGGGCTCCGATTGATTGATTCCGGCGTTCATTTATAATCTTAACTTTCCTTTTGTGGATAAGAGCTATGTCTGAATTGGGTGTTATTCTTCTCGCAGCCGGGCAAGGTACGCGGATGAAGTCCGAAACTCCGAAAGTGCTCCATCCACTCGGCGGCAAAGCGCTTTTTTTACATGCCCTCGAGACCGCGCGCCGGCTCGATCCGACTATTGTGGCGATTGTCGTCGGCCATGGCGCCACGGCAGTGCAAAAAGCTCATCCGTCAATCGGCGTCACTTGGGTGACTCAGGAGCGCCAGCTCGGCACGGGTCACGCAGCTCTGTGCGCGAAAGAAATATTTGAAGACTTCACCGGGGAGCTGTTGATCTTAAGCGGTGACGTGCCTCTGATCAGCGAACGGACGCTTCGGACGATGCTCGAGCGGCACCATAACAAACGCGCCGTTCTCACTTTGCTCACGGCTCAATTGGACAAGCCCAGAGGTTACGGCCGCATTCTGCGCAATGGCACAGGTGCTATCGCCGGCATCGTCGAGGAGAAAGACGCCACCCCAGAGCAGCGCAAAACTCGCGAAGTCAACGCCGGCATCTATGTCGCTTCCGCGCCGTTTCTTTTTGCCGCACTGAACCGCGTAAAAAACAACAACCAGCAGGGCGAATACTACCTTCCCGATATCGTCGGGATCGGTCTCGCTCAGCAACGAACGATCGAGACAGTGACGGTCGAGGACCCCCGCGAGATGATGGGAATCAATAGCCGAGAGGAGCTCGCCGCAATGGAAAAGAATTTGCGCCAAAGCATCAACCAAAAATGGCTGCAAGCCGGGGTGACACTCAAGGACCCGGATACGACCTACATCGAAGAGAGTGTGACCATTGGTAAAGACACCGTGATCGGTCCCAATACCCAGCTGTGCGGTAAAACCGCCATCGGCGCCCGCTGCCGCATCGACGGCAGCGCGTTTCTCAGCGATGCCGTGATCGGAGATGAAGTGCATCTGCGTTTCTCCGTCGTCATGACCGATTGCCGGGTCGAGCACGGCGCGATCATCGGACCGTTCGCCCACCTGCGGCCGGGAACCGCACTCGGCGCCAACGTTCACATCGGCAACTTCGTCGAAACTAAGGAGGCCAAGCTCGGCGAAGGCACGAAGGCGAATCATCTCACGTATCTCGGCGACGTCACCATCGGCAGCGACACCAATATCGGCGCGGGCACGATCACGTGCAATTATGACGGCTTCAACAAATATAAAACGTCCATTGGTGACCGCGTGCAAGTGGGCAGCGATACGACGCTTGTGGCGCCGATCACACTCGGCGACGATGTTTACATCGCCACGGCGAGCACGGTGCGCCACGACATTCCCGCCGGCGCGCTGGTTTACAATCCTCGCGAAGAACGCGTGCGCGAAGGCTGGACCGAGCAGAAGCGGCGGAAAATGAAAGGAAACAAAAAATAATGTGCGGCATCGTCGGATACATCGGTCATCGAGAAGCAGCGCCGCTGATTCTGGAAAGTCTCAGGAAACTCGAATACCGCGGCTACGATTCCGCCGGCATCGCCGTGCTGCAAGATGGTCAAGTGACGATTCGGCGCTGCGAGGGCAAGCTCGGCAATCTCGAAGCCATGCTCCAGCGCCAACCGATGGCCGGCGTTGTCGGCATCGGCCACACGCGCTGGGCCACTCATGGCCGGCCGTCCGAAACCAATGCCCATCCGCATCGCGCCGGCGATATCGTGGTCGTGCACAACGGCATCATCGAGAACTATCTCGAACTTAAAGAGCAATTAAACTCGCGCGGAGTCGAGTTCCGCTCCGAAACCGACTCGGAGATCGTCGCTCATCTGGTCGCGGAAAAGGTCGGGCGGGGCATGGACTTTCTCGATGCGGTGCGGCGTACCTTGCGCGAAATCCACGGCTCCTACGCGCTGCTGTTTCTCAACCGCCGCGATCCCAAGCGTCTGATCGTCGCCAAGAATTCCACGCCTATCGTGATCGGCTGGGGCGAGGGCGAAACCTTTATCGCATCCGATATTCCGGCGTTGTTGGATTACACTCGCAAGGTAACTTTTCTCGAAGACGGGGAAATTGGCGAAGTGACCCTCGGCTCTTATCGGCTCTTCAACGGCAAAGGTAAAAAAATTAATAGGCCGGTGAAAGAAATCACCTGGGACGCGGTGGCGGCGCGCAAAGGCGGCTACGCTCACTTCATGCTCAAGGAAATTCACGACCAGCCGCGCGCCTTGGCGGATACTTTTCGCGGCCGTATCTCGCTTAAGGATGGCCGGGTCGCGCTCGAAGATATTCAGTTGACTGCCAACGAGGTCAAGCAAATCAAGCGCTTTCATTTAGTTGCTTGCGGCACCGCCTGGCACGCTTGTCTGGTCGGCAAGTTTATGCTCGAAGAGATCGCCGGCATCCCTGCCGAAGTCGACTACGGCTCGGAGTTTCGCTATCGCTCGCCGCTGATGGATCCCAAGTCGGTCCTGCTGATGGTCAGTCAGTCGGGCGAAACCGCCGATACATTGGCGGCAATCGAGATCGCGCGCGCCAAAAAAGCCAAGATTCTGTCGATTTGCAACGTCATCGATGCTTCGATCCCGCGCAAATCACACGGCGTGCTCTATACCCACGCCGGACCCGAGATCAGCGTGGCTAGCACCAAAGCTTTCACCACGCAATTGACCGCACTCTATCTGCTCGCGGTGGCGCTCGGCCGCCTCAACGGCAAGCTCAAATCCGCCGAGGCAACGAAGTTGCTCCGCGACCTGATGCATCTGCCGAACTGGATCGAAAAGACCTTGGAAATCGAAAACCAAGTCAAAGAACTCGCGCGCGAGCTTATGCACAGCAACGATTTTCTTTATCTCGGCCGCGGCATCAATTATCCCATCGCCCTGGAAGGCGCGCTTAAGCTCAAGGAAATTTCATATATTCACGCCGAAGGCTACCCCGCCGGCGAAATGAAACATGGGCCGATCGCGCTGATCGATGAGAAAATGCCCGTGGTGGTGCTTGCGCCGCGCGATCGGTACTTTCAGAAAACCGTGAGCAATCTGAAAGAAGTCGAGTCGCGCGGCGGCAAAGTCATCGTGTTAAGCGACGACGCCAAGACCTCCAAGGAACTCTCCGCGCACCGTTTGCTGACCTTGCCCAAGGCATCGCACTATCTCACGCCCATCGTGATGACGATTCCGCTGCAGTTGCTGGCCTATCATATCGCCGTGCAGCGCGGCACCGACGTCGATCAACCGCGCAATCTCGCCAAGAGCGTCACGGTCGAATAATGGCCCTGTTCGAGCGAGGTTCGGTCAATCTGGCGCGGACGCTCAGCTCGCTCAGGCATCGCGATTTCCGTCTGCTCTTTTTCGGCACCAGTCTCTCTCATGTCGGCGATTTCGTTCAGGCCATGGCCCAGAGCTGGCTGGTTTGGACAATGACCGGCTCGCCCTTCCTGCTCGGCGTCGTCGGATTTTGCCAGGCGTTGCCGCGGTTATTGTTCGGCGCCGTCGGTGGCACCGTCGTCGACCGGGTCGAGCGGCGCCGCCTGCTGCTATCGACGCAAATTCTGGCGATGCTCCAGGCCTTCGTTTTCTGGGCCCTGGTCTATTTCGACGCGATCGAGTTTTGGCATGTCATGGTTCTGGTGCTTTTCCTTGGCGCCGTGAATACGATCAATCAAACCGCGCGCCACTCGTTGATCAATAATCTGGTGCCGCGCGACGATCTCATGAACGCGATCGCGCTCAATTCTTCCATGGCCAATCTGGCCAAGATCGCCGGCCCATCTCTGGGCGGCGTTCTGATTGCCGTCATCGGCGTCGCCGGCTGCTTGTTGGTCAACGCCGTGAGCTTTCTTGCAATCATCGCGACGCTGCTTGTCATGGCATTTCCCACAGTAAAGTCGAAAATCGCCGAAGAAGCGCCGTTTTGGGAGGAAGTGCGTGAAGGCTACCGATTTTTGTGCGGCGAACGGCGGCTCTTGCCGATTATTTTGCTGACCTACAGTGTTGCCCTGGTCGGCACGCCCTATTCGCGTTTTCTGCCGGTATTTGCCACCGACGTTTTGCACGCCGGGCCATCGACCTTCGGCCTGCTGCTCGCCGCTCCGGGCATCGGGGCGGTGATCGCCGGCTTGGGCATCGCATCCTTGGGCAGGCTCAGACGCCGCGTACATTTTGTCGCGATGAGCGTGTACGCCTTCGCATTATTTTTGATACTCTTTTCCTTTTGCCGTTCGCTCCCCTTATCGATGTTGTTTCTTGTTCTCGTCGGCGCCAGCAATATCGCCTTTCGCGCGGTCGCCAATTCCACCGTGCAAATGGAGACGCCGCCGCACTTGCTGGGGCGCATGCTGAGCTTGTTTTTTATGGACAAAGGAATGTGGTCATTTGGCACGCTGTTCATCGGCAGCGTGGCGCACGTCGTCGGTACGCCGAATGCCATTGCGATCTCCGGCGTTTGCTGCGCCCTGGCCGCATCAGTGTTGTTGTATCAACAACGCCAAGCGCGCGGCGAGCAGCGGGCCCCAGCATCAAACCCGCGCATCGCGCAATGAGCGGGCGGCGTCTTCCGGCGCCACCGAATTCATGTGCACGCCCGTGCCCCACTCGAAACCAGCCGCCCGGCTGATCTGCGGCAAGATCTCCATGTGCCAGTGATAGCGCTGCTGCGCGGGCTCTTTGCTTGGCGCGGTGTGGATCACGAAATTGAAAGGCGGGTTATCGGTGACGACGTTTAGCTTCACGATCACCGAACGGAAACATTCGGCAAGCGCAGCGATGTCTTCGTCAGAGCTTTGCTCAAAATTCTCCGCATGCTTCTTCGGGACGATCCAGGTTTCATAGCCGAAGCGCGGCGCGAAGGGGCATAACGCCACACAGCGCTCAGAATCTAGAACCAGGCGATCACCAGATTCACTCTGGCTCTGAATGATATCACAGTAAATACAGCGCCCGCTCGCGTTAAAGTGCCGGCGCACACCGCTGATCTCATCGTGAGCTTCCCTGGGCACAAACGGTAGGGCAACCAGCTGCGAGTGAATATGCTCGAAAGTCGCGCCGGCGCGCTCGCCATGGTTTTTATAGATCAGCAAATAGCGCCAGCGCTGGTCGTTCCTCAATGCGCGCAGGCGAGCGCGATAGGCGCGAAAAATGCGGGCGAATTGGGCGACGCTGAGCACAGCCATATTTGTGACATGGTCCGGACTTTCAATGACAAGTTCATGGACGCCGAGTCCGCTCATTGATTGGTAAAAGCCGTCTTCCTTGCCGAACCGCTCGCCGTCGTTTTCAAGCGCCGGATACTTGTTGGGAACGACGCGCACGCGCCAGCCGGGTGCATTGGCCTCGGTGCGGGCGTCCCGTTCCGCCCAAACTTCGGGCGGGGTCATCGCTTCGTTGCCGGCGCAGAATGGGCAGGATTCGCTGCTCGGGCGATCGCTTGCCCTATCGATATGCCAGGGGCGAGACGCTCTTCCTGATGCGATGATCACCCAGCGGCCGGTGACCGGATCTTGGCGGAATTCAGACATAGGTGTTCGCGCTGGCGCCGCTCGATAAAATTAGGCGTTATTGTTCCTGGCGAAAAATCCTTTGGCAAAAAAATAAAATTCAGAGGAGCCCTGGCGTGTTGCCTCCGGTTTGGTGCGCAGCACTTCGGAGAAGTGCTGTTTGAGCTCGGCGGTGAAGTGTTGCAGGTCATTGTTCATGAAACTTTTGACGAGCAATGAGCCGCCCGGCCGCAGTAGTTGAACGGCGACGGCGAACGCGAGCTGGTTAAGTTCGAGCGCGCGCGCCATGTCCGCATCGCGAATACCGCTGAGCTTGGGCGCCATGTCGGAGATGACTGCGTCCGCGGGCCCGGCCAAAAGCTCTGTGATCTTTGATTGAATTTCGCCTGCGCCAACATCGCCCTGGAGCATAGTGATATTGCGCTCGGGAAACGGCTCCATCTCCTGCAGGTCAACGCCGATGACTTTGCCGTTTTGGCCGATGATCTTGGCGGCGACTTGCAGCCAACCGCCGGGCGCCGCGCCGAGATCAACGACTTTGTCGCCGGGCCGCAGAAGACGATAGCGCTGCTGCAACTCCAACAGTTTGTAGGCGGCGCGCGAGCGATAGCCCTCCTGCTTGGCTTTTTTGTAATATCGATCGTGCGGGTTGTAGCTCATCTCGTTGAAGGGTAATCGGACCGCGATTCGCGCGCAACTCAAGGCCAAAAAAAAGCCCAGCCGACGAGTGGCTGGGCTTTTAACGAAAATGCAGTTGACTTCTAGCGGGCGCCTCTCACCTGGAACTCGACACGCCGGTTTACGGCCCGCGCCCACTGGGCGTCTTGATTGATCAGCGGCGCGTTCTCACCGACGCCTGCAGCCGACATGCGGCTAGCTTCGATCCCCTGCGCGGCAAGCTCACTCATCACCGTCTGAGCGCGACGTTGACCGAGCCTGCGATTATAGTCTTCGCTGCCGACCGCGTCAGTATGGCCTTCGATGACGACAGTGATATCATTTTTTTCTTTCAAACGCTGCGCCGC
>Ga0075421_100007354_pt1 | contig 13481 bp, 14 predicted proteins | sample SoiMetdeltSBSDD5_FD_75292 | JGI IMG/M metagenome (GOLD analysis project Ga0075421, IMG submission 75292) | Bulk soil microbial communities from a Populus tree surrounding site in Tennessee, USA - Soil MetaG P. deltoides SBSDD5 | ecosystem: Environmental > Terrestrial > Soil > Tree plantation...
GGACGGGCGCAACAGCGTAGTCGGCCGCTGCCGGCCAGGCTGGTGGTCTCCTTCGTGCTGGCGATGTGTTGTCTCCGGTCAGGGCTACGAAGAGGTCGCCCGGCTGCTCACCGAGGGTCTGCGGGGCATGCGACGGTGGCCGACCCGTGGATGGTGCCGTCCGCGGTGGCGATCTGCACGGCTCGGTCGCGGCTGGGTGTGCAGCCGCTTCGGGAGTTGGGCTCGCGGTGTGCCGCCCGCAGCCGGCGAATCTATCGCACGAACACTCCCGGGGCCGCAAAGGCGAACCGAAAGGCTTCTGGGAAGACGACCTCGCCCGTCTGGCCGACGCAGCCCACCAGTCGGCCTCGAGCCAGCAGAAGACCTCATCGCGGACATCGACGCCGCCCTCACCACCGGCTATGGCCCCAACCACTGACCAGTCACCGGGCTGGCCCGCGCCCCGAGCTAGCGGCTGCCGCTCCTCGGCCATCCGGCCGCGGACACCGCACGTCCCGCCCCGGCCGTACATCCGGCCGCCCGCGGCCGATGCTGTGGGCTCCCCGCACTCGTTGAAAGTCCGTCAGCCAACCACACCGCGCCAACCACGCGACGAATCCAAACAGCAGCCGCAGAAGAGGCAGTATGAAGCGCCCGTCGGCATCCTGGCCCGGTTGCCCTGTTCCTGGCTGGTGGTGTCCGGGTGGTTCATCGGGCCACCACTGTTGCCAGCTTGGCGTGCAGGCCCCGCCCGGACGGGTGCACCTGGCAGGTCAGCGCCCGCAGGAACCCTAGTCGGCGTGGGCAGCAGCCACGCCCGCAACTCGCACAGCAGTACCGGCCCGGCGGGCAGGCCGAGGTCGCGGCCGGCCCGACGGTCTGCTCGAGGGCAGCGGCAAGGTCCACCGGCACGTCAAGCTGCGCAGCCTCGCCGACGTCGAGCGCCCCGAGCTGCGCAAGCTGATGGCGTCGGCGATCGCGGCGAAAAGCTGACGCCCGCCGTGCAACCCCGGGGCGGCTTGGCGCGTATATGGCATGAGCCGACCGGAGAGGAAACACATGTCCAAACAGTCGTGGGAGACGGCGTTCGCCGACTACTTTGTCGCGCGCTCGGTTTCCTTGCGCCGCTTGGCATTCGCGCTCTCCGGAGACTGGCATCTCGCGGACGACCTGGTGCAGCACACGTTCCTGCAGCTGTACCGGCACTGGAAGCGGCTCGAGGCCGGGACCCTCGACGCCTAATCCCGGCGCATCCTGGTCAACGCCTTCCTCTCGCACCAGCGCCGCTACCGCCGGGAGCAAGTGGTCGCCGAGCCGCCACCCGGCGTGGCGCGGGACCCGGCGGCCTGGGCGGATCTGGACGGCGGGCACGACATCGCCGCCGCGCTGGCGGCGCTGCCGCCACGGCAACGGGCGCTCGTGGTGCTGCGCCACCTCGAGGACATGTCCGTCGCCGACGCCGCCGAGCTGCTCGGGGTCGCCGAAGGGACAGTGAAGAGCCAAACCGCGCGGGCGCTGGAGAAGCTTCGCGGCGCGCTGGCGCCGTTCGCCCGAGGGAGGAGCTAGCCATGGAAGACCTTGAGCTGAGGCAATTGCTGCGGCGTTATGTCGAGACGGGCGAGCCGCCGTTCTCGTTGACCGCCAGCGCTTTGATCGCGCAGGCGAGGCGGCGGCAGCGGTGGCGCACCGGCCTGGGGATCGGCGGTGGTGGCGCGGCGACAACGCTTGCCATCGTGTCGGCTATCGCCCTGGTCCCCACGGCCGGTCCGGGCCTCGATCCAGCCAGAAGCTGCGACGTCGAGCTGCGCCTAGGCCCCTCGGCGGACTACCGCCCCTGGGACATGCGGCACTCGGAACCGTCGCCCCCGTCGTCCATCCCGCCCGTAGACCCCCGTGGCGGCGCGCCGTCCGGTTCGCCGCTGATTACCCCGCCCGCCGCGCCGGCCATTCCGTCCGGCTCGGTGGAGATCACCCCGCCCGCCGCGCCGGCCATTCCGTCCGGCTCGGTGGAGATCACCCCCAAGCTTCCGACCAATCCCCCTTCCGCTCCTCATTCCGCAGAGCCGGAGCCGAGCGGGAGGCCGCCTGACCCCGCAACACCGAATCCGCCCGGGTCCACGCCGCTGCCCGGCGGTACGCTGCCCACGCGAGACTGGGTGCGCCCGCGCATCCTGGACCGCGAGGTCGACCAGGCGCGCATTGACGAGATGTCCTGCTTCCTCAAGCGGCGCCTGGTTGAGCTGCTACCCACGGCGACCTACTACTCCCCGACGCCGGTGCCCCCGATGCAGGTCACGCGGCGCCAGAGTTTGGTGGCCGAACAATGGGTTTACGTCTACGGGGCCATCGCCTACATGATCGACGGGCAGCTGCTCTGCAAGATCATAGTCTGGGTATACCCCAGCGAGTGGGGTTACGAGCCGTACCGACACTTCGCCCCAAGAGAAGACTTCGACTACACCCTCGCCGTGGTCAAGACGAAGGCGAGCACGATCGTCGTCGCAGCCGAGGGCCCTACCCTCACCCAGTCGCAGGCCATGGAGCTCGCGCACGCACCCGAGCTGGATCTGTACAGCTGAAAGGAAATCCTCGCCGCATACCAGGCGGCCCGATGGTTCCCCTCAAGCTGACTGGGTTACGAATACGGCCGGGCGCGCCGCTTGCCGAACGGGCGCAAGCAAAAGCCTGCCGCATTGTGTCCGGTTTGAACCTCCCGCCGGCTCAGGCGCTGGGCCGGTTCGAAACTTTTCACCAGCGAGGCGCGCCACCGCCTGAGGCGGGTAGCAGGGTGGCAATCATGGCTGGCGTGGCATTCCAACCCTGATATCGGTCGTTCACGCAGGCGCAGAGACTGATTGAGTGCGAGACGGCTTCGGTGACATACGAAAAGGGTGATCCGCGCAGTGCCAGGGCTGTTTTAGCCGGCGTCTGCGGAACAAGTCATCCCCGTGAACGGGCTGCCGGCCCCGTGTCACAGTGAAGACGACGGCGTCAGGTGCCGGCACGGCGCCCGGTGGTCACCGGCTCGATCACCTCCAAGAACTCCTTCGGGAGCTGAGAGAGCATGTCCTTGAACTCATCCCCGGTGACCGCCTCACCGATCGTGGTCAGGACGGCCTGCACCCCGGCCGCCGCCGTGGTCTGGTCCACGCCCGAGCGTTCACTCACCCGCCGCACGAACTCGCCGAGCGTGAACGCCTCCGCGTTCCCACTTCCAGGTGGTCTACGCAGATGTTGTCCCAACTCGCCCGAAAGCTGGTTCGCGATGTCGTCGGCCTCGCCGCCGCTGATCCGCTGCGCCAGGTTCGCCAGTACCGCTCGGGTGAGAATTGCCGCTTGGTCGGTTGACACGCCCGCCCGCCTGGCGACCGCGTCTATAAATTCCTGGTCGTTCATGTCGGTCTTCCTCTCGTACCTGATCGCGATCTACCCAGGTGAGAGCGGCTCAAACGGCCCGTTGGGGCCGCCCAACGATGTCAGAGCCCGGCGCGTCGTGGCAGCAGCATCACGCCGAATGCGGCCATGGCCCGGTGTTCGATCGTGTCGAGTTCAGCTTCGACATCTCATCCATCGCCGCATCGTGCAGATCGGGTCAGATGACAACCGGCTTGGGCCGCGGCTCGACCAGCGAGTCGTAGTACGGCCACCGATCGTCTCCCAGGTCGGTGGTCAGGCTGTGCCGGTAGCGCACCAGTTCGCGCTGGTCCTGTGGCGTGAGGTCGGTGTCCCGGTCGGCCGGGTTGTCCGCAGGTGGTGTCGCGTGGTCGACGTTGTAATGCAGTTCGTCGGCGACCAGGTAGTCGCGGCGAAAGTCGGTGCCCCATTGCGAGTTGTGGCCCCAGCCGTGTGATAGGTCCCGGGCTACCCGGTTGCGCCGCCACCATGTCCAGTAAAGGCACGAGCGCGCCGCCACGTCCGGATCAAGACGATGGGCGCCCGCGCGGACGGTAACCCCGGCACGAGCCAGCACGAGCCCACCGACAAGCGTACCCGGCCACACCTGATCGATCAGCGTCGGCGGCTCGTCCGGTCCTGGGTCGGGATCACGGCGACAATCTCGTGGAAGAAAGGGTGGAAGCTGTCCTCGGCGATCGGTGTCGCGCCGATCGCGGTGCCAAAACGACGCCCACGCGGTGTCTGACGGCAGCGGGCCGCGCCACCACGGCTGACCAGGGCTGGTCCAGGACAGCACCGCCGGATCATCGTTGACCGGCTGGTGCGGGGCGATCAGGATGTCGACCAGCCTCGACAACGAATAGAGCCCCCCGAGCAGGTACTCGTTGAATAGAGGCCCTCGAGCAGGTACTCGTTGCGGCCGACCACGCGCGCGTGGCTTTCGGGTCGGCCGGTGTCCCGCAGCTTGGCCACAACCTCGGGATGTTGCTCCACCCACGGCAACAAGATCTCGCAGCCGAATCCCTGCTGCGCATTGTCGCGCAGATCGAGGATCAGGCTGCGGAACTGCCGGAGGCTGGTCTCGGTCACCGGCCGAGTGTAGGTAGCCCGCCGCGGCGACCTCGAATGGGTTCCGTGCAGCCGAGACGGGCTCAGCTGCGGTTACGACATGCCCTCCTGGCAAATCCCCGGCAAGGTTCGCGACATCGTCACGCCCAATGACCCGCCCGAGAGCGGCAGCCTGGTGCGCTGGAACATCATCGGCAAGGTGGTGCCGGGCAAGCCGTAAGCTCCGTCCGTGCCGTGCGGGTATCAGCTCACCGCAGGTGAGGGCACCGGAGCGGGCGCTGAGCGTCCGCGCACACGTCGGCGGTGCCATACGGGCTACTGCTGCCGCTCCATCCGATCTTGCTACCACCGACTCCAGTGCACGACCTCGTCGAAGGCCCGGCGGTCCGGTCGGACGAGCGGCCGCAGCGGCCGATCGGCCGGGTAGCCGAGACCGATCAGATAAACGCAGAAGTAGCCGTCGGGGAAGGCCAGCACGCGTTGCGCCTGCCCCTGGTCGGCTACCGCGGAGTGGCCGGATCCGATGCCTAGGTCGGCCGCGGTCAGCATGATATACGCGGTCACCTGGCCAAGGTCGTACATCAGCATGTCACGGTGTCGCGCGTCTTCAGGCTCCTCGGCCACCAGGGCGACCGTCGCCGCCGAGTGGGCCACGTGCCGTGCTCCCTGCCAGACCTTCGCCAACTCGGTCAACTGCACTCGATCGGTCACGACCACGAAGTTCCACGGCTGCCAGTTGCTCGCTGAGGGCGCTCTCCGCCCCGCATCAAGGATGCGGTCAACGTCCGCGCGGGCCAACGGCTGGTCGGCGTACTGGCGCACGTTGCGACGCGCCCGGATGGTGTCCCAGGTTTCCATGCCTCAGTTCTACGCCCGCGTGCCGCCGCGCGAGTCGACAACGCTACGCACGAGCTTTAACTGGCGGCCGGGATACGGGCGCCGGTTAGGCGCGGCGGCGGCCCGGTAGGAACAGGATCAGCACGGCGGCGACGGTCAGGTGCAGCAGCAGTAGCGACACGCGAATGCCGGTCGCGATGCCCGTCGTCGGTCGTCACATAGAGTGCGGTCGCGAGCGTGTCTAGATCAGCGTCCGCCGATGGCCTTCCAAGGGTTCAAGGTTGGGTTAGGACCGCGTAGATCTCTCCCGTGGATCGTTGATGGTGCGGGTGGCGTGCTCCAGCCCGCGCAATGCTTGCTGCGCCTCCGCGGCGTCTGCTGCGCGGTCCTGGAACGTGGGCACTTGAGCCTCCCGCCGACATGAGTAGTCGACATCCAGGTGTGAAACGACACCCGGAGGTTAGTCGGGCGGCTCCGCCAGCCGCTTCTTCCGGGTCCAACCGGCCCAGCCACGCTCGCGCATCAGGTCCAGCAGCCGCTCCATCCGCGGGTCGGACTCGACGGCGAGCGCGTCCAGAAGGTCGAATGGTAGATCGTCGTGCGCCAGCTCGCCGAGGTTGATCTCGCCAGAGGCGTATGCCTGCTCGGCCAGGCCAGCCAAGATGTCGGCCACTTCCTCCAGGCGCGAGTCATCGCCGACGTCGCTGTCGGAGATCTCCGACATGACCCCATAAAGCCGAACGAGTAGCGGGTCATCGAGCTGCGCGAATTTGCTGGGCATCATCTCGTGGATGCGATCGGGCCAGCGAGCCGCAAGCAGGATCCACCCGTCCCGCTCACCCTCCACGACCCGCTCTGACACCCCGATCTCCCGAAGCCGGTCGAGATAGGCGACCACCTCCGGCGGGAGCGCCAGACTGTCCCCGGCAGCCAGCTGCGCGATCTGTTTGCGGCTGGTCTCAAGCCGTTCGATCTCGTCGCGCAGGTGGCTATCGATCCTTTGGATTGCTTCGCCAAAGGTCGATGCATTGGCTTCGAGCATCTGACCGATCTGAGACAGCGGCACGCCAGCGTTGGCGAGGGTGCGGATCTTGATGAGGGACACGACTGCCGTTGGGCCATACCGCCGGTAACCCGAAGCATCCCGCTGCGGCTCGGGCAGTAGTCCGATCTGGTGATAGTGCCGCACCGCCCGCACCGTGACGCCGGCATACGCCGCCAGTTGACTGATCGTCAGCATGCTCTGATCATGCCCTCAACTCGCCCAGACCCGGTCGACGCCGGCTCAGGAGATCCTGCGACGGTAGGAGATGTTGGCGAAGATGTAGGCAACGATGAGGATGCCGACGCACCAGGCCAGCGCGGTCCAGATGTCGGTGCCGACCGGTTGCTGTGTGAGCAGGTCGCGGATCGTGTTGACGATGGAGGTCACCGGCTGGTGTTCGGCGAAGGCGCGTACGGGGCCGGGCATGGTGTCGGTGGGCACGAAGGCCGAGCTGATGAATGGCAGGAAGATGAGCGGGTAGGAGAACGCGCTCGCGCCGTCCACGCTTTTAGCGGTGAGGCCGGGGATGACAGCGATCCATGTCAATGCCAGGGTGAACAGGATGAGGATGCCGGCGACCGCGAGCCAGGCCAGCACTCCAGCGCCCGAGCGGAAGCCCATGATTAGGGCGACGCCGACGACGAGCACGAGCGAGATCACATTGGCGAGCAGCGAGGTCAGCACGTGCGCCCACAGCACGCCCGACCGGGCGATCGGCATGGACTGGAATCGGTCGAAGATTCCGCCCTGCATGTCCGTGAAGAGCCGGAATGCGGTGTAGGCGATGCCAGACGCGATAGTGATGAGCAGGATGCCGGGAAGCATGTAGTTCACGTACGAGACCGCCCCGGTGTCGATCGCGCCGCCGAACACGTAGACGAACAGCAGCATCATGGCGATCGGTGTGATCGCGGTCGTGATGATGGTGTCGAGGCTGCGGGTGACGTGGCGCATGGTCCGTCCTGTGAGGACGGCGGTGTCGGCGAAGAAATGCGTGGCCATTGTTGTTCCTTACTTCCTGTTCGACGTGGGTTTGCGGTCTTGGCTGCCCTTATCGGCGTCGCCGTCCTTGTCGCCTTCGCCGCCGTGGCCGACGACCGCGAAAAAGACGTCTTCGAGTGAGGGCTGCTTCTCGACGTATTCGACCTTGGCGGGCGGCAGCAGCTGTTTGAGCTCGGCCAGGGTGCCGTTGACGATGATCCGACCCTGGTGCAGGATCGCGATCCGGTCGGCGAGCTGTTCGGCCTCGTCGAGGTACTGGGTGGTGAGCAGCACGGTCGTGCCGCCCTCGGCGAGCTCCTTGATGGCCTGCCACACCTCAATACGCGCCTGCGGGTCCAGCCCGGCCGTCGGCTCGTCGAGGAAGATGACCGGCGGATTCCCGATGAGACTCATCGCGATGTCCAGGCGGCGGCGCATGCCACCGGAGTACGTCGCTACCCTCCGGGTGCCCGCCTCGGTCAGCCAGAAGCGCCTCAGTAGGTCATCCGCGATCGCGCCCGGGTCCTTGAGGTGCCTGAGCCTGGCGACCAGGATGAGGTTCTCCCGTCCGCTGAGGATCTCGTCGACCGCCGCGAACTGCCCGGTGAGACTGATGGACTCGCGTACGTCGGCGGCCTGTGTCGCGACATCGAAGCCGTTGACTCGGGCAGTCCCTGTGTCGGCCTTGAGCAGCGTGGACAGGATCTTCACCATCGTGGTCTTGCCCGCCCCGTTTGAGCCGAGCAGGGCGAATATGCTGCCCCGCGCCACGTCGAGGTCCACGCCGCGCAGCACACGCAGCTCCTTGTACGACTTCTCCAAGCCCTGCACGTGGATCGCAGGCCCCTGGACCTGATTGGTTGTTGGAGGGATGCTCATGACAGCCAGCATGCAGGGTTGACGCAGCGTCATAGTCAAGTCCGCAGGGCAGATTCGATCCGACCACTCAAATGGAAGCTACGGCCCGACGCCCCGACCAGAGTGGCTGACTCTGTCTGGCGGATCGACAAAGTGGGAGGGCGGCGGCGGAGAAAGCCTGGGCCTGCTGGCCTAGAGCCGAGCGTCTCACACGATGCCTGGATGGCTGCTTGCTCAATGCCGGCGACAGCGCGTTCCAGCTCGTCGGGGCCTTGGGCGCTGACGGCAATGAGTCCGGTGGTGCGCAGGATGCGGTGTCCCGCAGTGAGGTCGGCTTCTTGCGGTGCGTGGAGTCGCTGCGCACGCTCGACCAATTCTCGGTGACCGCGACCGGGCCCTAGCAGCGCTGACTCTGGACACCCGTCCCTCGTTCCGCCAGCGGCCACGCCGACTGATCACCAACCGGTGTCTATCCCTTGGCATTACTCGTCCAGAGAGGCTTCGCCTCGGACCGCCAAGCCGGTTCCCTCTGTGGGGTGGTGACCGCCAAGCCCGATGATATTCACCCTTGACGCTATGACTACTGCGGTGGTGACGGCGGCGGACATGGTGGCAGGTCATGTGAGCTTGGATTTCTCTTGTTTGGACCGGTTGTATCTGAGCGGGTTCGTGCCCGGGCTGCAAACCCCAGGTGGGGTGGTGTACTTCCTGTACGACTACCGCGGCAATCCCATCACCTCACCGGCGGTGTTCGAGCAGATCGGCAACAGGTTCCGTGCCGCTATGCGCGACTGGGTGCAGGCCAACAACATTCCGATGATCCAGTTCAAGGCCGGCGACCGCAAGGCCGACGTGATGGCTCCCTATCTGGACGCCGCTGCGGCTGCGGACCGCTCGCAGGTCGTGGCGGTCGGCCGGGCGCAGGAGTACGCGCAGGTGTGGACCGCAACCAAACGCGACACCGACCCGGGCAAGTGCCCCCAGTTCACCTTCACTAAGCAACAGCGGCGGGTATCGGTGTTCTACATCTACATCTGGGACACCATGATGGGACCGGGATTCATCAAGATCTGCACCTGCTTCCCCTACCCGATCAAGGTGTGGGTCAACGGGCACGAATGGGCCAAGCGCCAGGCGGCCAAGGCCGGGATCGGGTTCACCGAAGCTCGCGCTGCGTATCGAAACCGTCATCAACGACCCCCGCGACCTGCGTTGCAACCGGATGCTATCCAACCTGGCCGAACTCCAGGCCAAGGCACGTGCGATCAACACCGAGCTCCTTCAGACTGAAACCGTCGGCCAGGGCACGGCACTTGTGAGTCCAGTCATCGAACGGATCACCAAGCCCACCGTCACCGACGAGGGCAGGAAGGCGCCCGCACTACGGTTCGGCGACCTTCGAGTCCAAGCCCTGGCCGGCGCTCTGGCCAACATGCTGTTCGCCGTCACCGCCATCACCAGCAAGCACCTACGCGTCTTGATGACCGGCCTGCTGCACCGCCCCTACAGCATCAACCACGCCTCCTACGACCTGACCCGCCTGGCCCGCAACGGACTCATCCGCCGCATCCCCGGCCGCAACCAATACCTACTGACCCCAGACGGGCACCTGTTCGCCCACATTTACACCAAGGTCCACGACCGCGTCCTGCACCCACTGATGGCCACAGATCGACCCAACGCCCCACCCGAACTCGTCGGCGCCCTCAACACCATCGACCGCATCATCACCCAGCGGATCAACGACGCCAGAATTCCCATCACCGCCTGACCAGCAGCGCACACCCCACCGACAATCACGCAACACCAAACTCAAGACAAACCTTCGAATCACGGCACCGAAGGTGCTCTAGACTTCGCGGGCATGGCGACCGTAACTTTCGTCGATGAGACAACGGCTGGTCAGCGCAGCGACGGGTGGCATCTGGAGATCTTCGAGGAGCGGCTGCCCCTGCGGGAGGTGATCCGGCGCCGGGTGTTTCAGGAGGTGGCCGAGCACAATGCGGGCGGTGCCGAGGTCTTCCGCGGGCTGGTACAGCCCACCGGCGCCGAGCGGATGCTCAACGGGTATCGCTTGAGCAAGCCGCGCCGCGTCGACGCCGAGGAGCAATTTACCCGGGCCGTGGAGGCGTTCTCCCGCAACGGGTTTGTGGTGCTCGTCGACGACCGCCAGGTAGAGGAGCTCGACGCCGTGGTGGAGCTGCGGATGGGCACCGAGATCACCTTCCTCAAGCTTGTGCCGCTGGTCGGTGGCTGATGGCCGGCGAGCCCCTTTATCCCGAGCGGGTCGCCGCGGTGCGGGCCCTGGCCGCTGTGGGGGAGCCGAAGCCGCTCGCCGACGAGCTGATCTCCACCGCCGCGATCAACGATGGGTACTGGGGGCATTATGGGCGTGCCGTGACCGAGATCCTCGACGAGCTGCCCGAGGCGACCCGGCTTGAGCTGGCCGTGGAGCTGCTGGGCCGGGAGGTGACGCGGGGCGACATGCGCAGCAGGATCGTGGAGCTGACCGGGATGATCATACAGGGTGTCTCGCATTCGTCGCCGCGGGCGGCGGAGGTGTTCCTGGCGGTCGCGGCCCGGCACATGTGGTATCACCCGGCCGACCGGCTCGCCATCGAGGCCAACGTGTTGCTTGAGGCGGGCAGGCCGCTTCCGCCCGAGCTGATCGCGGTGATCCGCCGCACCCTCGACAGCGACCACTGGGGAGTCTCGGTGCTGGCGGGCATCGCGGCCGCCCATCCCGAGCCCCCGCACAACATGGGGGAGGCGTGGTCCGACGCGGCCAACGCCGACCTGGCCACGCTGGGCGGCGCGTGGCGTGACCTGATCACCCACGCCAGGCTCGCCACGTCGGCCAAGCCGTCGGCGAAGTGGGACAGGTGCGCCCACGATCTGCTGGAAACCCTTGGGCCGCAGCAGGTTCATGACACGCTGCTGCGGTGGCTAGGCCTGGTGGGCCGGGCGCGCACCTTCCCGCTTGAGCGCCACACCTACGACCCCGAGGTCAACGAGCTCTTCGACTCCTTTAACGCGACCGCCCTGCGCGGACTGATCTGGGCGCTGAGCCTCCTTCCGCCTTCCCCCGAGTCGGCCCGCACGCTTGGCGCGATCGTCGAAACTTCCTTGAAGAAGGTAGCGGGGACCGGTCCGCGCAGTCCCAAGGTGGCCAACGCCGCCGTGTTTGGACTGTCGCGAATGGATAGTGAGGCGGCGCTGGCGCAGATCGCGCGGCTGGCCTCCCGCATTACCTTCAAGGGGACGCTCAAGGAGCTCAATGGGGCGCTGGACCGGCGGGCCGAAGCCATGGGACTCACCCGAGAGGAGGTGGAGGAGCTCGCGGTACCCACATATGGTCTTGAAAATGTCGGCCGGCGTGTCGACACCTTCGGCCCGGCTGGCGCCGAGACCACGGTCGCCAACGGGGTGGTGACCGTCGTGTGGCGCAACGAGGCGGGAAGGGCCGTCAAGTCGGTGCCGGCCGGCGTGCGTGCCGCTCATCCGGATGCGCTCAGGGAGCTCAAGGCGGCGGTCAAGGATCTGGAGAAGATGCTTGCCGCACAAGCAGAGCGGCTCGATCGGCAGTTTCTCGCCCGGCGGGTGTGGCGCTTTGACCAATGGCGGCAGCGCTATCTTGACCACCCGCTGCTGGGCACGCTGGCTCGGCGTCTCATTTGGACGGTCGATGGCCGGGCGTGCTGCTTCGCCGACGGGCGCCTGCGCGGTCTTGACGACGGGTGCCTGCACCGCCTCGACGAAGACGACGCCGCATCCGCAACGGCGCCCGAAGCGGAGGTCCGGCTGTGGCATCCGATCGACCACCCCGTCGAGGAGGTGCTGGCGTGGCGCGCGTGGCTGGAGCGGCACGAGATCACGCAGCCGTTCAAGCAGGCGCATCGCGAGGTGTATCCGCTTACCGCGGCCGAGCGGCAGACGGGTGTCTACTCCAACCGGTTCGCCGCGCACATCCTTCGCCAGCACCAGTTCCACGCCCTGGCCGCCGTCCGCGGCTGGCGCAACAGGCTGCGGCTGATGGTCGACGACTCCTACCCTCCGGCCACCCGGGAACTTGAGCGGTGGGGTCTGCGCGCCGAGTTCTGGGTGGAGGGGATCGGCGACGACTATGGCACCGACACCACCGACGCGGGCAGCTATCTGCGCATCGCCACGGATCAGGTGCGGTTCTACTCGCTTGGCGCGTCCGAAAACCTGGCCCATGCCGGGGGCGGCGGCTATGAGCAGTGGGTCGGGCAGAGTAGCGAACCCGCCGCGCCCCTGCCGCTCGAGCAGATCCCGCCCCTGGTCCTCAGCGAGGTGCTGCGCGATGTCGATCTGTTCGTCGGCGTCGCCAGCGTGGGCAACGATCCCACGTGGCAGGATGGTGGACCCGAGGGCAGGTTCCGCGAGTACTGGGAGCACTACAGTTTCGGCGAGCTGAGCGCGACCGCCGAGACCAGGCGGGCCCTGCTTGAGCGGCTCGTGCCGCGGCTGGCCATCGCCGACCGTGCCGCGATCGACGGGCGCTTCCTCAAGGTCCGAGGCGACCTGCGCACCTACAAGATCCACCTCGGTTCCGGCAACATTCTCATGGAGCCCAACGACGAATACCTGTGCATCGTGCCGAAGCAGGCCCCGGACGCCGGCACCGGCGGGCTGTTCCTGCCGTTCGAGGGAGATCGTGTGCTCGCCGTCATCCTGAGCAAGGCGATGCTTCTGGCCAAGGACAGCGCGACAACCGATCCGACAATCACACAACAGATCCGGCGATCGAGGATTCACCCACAGGCTTAAATATAGACCGTCGACTAAAGCACGTTATTGTCGAGGCCCACGCATCGGTCGCAATGAGCCGCCACGGCATACTGGATCTCATGCCAACTGGGTCATACATGGTCACCGGGGCATCCACCGGTATCGGCCGGGCGTGTGTGCAGCGGCTGGTGTCAGCCGGCGCACATGTGTGGGCCACCGTGCGCTCCGATACCGACGAGCAGGCGTTGCAGGAGGCGCACGGCAGCAAGGTTTCGGTGCTGCGCATGGAGGTCACCGACGCGACCTCTGTCGCCGAGGCCGGCGAGAAGGTGTGCGCCGCCGGCCCGCTCAACGGCCTTGTCAACAACGCGGGCATCGCCGTGCCCGCCCCGCTGGAGCACGTGCCGATCGAGGCGTTCCGGCGGCAGATCGAGGTCAACCTCATCGGCCAGCTCGCTGTGACGCAAGCGGTCCTGCCGGCGCTGCGCGCCGCACGCGCCGCCGGCCAGCGCGCGCGGATCGTCATGCTCGGGTCGATCGGTGGCCGGATCGCCGGGCCGATGCT
>Ga0075421_100007357_pt1 | contig 13478 bp, 11 predicted proteins | sample SoiMetdeltSBSDD5_FD_75292 | JGI IMG/M metagenome (GOLD analysis project Ga0075421, IMG submission 75292) | Bulk soil microbial communities from a Populus tree surrounding site in Tennessee, USA - Soil MetaG P. deltoides SBSDD5 | ecosystem: Environmental > Terrestrial > Soil > Tree plantation...
GGGTGCCGTCAACGCGGCGGATCGTCTCGAAGCGCTACAATGCCTCGCGACGGAATCGTGACTTTGAGCACACGCCCCGCCGCATCGCTCCACACCTCGCGGTCGGCTCCGCCCGGGTCCGCGACGGTGTAGCGTCTCGCGGCGATCGAGGTGCCGCCGATCACCACGTTGTCGTTACCCGCTGGGGTAACGCCCATGGTGACCTGGGCGTTCCGGCGCGGGACTATGACCGAAACCGGACCACTGCGCCGCACGAGGAAATAATACTGGTGGAAGACGTCATCGTCGATGACGAGGGCGCCTGGCGACACCACAAACTCGTTCGCCGACTCGCCCCGAGCGTTCTTCACATGAGCGCTGACGCGACCGCGGCCGACCAGCCCGGTCACGCGTTCGTCCACGCTGGGGCCGCTCTTGACCTCGACCACGTACTGGGCCGGGACGCCCGCGGTGTCGGCCCGCATCTGCGGGAGAATGCGCCGGTCGGCATAGGAAACCGTCGCCGTTGCAACGATCTCGGGGCTGCTCGCTCCTGGCGTACTGCGGATGCGAAAGTCCTCCCGACCGACTCGCTGGTTATTCACCGAGATGGTGAAGCTCCCCTCGTCGATCGTTGTAACCTGGGCCGATAACGGAGCTACCACGGCCGACGCAACCAGAACCGCCGCGCTGAGCGTTCTCATGGGCACAATATACCCCCTTCGGGCGAGGGCGTTCTGATCGGTAGGACAGCCGCGGCCGGTCGAATCATAACCTATTGCACCGCGGTAACTTGGTCGCAAAAGCTGAGCTTGTCATCGTTACTCTTCGACCGGCGGCGCACGGAAAATTCGATCGCTGATCCGCGCCCGGATCCGGTCGTAGATCGCACGGCCCTTTGCTGCCGATGCCAGCGACGGGCGCCCAATGGAGCCGGCGCTCCCCTTCGGAACCTTGAGCCAGCCGCGGCGGTATCGTCGCAACGTCTCGCGTGACACCATATAATCCTCCGCGAGCTCCATGCGCACTAGATGCGGTGCGATGTAGAGCAGGATCGACGTGTCCGCCTCGTCTCCATGCATGGGCTCGCTCTGGCCCTCCAGTAAATCCGAGATGCCCACCCCGAAGATGTCGACGACACGGACGCGCGCGCGTTTCGTGATGACGGTGGCGAGGGCCTCCTGATGGGGGTCATGACCGTGTGCCGTGAGGAGGATGAACTCCTCGAATCCGCTGGTCTCCCACGAGTCGAGGAGGTCATTCAGCATGCGATGGAGGGTTTTCTTCCGCACCGACCCGTTGCCCGCAAAGACGCGCTCGGTCGTGGAATTGACCCCGTATTCCAGTGTCGGTGCCCGTAGCACGTTGAACTCCGCGGACAGGTCGTCGGCCAGACGGTCCACGATGAGCGTATCGCAGCCGAGCGGGAGATGAGGCCCGTGCTGCTCGCATGTGCCAACCGGCACGATCAAGCGTGGGTCCGCCGACTGCGCGGCGGTGACTTCAGACGGTATCAACTCCTTAAGTCGACGAGGCTTCGCCGACGGCAACGGAGAGGGAGCGGTCATTCCGACACGAGCTGAAGGGGCGGTCCGCTCGACGTGGGGCCGAGCGCTGTGGCTGCTGACGGGCGCGATGGCGGTGTTGTCCGCGGCCCAGTGGCTGCGGACGCCGTCCGTACCTTATCTCGCCGCCTCGGTGGTTGCCACCGCGGTCACGGTGGCGTTCGCGATCGCCTCCGGCGCGCGCCGACGCTGGGCGTTCGGGTTTGCCGCTGCAATGGCGGTGTTCGCGGCTTCCGCAGCCGTCGCCGAACGTTCGGCGGCGCGCATAGACCGCGAATGGGAGGCGTACCGACGAGAGGTCGAGCTCGGCGCGGCGCAGCGCTGGGAGGCAACCGTCACGGCGGCGTCGAGCCGTCTCACGGCCGCGGCCACCCGAGCGCTCGACGCTCCGCCCACACCGACGGATGCATTCGCCTTTGTCGCGCCGCTCGCCGAAGGCCCTGGCGAGCGAGGCATCGTGGTGTTTCGAGGCGGCCGACCCGCGGTATGGGCCGGCCGCATGCGCATCTCCCCCGATACGCTGTCCGCGCCGTTCGGCGCGGTGTTCAGCTCGTTCTATCTCACGCTCTACGCCACCGCCACACGCGGCGACGTACGGGCCGTCGCGACGGTGCTCCTGCACGCCGACCCGCCGGCCGATCGCCTGGCCCGGGCCCTCGATGCGGAGATCGCGAGCGCGGCTGGTGTGCGCGGCTACGACTATGCGCTGACGACTGACACCGCGAACGGATTGACGGTCTACGCCCCGCGCGGGGACACGGTATTCGCCGTTCGGCCGTCGCCCATCACGCCCTCCGAAGCGCGCCTGCGCGCGGTGGAGGGAGCGACACGTCGCGGTGCCGTGCTTCTCGCCATTGCGGTCACGTTCCTCCTCGTGGGTGGGTGGTCACGACCGTCCTCGCTAGTTCGCCGATTCGTGGTGCTCTCGACGGCGCTCGCGGCGGTGGCAGTCGTACCGCTCAATCCGACATTCTCGAGCGCCACGCGGCTGTTCGATCCGGTTGTCTATCTGGCGCCGCTCGGGAGAGCGCTGACGGCGAGTGTCGGCGCCCTCATGCTGACGAGCGGGCTCGTCCTGCTCGGTCTGCTCACGCTGCTCCGATCGCCGGTCCGGCTGCGCTCGCGCGTCGTGGCGGTGGTCGTCGTGTTAGGCATCGCATCGCTGGCCCCGTTTCTCCTCCGCGATCTGGCGCGCGGCATCAGCCCGCCGCCGTGGGGTGTGACCGCAACGCTCTGGCTCTCGTGGGAGGTGGCGCTGTTCCTGGCGGGCGTCGCGATCCTGCTCGCCGGTGTGTCGGCCGGTCAGGCGGTTCTCGGACGTCGCCGCGGACTTTCGCCGGCGATCGCGCCGACGTTCGCCGGGGTCGCCGCCCTTCTCGCGCCGATGCTCTGGGACGCTCCAGGGCGATGGCCGGAGTGGTATCCGGCGCTCTGGATCCTCGCGATCGGTTCGCTGGCGCTGGCGCGGCGGGCGCGCGGGTTCGTCCTGACGGCGGCGATGGTGGCCGCGTGCGGCGCGACGACGCTCGTCTGGGGCACGGTGGCGAAGAAGCGTGTGGAGCTGGCGGAGCGGGATGTTGCGGGGCTCAGCACGCCGAGCCGCGACGCTCAGGATCTCTTGACGCGGCTCGCCCGGGAGCTGGAGCAGGGGGCGCCGCCTAACGATCGCGCCGATCTGCTGGAGCGTTACGTGCGCTCGGATCTCGACGACGCCGGGTATCCGGCGGAGCTCACCGTGTGGGCGCGCAGCGACGAGGGCATGTTCAGGCCGGGGGCGTCCCTCGTGCTCTCGGAGTTCGAGCAGGATCTCACGGAAGTGGCGTCCGTCGTGGTGGAGGCGCGCCGCAGCGGCGTGGCCGTCACTCGATCGGGACGCGGAACTTCCGGCGTTCATCTCGTGTTGGCCGTCCCTCACGGCGCGGATCGCGTCACATCGGTGACCGTGGCGCCGCGAACGCGCCTGATCCGCGACGATCCCTTCAGTTCCCTCATCGGCCTGGCACCACCGGCGGCCGCGGAACCGCCCTATTCCCTGACGCTGGCGCCCGACCCGCTCGTTGCCCAAACCACGCGGCCCGGGCGGTGGCAGCGCATCGGCGACGAGCTCCACGGGGACTGGATGATCGCGGCGGCTCGTGGGCCGACACGGGTTCACGTGGAGGTGGAGCTTCGGACCCCGGCAGCGCTGATTCAACGCGGCGTGCTGGTCGTGCTGGCTGACCTCGTCCTCATCACGCTCATCTGGACGTTGAACGCCGCGGCCGACGGCGGACTCGTGCGGTGGGCGAGCGCGCGCGTCGGGCGATGGGTCGAGAGCTATCGCGCGCGGCTCACGTTCTCGTTGTTCGGCTTCTTCATCGTCCCGGCCGCGGTCTTCGCGGTCTGGTCGTATCAACGACTGCGCAGCGACGACCGGCAGTCGCGCGAGTTGCTGGTTCGCGAGACGCTGCGGTCGTTCACCACGTCGCGCCGCTTCGAGCGGCTGGCCGAAGAAGATGAGCGCCTCGGGGCGCCGCTCTTCCTGTACGCCGACGGCGAGTTGCGCGCGACGAGCGATTCGCTGTACGACGAGATCGCGCCGTTAGGCAGGTTCCTGCCGCCGGACGTCGAGCTCAACGTCTCTCGGGGCGATGAGGTGACGCGTAGCGCGCGACACGAGGTTGGCGGCTTGGCGACACTGGTGGGCTACCGCGCGGCTCCCATGGCGGGCCGCGGCTCACCTCGGCTCGTTGTCGCGGCGCCGGCGCGAAGCGACGAGCTTGCCCTCGATCGGCAACGGCGCGACCTCGGCATCCTCGTTCTGTTCGCCACCGCTGCGGGCGCCCTCGCGGCGCTCTGGCTGAGCGGCATCGCGGCCCGGACGTTTGCGAGGCCTGTCGGGTCGCTTCGCAGCGCAGCGCTGGCCATCGCCGCGGGACAACGCGAGCCCGATCTCGCCGAAAACCCACTCGTCGAGTTCCGTCCCGTGTTCTCCGCCTTCCGCCGGATGGCGGCCGATCTCTCGGCGAGTCGAACGGCGTTGGAGGAAGCGCAGCGCCGAACGGCGGCCGTGCTGCGCAACGTTGCCAGTGGCGTGATCGCGGTCGACACGGGCCTGGAGATCTCGCTCGCCAATCCGCAGGCGGACGCACTGCTGGGACAGGCGCTCCCGCCCGGGACGAGGCTTGCGGACGTGGGAGCGCGGGAGCTCGTCGAGCGCGTCCGCGCGTTCATTGGGCGGACGGATGGCGGCGAGCGAACGAGCGATCGCGTAGGCGACGAGGAGGAGTTCGATCTGGAGCTCCACGGGCGTCAAATCCACGCCCGCCTCACGCGGCTACCGCGCGACGCCGGCGCGGTGTTGACGCTCGACGACGTCACGGAACTCGCGCGCGCCCAACGCGTGCTGGCGTGGGGCGAAATGGCGCGTCAGGTCGCGCACGAGATCAAGAACCCGCTCACGCCCATCCGGCTCGGCGTTCAGCATCTGAAGCGTGCGCACCGCGATGGGCGCGTCGACTACGATCGCGTGCTGGACCAGAACGTCGGCCGGATTCTGGCGGAGATCGATCGCCTCGACGAGATCGCGCGCGCGTTCAGCCGGTATGGCACCGCGCCGGCGGAACGGCCGCCCGGTCGACCGATCGACGTCGCCGCGATCGTTCGGGATGTCGCCGAGCTCGAGCGGATGGGCGAAGGGGAAGTGGAGTGGCGCGTGGTGGGCGCGGACGAGCCGGCGATCGCGATCGCGAGCGGCGATGAGTTGCGCGAGGTGCTGTTGAACGTGCTCGAAAACGCGAGGCTTGCGAACGCGACGCGGGTCGATGTTCAGCTCGCGCGCGATACCGACCGAATCGAGATCGTCGTTGCCGACGACGGCCACGGCATCCCGGACGATGTCCTCCCGAAGATCTTCGAGCCCCATTTCTCGACGCGCACGAGTGGCAGCGGGCTCGGACTCGCGATCAGCCGGAGCCTCGTGGACGCTTGGGGCGGGGAGATCTCGGTCACCAGCAAGCGTGGCGGCGGCACACGGGTGGTCATCGCGCTGGCAGCGGAGTCGCGGCCATAGCATCCTTCGGTGATGGCTCTGACTCCCGTAGACGGGGTGCGCGCGGTGCGGTTCAGCGCGGAATACCCGCGCCCGAACCGCCTGACGAGCGAGCTCCCGATCCATCTCGCGGACTGGCAGCTCCCGCCGGATTGGCGCTGGGGCGGTGAGGGGGTCGTCGCCGAGTACCGCCACTATCAGGAGATCATTGACGCCTTGGGGCGGTCGCTCTCACTCGTGACCGCGCCCGATCCCGCGCATTACGCCTGGCTCGCGGCGGAGGCACGCCACCTTGGTCATCGCAATCACCCGTCGATTCCGACGACGTATCACTACTGGACCAAGTATCGTGATGTGCGGCGGGGGCCCGGATATCTCCGGCGCTGGATCGAGGGGGAGACGGTCGGAGCGCACGTTAGGCGAACCGGGCAGGAGGACGTACCGTATACGATGCGGCTCCTTCGTGCTGCCGGCTCGACCGTCGCCTACTTGCACGACGCAGGCGTCGCCCACGGTGCGCTGTCGCCCGAGCACATCTGGGTCGCACCCACGGGACGCATCTGGCTGCTTGGATGGCAGTGGGCCATTCCACGCGGTGATCTGCCGACCGGGGTCGCGCCCGATCGGCGATGGACGCCCACGGCGCCAGAGTGGGTTGCGAGCGGCTGGGCACCGACGCCCGCGAGCGATCAGTGGCAGCTCGCCGCCACATGCTTCGCGGCGCTCACCGGCGAGCTGCCCCCGTCGACCGATCCGCCACCACTGCGGCTCGTGCGCCCTGACCTGCCGCAGGGCGTCGCTTCGGCGCTCGACCGCGCGCTGAGCGAGAACCCGGGCGAGCGACATCGCTCGATGGTGTCGCTGCTCAGGTCCTTCGACCGGCTCTCGTCGTCCTCGCGGAGCGTGTTCGTCAGCGGCGGCATCGCGCCCGAAAAGGAGTGGCAATCCGAGGAAGCGCGGCTTCGCTGGGCGGTCGGTGACGACTACGACGTGTTGGCGATGCTGGGCACCGGGACGTTCGGCACAGTGTGGCGTGTTCGCGACCTGTCGCTGGAGCGCGAGGTTGCGCTGAAAATGCTGCATCCCGACGTGGCGAGCGACGAATCGGCGGTCGCCCGGTTCCGCCGCGAGGCTCGGCTCGCCGCGCAGCTCGCGCATCCTGCCATCGTCCCGATCTACGACTGGGACAGTCGCGGCGATGTGTCGTGGTACACGATGGAGCTCGCGGAGGGCGGCTCGGTCGCGGACCTGATCAGGAGCCACGGACCACGCCCGTTCGCGGAGATCGCGCCGCAGGTCGATCTGGTGCTCGACGCGCTCGTCGCGGCGCACGCGAACTCGATCATCCACCGCGATCTCAAGCCCGAGAACATTCTCATCGACCGATACCGGCGGTGGCGCATCACGGACTTCGGGATTGCGAGAGTCGCGGGCGAAGACGCTGGTGGGGCGAGCGGCACACCGGCATTCGCCGCGCCCGAGCAGCTCCTCGGCGAACCTCAGGGGCCGGCCGTCGACTGCTTCGCCGTCGCGGCGATCGTCGTGTACGTGCTGCGCGGCCACGCTCCGTTCCCGGGGAAGACCGGACCGTCCATCCTCGCGCAGCAGCTTACTGGTCACCTCGATCTCAGCGACTTCGAGCCCGAGCTGGAAGCCTGGCTGCGCCGCGGCCTTGCCACGGACACGGAACAGCGTTTTCCGGATGCCTCGGCGATGCAGGCCGAGTGGCGGCGGCTGATGCGCGCCGCGGAGGCGATGGCGCACTTGCCTGTACCCGATGCCGCCAACGGCACGGACGCCCCGCGGCCGCCCTGGTGGCGCCGGCTCATTGGCCGGTGAGCTACTCGGGTCAACCCGCGCGAGCGAAGCGAGTCGAGGGACTTACGGTGAGGTCATCGTGACCAGACTGGCCCCGCGTATCGCACAGCAGATCCCTCGACTCCCTCGCTAACGCTCGGTCGCTCGGGATGACAGACGGGGTGGGCCGCTCTCGCTCGGTCGCTCGGGATGACAATAAGGCGTTAGGCGCTACTCGGTGTGAGCGCTCGCGGGTGGCGCCTGACGGCGGACGGTCTTGATGTTCACGAATTCGCGCAGGCCCCATGCGCCCAGTTCGCGGCCGAATCCCGAGTGCTTGACGCCGCCGAACGGGAAGCGCGGATCCGACGCCACCATGCCGTTGATGAACACGGTCCCCGCCTCGAGGTCGCGTGCGAGACGGTCCGCCTCCGACTCGTCGCGTGTCCACGCCGCGGCCGCGAGTCCGAACGTGGTGTCGTTCGCGATGCGGAGTGCCTCGTCGATGTCACTCACGCGAAACAGTGCGGCTACCGGACCGAACATCTCGTCACGATAGGCCGGCGAGTCCGGCGGAATGTCCGTGATCACCGTCGGCTCGTAGAAGTTCCCCGGTCCGGCGCGCCGAGCACCGCCGGTGAGCACCCGGGCGCCGCGTCTAACGCTGTCTGCAACCTGTCGCTCCAGATCCTCCAGGATCTGCGGCGTCGCGAGCGGTCCGATGTCCGTGTCTGAGGACATCGGATCTCCGACGCAGAGCGCATGCATCCCATCGACAAAGCGGCGCGTGAACTCGTCGGCGACGCCGTGGTGAACGATGAAGCGTTTCGCCGCGATACACGACTGGCCGTTGTTGATCGTGCGAGCCTTCACCGCCACGCCGGCCGCGGCCTCGACATCCGCCGACGGCATGACAATGAAAGGATCGCTGCCGCCGAGCTCGAGCACCGACTTCTTGATCTCGCGGCCGGCGGTGGATGCCACGTGTCGGCCGGCGGGCTCGCTGCCGGTAAGCGTCACCGCCGCCACGCGCCTGTCGGTGATGACCGCGTCGACCCGGTCCGACCCGATGAGCAGCGTCTGGAACACGCCGCGCGGAGCGCCAGCGTCGGTGAAGAGCTGTTCCAGCGCGAGCGCACACTGCGGCACGTTCGACGCATGCTTGAGGAGACCGACGTTCCCCGCGCATAACGCGGGCGCGGCAAACCGGATGACTTGCCAGAACGGGAAGTTCCAGGGCATCACCGCGAGCACGACCCCGAGGGGCTGGTACCACACCTCGCCGTCAGCGACACGCTCCGGTGCGACGAATGCGCTCGCGTGCTCGGCATAGTACCGACACGCGAGGGCACACTTTGCGGCCTCCTCGACTGCGGCCTTGAGTGGCTTTCCCATTTCGAGCGTCATGAGACGCCCGAACCGATCCTTGTTCTGGTCGAGGAGCTGTCCTGCGCGTCCGACGATTGCCGCTCGCTCGGCGACGGGCGTGACGCGCCAGGTCGAAAAGGCTCGGGCAGCGAGCTCGAGTCGGGCTTCGAGCTCGCTGCCCGTCAGCGCATCGAAGACGCGAAGCGTCTCACCAGTGGCTGGATTGATTGAAGCTATGGCCATGCCGACAAACTAAGCCGTCGGTCACGGCGCCGTCATGGATCAGGAATTGTCGCCGTCGAGCATGCCACCGAGCATGCCAAGCACACTTCCTTCTTCGCGCCGCGCGCCACCAGCGCGCGGCGACGCCGCGATGATGCGATCCGCGAGACGGGAGAAGGGAAGCGTCTGGAGAATCACTCTCCCCGGGCCGGTCAGCTTGATGAAGAACAACCCCTCGCCGCCGAACAACGCTGTCTTGATGCCTGGCACCGTCTGGATGTCGTAGTCCACGCTCGGTTGGAACGCGACGAGGCAGCCGGTATCGACGTTGAGCACCTCACCGGGCTTGAGGTCCAGCGGATGGAGCGTGCCCGACGCGTGCAGAAACACGAGACCATCGCCCGTGAGCTTCTGGAGGATGAATCCCTCTCCACCAAAGAAGCCCGCGCCGATGCGCCGCGAGAACGCGATGCTGACGTCGACGCCACGCGCGCCGCAAAGGAATGAATCCTTCTGCGCGATGAGAGTGCCGCCCATCTCATGAAGGTCGATCGGCGCGATCTTCCCGGGGTAGGGCGCGGCGAACGCGACGTCCTGTCGCTTGGTCGCTTCGTTCGTGAACCACGTGACGAAGAACGAGTCACCCGCGAGGACGCGCTTACCGGCCGACAACAGCTTGTCGAAGAACTTGCCGCCGCCGCGACCGCTCATGTCCATGCTGGTCGCCATCCGAATGCCGCTCTGCATATACATCATGCTGCCCGCCTCGGCGACGACCGCTTCGCCAGGATCGAGCGTGACGATGACGCCCTGAAGGTCATCGCCGATCAGCTTGTAATCGATCTCGTCCGCCATTGCTCCCTCGAGTGGTCGATGATGCATGGTGGTCGGCGGAATATTCCCGCCGGCTCGCGCCGACACACTGCCGGCGCGGTGAAGCGTAATGAAACATGGGCGCCGGTCGAGCCGAAAGTGTCGTCAGCGCGGCGCCGCTCGCTTGCGGCGCGCAGCGCGCCAACTCCGCCACAACGCCGCCCCGGTGGCTCCGATGCAATCCGCCGCGACGTCGTATGGCGAGACGTAGCCCTGCGCAAACTCGAATGCCGTTCCGGCCGCGCACACGGCAATGGCCGCGTTTCTCGGCCGCGCACCGAGATCTACCCCGATGCTCGTGATGGCCCATGCAGCGAGCGCGTGAACCGCCTTGTCGGGGAAGTCGGTCGCGGTCGTCCAGCCGTCCCGATACCCGCCGGAGTCGGGATCCACGTGGAGGATCACCGCGGCTCCCGCGGCGCCGGCGAGCGCGCCGTAGAAGATCGTGGGCAGCCGCTCGCGCCGGGTCCGCTTGGCCTCGGGAGGGTGTGCGGGTGCTGCCTGCATGGCTGCGCCGGCCCGCGCTGCCTCCCTGGTCGGGATCGCGGCCGCGAGCGTGTCGATCGCAGTCGCCTGCTGCGCGTGCGCGATGCCGCTCCTCGCGAGGTGCGACGCGAGCACGAGCGATAGGAATGCGAACGTCCGAATGGCGCGAGGCAGCATGGGGCAACAGGGGGTCCGTCAACAGGACGGGCGACGTCTGAGCCTCGTCACGGTTGGGACGGCTTCGGGGAACCGCCCAGAGCCCACCGGTATTCACACTGGCGTCGCAGGCTCGTTCGGCGAGATTCGGGGTAGCCAACGGCGCGGAGCGCGCGATGACGGCAGGAGACCCTGATTCGTTAGGCGAGGCGGAACCGGTCAGTGGGAATGCGAGTCCTCGGCGCCCGCCGCGCCCGCGTCACCATTGGGTCGTTCGCGTCACGCATTGGGTGAACGTCGTGGCGCTCGGCCTCATGATCACGACGGGCCTCCGGATCTTCAACGCGTATCCGGGGTTCGCGCGCCGCGGCGAGACGTTCTGCTGCTATCCGTTCGAAGGGAAACCCGTACCGGACTGGCTGACGTTCGGTGGGTGGCTGGCCGGCGGCCGCAACTGGCACTTCGCGGCCATGTGGCTGCTGTTTGCCAACGGTCTCGTCTACCTGGCCTTCGTCTACCTGCATGGAGAATGGCGCGACCTCGCCCCGCGACGAGGCGATGCGCGTGACATCTGGGAGATGGTGAAGTTCTACCTCTTCGTCCGCCGGGATCATCCCCACCAGGGAAAACACAACGCGCTGCAGAAGATCGCCTACTTCACGATGCCCATTCTCGGTGCGCTCGCGGTCGTGACGGGGCTCGCGATCTGGAAGCCCGTGCAGTTCGCGCCACTGACGGCGGCTCTCGGTGGATACGTCTGGGCGAGGTACTGGCACTTTCTCATCATGGTTGGTCTGGTCGTGCTGTCGGTGGTGCACGTGGTGATGGTGTTCGCCGTCGATCCGTACTCGCTCAGGTCGATGATCACTGGCGGGTACGATCCGGCGAAATCGCCTGAGGTGCGAAACGCTCGCCCGTTCTTCTGGCGACGAGCCGTTGCCGCATCACCTCAAGCCGATGGAGGCGCACAATGATGGACCGTCGTCGCTTTCTCTCGGTTGGCGCCGGCTCGGTGGTCACCGCGACGCTCGGCGCCTGCAACTCGTTCGGTCCCGAGGGTGCGAAATCGCTGCTCCGGTTCGCTGAGCGGAAGAACGAGCAGCTGGAACGCTGGCTCTTCAGGAACGGTTCGCGGAATCGCGTCGCCGTGGGATCGAGGCTCACCGGTCGGGCGTTTCCACGGTATTTCATCTCGAAGGAAATGCCCGTCTGGAACGCGGCCGAGCGAGGCGTGTGGCGGCTCGAGGTCGGTGGTGCCGTCCGGAAGCCGCTGTCGCTCACGCTCGATGACCTCCTTCGCTTGCGTAGCGTGACGCAGCGGGTCGACCACTTCTGCGTGGAGGGGTGGACCGCGCGCGCGGAGTGGACAGGGGTCCGCGTCAGCGAGCTCGCGCGACTCGCTGGCGCCACCTCCAATGCCAATTACGTCGACTTCCTGTCGTTCGACTCCGACTACCACGAATCGTGGGACATCGAGAGCGCGCTTCACCCGCAAACGATCGTCGCCTACGGCATGGACGCTCGGATGCTCGGCCCTGGACACGGCGCTCCGGCTCGCGTGCATTCGCCGGTCAAGCTCGGGTACAAGAGCACCAAGTACCTGACGCGCGTACTCTTTCTGCCGACCCGCACGGGTGGCTACTGGAGCGACCGCGGCTACGAGTGGTACGCCGGCGTCTGACGGATCAAGGGGTCAGAGTCGAGGCCAGAGTCGTTGAGACCCCTTGAGCTACTCCCTTTCAACAACTCTGACCCCTTGATCGCGCAGTTCCCTGTTTTGCGGTCGTTTCGTAATTTGCCGGAAGCATGTCACCGCGCCCTTTCTACTACCGCGAAACGCACGGGATCCGCGTCACCGTGCGGCCGACGTACCTGCCGGAACAGTCGCGACCGCACGCGCGGCACTACGTGTTTGCCTACTACGTGCGCATCGAGAACGTGGGATCCCAGCCGGCGCAGCTTCTCAGCCGCCGATGGCGAATTCACGACTCGATCGGTGAAGACAGCCGTGTGGAAGGCGAGGGCGTGATCGGCGAGCAGCCGACGATCGCGCCCGGTAAGGTGCACGAGTACCAGAGCTTCATCATCCTCAAGTCGCCGAGCGGGCACATGGAGGGCGACTACCACTTCGTGCGTGACGATGCGTCCACATTCGATGCGCTGATCCCGCGCTTCGAGCTCGACGCCACCGCGGGCTTCGGTTCCACGTTCGAGTGACGATCGATCGCGTGGAGTCGATCGCCGTTGCCGTGCTGGCCGTCCTCAGCATCGCGTGCGGCGGTTCCGACACGGGCACGAGCGACACGTCGATGCCCGCTGCCGCGGCGACAGAATCACTAACGACGATGGACTCGGCCGCGCCCGCCCGACCGACGGCCGCGGCCGACAGCGCGGCGCCGGCCAAGCCCGCGTGCGTCTCGGAGGGCGCGTGGCAAACGTGTAGTGTCGAGAAGCGTCTCACCGATGCCGGTTTCGTTCCGCTGAAGCAGGCTGCCCCCGCCGCGAAGCTGTTTCCGATTGAGGGCGAGGAATACGCGCTGGGGCCTGCGCGCCTGCACGTGTATCTCTTCCCCTCGGCGAAGGAGCGCGCGACGGCGATTGCGCGGATCGACACCGTGGCGATCACGCGACCCGGGACGCCTCCACCGTGGTCGGGGCCGGCATGGCTCATCACCTCGAACAACCTGGTCGCGGTGCTCGTGAGCGACAACGGACGGCTGGTGGAGCGCGTGCAACTCGCGCTCACGGCGGGGTTGCCGAGTGCTACGCACTGACGCGGAGTCGGTCGCGCGTCGCCATCGACCAGCTTAGCCGACGCGGACCCTCTCGTGCAGATCGCGTTCGTCGCCGGGGCGACTGGATACACGGGCCGCGAGGTGGTGCCGCTGCTCGTGGCACGTGGTGTCCGCACCATCGCGCACGTTCGCCCTGATTCGTCGAACGTCGAGGACTGGAGGGACCGGTTCGAGTCGGCCGGCGCTGCGGTGGACAACACCCCGTGG
>Ga0075421_100007361_pt1 | contig 13473 bp, 15 predicted proteins | sample SoiMetdeltSBSDD5_FD_75292 | JGI IMG/M metagenome (GOLD analysis project Ga0075421, IMG submission 75292) | Bulk soil microbial communities from a Populus tree surrounding site in Tennessee, USA - Soil MetaG P. deltoides SBSDD5 | ecosystem: Environmental > Terrestrial > Soil > Tree plantation...
TCAGTCTGACGGATGTGCTCATCAACGAGAAAGATCGATCGGACTTCGTTGCAATCAATAAGAACCTGATCGAATCAATCGCCCAGCTCTAGCGTCCCCGCCCAAGAGCTTCTCCATACTCGTTGTTTGCCCCACGCGTGTTTTCGAGTCACGATTAAACGAGCCGTTCACTGTTCCACGGTCTGCTCATGCCCTCATACCGGCGGTTCCTTCCCTTTCTGAGACCATATCTTCCACGCATGATCGTCGCGGGCCTGCTCGTGATGGCGGTAGCAGCGATCAATCTCGCGCTCCTCCGCCTGGCCGGTTTACTCTGGGATGTCATTACGGTGGAACACGATCAAAGTCGCATGACCGGAATGATCGGCATTTTTCTAGGATTGGTCATCGTGCAAGGCCTCTGCTCCGTCGGCCATAGCTATCTTACGGCGTGGATTTCTCAACACGTGGTGGCGGACTTTCGCACCCACCTGTTCAGTCACCTGCACACATTGTCGATCAGCTTTTTCACGAAACGGCGCACCGGGGAGTTGATGTCTCGGCTCATGAACGATGTCACCGTCATTCAACACGTCGTGACAGAAACGCCCGTCGATTCAGCCAAGCAGCTGGTGACCTTTATCGGTGGAGTCGCTTTTCTGTTCGTCATGAATTGGCAACTGTGCCTTCTGATTCTGCTCTTGCTGCCGCTCTTGGTCCTGGTGGCGAAGCTGTTCGGCAGGCAGCTGAAATCCCTTTCGACATCGATCCAAGATCGCACGGCCTCGATCAGCACGCTCGTCGAAGAAGTCATCGCCGGCATTCGGGTCGTGAAATCTTTCGTGCAGGCTCAGCGGGAGGAACGCCGTTTTAAGGCCCATGTTCAAGTAGCGATGACCTTGGCCTTACGCCGGGCGGCCGTTCTGGCGGTCTTTATCCCTGTCATCACCTTTTTTACCTTTGCCGCTGCCGCCGCAGTGCTCTGGTACGGCGGCCGTCAGGTGATCGAAGGAATTGTAACGCCCGGGGATCTCTTTGCCTTCGTCCTTTTCGCAGGCATTTTGATCGGCCCGTTCGGCTCGGCCGCGCGTGTCTTCGCACAGATCAAAGAAGCGCAGGGTGCCATGCAGCGGGTGTTTGAGATTCTGGACACCCGGCCCGAGGTCGCAGATGTTCCGATGGCGACGGATCTCCCGCCGGTCCATGGACGGATCCAAGCGAACGGCGTCAGCTTCGCCTACGATGTGCGGTATTCCGTCCTGTCTGATATTTCGTTTGACGCAGCGGCGGGAGAAATGATTGCGATCGTCGGACCGACCGGCTCTGGAAAAACGACGATGATCAACCTGCTTCACCGGTTTTACGATACGACCGAAGGCGCAATCACCATCGACGGGTATGACCTCAGGAGTGTTCGTCTGGATAGTCTCTATCGCCAGATCGGCCTGGTCCCGCAGGAAACCATCTTGTTCGGCGGCACGATCATGGAGAACATTCGTTATGGCCGGGAAACAGCGACGGAAGTCGAGATCTTCGATGCCAGCAAGGCTGCTCATGCCCATGAATTCGTCATCGAATTGCCCGATGGATACCAGACAGTGGTGGGAGAGAAGGGTATCAACCTCTCAGGAGGACAGCGCCAACGTCTCGCCATCGCGCGGGCCATCCTCAAGAATCCACGCGTGCTCCTCCTCGATGAGGCCACATCTTCGCTCGATACGGAATCTGAACGGCTGGTACAGGAAGCGCTCGAGCGCCTCATGGCCGGTCGCACGACCTTCGTCGTCGCCCACCGGCTCACCACCATTCAGCGAGCCGATCGTATCCTGGTCCTCAATAAGGGTCGGCTCGTCGAGCAAGGAACCCATGCGTCACTCATGGAGAAAAAGGGACTGTATCATTATTTGTATACGCTAAGGCTGGCGGAGGTGCCTTCGTGAAGCTCTTCGTTCTCACACATTCCCACACTTTTCATAGGATCGATGGTACAGCCCGGGCGTTACGATCGGCCCGTCACCCACTATGACCTACTACGCACTCTTCAAGACATGTATGGATTGTCGCCAATCGGGGCCAAGCCGATCACGGACCTGTGGAAGCCACGTCAGAAAAAAGAGAAGGAGGACATTTCTTTCCATCATTTTGAATTCCTCCGACCCATAGAAAGCAACACGCTCATCGCCGAACTAAAAAAATCACGAAACCGAGCCGACCCGGTTAAAAACTGCTACAATTAAGCGTATGCATCAATCACCCTCCGGTCCGCTCCCTGCTGATCTCCGTACGAGAATGCTGGATCTCCGTACAGGTCTGCTGGGCCTTCACAAAGCTTTGATCATTGCCGAGCAACTGACCTACGAGCGGATCTATGGACGCGTCGAATCCACGGGCCAGCTGCTGCATCTCGTCATGAACGATCCCTGGTTCGCCTGGCTGCATCCATTCTCAAATCTGGTGGTCCGCATTGACGAGATGCTTGAGATGGAGAACGAAGCCAGCATTGCAGAGGCCCATGCACTGCTGCAAGAAGCCCGCAGCCTCCTCCGTCCCTCGGAGGAAGGCGATGGATTCCGGCGCAGCTACTATGAAGCCCTCCAGCGCATGCCCGACGTGGTCCTAGCCCATGCGCAAGTGAAGAAACTCATGACGAACGTTCCCGTCGAGGCATAGCCGGGCACGGAATTCCAGGCCTTCACTTCCCGGCAGAAGCCACCCACCTTCAATCATACCGGTTGATCCAACAAGGAATATTCCCCCGGTCCGTCCCGCAAATGGGTATGACGCATCTTCCCGCATCTTCCTAGTGCAGCAGTTTTCGTCCCTCTTCGAGCGCCTTGAACCAGGGCGCTGGTACATCGATCAGGTAGGGCAAAAGCGGGATCATCGGACCCAGCGCCGAACCAACCAGCTCAGTAAATGATCGCGCATCGAATGGAACGACTCGCATCTTCCGAAGCCGATCATAGACTATGTTGAGCGTGTTGAGGCCGGTTAGATCGCTGCCTCCCATCAGGTCATACTTCCCGCTCAAACAGGCTTGAAGCCATTTCTGTTCGAACGCAAGCGCTCGCTCCATGGACCGTTCTTGAAACAATTCCATGGCGCGGGTTTTCGCCTCATAGAGCTGCCTGGTAAACATGAACAGAGGGACAGTGAATAACGGGGCCGCACCCACGACGAAACTCACGATCGGCCCCCACACTGCCACGACGCTCATATGCGCGCCTTCAAAGCTCAGCTTGTATCCGATGGTCGAGGCAATATTGCTGATGCCGTACGCAAGAATGACCCACCCGTATTTCGTCTGAGCTTCAGTAAGAAACCCAATGCCTCCGGTTCTGTCGGGATGGGAAGCCACGAGGTTCAGACTGAGACACATGAGCACTGGTATGAATTGATCGAGACTACCAAGTTGGGGCCGGGCGGGATCGTCCCCCTGACCGACGTCAAAGGGATCAACCTTGGACACATCCGATATCAGGGCACATTCACCCTTGGCGGCACAGTACATCGGGAAACACCAACACCAAAGCGGTCAACGTTGCAGGACGGCTCACGGTCCGTTCGGACCGGCAGCGGCTCTACCTGGAACCTAAGTATAACTATGGTGAAGCCAAAGACGTACTGACGGTACGGAATTCCATGGCTCAAGCGAAATACGACTACTTCGTCACCAAGAAGGTCTTTCTCGACGCGTTCGGCCTGCTCGAAAAGGATACGTTTCAGAGTCTGCAGCTCCGCCTTACGCTGAGCGCGGGCGTGGGCTATCAATTCCTTGATACGGGGCGCACGACACTATCCACATCGGTCGGGCTGGGCTATGTCAACGAGCACTTCACGACGTTGCCACAGACCGAAACACCTTCCTCGCGGTGGGGTATACGTTTTCAGCATGCGATCATCCCGGATCGCATCACTTTTTTTCATAAACAGGACGGATTCTATGATCTGGCGGAGGGCAACGCCGTTCGCTTCATGGCCGATCAGGGGATACGCGTGTTCGTCTATCAAGATTTCTACTTCAATTTGGAATACGATGTGCGGCTCAATACCCAACCGGCACCGGGCCGTGAAAAACTCGATGAGGCGTTCATTTTCGGCATCGGATATGAACTTAAGTGACCATGAACCCTGCCGATCACCCTCGTAACATGTGCCGAACCTTCTCCTTCGCTTCCGTACTCGGAAAAGTCTTCAACCGGCGACAGCCAGACGTTTTTTTCCTTTCTCCCCCCGTTGCAGGCGATAACACCAGGGAATCATTGCCACGGTCACGACCGCCGCTCCAAGACTGACCACTCCGATCGTGACCATGCTCACGATCGGATCGTAGGTATCGGCAAGCCACCCGACTACCGTCATTCCGATCATCGCGAACGCAAGATAGCCCGTATTGAACAGGCTGAACACGCGCGCCAAGAGGTCTTTGGGGGACCGCTCTTGCAGGGAGGCGGACACGAAGGGATTGACCATTCCCGAACCGGCGCCGATGAGGGCAATCAGTCCGGCCGCCAAGAGGAGCGACGGGCTTCCCGCCAGCAGGAGCGCTGCCGTCCCGACCACTGCCGCGGCCGCTGCAATGACCCACACGCGATGGCACAATGGAAGCGGTTTGTTCATGATCAACCACATTGTCGTCAACAGAATCCCCGCGCTCAAGGAAGCCCACAGCCAGCCAATGTGAACTGGATCAGCCAATAACACCTCTTTTCCGATCACGGGCAACAAGTAAACAAACCCGGTCGAGCCGAGCGTGAACAACGACGAGATGGCCATCAGGACGATCAACAATCGATGTTTGACGAAGATAAACGTGAATCCTTCCTTCAAGTCCTTGAGCGCCTGCTTCATCGGGTGGGTAGACCGGATAGACGCGACCTTGTGGGGAACCTCCAATGGCAGTTTGCACAATGCGGACACCAAGAATGTGCCGGCATTGATGAAGAGAACATTTTGAGCCCCGATGGTCGCGATCAACATCCCACTGATGGCCGGCCCGATCAATTGACCGATCGTCATCGTACTTTGATCGAGCGCATTGATCTGAGTCAATTGCTGCTCCTTTACGATGAGTGGTTCCGTCGAACTCAGCGCCGGACCGAAGGCCATGGAGAACATGGCCGTGACGAACACGAGGACGTACAAGGAGTACAGATTCAGCAGTCCCATCATATAGAGAAGAGGAATCAGTGTGAGGAGCCCGGCTCGCACAACGTCAATGACGATCATGGCGAGACGTTTCGGGATACGGTCCAGCACGACGCCGGCGAGCGGACCGAATACCAGCGGCGGGATGGTCTGAAGAATTCCGATCGTCGTCATCTTGAGGGCCGATCCCGTCAGGTCATATACGAACCAGAGCAAGGCCACCTTGCTTAGACCTTCACCAGTTTGAGAAATGAGCTGGCCGACCCACAACCATCTCACATTGCGATTCTTCAGTAGCGCCCGCCAGGTGGCGAACTGTCCACTAGCCTGTTGAGTCTTTGTCATTACAGCCAGATAGGATTGCCGCTCGATTATTGATGGTTTGGAGATGCAGCGAACTAGGGAAAAATGCAAGGGACGGACCCTCAACCGGTTCACGGAAGACTCCAATGAATTGAGCAGTTACGGTTTGTTTGTCCGCATTAGTGCCAACCCCATTTGATAGATCTTGCCAGCTGTGGAACAGTTTGTCTCGTTGCCCCGGGCCCCTGGACAGGCTGCAGAAGACTTCCTGATCAGACATCGTCGTCTCCCCCTATGCATATACACATGATCTATAATGGAGCCGCGGAGAGTGAAATGGCCGGTCGTGCCTCGTCTCCAACTAACAGTAGTCCTCGCCTTCGCTGGAAGCTCGCCGGCATTCTCGGCCTCCTCGCCATGACGGCGCTGGGTATTATCCCGCTCACCTTGGCTATCATTCATAGTCGTCAGTCGGACGCATTGGCCATCGACATGGCCGGCCGGCAACGTATGTTGCTCGAACGACACATGAAAGAAGTGCTCCTTGCGTCTCAGGGAACGGACGCTGGCTATGACATCACCCGTGAGGTCCTCCGCAATCAGCTCGCGGTGCTGGAGCACGGAGGACGGATGGCATCCTCCCTGCCGGGAAACGGAACCGTCTCGTTGCCCGGAGCACCCACCGAAACGATTCGGAAGCAATTCGAGACTCAACGGCAACTCCTGGATTCCTTCATCATAAAAACGGATCGTTTCATTCACACGCCGCCGGCTTCACCCCTGCACGCCGCGGCGGTCTCTGAACTACTGGCTGACAACAACCGGCTTTTAGAAACCGCCAATGACGCGGTACAGTTATGGGCGCACGAATCCCAATCGACCGTATCTCGTCTGATTCGTTGGGAGATCGCGTTCGTCGGCCTGGTTGTCGTCGCGGGCGTCTTCCTTGCCTGGCGTCTTGGTCAGTCTGAGAAAGATCTGCGGCGAAGCCAGGAAGAAACGCTCGACGCTCTCCGCCAAAGTGACGCGGTCAAGTCGTCCCTTCTGTCCTCCGTGTCACACGAACTTCGCACTCCGCTGACGGCCATCAAGACCATGCTCTTCGGTCTGCAGGGCGGCGCATCCGATTGTACGGCCGCCGGGCAGCTCCGTAAGGACTTTCTGGAAAATATTCATCAGGAGCTGGACTACCTCAACCGTCTCGTCAGCAATCTATTGGATATGTCTCGGATCGAAGCAGGTACCCTTGCGCATCATCGGGATTGGCATCTCCTTGATGAACTTGTGGAAGGAGCTGTCAGACGGGTGGGCGCGGGGCTCGAGTCGAGGCCGTTGGAAGTCCACCTCGCGCCCAATCTTCCCCCGATCTATGTCGATGCGGTTGAAATCCAATTAGTGCTGACAAACCTCTTGGACAATGCCGTCAAGTATTCACCTCCAATGTCCTGCATCCTCCTTAAGGCCTCTATTGTCCGTGAGATGGTCGAGGTTCGCGTCGAGAACGAGGGAGAGATCCTCGCTCCAGAAGAGTGTCGTCGTATTTTTGAGCGGTTTTACCGGACGAGCGAGGCAAGGGTCCGGTCTATTCCCGGAACAGGTCTCGGGCTTGCGATCTGCAAAGCGATCGTCGATGCGCATGGCGGGTCTATCGTGGCCGATTCGCAGCCCGGTCGACCCATCACTATTCTAGTCAGACTTCCGTTATCCGACCCGGCACAGCCGACTCTGCCGGTGGCTTCAACTCTCTCTCAGAACAACCGGGGTGCCGCGTGAACCACGGAGCGCGGATTTTGGTGGTCGATGATGAACCGCAGATTCGTCGCTCGTTGCAGGTCAACCTGGAAAGCCGCGGATATTCGGTCACGACCGCCCGGAACGGTGTCGAGGCTTTACAGAACTGCGCAAACCGGATTCCGGACGTGGTCATTATGGACCTTCTCTTGCCGGATATCACGGGAGTCGAGGTGACGAAACGTCTTCGTGAATACGCCACTGTCCCGATTATCGTCCTCTCGGCGATCGAAGACGAATCACAAAAAGTGACCGCGCTTGAGATGGGCGCGGACGACTATGTGACCAAACCGTTCGGAATGGAGGAATTACTGGCACGCATCCGATCCGTCCTGCGCAGATCCGCCGGCGCGCACGGTCTGCAACCGGTCTTTACGGCCGGTCCTCTCTCCATCAATTTCGACCGTCGTGAAGTGCGATTGGAACAGGCTCTGATCAAGCTGACACCGACTGAATATGACCTTCTCAAATACATGATCGATCATGCAGGCAAAGTGCTGACCCACCGCATGCTATTGGCGGCCGTGTGGGGACCGGCCTACGTCGACCAGGCTCAATACCTACGCGTGTTCATCGGTCAACTGAGAAAAAAACTCGAAACTAATCCTGGCCGTCCACGGTTCATCCTGACCGACCCCGGTGTCGGCTATCGCTTTGCCTTCGAGTTTGATCAAGACTAAGCGGGCTTCCAGCCTTCACCCGTAGGACTCACCGTCGGCCTTGCTCGCTCTCTTTTGGTCTACGAGTAGATCTTTATACGATCTTTATCCCGTGGTACCGATTGCCATATGGTTCCTTTATACGCGCGATCGGTATACTGGAACCATACGAACTGTGTCGAGTGGGTGCTGAGTGCAGGAGGCGGCAACGAGATGATCCACAGGGCGTGTCCTCTAGTCCACGTCGCTTATGCCGGGGCCATCGCCATGATCGGTCTCGTGTTCCTGGTGGCACCTTCACCGAGCCATTCCGATATGGTCACGGTTGAAATCACCCTGGAAAACTGGGCTCCGTACTATCAGCCTTCGAGTGCCGTGATAATGCCCGGCACTCCCGTTCGCTGGATGAATCCGACCTCCTCTCCTCATACCATTCGCCATGATGGCTGTCTGAGCGAAGGGCCCTGTGCCTTCGACTCCGGGCCAGTGTTTCCGGATCACAGCTTTAGCCTTCCCCCGATTGCTCCCGGCCTCTACCCCTATCATTGCGAACTGCATCCAGTCATGCGGGGGATGCTGATTGTCGACGCCCCCAGACCCGACAGATCGTCCCGGTAGGCGGTGAACGATAGGCATCGTGCGACGAAGACTCTTGATCATCGATGATGAAAAACCGGTCTGTGAAATGTTGCAGGACCGTCTGGAGCTGATGGGCTATGATTGCGTCATGGCACACGACGGCCGCTCGGCGCTGGCGCTCCTCGCTCTGTCCACCAGTCAATCGCCGATCGACGGCGTGCTCTTGGATGTGCAGATGCCCGTCATGGACGGTCTCGCCACGCTGCGGGAGATCCGCGATCGTTATCCGAGCCTCCCGGTGTTGATGATGTCCGCCGGATCCAACCTAAATATTCTGCAGGAGACGGTTCGTATTGGAGCGAACGACTTCATTGCCAAGCCCTTCGAGAAACACGACTTCGTAGTAAAATGTACCCGACTCTTTCCTTTCCAGCCTCTTAGTCCGCATCATTCATGACTAGTCCGATCGGTAACTGGGCAACGTAAGGGCTCAGATGAGACGCTACGGACTCAGGCGCGTCACGCTGATTCGTTCATCCCTTCCGACCGCTGAAGCAATCGCTGAACAAGATCCCACCCTTCCTTCCACTGATCAAGCCCGCTCTCGGCATTGATGTGTCCGACGGCTCCGATCACGATCAATTCGCTTCCCCATGCAGCCGCAGATCGTTGGGCATGATCGAGAGAAGCGTATATGTCATCTGTGCTCGCAACCACGACACTGGGGAATGGCAGACGATGGTTCGGCAACGGAGTGAATCCATCAGCTTCCGGTGGAAACCGGGGTCCTGCAGGGTCAGGAACGGCAACGAGCAGCGCCCCCGCAATCGGCTTCCCGATTCGCTTCGTCCAGTGAACGACGAGTAAACAACCGAGACTATGAGCAACCAGAAGCGGAGGCGAGTGACATGCGTCGATCGCATCATCTAGAACAGGGACCCACTCATCACACACAGGCCGATTCCACTCTCGCTGGACGACACGGTGACACCCTGGATGACGCTGTTCCCATAGAGTCTGCCAATGGTCCGGCCCTGAGTTGCCGATTCCGGGAACGATGAGAATGGGATTGGTCATCGCGGTTTGGCCATCTGGCTCTTCATGAGTGCAATACTATGCCCACGCCTACCAGACAATATCGTGCCGATATACAAGGAAAGGACAGACGGAATCCGAAGACATGAGCGGACAGGCGACGCCCGGCGTGATCAGTCCTCAGGAAATGAGCCTTACCGGTGCCGGGACTCGACATGAAGTACGCAGATGACTGATCCGGGCCGACCGACCTCAAGCAGATTCACGGACCCCAATGGTCAGGACGGATCACGATGCACCGTCTGCGGAGAAAAGGCGGGCAGACACACGGCGATGTATTCGGCTCCTTCCGGTCCCGGCGTACTATATCGAATCCATTCCCCGCGATGGGTCATGACCGCCTGCCCGGCCTGGACATGAATGGTTCCAGCCTTGGTTTCCACATGCAGCACCCCGCGGAGCACCAACGTATATTCGTCGAACTCCGGCGTCTGCCCCGGTTCCACCCAACCGGCTGGACTCTGCATCCGAGCCACGCTCAGTTGTCCCGTGTTCGAATTGACCAGGCCGATGAATTCGTCGATGAGTTTGGGTTTGTTCCCGGCAGCATCCACCCTTGTGGGACGTTCAATCAATCTCGCCATATCGGTTCATACTCCTTGCCAATCCCAGGCTCCTTACGGGCAGAAATCCTGTCAATCGATGCGGCTTACGGAGTATACACGAATCCGAAAATAATCGCGGTCGAGCAACTCCGTGATCCCCTCGCCCCATGCGGGGAGAGGCAGGGCACCTTTCTCCTCTCCCTGGAGGGCGAGGAAGCAGGATGAAGGAATGCAGGCTGTTGCCCAACGTCTCGAGAGATCTTTGGTTTGGACACGGCGTTGTCTACGTAGACTAAGTTCGGGCAGCAATCCAATCGACTCAATGCACCGGGCTGGGTCATAATGCGCCCTCTTGCGCAATTGCGGCGAGACGTCCATAATCTCGCCCGTCCATCATTCCTTAATAGCGCCTCCAGTAGCTATGTCAGACAGCACCACTGACACTCCGCTGCCGTTGCGGGGCCTCGAAACTGACGCGGCGTTGCGCGCCATCCTCCAGGGGACGGCCATGGAGACAGGCGAAGGGTTCTTTGCGGCGCTCGTGCAAAACCTCGCTCAGGTCTTGAACACCCATGGCGCCTGGGTCACGGAATACTTTCCGGAAAAGAGGACGCTCCGCGCGCTCGCGTTCTGGATGGACGGCCATTGGGTCAAGGACTACGAGGTCGATATTGCCGGCTCCCCCTGCGAGCAAGTCATCGATACCAGAGGACTCGTCCATTTCCCGGATCGCCTGATCGAACTGTTTCCGGACGAGCCGGACATGAAGGCAATCGGCGCCGTCAGCTACATGGGCGCGCCGCTGCTGGATATGGGCAGTCGCATTCTCGGTCACATGGCCGTGATCGATCGCCGACCCATGCCGGATGAGCCCCGCCTGCACGCAATCTTTCAGATTTTCGCCGCACGGGCGGCGGCTGAATTGCAACGCCTGCGCGCCGAGGCGGAGGTGCGGGAGCGGGAAGAGAAGGTCGGCCGGCTGCTCAACAGCGCGTTGGACGCCATCATCGAATTGGACGACCAATTTCGGGTCACGCGCGTCAATCCGGCGACCGAAAAGGTGTTCCACTGCCCCACCGACCGGATGATGGGCCTGGATTTCCGCCGGTTCGTGAGCCCGGAAGACGGCCGGCGGCTCGTTCGGTTGATGGAGGAACTGAACGGGCGCTCGGAGGGACAGCAATCCTCGTGGGTCGCGGGAGGACTCACCGCCCATTGTCCCGGTGGGGAGGCTTTCCCGGCCGAAGCCACGCTCTCGCGCTTCGAAATGCACCGCGCGAAATTCTACACGCTGATTCTGCGCAATGTGCACGACCGTGTGGAAGCCGAACAAAAGATTCAGTCGCTCACCTCTGAAGCCGCCATGCTCCGCGATGCGCTCGAGTCGCTCCACGGCGACGAGACTCTTCTCGGCGACAGCCCCGCCCTTCAACATATCCTGCGCGACATCGCTCAGGTGGCGCAGACCGACGCAACCGTGCTCATCATGGGCGAAACGGGAACGGGGAAGGAATTGGTGGCCCGGGCGATTCACAGAGCGAGCCGGCGCAGCGATCGGCCGCTCGTGACCGTAAACTGCGCCGCCATCCCCGCATCCCTGATCGAGAGCGAGTTCTTCGGCCACGAGGCCGGCGCCTTTACCGGCGCCACGAAGAAACGCGACGGCCGGTTCGCCTTGGCCGACAAGGGAACCATCTTTCTCGACGAAATCGGGGAATTGCCGATCGATCTGCAAGGGAAATTGTTGCGGGTGTTGCAGCAGGAAGAGTTCGAGCCGGTCGGCAGCTCGCATACCAGAAAAGTCACGGTGCGGGTGCTCGCGGCAACCAACCGGAATCTGCTCGCCGCAGTACAAGAAGGAAAGTTCCGACAAGACCTGTACTATCGGCTGAATGTTTTCCCGATCCACGTGCCTCCGTTGCGCGAACGAGGAGATGATGTAACCAGGCTCGCTGCCGCCTTCGCACAGCGCTTCGCCAAACAATTGGGCCGCACCGTTGCCCCGCTCACGCCCGACTGCGCCCGGCGGCTCCAAGCCTATGCCTGGCCCGGTAACGTGCGCGAACTCCAGAACGTCATCGAACGCGCCGTGATCACCGCCTCCGACGGCCGCTTGAATTTGGACCGGGCTCTCCCGGAGGCTCCGACGTCTCCGATTGCGGCAACTGAGACTGCGACCGTGGCGAATGGAGCCATCCAGACGGCCAAGGAATTGGAACAGTTGGAACGCGCCAATATCATCCGCGCGCTGCAATCAGCTGAATGGAAAGTTTCCGGTGACAAGGGCGCGGCGCGTTTGTTGGGAATGAACGCTTCCACGCTGAGTTCGCGGATGAAAACGTTGAAGATTCAGAAACCCCGCTGAACCCACATATTCTCCCTCGAATCGTCACTTCTCTTTCATCCCACTCTATCGCAGCTGTCTTCACGAGGACTTGCGAAATTTCACAAATCCGCTTGTGAGATTTCACGCATCGTGAAACCTCAAAGACCCCCATCATGCCCCGTTCACCCTCGAGCCTCTGGAAATTCCATAACATCATCGATTCATCGTCCTGGCATCGATGCTGCTCTAGGAATTCTGCACCGCGTCAATCACTCGCAGCAAGGAGGGGGAACCACGACGACTATTCGGGAACTTTGCAAAGAGGAGTAGCAAGACAGGAAGCAGCCTGAGATCCAGGGCGGGGCTGTGCCTTATCGATAATTCAACCTAAACATCAGGCTCAGATTTCTTTGAGTTGAAGCAGGATCAGACATGATTGCGACACGATGCTTAATCGCAACGGCGTTTCTATTGGTCGGTTGTGGGCCTAAGGAGGAGCCCGTTACGGCGGTGGTTTCGGCCGCTTCACGGGAGACCATTCAGGCTGAAGTTGTCGAGATCAAATACACTTCGGTGCCGATTCGCATTGAAGTGACCGGTCAGGTAGCGCCGATCTTCCAGGCTGCGCTTTCCAGCCGTATCCAAGGAACCATCGACACACTGTTCGTTCGAGAAGGCACGCCGGTCGTCAAGGGACAGACGCTTATTCAGCTGGATAACCGCGACATACGGGCCGACTTGGCGCGCGCCTCGGCAGAGGTAGAAAACACGAAGGCCCAGCTCGACCGCATGAACCAGTTGTACGCCCAAGATGCAGTTTCAAAACAAGAGATGGAGAATGCGACTCGTGCCTACAAGGTAGCGGAAGCCAACCGTACGACAGCGCTCGCCCAGCTGAGTTATACGATTGTCAAGGCGCCATTCGACGGCGTGATTACCGAGAAAATGGTGGAAGCAGGTGAGTTGGCCTCGCCGGGGCAGCTCTTATTGAGGATGGAAAATCACCAGCAACTACGACTTAAAGCGACTGTGGCGGAGGGAGATTTGA
>Ga0075421_100007362_pt1 | contig 13472 bp, 3 predicted proteins | sample SoiMetdeltSBSDD5_FD_75292 | JGI IMG/M metagenome (GOLD analysis project Ga0075421, IMG submission 75292) | Bulk soil microbial communities from a Populus tree surrounding site in Tennessee, USA - Soil MetaG P. deltoides SBSDD5 | ecosystem: Environmental > Terrestrial > Soil > Tree plantation...
CGCCGAACTTCATCTTCGCGAGCTCTGTGACGTTGAGCTGGAACGACGGACAGGGGCTCTTTCCGCGGTCCTCGGCGTACACGGTCGCGGGCGAGCCGCTGTCCGTCGCTCCTCTCGACATCGATCGCGACGGCGACACCGACCTGGCCGCCGGCTCGCAGGGAATTCATCTGCTCGAGAACCGGGGCGCCGGAGAGTTCGATCCCGCCCGGCCGCTGAGCTCCACCGGCCCCGGACGGATCGTTTCCCTCGACCTCGACCGGGACGGCTGGCCGGACATGGCCGCCGCCACCCAGCCGGGCTCCTCGCTCCAGACCTTCCGTGGAGACGGCCTGGGAGGCCTGTCCTCTCCGACCCTGTACGCGGGATCGGATTACTTCCTGGAGGCGGGCGACCTGGAGGGCGATGGAGACCAGGACCTCCTGACCTTCGGCGAGAGGGATGACGCGAGAGTGCTCTTCAATTCCGGCGACGGGACGTTCACGGCTTCTCGGAACTACAGCATAGGGGTCGGTTCGAGCCGCTGCGCGCTTACGGACATGGACGGGGATGGGGACGTCGATCTCCTGGCCATGAATACCGACAGCCCCAGGGACCTCCTGTCCATCTTCTCCAACCGGGGAGATGGCTCCTTTCACGCGGCACAGGCCTTCGATCTCGCCGAAGGCGCCCTGTCGGTGCTTCCGGGAGACTTCGATCGGGATGGCAGGCTCGACCTGCTGGCCCTTCGGCGCGAGTCCTTCACGGTCGTTCGCAATCAGGCGGGCCTGGATCTCGTACCGGGCGCGCGCCGGAGCACGTTCGAGATCGCCGCCATCGAGGCTTTCGACTTCGATGGGGACGAGGACCTGGACGTGGCCGTCGGACAGAACGGGATCCGGGCGATTTCCCTCCTCCGGAATGCATCCGGTTCCTTCGAGCCCGGATCGGACCTGGATCTCGGGGTGGAGGGGTATGCGTATGCGCTCGCCTCGGGGGATCTGAACGGCGACGGCGAGGTGGACATCGCCGGCTCCGCCTACCGAAGGATCGTGCTCTTTCACGGCGACGGGATGGGAGCCTTCGCGGCCCCGGAAAGCGTTTCCGTTCCGGGGAGCCCCGGTTTCCTGCTCGCGAGGGACCTCGATGGGGATGGAGACACCGACCTGGCCGGATTCGGCCCCGGCGACACGGGTTCCCATGAGCTGACCGTGCTCCGCCGGCAGCCGGGCGGGTTCGACGTCGAAAGCCTTCGTCTCCCCCTCAGCGAATCGGTCCGGGGCTTCATCGCCGCTCAGGTCGACGGGCAGCCGGGCGAGGACTTCCTCCTCACGGTGCTCGGGACCGACGATGTCCTGGTCCTGGCGACCATCGGGACGGGCTCGTACGCCCTCGCGGACCGGCTCGGGGGCGCGCGGTGGCCAAACCGCCTCGCGGCGGCGGACTTCGATACCGATGGCCTGTCGGACCTCGCCGTCTCGAGCGAGTACACGGCGACCCTCTCCGTCTTCGAGGGACTCGGGGGCGGACGGTTCGGCGAGCCCTTCTCCATCGTTGGGGGCGGCCGGCTGCCCGCTCCCGCGCCGGGCGACTTCGATGGAGACGGCAGGACCGATATCGCTTTCCCGAACGACAGCGGGGTTTCCGTTCTCTTGAACCTGGCGCGAATGGATGCCGTGGCCGAGGACTGCGATCGGAACAGGATCCCGGATGGCTGCGAGCTGGAGCTGCGGGACTGCGATGACGACGGCCTCCTGGACGTGTGCCAGCTGGCCCCCCCCGAGCCCTCCTTCGAAGTGCTGTTCGATGTTCCGGTGCGCGGCCTGAACCACATTGCGGCCGGCGACCTCGACGGAAACGGACTCCTCGATGTCATCGCGACGACCTGGACGGAGGCCAGGGTCATCTCCCTCCTGCAGGGAGATGGAACGCTGGGTCCTGCCCACGAGCTGGTCGCGGTTTCCCCGATAGCGGCCGCCCTCTCGGATCTCGATGGAGACGGGGACCTCGAGGCCGCCTTCACCCAGTGGGACCAGCCGGAGGACGGGCAAGGAGGAGTGGGCATTGCGCAGGTCGACGACCAGGGGATGCTCACCCCCTCGGGCTTCGTCAGGACGGGGAGAGAACCCATCGATGTGAGGTCGCTCGACTTCGATGGGGATGGCGACCAGGACCTGGCGACCGCCAATCTCGCCACGAACAGCCTTTCCATCCTCCGGAACGAGGGCGATGGAACATTCACTTCGAGGGGAGTCGGGGTCGCGCACAGGCCCCTTGCGCTCCGGGACTTCGACCTGGAAGGAGACGGAGATACGGACCTGGTGGTCGTCAGCTCGGACGACAGCGTCATCCAGGTCATGGAGAACGGCGGCGATGGAACCTTCGGCGTGAAGAGCTCCCAGCCGATCGAGTTCGGGCCGGAGGACGTCGCCGCGGGGGATCTGAACGGGGACGGACTCGAGGATGTCGCCGTCACCGCCACCGACCTCTTCCTCCTCCTGAACGAGGGCTCGGGGATGCTCTCCGCTCCGGTCCGGCACATCCTCGAGGGCGACATCGGCAAGCTGTATTCGGTGGCCATGGCCGATGTGGATGGAGATGCCGGGCTAGATGTGCTCGTGGGCAGCTCGGAGCTGGTCTGGTTTCCCGGCCGCCGTGGAGAGCTCCTTCCACCCCGGCTGATTCGCAGGGGATCCGCCTTCTACGACCTCGAGCCCGCCGACTTCGATGGGGACGGGGCGGTCGACGTCGCCTACGTGGACCTGAACCTGAAATCGCTGGTCGTCCTCGAGAACCGCACGCTCCAGGGAGGAGAGGATTGCAACCACGACGGAGTTCCCGACGCGTGCGGGCCCGACTGCGATGCGAACGGGTCATCCGATGCGTGCGACATCGCGCGGGGGCTCGCGCCGGATAGCGACGGGGACGGCATCCCGGACTCGTGCTCCGGACGGCCGCGCTTCCACCGAGGAGATGCCAACGCGGATGGCGTTCTCGACATTTCTGATGGGCTGTGCCTCCTCGATTTCCTCTTCACCGGCGCGCGCGCCCCGAGCTGCAGGGAGGCAGCGGATGCCAACAACGACGGTCAGGTCGATTGCTCCGACCCCATACTCGTCCTCGGCTACCTCTTCCTCGGGAGCCAGCCCCCGGACCACCCGGGTCCTCCTCCGGGCCCCTGCGGGATCGACGGGGATGCGCCGGGCAGCGCCGGGGACCTCGGTTGCGCGGGGTACGAGGGCTGTGTGATCTGATCGGGCGGAGCCGGCAGTGGGGGGCGGAGGAGCGCGGAAGGCTCACACATACCTGCGGCGGAGGTATTCGATTCAGGCCCGGCCGATCCAGCCCAGGAGCTGGTGATCCATCCAGCGGAAGCCCCCTCGCGTGCAGGGTATTCCCAGGAACCCCAGATGGCCCCCGCGGCGCGTGCGCCGCACCTCCACGTGGGCGGGGAGCGACGCCGCGAAGAGGGCCCGCGAGTCCACCAGCGGATCGTCCTCCGCGGCGAGGATGAGCGCGGGGATGGCGATGGAGGGGAGGAGGGGGAGAGCGCTCGAGCGGCGGTAGTAGTCGAGGGCGTCGCGGAAGCCGCAGCGCGGGGCGGTGTAGATCTCGTCGAACTCGCGCAGGGTGAGCTTCTCCGGGAGATCGATCATCGTCTCGTCCGGGAAGTCGGCCCGGCGACGCGCCACGTCGCGTCGGAGGAGCTTCACGAACGTCCGCTGGTAGATGCGGTTCTGCGGCGAGGAGATGGCGGTGGACGAGGCCAGGAGGTCCACCGGCGGGGAGACCGCCGCCACGCTCCGGAGGATCTCGCGTCCATCCGCGCCCAGCTCCCCGGCGAGCTTGAGGACAATGTTCCCGCCCAGGGAGTACCCCACCAGCGAGAGGGGCGACCGTGGCGCCTCCTCGCGGAGCGCGCGCGCCACCGCCAGGAGGTCCTCGCTTCGCCCCGAGTGGTAGGGCTCGCGGGCAAGCCCCCTCCCCGCGCCGCAGCCGCGCAGATCGACGCGCACCGCCCTCGTCCCGCGTCGAAGGAGCTTCCGCGCCAGGCGCACGATGTACGGCGAGCGGGCGCAGCCGCAGAGTCCGTGAACGAGCGCCACCGTGGGGTCCTCCGGCCGCCAGGAGCGCGGAGTGGAGACGTGAAGGGCCAGCCGGTCCCCTCCCGGGAGCTCCAGCCGCCTTGGCTCCGAGCGCGGCGCGGGGCGAACGGGCACCAGCGCGGCGAGGATGGTCTGGAAGTGCGGCCCTTCCAGGAAGGGCAGCGGGCGGAAGGCGTTCGCGGCGCCGTCCAGGGGAGCTATCTCCATGCGCCGGATCCTACCCTCTCCGGAGGCGCCCGACGCGGGATGACTTCCGGTGCCTGGTGACGGCCGGGGATTCCATGCCCTCGTCGAGCCTCCACCGATCGGATCGGCTCAGCCGATCTCCGGGCGCCTCCAGGGGCTCCGGTACGCGCGCGCGAGGAGGCGGGTCGCTTCCGGATCGCCCGTCACTTGCCGGGCCTTCGGTTCGTAGACGACGGGCCGTCCGATCTTCTGCGAGACGTTGGCGAGGAGGCAGCTCGCGGTGCTGATGTGCCCCTGTTCCACGTCCGCGAAGGGGCGGCTCCGCTTGTCGATCGCGGCGAGGAAGTCGGTCATGTGGCGGCGAGTCGCCGGGGCCGCGTTGAGCTCGATGTCCTTCTCGTTCACGTCCTCGGGGAATTTCTCCCGTTCGTAGACACACTCGAAGTGGAGGGCCTTTTGCGACCCGCCGTGGGGGACGAAGTCCGCGCGCATCGTGCTCGCCTTGAGCACGCCCTTCTCCCCGTGAATGAAGAGGGCCCAGGGGTAGTCGGGGTCCGGAGCAACGCCCCAGGTGCGGTGCTGCCAGTTACAGTGGAAGTCGGGGTACTCGAAGACCGCGGACTGGGTGTCCGTGATGTTGGACTTGCCTTCCTTCTGGACGAAGATGCCGCCCGCGGAGGAGATGCGGCGCGGCCAGCCGAGGCCGAGCATCCAGCGGACCGTGTCGAGCATGTGAACGCACATGTCGCCCATGATCCCGTTCCCGTACTCCTCGAACGTCCGCCACCAGCGCCGGTGCGGCAGGCCGTCGTACGGGCGCAGCGGCGCGGGGCCGGTCCACATCTCGTAGTCGAGGTGGTCCGGGACGGGCTCGACGGGCGGGTTTCCGTTGGCGCGCATGTGGAAGTAGCAGCACATGTCCACGTGCCCGATCTTGCCGAGGAGGCCGGCATCGACGACCCGCTCCTTCGCGTCGATGAGGTGGGGCGTGCTCCGGCGCTGGGTGCCGATCTGGACGACGCGTCCGAGCTTGCGCGCGGTCGCGAGGATCGCCTCGCCCTCGAGCACGTCCACGCTGATGGGCTTCTGGAGATAGACGTCGGCGCCCGCCTCCATGGCCGCGATGGCATGGAGGGCGTGCCAGTGGTCGGGGGAGCCGACGAGCACGATCTCGAGGTCGCGCTTCGCGAGCATCTCGCGGTAATCGCCGTGGGTCCGCGGGGTGTTGCCGGACTTCTGGCGCTGCTTCGCGATCTCGACCGCCTCGGCGAGCATGCGCTTGTCGGGGTCGCAGATCGAGACGATCTCGATGGGCGCGACCTGCGCGAGCCGCCAGAGGTCGCTCTTCCCGTACCAGCCGGCTCCGATGAGGCCGACGCGGCGGGGCTTCGACTGGGCGCCCAGGGCGAGCGCGGGTGCGGCGGCGTGCAATGCGAACGCGGCTGCGGTTGTCTCGAGGAATCTGCGTCTGCGGATGCGGCGTGGTGTCATGGTCGGGTCCCTCGCTTTGCCCGCAGTGTTTCCTTGGGCCGGTGGCATGTCAACCCGGGAGGTCAGCTCCTATTCAGAGGTTGGCTGTCCGGTGGGCCTTCTCCAGGTGCGGACGGATCCGCGCCGTGGTCCGGATTCAGCCGCAGGGCCTTCTCGAAGTCGGCCACCCGGCGATCAGTCACACTGCTCGATGGTTGCGCACTCCAGGATGACCTTGCAGCCCGACACCTCGTTACCGATCACGGCGAGGGGAGCAGGCGGACCGCCCAGGAACACGAACTCGAGAAGAGATATGGCATCGGAGATATTGAGCTCGTCGTTGGGTTCCCAGTCGAGGAGGAGGAGATTCGCGCGATCGGACGGCTGCCCCTGGCCGCACGGGAACCGCTCGGGGTCCCCGTTGAAAAGGACGCCCAGGATGCAAACGCCGTCCGCAATGTTCACCGTCCCATCCTGGGTGCAGTCCCCGGGGACCTGTCTACCCCCTTCGCACTCGTCGGGAACCGAGTTGTCGTTCTCATCCTGCGATGCTGCACTTTCGATATCGCACTTGTCGAGAGATCCGTTCTCGTTGCAGTCGGCTTCGCCGCCGGTCTCGATCTCGTGGTCATCGGGAATCCCATCCCGGTCGCAATCGATCTCGCAGGAATCCGGCACTCCATCGAGATCGACGTCGGATTCGGCACCCGAGGACAGGTCGCAGAAATCAGGAATTCCGTTTTGGTTGCAATCGACGATCCTCGGTGCGCTCGTGTTGAAGAGCACCTTGGGACCGAAGAAGTCGCTCGCGCTCCAGTCGGAGATGACGATGTCCAGCCTCCCGTCCTCATCGAAGTCGGCCACATCGATGGACTCGGAACCGCCGGCATCGAAGCCGTGTCTCGAGACGAGCTTGCCGTTGCCCGACCCCTGGTACACGTCGAGCTTTGGAGGCGAGACGGCAGCCGCCACGTCGGGGAACGAGTCGCCGTTCAGATCGGCAACGACGAGTGAGCGGGGGTCTTCGGAGATCGGATAGATACCGTCTTCCTGAAAACCTCCCTGGGCGTCCCCGATGTACGTCACCACGATAGGCAGGTCGTGTTGCCCGGCCACGATGTCGAGGGATCCATCCATGTCGAGGTCGCCGGCGTCCATGGTGCCGAGGTTCCTGGGGGAGCCGTAAAGCCGCGGCTCCCCGAAAGTGCCATCCCCCCTGCCCATGAAGATGCCGAGCCCGGAAGGTCCCAGGGTGCTTGCCAGGTCCCGGCGGCCGTCCCCATCGAAGTCGGCTGGAAACAGGATCAGAGGTATGCCCGGGACGTCCAGCAATGTGGCCGGCGCGACCGTGCCGTCCGTCTGTCCCTTGAAGAAGCCCAGGTTTCCCGCGCTGGCATTCGAAACGATGAGGTCCTTGATCTCATCGGAATCGAAGTCTGCGGCGACGACGCAGCGCGAGTCTCCGGAAGGCAGAAGCTGCGTCCGGACCAGTGCCCCGAGCTGGAGCTTTGTGTACACCTGGAGACTGTGCTCTCCGAAACTCGGGATGGCCATGTCCAGGCGACCGTCGCCATCGATGTCTTCCGCAAGGATCCAGTTCGAGCTCTCGTCCAGAGGATAGGAAACCGGCTCGGCGAACGTGCCGTCTCCGTTCCCCCTCGAGATCCAGAGGTAGTCGATCGTCCAGTCGATGGCAGCGATGTCCTGGTGCCCGTCCGCATCGAGATCGGCCGCGCGCACGATCGTGGAGTAGTGGGGCAACGGAACCGTCCGGGGGGTTTCCAGAACTCTTGCCTTCGTGCCCAGGGCGACGCTGATGTCGTGCAGCTCGTAGTTGGCGGTGACCACGTCCAGGATGCCATCATGATCGATGTCCTCGACGGCGAAGTCCGCCGCGAGGGTGCCTATCGGACCACTCTCCGTCCGCTGGAACGTCCATTCCGGATCTCTCCAGAACAGGAAGAAGCTCGAGCGGCCATCGAAGCCGCTCACGAAAGAGGCGAGGAGATCCAGCTTGCCGTCCTCGTCGAAGTCGCGGACTGCGACCTCGTTGATGCGCGGCCCCACCGGGATGATCCGTGGTGGGTCCCTGAAGGTGAGATCCCCGTGCCCTTCCAGGATGGATAGCTCGCCCCTGTCCGTGGCTGTGACGACGTCGAGCTTGCCGTCCTGCTCCAGGTCCGCGACCGCTATCCCTCTCGGCCCGCTGCTGCCGACGCGAGCGGCGCTCCCCGGTTGGAGGCTGCCATCGCCCAGGTTCTCGTAGGGCAAGACGTCGTGGTCCTCGTGACGCACCGTACACAGGTCGGGGTCGCCATCCCCGTCCAGGTCCGCGGCGGCGACTCTCAGGGTGCCGCGCTCCGTCGTGTAGAGCACCCTTCCGTCGAACGTGCCATCACCCCTGGCGAGGGCGATGGCCATACTCTGATCGGCTCCGATGAGCACCAGATCGGGCGAGGCATCTCCGCTCAGGTCCACGGCCAGGAGATCCGAGGGGAATGCGGCCATGCTGATGGGTGGTGAGGGCGTGAAGGCACCCGCTCCCGAGTTCTTCATCACGATCACATCGCCGGACCCTGCCTTGGCCAGGCCCAGATCGACGAGGCCTTCGCCGTCGAAGTCCGCTGCGACGATCTGCACGGGCGCCTCCACCGCCGCCACCCTTTCCTCGGGGAGAAGGCTCCCGCCCATGGACCCGAGGAGGATGGACACGTCGTTGGAGTTCGTATTGCACGTCGCGAGGTCCAAGATCCCGTCCGCATCGAGGTCGGCAGCGAGGACACCGCTCGGGTTCGTACCGACCGGGTGCCGGAGAGCCGAAACGAAGTCGAGAGAAGGGAATTCCTTCTCGCAGGCATCTAGAATGCCGTTGTCATCGCAGTCGCCATCGACCAACTCCACGCGCGAGATGCCCACGGCCCGCTCCGCGCTGATGATCTCGGATCCGCCGTCCCCATCGAGGTCCGCGGCAATCACGAAGTTCACGAAGCGAGGCTCGCGATCTTCCGCGACGCTTTGCCGGAAACCGCTTTCCCCGTAGTGCTTGATGACTCGTAGGAGGCCCGCAGCGTCATCGGCGATAACGAGCTCCGGAGGAGCCTCTCCGTCGAGCTCGGCCGCGGTCATCGTGGGCGCCTCCACGCCTACCTCCGCCCAGATGAGCCGCGGTGCCGCGAACCTGCCGCCCCCCTCGCCGCTCATGAGTGAAACCCCCTCGGGGTTCGTGTGGAGGATCGCCAGGTCATCGGCGCCATCCCCATCGAAATCGGCGATCTCGAGCCAGGTGTGATTCGCCGAGAGAGGGTAGTCATCCTTCGGAGCCAGTCCGAGCCAGTTGCCCCCGGGGTCCGGCCCCAGGTTGCGGAGGACGGAGACGACGTGGCCGTTGAAGTTCGCGACGGCGATGTCGATCCGCTGGTCTCCGTCGAGGTCCCGGGCGACCGCGTGCGACAGGTTGTCCGCGACTTGGAACTCGCGGGCCGGAGCGAACTGCCTGTCCCCACGGTTCAGGAGCACGGTCAAGCAGCCGCAGAAGTTCCGCATGGCTGCGACGATCTCCGGCTTTCCATCCCCGTCCAGGTCCGCGGTGCCGATCGATGAGGCGGCGCCCTGGGTCTGGAGGGTCATGCCGGGGTCGAACTCTTCGCTCCCCAGCGTGAAGAAAGCCACGAGGTTCGCCGTGGTCAACCGGCCGCCCACGAGATCCGGACGTCCATCCGCATCCAGATCCTCGACGACGATCGTCGTGAACCCGAAGTCGAGGAGCTTGCGCCCATCGAAGCTCCCGGCGCCCGTGTTCTCCCACAGCCAGACTCCGTTCTCGGAGCTCGAAAGCGAGAACAGGTCCAGATCGCCGTCGCGGTCGAAGTCCTCCACCTCGATCCAGCCCGTCGCTCTCTCGCCGAGGTACCGCGCCGGCGACTCCACTTCGAGACCCTTCAGCTGGAGCAAGTCCGGGATGCCATCGCGATTGCAGTCTTCATCCGGGACGCCACCTGCCCGAGCGCCGTCGAGTGGTGAAAGAAAAACCGCGCTGCAGATGAAGCAGATGAAGATGGCGGACTTCTTACTCATGCGCCCTCCAGCTCTCGACCCTCTTCCGAAAGCCATTCTCCTCGCGGGGCCTCCCCGCTCCAAGTGCCCTGCGCCCTGCTCGGGGCGTTGCGGCGATGTTCGGGTCAGACCTCCGTGCCCCCATCGGTCAGCCCGGCTCCATCCCGTCCTCCCGGAGCGCGCGGATGTCGAGACCGAGCTTCCGGAGGAGCTCGTAGAGCTGGGTCCGGCGGACTCCGAGCGCGGCCATCATCGCGGAGAGGTCGCCCTTCACCTCGCGGTGGAGCCGGAGGACATAAGCCCGCTCGACCTCCCGGCGCACCTCGTCGAGCGTCCTTCCCTCGAGGAGCTTCTCCGGGACGAGCGCGAGCGGGACCGCATCGGGCAGGAGCCGGCGGATGGTCTCGGGACCGATGCGCTCGGACTCCGAGACCTCGAGGAGCGATCGGAAGAGCACGGCCTCGAGCTCCCGGACGTTCCCCGGCCACTCGTGATCCTCGAGCAGCTCGACGGCTCCCGGCTCGAGCTCCGGCGCCGCGCGCTCGAGCCTCCGTGCATGCACCTGGAGGAGGTGCCTCGCGAGGAGCGGGATGTCCTCCACGCGCTCGCGGAGCGGAGGGATCTCGATCTCGACGGCCGCCAGCCTGAAGAAGAGGTCCTGCCGGAACGAGCCCGGAGCCGACCTGAGATCGGTGCTCGTCGATGACAGGATCCGGACATCGATCCCGTAGTCCGCAGCGCTCCCGAGCCGCCTCGCCCGCCCGGCCCCGGCCGCGTGGAGCAGCTTCGCCTGCGCGCGAGGGGAAAGATGCTCCACCTGATCGAGGAGGAGGGTTCCGCCCTGGAGGATCTCCAGGATCCCGGGCCTCGCCGCGTCGGCTCCCGTGAAGGCGCCCGCCTCGTGACCGAAGAGCTCGGCCTCGAGGAGCTCATCGGGAAGCGCCGCGCAGTGGATCGCCTGGTAGGGACGGCCCGAGCGCGAGCTCGTGGCGTGGAGCGCGCGCGCGAGCAGGTCCTTTCCGGTCCCGGTCTCTCCGCGGATGAGGACCGGCAGGTCCTGCCCCCGCAGCTTCTCGATGCTCTCGAACACGCGGACCATGGCGCTCGAGCGTCCGACCATGCCCTCGAACGCGCCCGGTCGATCGGCCCGGGGCGTCCTCGCGGGCGCAACCCTCTCGAGACGCCGGGCGAGCTCGACGAGACCGCGGAACCGGGGGTGATCCCGGAAGCGCTCCCGCGATGCTCGCGGCGCGAGCGCGGCGAGGACTTCCCGGGTCTGCAGTCCCCGATGCGCGTGGCGCCTCGCTCCCGCGGGGTCGCCGGCGCCGAGTGCGATCCTTCCGCGAGCGAGCTCGAGCATCCAGTCGAGCTCGAGGGAGGAGAACCCGATGCTCTCGGACGCGGCGGCCGCGACCGCTTCTCCAGCGCCCGCGGCGTCTCCCATGGAGAGCCTTGCCCCCGCGAGGACGAGCGGCTCGACGATGGCGAGGAACCGGTGGCTGGGGGAGCCTCCTCCCCGGCCGATCTCGGCGGAGAGCTCGTGGACCCGGACCGGATCCTTCGCTCGCAGAGCGTCCGCGAGGAGGAGCACGAGGGCCAGGCGCTCGCCCGCCGGCGCGCCCATCTTCCGGAAGCAGGCGAGAGCTTCGCCGATGCACGTCGGCATTGGCCTTCCCGCGATCAGGGCGGCAAGGCCCCGGTGGAGGTCGTTCCACGCCTCCGGAATGGCCGCTTCGGAGCGCGGCGCCGAGTCGAGGATCCTGCTCGCCTCCTTCATCGCCCGCTCGTTTCCGAGGAGGCTCGCGAGGGTCAGCCTCCTTGCCGCGGCCATCCGTCCGTAGAGCGGAGGCTCGCCGCCGGCGCGCGGCGCGAGGAGACGCCGCGCGGCCGCGACACGGCCGCAGGCCATGAGAGCTTCGGCGAGGAGGACTTCCCCGAAGCGCGCGAGATGTGCGTCGCCGAGCCTCCGCCCCAGGGGGAGAGCCTCCTCGAGCGCCTCGATGGCCGCGGAGGCGTCGCCGAAGAGATACGCGAGCACGCCCCGCGTGTATGTCACGAAGAACTCGATCCGCTCTCCCGGATACGCGAGGAGGATGCGGCGCGCCCTCTCGAGCTGCTCCTCCGCCGGAGCGCGCCTGCCGCGATGGGCTTCGACCACGGCGAGGTTGCAGGCGATCTTCACGAGCGAGCGGCCCTCGCCCGCCCTCGCGAGGAGGCGCTCCGCCTGGACCCAGCGCCGCTTCGAGCTCTCGAGGAGCCCGAGCTGCCGCTCCGCGATCCCGAGGTTGTTCAGGATCACCGCCTGGAGGGATCGCATGCCGCGCCCGCGCGACAGCGCCCAGGCGCGCGAGAGCTCGCCTCGCGCACGGCCGAGGTTCATGCGCCGCAGCTCGAGGTGTCCGAGACTCGCCCGGAGGATGACCTCCATCCGCCTCCTGAAGGGCCGCGCGGCGGAAACGCGCTCGAGGAGGCGGAGCCCCCTCTCGCAGGCTCGCTCCGCGTCCTCGTAACGCCCCCGGTACGTGTGGAGCTCGGCGAGCTCGGACTCCGAGAAGATGATGTCTTCCGCATCGCGCGCGGGGTGCGCGATGCTGCCGAGGAGCTCGAAGGCCTCGAGCGCCTTCTCGGGGAGCCCGCCACGGTGATAGTGGATGCCCGCGAGCCTCAGGAGGCGCACGCGACGGCGCGTCGAGAGGCTGTCCTTCCGCTCGAGGAAGGGCTCGATGAGGGCGATGCCCTTCCGGTGGTTTCCGGTCTCCTCGATCAGCGCGGATGCCTTCTCGAGCAGGAGGAGCCGCCTTTCCGGCCTCGACTCGTGCTCGAGCGCCTCCTCGAGGAGCCGCAGCGCGGCGTCGAGCGCTCCACGGCCTCTCAGCTTCTCGACGACGTCGATCGCGAGCGCCTTTCCATCTTCATGCCGCCCGCCGCGGAGCAGGTGCCGCGCGCGGTGCGCGAGTCGAAGAGGGTCGCCGTTCCACTCGCCCTCGAGATACGCGGCCGATCGGAGGTGCATGGCACGGAGCTCGAGGGGAGCGACGGAGCTCAGAATCGATACCGCGCCGCCGCCGGCGATCCTGTAGGCGCGTCTCCGCCCGCGACCCTCCCGCAGGGCGAGCTCGAGCTCGACGAGCTTCCCGAGCGCTCTCTCGCAGCTCTCCGGGGGCTCTCCCGCCGCCGCCGCGATCTCGCGGGCGTCCGCCGCGCGCTCGAGGATCGCGAGCGCCCGGAGGACCTTCTCGTGGATCGGATCCTCGGCGATCCACGGGGGGAGCCCGCGCGCCGGGCCCTCCTTCACGAGCTCGGGTACCGGAGCGGTCCGCGGGATCGAGCCCTTCCGCCCCCACTCCTCGCGGAGGGCGATGGCGAGCCGCCGCAGGCCGAGAGGGACTCCGCGCGCCTCGCGGATGGCCGCTCTGGCGACCGGGCGCGGGAGCTCGATGGATCCCAGGAAGGCGCGGAGACATCGCTCGGCCGGAGCGGCCGCGAGGGGCTTCAGCGCCGAGGCCGCCTTCTTGCCTCCGGGGAGCGCGGCGCGCTCCGACGCGGCGATGATGCCGATGGCGCGCGCCGCCCGATCCCTTTCGCGTAAGTCCCGCGCCTCGCGGGACCCGGAAGCAAAGTCCCGCGCCTCGCGGGACCCGGAAGCAAAGTCCCGCGCCTCGCGGGACCCGGAGGCAT
>Ga0075421_100007364_pt1 | contig 13471 bp, 8 predicted proteins | sample SoiMetdeltSBSDD5_FD_75292 | JGI IMG/M metagenome (GOLD analysis project Ga0075421, IMG submission 75292) | Bulk soil microbial communities from a Populus tree surrounding site in Tennessee, USA - Soil MetaG P. deltoides SBSDD5 | ecosystem: Environmental > Terrestrial > Soil > Tree plantation...
GGATCACCCAGTATCAGAGCCTCGTGCTGCTCCTCGGGATGCTCGGCGTCTGGTGCGCTCTCCGCTGGAGCCTTGGCGGGAGCGCCGTCTGGCCCACCCTGGCCGGCGCGCTGGTCGCGACGGCGGCGTTGGCGCACTACGACGCCCTCTTCTTCCTGCCGCCGATCGCCCTGGTCGTGCTCTGGCGGGCCGGCTGGCGCGGCATCGTCGACTTCGAATTGCTCTCTCCCTGGTTCCGCGGGGCGCAGGTCGGCTCGGCGATCCTGGCCCTCTTCTTGGTGCCGTACCTGGATAGCGGCCTGTTCGGGCTGGCCACCGGCCGCGTCGGCGACCGCGTCGGCGCTGGCCTCCCGTACAACAACGTGCCGTCGATCGTGGCCTCCGCGACGCTCTACCTCGGCACCGGCTTCCCCGTGCTCGTCGCGGCGCTGATCGTGCTGGGCGGCGGCGTGGCGCTCGTCGCCCGGCGCGTGGAAACGCCGAGCGTGCGCGTCTGGCTGCTCGGGCTGGCCTGGGCGGCCGTTCCCCTCCTCTTTTACGCATTCGTGGCGAGAAAGCCGGGCACCCACGTCCACGTCGCGACGAGCGGCCTCGTGCTGCTGGCCGGGGCCGGCTTCGCGAGCCTCTGGGCAGCCGTGCGACTTCCGCCCGTGCGGCTGGCGCTGGCCGGCGCCGTCGCGGCCGGTCTCGCCGTGGTCGGCACGTACCTGGTCCCGGTCTACCTCCAGACCACCGCCGAGGTCGTCCGCGAGAATCGCGTCGGCAGCCTGCCGCTGGCGTGGCGGCCCCCCGGCGGCCTGCCGACGAAGGAGCGGTTCGGCTTCCCCTACCAGGCCGGCTGGAAGTCGATCGGAGCGCTCTACGCGGAAGGGACGCTCGTCGGCAGCTTCGACTCGAACGAGCAGCCCCAGGTCACCCACTGGTACACCCGTGGCGCCTGGCGGTGCAGCGTCGATCCGCGCTACTACCTGATCGCCGAGAACGTCCAGGACGAGATCGAGACGCCGCGACGCGTGATCGGCTCGGGATACCACCAGATCGGGACGGTGACGGTGGCCGGCGAGCCGAAGCTGCGGGTCTTCGAGCGCGGCGCGGCCCCGGCAGGCGGTCCCAGGCCCATCACCTGGCCCGCCGAGAGCCGGTCGGCGCAGTTCGACCGTGCGGTGAGCGCCCCGACCCTCGATCCCGGTCCCTGGGCACGCGGCGTCTTCGCCCGAGGCGGCACGGCCGTCGGCAGCCGGTTCGGCGAAGACGCCGAGCTGCTCGGCTACCAGGTCTTCATCGAGGATCCCCAGCCGGGCGGCGTCGTCAGAGTCGACCTGTTCTGGCGCCCCCTGGTCTCCTCGCGCGAGCAGCACCGGATCGACGTCCAGCTCGGCGCCGATCCCAGGATCGGCGACGCCAGCGGCCCAGCCTGCGACAAGACCGGCGCCGACAAGGAGTGGGTCGCCGGTCAGCCATTCACCCAGCGCGTCAGCGTCCCGATCGCCGCCGGGGCCACGCCCGGGTCATACCCGCTGCTCGTCAGCGTGAGCCGCCTCGGCGCGGGCGCGGGGCCGCTCCAGCCAGTAGGCGGGCCTGCGATGGGGGCGCCGCTGCTGGAGGTCGGCCGGGTCGACGTGCAGGGTGGCGGCCGGGCGCCCTGAGATGGGGACCGTCGAGCACCTGGCGCGGCCGGCCCCGGCCCCGGCGCCCACCGACCGCCCATGCCGCCCGCCGACCGTGTCGTGGCGGGAGGCCGTGATCGCCAGCGTCGTCGGCTCGATCGCGTCGCTGCTCTTCCGCGGGTTCGACGGCGGGCGCTGGTCGGACGTCCCGATCTTCAAGTCGTTTGTCGACCCGCGCCTGTACCTCAACGACCCGTTCATCCAGGCGCTCCACGAGGGGACGCCGGCCGCCTACACCTATCAGCTCATCGCCTGGGTGATCGGGGCGCTGCCGTGGCTGCCGCTCGACGGCGCGCTGTTTCTCCTCTTCGTCCCGGCCAGCATCGCCAGCCTGGCGCTGGCGTATTCGATCGCGCGCCACCTCGTCGGGAATCGCCTGAGCGCCATCCTGTTCCTGGCGCTCTACGTCGCCGGATTTCGCCTCCTGACCGTCGGCAGCCCGATCCTCCACTCCGCCGAGCTGACGCCGGCGTTCCTGGCGCTGCCGTTCCAGCTCGGCGCGCTCTACGCCTTCCTCCGCGAGCGCCACGCCCTCACCGGGATCGTGGCGGGCCTCGGCGTCGTGGTCCACGCGCCGACCACCTCGTACGTGGGACTCGCCATCGGGCTGGCGTACCTGCTCCGACTCCACCATTACGGTATCCGCAACGTCGCATTGGCCGGCGGCCTGATGGTGCTGTGCAGCCTCCCGACCGTCGTCGGGGCATTGCTTCAGCACGCCGAGCCGCTGCCTGGCTGGGCGCTCCAGCTCGCCCGCATCGAGCTAGCGACTGACCTCTCGGTGTCTGTGAACTGGAGTCGCTCCGGGTTCGCCTTCTACAACCTGATCGGCGGGCTGCTCCTGGCGGCCGCGCTCCTCGCGGCCCCGGCCGGCTCGAACCGACGTGCGGTGCTGGGGCTGTTCGCGGCGGTGGCCCTCCTCTGCGCCGTGGCGTTCCTCTTCATCGACATCAGCTTGCGCGGCCCCGTCAGCACGATGGTGGCGCGGCTCCAGCTCCCGCGCGCGGCCTGGGTCGTCGACGTGCTGGGCCTGGTGTACCTGGCGGACCTGCTCCGGCGCGCCTGGACCGAGCGCAAGGCGCCTCGTCTGGTAATCGGCGTCCTGGTCGGCGCGATGCTGGTTTCGCCCAGCAACTTCGTGCCGTTAGAGCCGATCTGGTTCACCGTGACACCCCTATTCATGGCGGCGCTGGCGGCGAATCGGTGGCTGCCGGCCGCGCGGCGCCGCCCGCTCGACGTCGGACTCACCATCCTGGCGGTCGGCGCGGTGCTCGGGTTCGGCGCGCTCCGTCTCATGACCCGCCGCCTCTGGCAGTTCGACCTCGACGACGGCGTCAAGGCGGCGGCGATGGTCGACGTCCTGCTCATCGGCTGGCTGGTGGTCGCTGCCGTACGCCGCCGGCTGCCGGAGCGGGGCGCCCTCGTCGCCGGCCTCGCCGTGGCCGTCGTCGGCGCGTTCCTGGTGCGCGGCTCGACCGACTGGCTGTATCAGCTCCGTCATCAGGGCGGACTGGCGTCGGCGGCGGCGTTCCAGGAGTGGGCGCGCACCCAGACCCCGGTCGACAGCGTCTTCCTGATCCTGCCCAGCGAGCCGAACAACGACGCCTTCTACATGAACGCCGAGCGCGCGCACTTCCTGGTCCGCGAGCGGGCGAACCAGGCGGTCTACTTCCCCTCGCACAACCAGGAGTTCCGCGCGCGAGTCGAGGCGCTCGGCGTGAGCGACGTCCTGCGCTACCGCGAGGAGCTAGACCAGGCGTATCGGCGTCTGACCGAGGAGCGCATCCGCGAGCTCGCGGCACGGTTCAAGGTAACGCACTTCGTGCCGGCCCGCGCCGGCGAGTTCTCCTTCCCGATCATCTACCAGGAGGGCGGCTGGACCGTCTACGAAGTCGGCAGCGGGCAGTAGGCAGTCGGCAGGTAGGAACCTCTGCCGACTGCCTACTGCCCGCTGCCGACTCGGACGTACACCTTCCAGCCGAGGTCGTACAGTTTCTCCAGCCGGTAGCCGAGCTCGGGGAGCTGCCGCACGAACTCGTCAAGCTTCCCAAGCCGGCCCGGCCAGGTCACGATCACGGACGGACGGTAGCGCTGGACGTACTCCGCGACCAGCGGCGAGGTCAGCGATCCGGCGTCCACCCGCGTGCCCGACGTATCCACGAGGTACGGGATCACCTTGCGTCGGGCGTCGAACGCCGAGCCCGGGTTGTCCGAGAGCACCCAGCCGTCGGGCAGCGTCGCCCTTCGGATGATCTCGGCGATCTCCTGGTCCACGGCCCGGCCCCGGCGCTCGGCGGCGACCTTAGGCGCCTCGCGCAGCAGGTACCGATCCGCCGCGTAGACGGCCGGCAGCGACACGAGGTAGGCGGCGATCCCGACCGCGCCGATGAGCGCCGCGCCGACCACCGCCCGGGAAGCGAGGACGCCGCCTTCGCGGAGGCGCGCGGCCAGCGCGACTATCGCCTCGGCGCCGAGACCAGCGCCGATCGCGGCGAGCAGCGCCAGCGGCGGCGTCAGATAGACGATGTGCTTGTCGGCGAGGTCGCCGTAGCCGGCGAACAGGGCGACGACCGCTAGCGCCCAGGCGGCGAGCGCCAGCGTGACGACGGGCCGCCGCCAGAGCCCGATCACCAGGCCGGCCGCCGCCAGAACGAACAGGCCGGCCCGCTCGCCGCGCATGACGTTCGCGGTCAGTCTGAGGTTGGCCGCGGCGTCAGCGCCGAGCGCGTGACCGGCGCCGCCACGATAGGCGCCGAGATTGTCCCAGACCTGGGCCGGTCCGAGCAGCGCGATCACGACGGCGCAGAGCGCGAGGACGACCAGGCCGTAGAGGGCCAGGTCGGCGAGCAGGCGCCGCCAGCTCCAGCGCAGGCGCTCGATGGAGAGGCCGGCGGGCGGCAGCACGAGCAGCACGGCGAGCGGCGCCCCGACGTGGAGCGCCATCGGCTTGATCAGCACGGCGAGTGCGCAGCAGGCCGCCGACAGCGCGAGCAGCCGCCGATCGCCCGAGCCACGATACGCCAGCAGGGCGCCGAGCGCCAGCAGCGACGGCGCGATGGTCGGGACCTCGGCGAGTGCGAGCCGCGAGCCTTCGAGGAAGCTCGGGCTGACCGTCAGGATCGCGACTGCGGCCACGGCGGCGACCGGGCCGGCGGCAAGGCGCGCCGTCCACCAGGCCCCGACGAGCGCCACCAGCGAGCAGGCGACCACGCCGGCCCGCGCCGCCGCCAGCGTCTGGCCGAACGCCAGGTAGAACGGGAAGAGCAGATCCAGCAGCAGCGGCCCCTGCGAGGCGAAGATGTCCCGGAACGGTCGGTAGCCGGCCGCCATCAGGAGGAGCTGCTGGCCGCGGATGCCCTCGTCGAACGAGCCGGTGTAGGCGTCCAGATTGGCGACGCGCAGCCAGAGCGCCAGCCCCAGCACACCCAGGAGCGCCACGCCCTCGATGGCGCGCAGGGGGACGCCATGCGAGGATCGAGGGTGCCGCTGGAGGACGGTATCAGCCATGCCGGCCCGGAGTGTGTCCGAACGAGGGCTCGGACGTCCATGCGATGCCGGCGGACGTCAGCCGATGGCCGTCGCTACATGCAAAGAAGAAGGGCCGTGGCGCCATGCCACGGCCCTTCAGTTCAGATCGCCGTCAGGGCGACCCAACGTTCACGGGTGCCTAGTTGCTGGGATCGTTGATCGGCTGGTTGCCGAGATCGCCGCCCTCAGCCTCCAGCGGATCGATGAACACATCGCCGCCCTCTTCGCCCTCTGGCACCAGAGGATCGCTATCCAGAAGTCTCCGCATCTGCCCCGCTCCTTTCGCGCCTGGGCGCGAGCCTTATGGTGCTGCGCGCACGCTCCGTTAGCAGGCAAATACCCGTACGGAACCGCATGGTGAAGGATAACTCAGGCTTCCCGAGGCGTCAAGCACTCCGGCACTGTGAATCTTAGAGACATCTGAAACTCGTTCGGCGCTCACCGGCGGGCCGACGTCGGCCTCTTCGGTACACTCCTGCCGATGACTGGGGACCAGCTCGTACGGGCAACGACGGGGCCGTCGACGGATCGACCGGGAGGCGCCGTCGTCGGACTTCAGGCCGGGCTGCTGACCGCCGCGCTGATGGTGGTGTTGACGTCGGGAGCGCTCTGGATCCGGGCCCAGGGCCTCCAGGGCTGGGACGGCACGCTCACCGTCGACGAGTCGCGACTGGCGCTGGCGGCGCGCGGCATCCTCGAGAGCGGCGTGCCGCGGCTGCCGTCCGGCTGGATCTACACCCGCGGCCTCCTCGCAACGTACCTCACGGCGCCGTCGCTCGCGCTGCTCGGCCCGACCGATTTCGCGGCGCGCCTGCCGGCGGTCCTGGCCGGCGCGACGTTGATGCCGCTCGGTTACCTGCTCGGCCGGGAGGTCGCCGGTCGCCTCGGCGGCCTGTTCGTCGCGGCCTACCTCGCCGGCCACCCCTCACTCGTCGTCTGGTCGCGGCAGGCCTGGTTCTACTCCCTGTACGTCCTGCTCTTCGCGGCCGCCGTGCTGTTCATGCTGCGCGCCGGCCGGACCGGCCGGGTCCGTGATCAGGTGCTGGCCGGCGTCTGCGTCGGCCTGAGCGCCTCCGCCCACGAGGTCGGCATCTTCCTGCTCGCGCCGCTGGCGGCCCAGGCGGCCCTCGGCCTGTACCGGGACCGGGGTCGCCCCGGAGCCTGGGTCGGGCCCGTCACCTCCCTGGCGATCGTCGCTGTTGCCGCGCTCGTCCTCTTCTTGTTGGCGACGCGGCTCCGCGCCGACAGCCTGGTAGGTGCGTACGGCGAGATCGACGAGTACCTCTCGCCGGCGGTCGAGTGGGCCAGGGTCCGCTTCTACCTCCGGATGCTGCTGGACGGGCCCGGCCTCCTGCTGTTGGCGGCACTGGCCGGGCTGCCGCTGGCGATTCGGCGCCGCTGCGCAAGCACGCTGATCCTGTGGCTGGCGCTGATCCCGACGTTCCTCCATGCCGCGTTCTTGATCCCGCGCGGGCCGCAGGAGCGGTACGGGCTCACCCTGGTCCTGGTCATGGCCGTCCTCGGCGCCCAGGGCGTGCGCCTGGTGACCTCGAGCATCCTGGAGCCGCCGGCGCGCCGACGTGGCCACCCGGCGGTCCGCGGGTCGACGGTGGTCGGAGTGGCGCTGGCCGCGATGCTGCTGGTCCATCAAGACGTGGCGCGCGCCCTGGAGCGGGCGGCGCTTTCGCCTCGCGAGGGTGCCTGGTTGCGCCAGGTCCGAGCGCTCGGGCTCGGCCCGGATGACGTCGTGATGACGGACGTGCCGACGGTTGTGGGCTGGTACGTCGGCGGCCTGGACTTCTGGATCAGCAGCCGCGACTACGAGAAGTACACGACCCGCTCGGACGACGTCCGGCGAGACGTTCACACGGGTGCCGCGTTAATCCGTCAGCGGAGCGATTTCGAGCGCCTGGTCGGCAGGCCGCTCGCCGGGCAGTCGGTCTGGGTGATCTCGTCCGGACGGAGCTACCAGTGGGGAGAGCTGGTCGACGACGACCTCAAGGCGTTCCTGGACCGGTCGGCATCACAACGGGTAAATCCTGGCGACAATTATCGGGTTCTGCTACTCAACGTTCCGTCCGGCTCTTGACAACGGCCTCACAAAACTGTAGGCTCGCGGTGTCGTGGAATCGCGGTGGCCGAGAGAGCCACCAGCACTCCCCGGTCCTCCCCGTGCCGACTGAGGACGCCGCGCCTTCGGTCGCTGTCTCGGGGTACGCGTCGGGCGGTCGGACGAGGGGAAGCGGGAGGTGGGTGTAGGGCACGTCTTCAGGGGCGATTCCCAGGTTGAGGTCCAGGCTTGACCATCCCCTCGTAACGTACGCGCGGCAACCGCGGATTTTGTTGGAGGATTGAATGCGTAAGCTTTCGTCCATCGCCGGCGCGGCCCTCTTGGCCATGACGGCCTTTGCGACTCCGGCGAGCGCCCAGGGGGCCCAGGCAGGTGGGTCGTGCGGCCAGCAGGCCGGCGACTACGGGCTGACCGACGTCAACTCGGCGAAGGTGAACAACGCCGGCCACACCGTCCCGTCGCTGTTCTACTCCGTGAACTACTCGGGCGTCCCGGCCCCGACCACCATCGGCGTCATCGTCCGGTACAACGATGAGCTCGAGAGCCAGATCCAGGTCGCCTCGGCGACGGCCCAGAACTCCGGTGGCGTGCTCGAAGGCGCGTTGCGGGCGAACATCTCGCCCGATGCGCAGGGCTTCGCCAACAGCATCGACGCGGGCATCCGCGGCCGAGCAGACGGAGCGACCGGCGACAGGCCCACAAGCGGGCATGGCAACCGCATAACAGGCTCCGGTGGGCGTGCTGGTCTCCAGAACAGCCCGACCCAGGGCGGCCTGCTCCCGGGCGAGTACGTGTTCTACATCTACACCGGCAGCATCGACGACGTCTGGAACGTGAAGGACGGCACCGTCACGCGCAACGCGTTCGTCGCCGACCAGCGCGGATTCCTCGGCCGATTCTCATGCGGCGTCTCGACCGACCAGGGCAGCGGTCCCGGTTGATCGGCCGTCGCCGATAACGGCGAACAGCGAAAGGGCTCGTCCGCATAGACGAGCCCTTTTACATGCGTGAACGGCGGGCCGTACTCAGCACCAGAACGGCCGGAGCGTCGCGCGTCAGGCCCGCCTCGCCGTCGCCGGCCGTGAGGCACAGGACCACCGACGCTACGACGGCGCGGTCAGCCGCCGGAACGCCTCGCGGTACCGCTCGGAGGTCTCCTGCACGACGGAGGGCGCCAGCGGCGGCGGGGGCGGCAGCTTATCCCAGCCCGTCGCCTCCAGGTGGTCCCGCACGGGTTGCTTGTCGAGCGACGGCGGGCTGGCTCCGGGGCGGTAGCCGTCCAGAGGCCAGAACCGCGACGAGTCGGGCGTCAACGCCTCGTCGATCAGCACCAGCTCAGCATCCAGCAGGCCGAACTCGAACTTCGTGTCCCCGACGACGATGCCGCGATCGAGGGCGTAGTCGTGGGCGGCCGTGTAGAGCGCGATGCTCTTCTCTTCCAGCAGCGCCGCCAGCTCCTGGCCGAGCGCGTCCGCCAGCTCGGCGCGCGTCATCGGCTGGTCGTGGCCTTCGGCCGACTTGGTGGTTGGCGTGAAACGCGGCTCGTGCAGCTTGCTCGCCTCGAGCAGGCCGGGCGGCAGCGCCTCGCCGGCCAGCGTCCCCTGGCGTCGGTACTCGGCCCAGCCCGAGCCGGCGAGGTACCCCCGCACGACGCACTCGACGTCGAGGCGCTGGCACCTCTTGACCAGCATCGCCCGGCCGGCCAGGCGGTCACGCTGGGCCGGCAGATCGCCGGGGAAGGCGGCCGGATCGTCCGTCAGAAAGTGGTTCGGGACGATGCCGGCCAGCCGCTCGAACCAGAACGCCGACAGCGTCGACAGGACGATCCCCTTGCCGGGGATCGGCTCGCACATCACCACGTCGAACGCCGACAGCCGATCCGTCGCGACCAGCAGCAGCCGCTCACCCAGATCGTAGACCTCGCGGACTTTGCCCCGCGCGAGCAGCGGGACCTCGGTCAGGCCGATCTCGGCAAGGGCCGGTGGGGCCGCGTCGCCGTCCAGGAACGGGTGTCGGTACATCAGCCGACGGGCGCCGGGGCGTCAGCCGTCAGCAGGCCGAGCCGTCGGAACGGCACGTCGATGCCCTGCATATGGTGCTCCAGCCTGAAGCAGTCGTCGAGCTGGGCATCCGTCAGCCGGTCGGTGACGCGCGGATCGGTGCCGAGCACCGTCCGCAGGTCGGTCTCGCCGGCCCAGACCCGCTTCGCCGCTGCCTGGACGATCAGGTACGCCTCGTTTCGGATCATCCCCGTCTGGACCAGCGCCAGCAGCACCCGCTCCGAGAAGACCAGGCCGCGCGTCATGTTCAGGTTCGCCAGCATCCGCTCTGGGAAGACGTCCAGGCCGTCCATGATCCGCCTGAAGAGCTGGAGCATGTAGTCGAGTGCGATAGTCGCGTCCGGCAGGATGATCCGCTCGGCGGACGAGTGGCTGATGTCGCGCTCGTGCCAGAGGGCCACGTTCTCGAGGGCCGGCAGCGCCGCCGCCCGCACCACCCGGGCGAGGCCGCAGATCCGCTCCGTCAGCTCGGGGTTCCGCTTGTGGGGCATCGACGACGAGCCCTGCTGCCCGGCCGAGAACGGCTCGGCGGCCTCGAAGACCTCGGTGCGCTGGAGGTGCCGCAGCTCGGTCGCCATCATCTCCAGCGTCGCCGCGACCGTCGCCAGCGCGGTGACGTATGCCGCGTGGCGGTCCCGGAGCAGGATCTGGGTCGATGACGGCTCGACGGCCAGCCCGAGCCGATCGCAGACGATCTCCTCGACCCGGGCGGGGACGTTCGCGTGCGTCCCGACCGCCCCCGAGATCTGCCCGACGGCGATCTCGCGGCGGGCGGCCACCAGGCGCTCGCGGTCCCTGCGCAGCATCGCCACCCAGACGGTCAGCTTGTGACCGAACGTCGTCGGCTCGGCGTGGATGCCGTGCGAGCGGCCGATGCAGGGCGTCAGCCGGTGCTCTATTGCCACCTTGCTGACCGACTCCTCCAGCTTGTCGACGTCGTCCAGCAGGATATCGGTGGCAGCGACCAACTGGAGCGAGGTCGCGGTGTCCCAGACGTCGTTAGACGTCAGCCCGAAGTGGATGTACCGCCCGGCCGGCCCGGCCGACTCGGCCATGCTGCGGACGAACGCGATGACGTCGTGTCGAGTCTCCTGGAAGATCTCGTCGATTCGCTTCAGGTCGAACGTGGCGGCCCGGATGGCCGGCAGCGCCTCCTCGGGGACCACGCCAAGCTCGGCCCACGCCTCGCAGACGGCCACCTCGACGCGGCGCCAGTACTCGTACTTCTGCTCGTCGGCCCAGATCCGGGCCATCTCGGGGTTGGAGTATCGGGGGATCACGGGCGTTGTCGCTCCAGGCCGCACCAACGACGTGGGCGAGCCAGCGGCTCACCCAACCTACTCACGTTCCCGTGAAGTCTACTCCCATTCGATGGTGCCCGGGGGCTTCGACGTGATGTCAAGTGTGACACGATTCACCCCCGGCACCTCGTTGACGATCCGGTTCGAGATACGGGCCAGTACGTCGTACGGCACGCGGGCCCAGTCGGCCGTCATGCCGTCATCGGAAGTGACCATCCGGAGCGCCACCATGTGGCCGTAAGTCCGGAAGTCGCCCATCACGCCGACCGTCCGCAGCGGCGTCAGCACCGCGAAGCTCTGCCACATCTCGCGGTACAGTCCGGCCGCCTTGATCTCGTTCATGACGACCCAGTCGGCGCCGCGCACCATCTCCAGCCGCTCCTCGGTGACCTCGCCGAGGATCCGAATCGAGAGTCCAGGGCCGGGGAACGGCTGACGCCAGACCATCTCCTCCGGCAGCCCGAGCGCCAGCCCGACCTCGCGGACCTCGTCCTTGAACAGGTAGCGCAGCGGCTCGACGAGCTTGAACGGCAGGTCCTTCGGCAGCCCGCCGACGTTGTGGTGGGTCTTGATCTTCGCCGCCGACTTCGTCTCGGGCGCCGTGCTCTCGATCACGTCCGGGTAGAGCGTGCCCTGCGCCAGGAAGTCGATCGTGCCGAGCTTGCGGGCCTCCTCGGCGAAGACGGAGATGAACTCGCTGCCGACGATCTTCCGCTTCTCTTCGGGATCGGTGACGCCGTTCAGGCGCCCCAGGAAACGATCGGCGGCATCGACCGCTCGGAGGTTGAACTTGAGGTGCTTGCCGAACGTCGCGACGGTCCGCTCGGGCTCTTCGCGGCGCATCAGCCCGTTGTCGACGAACACGCAGGTCAACTGGTCGCCGACCGCCTCGTGGATCAGCGAGGCCGCCACCGCCGAGTCGACGCCGCCGGAGAGGGCGCAGATCACCTTGCCATCGCCAACCTGGGCGCGAATGTCCGAGACCGCGCGGTCGATGTAGTTGCCGGAGGTCCAGGTCGGCTGGGCGCCGCAGACCCGGTAGAGGAAGTTCTTGATGATCTCGCGGCCGAGCGGCGTGTGCACGACCTCGGGGTGGAACTGGATGCCGATCCGGCCCCGGCCGTCCGTCATCGCCGCGTGCTCCGAGTTGTCGCTCCGCGCGATCACGCTGAATCCGGCCGGCAGCTCCGTGATCTTGTCGCCGTGGCTCATCCAGACGCCGAAGCTCTCGGGCAGCCCGCCAAAAATCCGTCCGGCGTCGTCGCTACGGTACAGCGTGGCCGGGCCGTACTCGCGCTTCGACCCGGGTGCGACGTTCCCGCCGAGCTGGTGCGCCAGGAGCTGCATCCCGTAGCAGATGCCAAGGATCGGCAGGCCGCTCGCGAGCACGTGCTCGGGGATCAGCGGGGCGCCCTGTTCGTAGACGCTGGCCGGGCCGCCGCTCAGGATGAACCCTTTCGGGTTCAGCGCTGCGATCCGCTCGTGCGGGGCGTCGTGGGGCAGCAGCTCGCAGTAGACGTTCGCCTCGCGGACGCGCCTCGCGATCAGCTGGCTGTACTGCGAGCCGAAATCGAGGATCGCGACGGCGTCCCGAGCCGTTCCCGCCACCGGGACCGGCGCGGCGAAGCGCTCGGCCGGCTCGTCGGCCATCGCCTCGGCCTCGGCGATCTCCAGGTACGTGCCGACCTCGACGTCGCCCGAGACGGTCGGGTGCGGTGATGCGTCGCCGCTCACTTCGCCCCCGAAAGCTGCCACAGCTTACCCTCCGTCTTGATCGACGGCGCAATCACCATCTCGACCTCGTGCATCTCCTCGATGGTAGCGGCGCCGCAGACCCCCATGCACGTCCGGAGCGCGCCGACCAGGTTTTGGGTCCCGTCCGTCCGCGAGGTCGGCCCGAACAGCACCTGTTCGAGCGTGCCGTTGACGCCGACCCGGACCCGGGTGCCTCGAGGCAGCGCCCCGTGCGGGGTCGCCATGCCCCAGTGATTGCCCCGGCCGGGCGCCTCGGCCGTCTGGGCGAACGGCGAGCCGAGCATGACCGCGTCGGCGCCCGCCGCGATCGCCTTGCAGACGTCGCCGCCGGTCCGCATGCCGCCGTCGGTGATGATCGGGACGTACCGCCCGGTCTCGCGATAGTACAGGTCGCGGGCCTCGCTGGTGTCGATGGTGGCGGTGACTTGCGGCACGCCGACGCCGAGGACTTCGCGGCTGGTGCAGGCCGAGCCCGGCCCGACGCCGATCAGCAGGCCGGAGACGCCGGTCTGGAGCAACTCGAGCGCCGCCGAGAAAGAGACGCAGTTGCCGACGACGACCGGGATCGGCATCTCCTTGCAGAGCCGCGCCAGATCCAGACTCTCGCCCCGGGTCCGGTAGCGAACCGTACTGACCGTCGACTGGACGACAAAGATATCCGCCCCCGCCTCGGCGGCCACCCGACCGAGGTGCGCGGCATTGGCCGGCGTCGACGAGGCGGCGACCATTACGCCGCCGGCCTTGATCTCGCCGATTCGCCGGGCGACCAGCTCGTCCCGCATCGGCGCGCGATACAGCTCCTGGACGAGCGCAGTGACCTCGGAGGCCGGCGCGTCGGCGATCTGCCCGAGCTGCTCCTCGGGCCGTTCGTACTTGGTCTGCAGCCCTTCGAGATTCAGCACCGCCAGCCCGCCGGCCCGCCCGAGCGCGATCGCGAACGTCGGATCGACGACGCCGTCCATCGCCGAGGCGATGATTGGCAGCGCGAGGCGGTGCGGCCCGAGCTGCCACGAGAGGTCGATCTCCTCAGGGTCGACCGTCAGCGAGCCCGGCACCAGCGCCACGTCGTCGAAGCCGTAGGCGTGGCGG
>Ga0075421_100007365_pt1 | contig 13470 bp, 10 predicted proteins | sample SoiMetdeltSBSDD5_FD_75292 | JGI IMG/M metagenome (GOLD analysis project Ga0075421, IMG submission 75292) | Bulk soil microbial communities from a Populus tree surrounding site in Tennessee, USA - Soil MetaG P. deltoides SBSDD5 | ecosystem: Environmental > Terrestrial > Soil > Tree plantation...
ACCCACGGCGACACGCCGGTGAGGTCGGGAGAGGTGGCCGTGGTCGCGAGCGCCGCGAGCTTCCCGTCGTAGATCCTCGCAGCGGCGACCATCGCGCCGGAGTTCACATGCCCGACCACCCCGGAGATGCTCTGGTTGGCGACGAACTCCTGCGCGACCCGGGCGGCCGTCTCGCCATCACCTTCGTCATCGCGGAAGACGACCTCGAGGCGATGCCCATCGATCCCGCCCTTCGCGTTGATCTCCTCCACGGCGAGCTCGATGCCTAACCGGTTCATTCGGCCGTAGCCTTCTTTCCACGGACCGGCGGCTCCAATGACGTAACCCGTCGACGTCCGCTGACAGGCGAGCGTCGTGATGCAGGCGACCGCGACCAGGACGCGTCGTGACAAGGCGGATCCTCCGTCGAGCTTCCATCGCTATGGGGGACAATCACATGACGAGGTCACGGTGCCCTGCGTCACGTTTCCGACTGGCTCATTTCACAGCGCGAAGTGATACATGAGATCCTTCTCAGGATTGCGCGCTCTCGTGAGGCCAGAGGGGCCGCGGCGGGCCTCGCGGTCAGAGTCGCTCGCGCCGCAGCAGCTGCGCGTTGATCGCCACGATCACCGTGCTCGCCGACATGAGAACGGCGCCGACGGCCGGGGACAAGAGGATCCCGTACTTCGCGAGCACGCCGGCGGCGAGCGGGATCGCGACGATGTTGTAGCCGGCGGCCCACCAGAGGTTCTGCACCATCTTGCGATAGCTCGCCCGGCTGAGCGCGATGATGCGTGGAACGTCGCGCGGGTCGCTCCGGACGAGCACGATGTCACCCGCTTCCACCGCCACGTCGGTGCCGGCTCCGATCGCGATGCCGACGTCGGCCGTCACCAGTGCAGGAGCGTCATTGACGCCGTCGCCCACCATGGCGACCCGCTTCCCCGCGCGCTTCAGTTCCTCGATCTTCGACGCCTTCTGCTCCGGGAGCACCTCGGCGAATACCGTGTCGATCCCAAGGTCGCTGGCGACCGCGTCCGCCACGGCGCGTGCATCGCCCGTCATCATCACGACCTCGATCCCACGCGCGTGGAGCGCGGCGATCGCCTCCTTCGATTCGGGCCGAATGACATCGGCCAGCGCGAACACGGCAAGCACCTGTCGATTGTCGGCCAGGTAGATGGACGCTTGTCCGCGCCCTGCCGCGCGCTCGGTCGCCTCACGAAGCCCCCGCGGGATCTCGAGCGACAACGACTTCAGGAGCGCCGGCCCACCGATGTACAGCTCGCGCCCATCGACGCGCGCCTGCACTCCCTTGCCCGGCAGCGCCTGAAACGCTGATGCCCCACGCACCGCGATGCCACGCTCTTTCGCGCTCCGTACGATCCCCTGCGCGATCGTGTGCTCGGAGTCCGCCTCGATCGCGGCGGCCAGGCGCAGCGCCTCGTCCTCCGTGAGCGCACCGCCGGTAACCACCTCCACCACGCCGAATTCGCCCTTCGTCAGCGTTCCCGTCTTGTCGAAGACCACGGACGTGATGTTCCGCGCTTCCTCGAGACCACGCCGATCGCGCACGAGCAGCCCGCCCCGGGCGCCGAGCGTCGTCGAGATGGCGATGACGAGGGGAATCGCCAGGCCTAACGCGTGCGGGCAGGCGATCACGAGGACGGTGACGACTCGCTCCACCGCGAACGAGACATCATCCCGGCGAAGAATGAGCCACGCGACGAGCGTCAGAACACTCGCGACGAGAGCGGCGATCGTGAGGAAGAACGCCGCACGGTCGGCCAGCGCCTGGGCGCGCGATCGGGAGCTCTGTGCCTGTTCGACCAGCCGCATAATACCCGCGAGCGCCGTGCGCTCACCGGTGCCGGTGACCTCGACCCGCAGCGATCCAGAGCCATTCACCGTTCCGGCGATCACCTTCGCGCCCTCGCTCTTCTCGACCGGCGTGGACTCGCCCGTGATCATCGACTCGTTCACGGCGCTCTTCCCCTGCCTCACGAGTCCGTCGGCGGGGATGCTCCCGCCCGGTCGCACCAGCACGAGATCGCCGTCGCGCAGCTGATCGATCGGCACTTCCTCGCTCTGTTCGCCGACGAGCCGCGTCGCCGTGCTCGGCAAGAGCTTGACCAGCTCCTTGAGCGCGCCCTGCGCCTGCGAGATCGATCGCATCTCGATCCAGTGGCCGAGCAGCATGATCGTCACCAGCGTCGCCAATTCTTCCCAGAGGGGCATCCCCGGAAAGCCGAGGGTCACGGCGGCGCTGAAGACGAACGCGACGGTGATGGCGAGGGAGATCAGCGTCATCATCCCCGGGAGCCTGTCCTTCAATTCTCGAAGAGCGCCCTGGATGAAGACCCATCCGCCATAGACGAACACCGCCGTCCCGAACAGCGGCGGAATCCAATGCGAGCCGGGGAAATTCGGTGCGGAGTAGCCGAGCGCGTTCTGGAGCATGTGTCCCCAGACGAGCGTCGGCAGCGTCAGGAGAAGCGATATCCAGAACTTGTCGCGGAACATCGCCACGCTGTGGCCCGCGTGCTTGTCATGGCCGTCGTGCGCCCCAGGCCGGTCGTGCCCATCCGGCTTCGTGGGCGCGGCACCATGATCATGGGCCTCGGCTACCGGAGCAGGCGCCGACGTGGGACCGTGATGCCCCGCGTGCGAGTCGTGGCTCTGGCTCGTGCCGCCGTGCGATCCGTGCCCAGTGTGATGTCCGTGATCAGCCATCGCTTGTACGGAAAGGGCCGATCGAATCGGTCAGCCTCTGCGGCTGCGCGACGACCAGTGAATGGCGCTGATCTTCCAGCCGCCAGAATCACGTACGAGCACCATGAGCTCGGCGCCCACCGAGTTGATCGCTCTCCCCCGGAACTCACCCTGTGAGACGCTCGTCGACGACGCCCACGCGACGTCACCCCGGACGACGACGCGAATGGGACTCCGTTCGGTCTTCACCGACTGCGCGAACGCCACGTCGGCCTGCAGGTGGTGCGAGCGGTACTCGGCGCGCGTCTCGATTCCACCGCTCTCGAGGATCACCGCATCGTCGGTGAGAAGCGCGAGCGCCGCGGCGCTGTCGCCCGCGGCGAGTGCGGCGTGATGCCGCGCGACGACCGCGGCGACATCGCTCGAGTCGGTGATTGCCCGGCGGTCGTGTTGACGATCGCCGCCGCGGTCGGCTCGCGCGGCTGCCGCGCTTACCGTAAGGGATGCTCCAGCGAGCGCGATCCCGACAGCCGCGAGGCGCCAGCTCGCCCGCGTATTAATTCTTCTTGTCACAGTATGCCTCGAGGACGCGTGTGGGCTGCGCGGTTTACGGTTTCGGCGGCGCGTGCCCACGATGAGGGTCAGCGGCGGAGTCCTTTGGTGCCTCACGAGTCGGAGCCGGCGGCTGGCTCCGGCGTGGGGCTGCACCCCCGTACTTGAAGCCCGTCATTTCGCCGGTGCGATCATCGTGCGTCATCACCGCCCCATAGGTGACGGTCGGCGTCGGGAGCACTGGCAGAAAGTCCGCCGCCGGCCCACCCATGTTCTCGACCCCCATGTGATGCGCCATCGCCCGCCAGGCATCGAGCGACATCACGTACGACGAGTCATCACGAAATCGCTGGGCGGCCAGCAGGAACTCCGCGCGCTTCCGCTCACGAGGCACCACGGGGTTCGCCAGAATGTCCGACACCACATCGTGCATGGAGTGCAGGTTGTCGAAGATCACGGCGGCATCGGGGTAGCGCGCCGTAAAGGTCGGAGCGACCACCGAGGTCATCGGCATGACGTGAGGCATGGTGCGCGGCGGATCCTCCAGCATCTGCCAGAACCGGGCGACCGTCGCACGCACTCGCGACTGCCTCGCGTCGGAGGACGGACTCGTGAGGAGCGGCTCGTAGAGCCCGACCTGAAGCCAGTGATACGCCCAGATGAGTCCGTTGAATTTCGGATAGCGCTGACGAAAGGCGAGTGAATAGGGTTGCTCCTGCATCAGCGCCATCGACTTCGGGCGAGCGCTGAAGGCAAGATCCTCGCGCGTCCGGTAGTAGGCGACGAGGCGGGTGATTTCCGCATCCTTCGCCGCCTGCGACAGCCGCTCGTCCGCCAGAACATCGTAGATCTGGCGATGGAGGATGTGCGCCCAATCGAACATCGCCTTCGCTTCCGGCGCCAGCTTCGCGTAGGCGATCTCGATGGCGGCTTCCTCGAGCGGAAGACGCGGCGGGCGCACGAGGATCGACTCCGTCAAGCGTCCGTACCACTTGGTCTCGAGTTCCGCGGCGTCCGCGTTCGGTCGGGTCCAGAGCGTTTCGTAAAGGATCGCATGGCCGAAATCGAACGCGTTGAAGAGCCGGTCCGCCGACTGGTACCGATGCCTGAATTGCCAGTTGTGGCTGGCCTCGAGATAGAACTGGTCGTACGTCGTCGACCATTGCGTGCACGACGACGCGAGCGACGCGGCCGCGATGACCAGTGCGACCCGAAGACCGCGACCGTACGCGCGGCATGCGCCCCATCGGGGTGCGTTCATCGCCGGTGCCATGGAAGCCCGAACGCGTACGCCGAGCCGAACGTGAGGTACCAGGCGCGGTCGTCCCCCGTTAGGTGCCGTCCGATTCCACCATCGATGTTGAAGCGCGTCGTGAGCTGGTACCGGAGCCCGACCGCCGTGTCCCACTCGACGTCCACCTCGTTCACCAACGGCTCACGGGCGAACAGCTCCGCCCCGATGAGCAGCGAGTGCAACGGAAACGCGCGATCCACCGCGACACCCGTCATCCATCGCGACAGCTCGGCGGCGCCAGCAGCCCCGGGACGATCGGAGCCGAACGTGTACTCCGCGTTCACATGGAAGCGCGCCCAGGTGAACGTGCGCGTCATGATTCCCTTCACCGACGCATACGTCTCGTCGGGGCCAAGGTTGCCCACGGGCAGCAGGACATGCGCGCCGATGGCGAACGCCGGGATGCTGGTCTCCGCATTCAGGTTCCGCAGCGCGGAGAGCTCGAGTCCGGAAAGGCCGCCCGTCTGAGCGTCGCCGGCGTCGATGAAGGCGAGCGGCGCGCTGACTTCGACCTGCGTGCGCGGCGCCACGCCGAACGCGATCTCCGGTTCGATTCCCCATTCGTAGACGCCGCCGCGGCTTCGCGCCAGCCGAAGCGGCGCTGCCTGGACCTCGAACGCGCGGCGCTCCAGGGGATACGCATCCTCGATCTGGAGCGGGCGCCCGGCATCGGTGTTGTAGTAGTCGGTCTGTGCCCACGCGGGAACCGCCGACATGAACAGCGCCGCCACTCCAGCCAAGTCGCGGAGGGTGCGCACTGCGGCGCGACAGCAAATCATCAAACGACGACCTTTGTGTAATGAGACCAGCACTGGGGCGGGTGGATTCGAACCACCGGTCTCCGGATTAACAGTCCGGCGCTTTGCCAGCTCAGCTACGCCCCACCATCGACCGAAAGTTAGTGACCCGCCCGCCGTCTGCCCATGAGAGGGCGTTCATTCGCCCTTCGGTAGGGCACGAGTTCGGCGCTCGCTCGGGTGACCGCGCTCGCGCCGCGCCCGTCTCATCAGGAAGACTCACCTCGTCGTTTCCACAACCCCAATCCGGGCCGCGAGTGGCGAGTTCCCTCCCTTCCGCACAGCACGGCAACGAAACGACGATTCTCATCGTCGAGGACGATGCCGGCGTACGTGCCATCACGCGCCGCGCGCTCGAGCGGCTCGGACATCGCGTGCTCGAGGCCGACAGCGCCGATGCGGCCCTGGGGGTGATCGCGAACACAAAAGAGCCGATCCATCTCGTCATCACCGACATCGTCATGCCGGGAATGAGCGGACGTGAGCTCGCCATCCGCCTCTCGATCGAGCAGCCGACCGTGCGTCTCCTGCTCATGTCGGGACACCGTGCGCTGGCCGCCGAGGTGCAACGCGAGGAAGGGCTCCCCTTTCTGCAAAAGCCCTTCTCCATAGAACATCTCGCGGCCAGCGTCGGGCGCGCGCTGGGGACTGCCGCCTGAGCGCGTCTGCTTTCGTGGGACGACCCGCGGCCTCTGGCACCCTCTGCCCCAGCACACTACCGTAGCCGCATGATGCGCCGCATCGCTCTCCTCCTCGGCCTCGCTCCGCTCGCGCTCGACGCGCAGACCCCGGACATCGCGAAGCTCACCTTCGCCTGGCCCGAGAAGCTGATCGCGCGCGTGGAGGCTCAGAAGTATCGCGAGCGCAACAGCGGCACGAGAGCCGACACCAACAACATCGAGATCTCGTACCGCATGACCGCGCAGCGAGCGGGGCACGAATACGTCATCGCGTTCGATGACTTTCAGACACCCGAGGGAGCGCCCTTATCCGCCCGTCAGGAGCTCGCATCGCTCATCGATCGGCTTGGCGCGCTCATCCCCGCCTATCGAGTGAATGCCTCCGGCGAATTCACGCGGCTCGAGTCGACGGCCACGTTGCGGGCATTCGTCGACAGCCTCGTGAAGACGGTCGAAGGCAACGTCTCGATGACACGCGAGATGAAGCAGATGTTGCAGGCCATGGGCTCCGATGCGGTGCTCGCGTCCGCCGCGGCGCAAGAGTGGAACGCGCTCGTGGGAACCTGGGCGGGCGCCGAGCTCGAGGTGGGGCAGGCCTACGGAAGCGAAGGCGAGGAGCCGGTTCCCATTCTTCAGGGCGCCACGATCACGTTTCGCTACGAGCTCGGCGTTCTCCGGCGCCTCTCATGCGACTCGATTGCCGCGCCGAATGCTCGCGACTGCGTCGAGCTGCAAATGGTATCGAAGCCGGACAGCGCTGCGTTGCGCCGGTTCCTCGACCGCTTCGTGAGCACGATGATGCCTGGAACCGCGAAGGATCTCACCTTCTCCGAGTTCGACATCGAGAACGTCATCTCACTGGTGGCGCGACCGGAAACGCTCGTGCCCGTGTCGCTCGTGGTGTCGAAGGAAGTCACCGCGAAGATGAAGGCCGACGGCGCCACAGAAGAGATGTATCAGTTCGACGTCAAGGCGCTGCGGTATAGCTACAAGCGATGAGAAACGATGAACGAGGACCGAGGAATTCGTCAGGATAAGACCCGTTCAATCGAATTCCTCAGTCCTCAGTCTTCGTTCCTCGTTCACAGCCTATGGGGTGACGGTTCCCGTCTTCATCCCGGTATTTGTGGCGGTAAACGCCCACTGATCCGCAAGCTCGGCGATGCGCTTGTCCGTCGGCCGATAGCCGTGGGAGGCCATCGTCTCGACGCGAAGCAAGATGGGCTTTTCGCATCCCTGCGCCGCCTGGAGCGTTGCCGCGAACTTGTACGAGTGACTCGGCACCACCCGGTCGTCGTGATCCGAGGTGGTGATCAGGGTCGCCGGATAGCAGACGCCAGCCCGCACGTTATGCAGCGGCGAATAGGCGCGTAGATATCGGAAAGCGGCTGAATCCGCGGGGGAGCCGTACTCGCTCACCCAGAGCGCGCCGCCCGTGAACTTGTCGTAGCGCAGCATGTCGAGCACCCCGACCGCCGGCAGTGCAACCGCGAACAGCTCGGGACGCTGCGCCATCGCCGCTCCAACCAGCAGGCCGCCGTTCGATCCGCCCATGATCGCGAGATGCTGAGGCGAGGTGTAGCGCTCGCGAACGAGCGCTTCCGCCACGGCGATGAAGTCGTCGAACACGTTCTGCTTCTTCTCGAGCATTCCGGCCTTGTGCCACGCCTCCCCGTACTCGCCGCCGCCGCGCATGTTCGCCGTCACGTAGACCCCGCCCAACTCCAGCCACGCCGGCACGTCCGGGCGATACGACGGCGCGGTGGTGATCGAGAACCCACCATACCCATACAGCAGCGTCGGGTTGCCGCCATCGCGCGTGAGTCCCGTTCGCGCCGTCACGAAGAACGGGATTCGCGTCCCATCCTTCGATGTGGCCCACAGCTGCTTCGTCTCGTAGGCGGCCGGATCGAACTTGGGGCTCGCCGCCTCGAACGGGGTGCTCTTCTTCGTCAGGCGGTCGTAGCGAAAGACCGTCGCCGGATAGAGCGGAGAGGTGAACCCATAGAAGAGCTCGGGCGAATCGAAGCGCCCGGAGAGGCCGGCGACCGACCCCACACCGGGAAGCGCGATGGTCTCGGTCTCTCTCCCATTGAGGTCGAACAGCTTCACCTCGCTCTGCACATCGACGAGATACTGCACCGCGAGACGGCCCCCGGTCATCGTCAGATTCTCGATGGCGTTCTTCGACTCCGGGATGATCGTGCGCCATTTCTCCGGCGCCGGATCGCGCACGTCGAACGCCATCACCTTGCGGTTCGGCGCATCCTTGTCGGTGCGAATGAAAAACGTCGTCCCCGCATTCCCGACGTACGTGTACTCTGCGTCGTCGGTCTCTGACAGCGGCTTGACCGGCGCGCCGATGTTCGGCTCCATTGGGTCGCCGAGCGTCTTCACGTAGAGCATGTTCCGTGGGTCGGCGCCGCGGTACACGTAGATCACGAGATAGCGGCCGTCCTCGGACACGTCACCGATGGCGAGGCGGCCCGGCAGATCCTTCCGTTGGTAGATCAGCTGATCCTGCGACTGGGGCGTGCCGACGCGATGGTAGTACAGTGCATGTCCGGTGAGCGCTGCTTCGAGCTTTTTGCCTTGCGGCGGTTCGGGATATCGCGAATAGAAGAACCCCTTGCCGTCCCGCGTCCACTCCACCGCGGAAAAGCGAACCCATCGCACGTTGTCTCGCAGGTCGGTCAGCTTCGTCAGGTCGCGCACGCGCAACGTCTGCCAGTCGGCGCCACCCTCCGAGACCGCGTACATCATCAGCTTCCCGTCGGGCGACGGTGCATAGGTGGCGAGCGCCGTCGAGCCATCCGGGAACATCTTGTTGGGATCGAGAATCACCCGCGCTGGTCCATTCAGCGATCGTCGCATGTACAACACGGACTGACGTTGCAGCCCGCTGTTCTTCCGGTAGAAGAGACGTCCGCCTTCCCGGAAGGGCAGGGTGACCTTGGGGTAGTCCCAGAGCTCGGTGATGCGCTTCTTCAGCGCCTCACGATGCGGCAGCTTCTCGAGATACGAGCCGCTGAGCGCGTTCTGCGCCTTGATCCAGGCAACGGTTTCGGCGCTGCCGAGGTTCTCCATCCATCGATAGGGATCGGGGACGGAGACATCCTGATATTGATCGACGACATCGCCCTTTTTCGATTCGGGGTATTGGAGCTGCTGGGCCCCGAGGGTCGAGATAAAGGCGAGGCTGGAGGCGAGTATGAGTATGGCACGCGGTCGCATCTTGTTTCTCCCGGGTTCGGCTGGCTCTCTCGAAACTGCCGAGGGGTGAGGTGGGAGGGAAGAGTGTGAGGGGTGAGGGAAGAGTGAACGAGGTTGGAGCCACCCCAGGGAAGCGGGAAGCGGGAAGGGGGAAGAGGGTGTTGTTCGATCATCGCGGCGCGGGGACGATGACGTAAATCCGGACGATCGACGCACGTTATCCCCATGGCGAGGATTCGGGACTATCGCGACCTCATCGTGTGGCAACGGGCGATGCAGCTGGCGGAAGCCGCCCATGGAATCGCCACGACATTCCCGCACAAGGGTACCGCCGGCCTCGCCGACCAACTCCGTCGCGCGGCAATGTCGATCCCGGCCAACATCGCGGAGGGCAACGGCCGCCGCCACCGCGGCGACTACCTCCGCCACCTCGCCGTCGCGAGAGGATCACTAATGGAAGTCCAGACCCACCTCGAGCTCGCCGGCCGCCTCGAGTTCGCCGACAAATCGCGAATCGCCCACGCCCTGTCGTTATGCGATGAGATCAGCCGAATGCTGACAGTGCTTCGAAGGCGCCTCGGAGGCTGAAGAGTTCGCGGAGCTTGAGAGTTCGCGGAGCTTGAGAGTTCGCGGAGGCCGGAGAGGGTCTCGGAGGCTGAGGCGTCCCTCTTCCCGCTTCCCGCTTCCCTCTTCCCTGAAGTGGCTCCAACCTCGTTCACTCTTCCCTCACCCCTCTCCCTCCTCCCTCACACCTCACACCTCACACCTCACACCTCGAACCCGGCAATGAGCCGATCGAGCTTCCTCGCCATCACAGGGAGAGTCTCTTCCCTCTCCCCTTCAACCTCCCCGTTCGACGAGATCTTGGCGATCCGCGTGATTGCCTCCGCCACCTGAACGCTCTGCGCCGACATTTCCTCCGCCGACGCCGCGCTCTGCTGCGCCACCGCCGCCACCGATTCCACCATCGACGCCACGCGCCCCACGTCGTCCGTCACGGTGTGCGCATGCTCGGCGATTCGCTGCAGCTCGCCGTTCGTCCCCTCGAGCGTCCGCAGGATTTCGTCGAGGCTCTCCTCCGCCGCACGCGCCTGCTGCGCTCCCTCGTCGGCATTCGTCGTCCCCACCCGCATTGCCTCGATCACGTCGGCCATTCCGGTCTGCACCGCCGCGACCAGCTGTCCGATGCGCCCCGACGATGCCATCGACTCGTTCGCCAGATCGCGAATCTCCTCGGCGACGATGCGAAAGGCCGCCCCATGCTCGCCGGCCCGCGCCGCCTCGATGGAGGCGTTCAGCGCCAGCAGGTTGCACTGGTCGGCGATCGACGAGACGGTCTTGTTGATGTCGCCGATTCTGGCGGAGTGCTCGGCCAGCTCCTTCACCCGCGCCGCGGCCTCGAGCACGGTCGCCCGCGTCGATTCCAGCCCCTGGATGGCCGAGCGAACCGTCTCGCTCCCGCGTCGCGCGACGTGCACGGTGTGGTTCCCGGCCTTGGCCATTTCCGCGGCCTGCTGTACGACGGCCTCGATCGACGCCGCCATCTGCTTCACGACGCCGACAGTCTCGTTGGTGACCGTCGCCTGCTCCTGCGCGCCGGCGCTGATCTGGTCGATCGCTTCGCCTAACGTCACCACCGCGCTCGACGACTCATCCGCCGCGTTCGAGATCTCACCGCTGCTGGTGACGAGTCGCGTGCTGGTCGACTTGATCTCGCCGATCATGCGGCGAAGGTCGCGCACCATCGCGTTGACCGACGCCGCCATCCGGCCGGTCTCGTCGTGGCCATCCACTTCCACCGCGCGGGTGAGGTTCCCGCGCGCGACCATATCCATGAGATCGACCGCCTCTCGAAGCTTGGCGCCCATCTTCCGCGCCACACCGTACAGCGCGATCGAGACGAAGACGACACCGATGACCAGCGCAATCGAGATGTAGACCAGGGCGCGGCGGTTCGCCGCCGCCACGCGCCGCGCCGCTTCCTCGGCATGCGCCTCGGCGACGGCGCCGAGCTGGCCGACGAGCGCTTCGTACTGCGCGCGAACCGGCTCGTACTCGTCGAAATACAGGCGCGTCGCCGCGCGGGCGTCTCCCACGGCCGTGAGCTCCAGGATGCGCGTATCCATCGCGCGAAGTTGCTGCTCATCCACCTGGCGCATGTTGTTGGTGAGACGGCGAAGGTCGGCCGACGTCGAGAGCGAGTCCATGCGCTTGAGGAGCGCGGTCGCTTCGTCGAAGGCCTCGACTTTCGCCACCCCTAACGAGTCCATGCGGGCGGGGTCGAGCAGCATGGCCTTGGACATGTCGTCCTGGGAGCGCAGGAGCGCCAGAGACAGGATCGCCATCTCCTTGACCCGGCGCGCGTCCACCAGCTCGCGCGTATGTCGCGCGATGCTCGCACGCGTGCTCACCATCGTCATGCCGATGACGCCCGCGAGCGACAGCAGGAGGGCCGCCATCGTGAGCGAGAGCTTTGCGACGAGAGTCAGGTCGCGAAGTCGGTCTGCCGCCTTTACGGAAAAGGTGGCGTCGTGCGCCATCGTCGCCCTACTCGACGATGATTTTCATGCGCATATCGCGATGGATCGCGCACCGCACTTCCGCCACACCACGCTTGGCGAACCGAACCGCGCCCCCGGAACCCGGCAGGAGGCGCTTCAGGTTGAAGCGCAGCCCGTTCGAGCTCGAGAACACCTGGTGCGGAACCGCATCGTAATTCATGAAGACCACGGTATCCTGATAGGAGATTCGCATCTCGGTGGTGGAAAACTGCTTTCCATCCGCGGTCACGACCTGCTGCGCCTCGCCGACGTTGCTGCCTACTACGACGAGCACGAGGGCCAGCAGGATGGGAGCGAACAGGCGGTTCATTTGCGGGAAGTCCTTTTGTTATCAGCGGATAGCCTCGCGGCGCAGCATTCCTGATCTTCGCGAAGGCGCTCGGCCACAGTCTCCAGACGCAGCCCCTCCGGAGGGCGTCACGCCGGCCTAAGGGATTGGAGTCCCTTCATTTGGGCCGTCTCATGAGGCAAGTCGCCGACACGCGGTGCGGTCGCATCGGTTCCACCGCGCATCTGTTTCGGCAATCGTGCGTTTTGTGCACGGAGACGGCCTCAAACAGCCTGATTCTTGGCCTGGATTTCGCAAAATGGCCGTGTAAATTGCTGAATTCGCACGACCCTCCGCATCCACCCGAACCGGAGTCCCTGGCCAAATGCCCCCGTCCGTTGCCACCCCTCGCCGCGCTATCCTTCAGGAGATCGCGGGGCGCACCGCCCGCACCACCGCCTCACCTAACGGCACGGCTCATACGAACGGCGCTCATCTACCGACCTCGGCCTTCTTCGGCTGCAATACCTTCGGTGCCCGGCAGATGCGTGACAAGCTGCCCAGTCACGTCTATCAGAAGCTCCTGGCATCCGTCCGTCTCGGAAAGAAGCTCGACCTCGAGATCGCGCCCGTCGTCGCCCAGGTCATCAAGCAGTGGGCGGTCGCTCACGGCGTAACGCACTTCACGCACTGGTTCCAGCCGCAGACTGGACTCACCGCCGAGAAGCACGACGCCTTCCTCTCGTTCGATGAGAACCAGCAGCCGATGGAGTCGTTCTCGGCGTCGCAGCTCATCCAGAGCGAGCCCGACGCGTCGAGCTTCCCATCGGGTGGACTTCGCGCGACGTGGGAAGCCCGAGGCTATACCGCGTGGAATCCGGCGAGCCCTGTTTTCATCCACGAGGTCGGCGGCGTCCGCACGCTGTGCATTCCGTCCGTATTCATCGGATACAACGGCGAGGCGCTCGACGAGATGACGCCGTTGCTCCGCAGCTCCGACGTGCTTTCCCATCGCGCCATCGAGCTGCTGGAGATGTTGGGCGACAAGGGGGTGCAGCGCGTCTACACCACGCTCGGTCCCGAGCAGGAATACTTCCTGATCGACCGGAGCTACGTCGCGATGCGTCCCGATCTCGTGATGGCGGGGCGCACGCTCATTGGCGCGCCCCCGCCGCGCGGCCAGCAGCTGGAGGACCACTACTTCGGTGGCATCCCGGAGCGCATCCAGGCGTGCATCGCCGAGGTCGAGAACGAGCTGTACAAGCTCGGCGTCCCGATCGTGACCCGGCACAACGAGGTCGCCCCATCCCAGTTCGAGATGGCGCCACGCTTCGAGGAGACCGACCTCGGCGTCGACCACAACCAGATGGTCATGGCGACGCTGCGTCGTGTCGCGCTTCGTCACGGGCTC
>Ga0075421_100007366_pt1 | contig 13469 bp, 16 predicted proteins | sample SoiMetdeltSBSDD5_FD_75292 | JGI IMG/M metagenome (GOLD analysis project Ga0075421, IMG submission 75292) | Bulk soil microbial communities from a Populus tree surrounding site in Tennessee, USA - Soil MetaG P. deltoides SBSDD5 | ecosystem: Environmental > Terrestrial > Soil > Tree plantation...
TAAATCAACTCCCGCGACCGCGGCCTCGCTTCGAACATTCCCGCCTGCATCATCAGCTCTTCCCAGCCTGTGGCGTGTCCCTCGGTGCGCGTGTTGAAGATATTGTAGAGCAGCGGGCCCCGGCGGATCGGGTCTGCGTGCGGTTCATGTTCCATCTGAGCCAGATCGAACCAGTGATAGCCGTGTGTGCGCATCACTACGGGGTCGCGGTAATCAATCTCTCCGAAGAATTCGAGGGGACCCGGATTGAACTTGCCGATCTGGGCGCGCAACGCAGGGTCCATGTACTCTTTAATTGTCAGAATCTCCCGATCCTTCAGGAACGACATGTATTCGGCGACTCCGGCGTTAAACCGGCGCGTATATTCCGTGTCGCTTGCGACTGCGGCCGGTTGCGGAAGGTCTTTATTCTTTTCCTCTTCGATCGCGAGAAAAGCATGCGCTCGCGCAAGTTCACTCTCCATCAGCGCGACCTCTTCATGCCATGTGTAGGGGACAAGCTGCACGTTCTTCAGGTACCAGTCATAGCGCTCGACGCCGATCCCAGACGGAGCCGTTTTTGAAGGAGCCTGCGCTTCCAGCCACTCAACAAACCGGTCGGTGGCTTCCTTCGCCCGCGCTATGTCGGACTTGAATCCCCCCGGCGCGTCGGCGATCATCGTTGCCAAACGAGTCAATGAGGAACTCTGTTCTCTTACATCCTTCGTTCCATAAATCCAGAGGTCCCTGCTCCTACCGACGAGATTCTTACGCGCTTGTTCAAGGAGTTTTGGGATAATGCGAATAGCCGCGTCCATCTCCGCTGCGCGTTCGGCGCTTAAGGGGAATGTATACCTCCAGATCTCGACTGCGCCGTATGCGTGTGGCCCCTCCCGCGCCGGTTGGTCGCTCTGGTCGAGGAAGACGGTCACATAGAACCCGGGATTGTTTGCCCACGGTCTGAGCGCGCGGTGGTCGAAATCGAGTCCGTTCATCTCCGCCCGAACGATGTGCCAGTCGACTTGCTCCCTGATGGGCCAACCGCTGACGCCGATGTCGGCGAGGCGGCGTTGGAATGCAGGAAGTTCTTGATGCTGAGCGGACATCGCACGAGCGGTATAATCCGGAACGCCGTCGCTGAGACCAGGCCGCTGAAACGTTCGCCATTCGGCAAAGAGTCTCGTCAAATCCGCAAAGGATGATTTCTTCTGTTGCGCCCCGGCTGTAATCGTGGTGATGAGAAGCGTAAGGGCTAAGAGAAAAGTCAATTGCCGTGATTGACTTGAGCGCGACCGCGCCATCCGCCGCGCCAGGTGGTTGATGTTGGGATGCCTAAACAACCCAAGCAGACGGTGAAAGAAAATGCGTAATCTAGTCATGCGCCCTCCGACGGCTCGAGAAACCGGATCATAATTTCGGATGTTCGCCGCCAGTTTTCTTCCTCAGCGGCAAGCTGCTTCCGACCCGCTCTAGTGATCGAGTAATACTTGGCGCGCCGGTTGTTTTCCGACACGCCCCACTTTGAGGAGATCCAGCCCATCTGCTCGAGGCTCAACAGCGCGGGATAAATCGTCCCCTGGTTGAGTTGGAGCAGGTTGCCACTGATCTGCTCGATCCGCCTGGCAATACCGTACCCATGTAGTGACCCGAGCGTGCTGAGGGTTTTAAGAACCATCAGATTGAGCGTGCCGGGCAGGACTTCTTTCTTGCGTTGATGTTGTTCCATAGGGCTCCTGTTGATATGCTACATGAGTCTAAATTGTTTCCTGTAGGCGGTCAACATAGTGAATTGAGCCAGGAATTACGCGCCGCTGGCGCCGCGCCGCAGTTTGCCGGCGAAAACCGCTGTAGTCTCAAGTTTAAAAAATTCGCGATCGAAACGTGGATTCGGCGGGAGATGGCCGGAGAGGATTATCGGCGCGCGCTCGGCTACAGCGCCGATGAGCAAAAGCGTGTTGAAAAGAGCGAGCTAGCTTTTGCAGAAAGTGAGCCTATACGTGTCGCATTCGGCTTCAATGTCTACTCATCCGCAAACTCGTGGCTTTCTCGGTTACGCCTATGCGCGGTCGGGCCGTCGTGAGGAGGCCTGGAAGATGGCTGCTGCTTCGCGCTACCCCAACGAACAAGCCCTGATCTTCGCTGGTCTCGGCGATAAAGATCACACATTTGAAGCTCTCGATCGCATGGCCGCTCGCGGTTCCTACCGGATAGGTTTGTACTTCGAAACGTAACCAGCAGCAGGCAGGCAACAATGATGCGGGCGAAGTATCGCGGGAAGATATGGCGCTCACGTCCGAGACCGCGAGTTCCGATGTTGGGGCGAAGCGCAGCGGCAAGCCAGGACCGCGGATGTCGCCCGCCGAACGCGACCTGCTCTTGAAACTCCTTGTCGCGGGCGTTCGCGAAGGCGCGATCAACACAGTATTTCGCTCATTGGGATACGTTCCGCCCGTAGGCTCCGCGCTCGCTTATTACCAGGAGCGCTGGCGTGATCTGATTGAGCAGGCGCGGGCGAGTCGCACGGAAAGGGCGCTGACTGAAGGGCTTGCGCTCAGAGCCGAACGAGTTGCGAAGCTGAAGGAACACGCCGCAATCCTGGATGAAATGCGCTTCGTCCCGGACAAGAACGGCCGTTTGTGGAACGAACGCGCCTGGCGGCAGACGCTCGACGACATCGCCGAGGAGATGGGCGAGCGCAGGCCGAAGGAGAGCGAACAGAGCGGGGAAGTGGTCAAGGTGGTCATTGGGATTGATCCCGATCGCGTTTGAACTAGCCCAAAACCATCGACGCCATGGCGTGGTCGAGGCGAGTTTTTGCCATTCCCGGAGACTTTTATTTTGTTGATCAAAAGCAATTGATCCCTATGCCGGCTATCGGTACTTTCGGCCAGAGGGTGTTATTAACTTTTCAGCTTGATGGCGGTTATGAAACGCCATCAAACCGACCTTGGGTCCAAGTAAAGGCCTGTTCTATTGGAAGGGGCCGAAGCGCAGCAAACTGGAACGAAGTCAATCCTCATTATAACGGATTTCAGAGGCTCGCAAATTTTGTTGCCGGAACTTTGAGAACTTCGCGGCGTCCAACTTTATGCGCGCGGGCCATTCTGGTGGAGAGCGAAGTTCTATAATCAATTATTTTTGCAACCCATACCTGTCCTCATCGTTCTTGGGATTGACAAGACAAATTTGATGGGGTGGAGAGCTAAAACGGGTATGGCGCGTGGCCAGCGGCGCCAGTCTTGTTATTTTTACTCGATCATAGAGATTTAGTCGTAGAGCGATTCGCCCCGTAATGTAATTACTGTCCTTTTCCCCCAACAGCAACACAACGTTCAGTCGCTATTTCACGAGCTGCAGTCAATCAACAGCAATACTGCTGTTATGGGTGAAGGTGTATCATTCGCTTGCGAGAAGAAAGGTTCCCTGGGTCTCGGTCTTTATTCGGCCTTTCTATTGAAGCCAATCTGCATTAACACTCTCAGGTTTAAAAACAACAGGCCCTGCCACAACTGGCAGGTAGCGGCAGAGCCTTCTATATACATCTTTGCTGCACTGGGCAGCTTCGGATATATACTGTAGTAATTCATATCCTAGCCCTCAGTCACGCCAGGGTCAATTAGAAAGGAGATAGCATGTATGCTCATCTCAACATCCTCCATTGCCGTTTCGCTAACCGAGACATTCCCAAAAAAAATTCTTGAGCGCGAAATTTCTTCGACATGTTTTTACCGATTTCCGGAGATATATGTGGAAAAGCTTTTCGACATATGTTCGGACTCGACTGCTGTAGAGGAAGGACTTACAAGCGTCAAAGTATAGGGGGCCTTTCTCGCCCTGAAAATGGACAAAGTCGAGCTTAGTGGTTGAGCGCGCCACTACCAGACGCCGCGTCTAGGCGGCGAAGGCCGTAGTGTATCGACCACGCGCCACATAGAACTGGGACAAGGCGGGCAAAGTCAGCCTCTTGTATGCACTGGGGCCACCCATCAACAACACAGTCTACACAGTGGACACGGCGACCAATCGATTAGCAACGCTGAACGGGTTCACGGTACTCTACGACGCCGCCGGGAATCAGATCAATGACGGGAGCGGGCCGCGGACCTATGACGCCGAAAATCGTATGCTGACGGCGACAAAAGGAGGGGTAAGCAGCAGCTACGCTTACGATGCCGACGGGCGGCGAGTGAGGCGAATCATCGGCGCGCAGGAGACTTGGCAGATCTACGGGATTGGGGGAGAATTACTGGCGGAGTACGCGGTCGGCGCATCGCCGACCACACCGCAGAAGGAGTACGGGTATCGTGGCGGGCAGATGCTGGTGGTGTGGGACGGGGGCGAGACCGGAGACCGGCAGTTGCAGTGGCTGGTGCAAGACCATCTCGGTTCGACGAGGATGGTGGTGGATCGGTCAGGGAGTCTGGGAGGGATAAAACGGCATGATTTCGCCCCCTTCGGCGCAGAGCTGTCCGCCGGTGTGGGGATCAGAAGTGCGAGCAATGGTTATAGCGTCGATTCGGTGCGCCAGAAGTTTGGGTCATATGAGCGGGATAATGAAACCGGGTTGGACTACGCTCAGGCGAGGTACTACGATAACCGACAGGGAAGGTTCCTCAGTGTTGATCCCCTCATTTCAAGTGGAAGACCATCATCCCCGCAAAGTTGGAACCGATATAGCTATGTTGGTAATCACCCACTAGAGCTAACTGATCCTACAGGATTAATTTGGGCGAAAAAGGGAGATCAGTATAAATGGTTCGACAAAGACATTCCCGACGGATGGAAAGCTGTAACAGAGTTTGTCTTTTGGGGGGGAGATGTTGGTTGGGTTGCTCTAAATCCTATAAGAAATGAAGGGCAAGCTGGATTTGAGACAAAGTTTCAAGCGCTGAAGGCCAGAGATAGTATGTTGCTGGCAGCAGATCCTGCTTCTCCTTATAGTAATTATGATGGTGCGGGAGAGGTAGCGGCGTACATCGGAGCTGCTGGGGCGATAAAGTCACTCGGGGCTGCTGGATTAAGAATGCTAATGGCGAGGGCTATTGCCACTGGCGCGCGTGAAATGACAGTGGCTGAGGCTGAAGCCGCTTGGGCTGCAGCAAAGGTTGAATATGAGGCGATAAGGAATGCAGCTGGTGATGTAGAAGCCATTGCACAAAATACGGGTTGGGCCGCCTCCCGCATAGCTCGCATCAAAGATCATATCTTTTTCCGTACACACCAACTACGGGATGGCGTAGCCCGATTTGACGCTGATCCCGAAATCGCGTCGGCTTGGAGGCGATTGCAGTCGGGAGCCCACACAGAAAAAGATATTCAGCTGCTTAGGCATGAGATTTTCGAGTCTAAATTTGAAGGTATTTTTAAGACCAGTTAGGAAGCTGCACACAAAGCGGCGAATGCGGCTGGTAGACCTTCTGGGTTACAATAGGTCAAAAATGGCAATCTATATTGAGATAGACAAATTATCAGAAGATGAGTACTTCGCGGTCTTCTCCTATCGAGATGAAGAGGGGCGCGTAGGACAGATCAAACTAGATAAGAAGCTCGGAAAAACCACGTTGGTTAAAGCTGCCGCAGGTGATGAACAGGGCGGCTTGTATACCAGAGCCAGCTACAAGATACTGGAGCACTGGCGTAATGGGAAGCTACCTGACTCTACCTGTTGGGCCTCCTAACGCTTTCCGAAAACGGCAGTCCGAAGTTTTCCAGCATGATTGCTGTGCTGGATGCGCTGGGAGTATAGTCGGCTGGTGTAGTTTTTCAGATCCAAGAGCATGTCAGAATTTTTGTGTATACACCTGCCCTTCTATCATCAGGATTTGAGGCAGGATTGAATTGATGCATTCGGAAATATTGAGTCGCACTTGCTCTCCTGCCCTCCCAGAATTTTCTGGCTTGGCATTTTATCATTGTTGCTTTACGCCGGCGGCCGGTTTGTAAGCCAACGTAAGCGTGTTTCAAAACCCGCTAGGGATGACGTGTCATGTGACAATTCACGCGCGAAGCGCGTCGGTTGAATCCTTGCCGCTTCGTTTACGGCTGTAAACATTGTTTACGAACGTAAACAACGTATACGACCCGGAGGGGGTGACGTGTATATGTGGATTTCGCGTGCGAAGCGCGCCAGGCTCCGCTTATCACGCGAGGCGCCTCCGCTCACTTCTCGCGTTCGGAATGCTGATTGACAAATGCCTCGATAACCGCCGCGATCTTCTCCTATTGCGACCGTGGGAGTTTGGAGGACGCTTCAAACATGCGACGCATCCTGCCTGTCGGCCCCGCGGTCGCGCGTCTCTTCTCCGTCTCGCGCAACAATTAATCCACCGATATACCCAACGTCCGCGCCATCAGCGCCAACCCCGACGGAATGTCGCCCGCCTCGCATTCGTAGAAAGAAACCGTGCGTTGCGGAATCCTCGGGTGCCTCTGCCAGTTGCGCCTGAGACAGTCCTGCCTTTGGGCGCTGCGTAGCGATGCGCGAGCCCATTTCCGAAGGGGCCAAGGTTATATGCAATACCAAAAAGGCGATTCCCATCGCTTTTCACTTGCCCCGCCTCCTTCGGTTTTCATGTATTATTCTTCGCGCATGAGTTCTCAAAGAGAAAATCAACCACTTGTTAACGGCAGCAGCAGCAGCAATGCCGCCGCCACCCGCCCCTCGCTGAATATCTCCGCCCATCTCGTGTCCCTGCTCGATCTGATCGCCCGCAAACTCGGCAGGCTTGAACCCCTGATGGAAAAGCAGCCGGACCTGCAGCAGATCACCATCATCATCACACTCGACAAGCGCGGGAAGCCTCGGACAGTCATCCTTCGCACTGAGGCCAAATCAGAGCTTTCTTCTTGATTCTGGGCTATTTCGTGTTACTCTTTAGTTGATCCTGTTGGCCGGGGGTTCAGAATTGTTCGCCAGGCCCGCTCGAACACGCAACAGGGTTATTCAATTCGAGCTCCACGCCGGAGATTTAGTAGAGGCGGCAAGTCTGTAATGAGCAGACTTTGCCGCCTTTTGCTTTAATGGCTCGCGCGAATCTGACCTTGCATACGCCTGCATTCAGAAAATCATCGAGGCGGCGCAGGACCCGGATTTGATCGTTGAACATCGAGGGAGCAGCAGCAGCAGCGGTTCCTGGGAGGCCGAACCTGGTCATCCTTTCCGGCGTCTGGTAATGCGCCCCAATTCGGAGATGACGCAGGCCGAATTCCTCGGCGCCTGGCTCGCATCCGAAGAGGTTTGCGGGGAAATCTTCGCTGAGATCGATCGGGACCAGCGCGGCAGGCCCGAGGCTTTATGGTCGCTCGATCCTACGTGCATTTTGTCGGCTCACATAGCTTATCCGAATTCAGAGATGGAGGGCTGGATATGGCGGGGATACGGCGAGGAAGTCCACCTTTTATCGCGCGACGTTTTCTACACCCTGCGCCGCGATCCTCAAGCCCCCTGGCTTCCACTCGCTGCGCTGCGCGTGGCGCTCGGCTCAATCGAAGCGGACGCGATGCAGACGGCATTTGTCCGGTCCTTCTTCCGAAACTCCGGCGTCCCTTCAGGAGCCGGGATTGACTAATTTATCGCCGTGTCAATCCTGGCTCACGAAGGGACACTTTGAATTTATGAAACTCGATCTCACAGCGCCCGATCATTCGACGCTTTCACGGCGCCGGCGGCAGTTGAGGATCACCTTGCCGGTCAAGGATTGGTTCAAGTCACGCCACTTGGTTGTAGACTCGATCGGCGTCAAAGTTTACGGCGAAGGTGAGAGGTTCACGACGGTTCTGCGAGAGCCTGTGGGTGAGATTCCTATTGGGCTACTCTCCCTCAGTCTCAGCCGCGAAAGCCCTTTAAATTCGGCCGGATAAAACGCATAATCCGGTCAGTATCGAGCTACGCGCAGCTTTACATTTTGCTCTTAACCTTCTTCCATCTCTCTGCGGGAATCACTTTGTCCTCGCTATGCGACCAACCGCTTAAGTCCAACTCAAATATGCCCTCCTGGAATGGCAGGGAGTCTATGACCGGCCGTCGGTCGGGTTGTTTCCTGGCAATGTCAATGTTGAAGATCAGCCGCATCCGCTTGTTATGGTATTTCAGCGTAGCTTCAGTTAGATGCATCGTGCAGGTTTCAGCATTGGCGAACTGCAAAGACGGCGCTTTTTTGCCCTTCTCCCAATCAACAGATTCCGGCCAGTAAAAAGATTTGCCATCATCTGCGAAAGAGACCTCTCCTACGTCCAGGCGCGCATCGCCAATAGATTTCGGCAGTTGCTCGTAAACAGATTTCAGTTCCGCCACGCTTAATACCTTCCCCCCTTCGTCGCGGACAATGTAATTAACGACCGCCGGATTACAGGACTGCGCTCGACTCGGGGCGCCAGGCGCGCAAGGCGCCAGAAGAAGGAAGGTCAAAACACCCAAAGTTATGTTCATAAAATATCTCATCATCTTGCGCGCAACTCGCCTCCTTTCAAATTGCAAAATAAACGGCAAACAAATACTGTGCCGAATCCGACGCGTGCGCGGAAGAATGAGCGTTCAATTGGCCCCATGAAAAGGCTTACTTTAGATTTTGATTGCGCTGCGCAGTATTTAGCAATCAATTCTTTTGTAGACCCCCATGTGTCCCCATCCTCAACAGGAAGAAATCCGATGACTGAGACGATGATCGATAGTGATGCTTTTCGAGCCTATGAGCTGGCCGGGTGGCAGGGCGCGGTAGAAGCCTACGACGACCATTTTGGGAGTCTCACTTCGCAGACTGTCGGCCCTTTACTTGATGCAGTCAAAGTCGAACAAAACACCTCAATGCTCGACTTGGCGACTGGGCCGGGATATGTCGCCGCCGCCGCGCGCAGGCGAGGCGCAACCGTGATCGGCGTAGATTTCTCCGAGTCAATGATAGCGAAAGCACGGCGGCTTTACCCGGAAATCGATTTTCGAATTGACGATGTTGAAAGTCTCTCTTTTAGTGAGGGGGAGTTTGAAGCAGCCGTGATGAACTTCGGCATACTGCATCTCGCCCGGCCGGGTTTAGCCTTATCAGAGGCATGGCGTATTCTCCGCCCACAAGGACGGTTTGGATTTACCGCTTGGGCTAATCCTGAAGAGGCCATTGGATTCAGGCTGGTTTTGAGGGCGATTGAAAAACACGGCAATCCATCTGTTCCATTACCTCAGGGGCCGCCGTTTTTTCTCTTCGGCAATACGGATGAATGCGTACGTGCGTTAACTGCTGCGGGTTTTGCCTCTCCTGAAGTGTTTCGGGCGCCGATGACTTGGAAAATAAAATCGGCTGATGATTTGTTCGACGCCTTTTATAAAGGAACTGCGAGAACGGGAGGGCTGCTGCGCGCACAGTCGAAGGTATCCCTTGACGCTATTCGCGCAGAAATTCGGGATACAACAGAGAATTACAAGAAAGACGGGATTCTTCAGATACCCATGCCCGCTGTTATTGCGTCAGCAGTGAAGCCGTAACACCCGCCTACTCATTTTTTGCAACACAACCCTCGCCGGCGTCATAACCGGTCAATCGCCCTCGGCGGGGACGATTGTTAAGACCCTCCAGATCGTGAGCGTCGGCATAAGCCACGGCGCGGCTCCGGCCGGACAAAATGTGCAAAAGTAGCCCCCAGATTCGTTCATTGTTCATTAGTTTATCGTCGAGATCGCGCCAGCAATCTTATCGGCGGAATTCAGGCGGCTGGGCGAACAGATCGCTGTGGTCGAACAGGCCGGCGCCGAGATCCTGGTCGCGAGATCGGGCGCCTTCGGCGCGGAGAATCCCGCCGAGGCCTTGAAAGAACTGCTGCGCGCCGCCGAGTCCGGCGGAAGCGTCATGGCCTGATCGGCCGCAGCAGAAAGGACGCAGAAAATCGCTGCGCATTACTGGGAGTGCAATTATGAAGCTTGGAAGTATCATTACCATCGTGTTCGCATCCGCCCTCGCCTTATCCCTCGCCGGGTGTGGGCCGAAGGACAAGGTCAAAAACGAGAACGCGTGGCCCGAAGGTCGCGACCGCGACCTTTACAATCAGGCGACGAAGAAGGCCGAGCAGGGCCGTTACGACGAAGCGCGCCTGACTTACAACATAATAATCACGTCCTATCCCGACAGCGCGTTCCTGCCGCTGGCGAAGCTGGCCATCGCCGACACATTCTACCTCGAAGGCGGAAAGAACAGCCTTCAACAGGCGATCGGCGGTTACAAGGACTTTGCCCAATACTTCCCGAACCATCCCAAAATCTGCGAGGTCAAACATTGGATAGCGATGTCTTACATGCGCCAGATGGGCGCCTACAATCGCGAAGCGCAGATGGCAGTACAGGCCGAGAGGCAGTTGATGGAGGCCGTGGCGGCCTGCCGCAATTCAGACGCCCTGCCGAAGGTTCAAACAGACCTCACGACCGTGCGGCAGGCGCTGGGGTTGCACGAACTCGACATCGCGCGCTTCTACAGCGACCATCGTCATGCGCCCAAGGCCGCCGAAGACCGGCTGCGTGTCATCATCACCAATTATCCGAACTTCAGTTATCTCGACGAATCGCTTTATCGACTGGGCGTGTCGCTGGTCGAGCAGGAGCAACCCGAAGAGGCCGCCGAATTTTTCACGAAGCTGGTGCGCGATTACTCGAAGAGCGGATACGCCAAGAAAGGCAAGGACTATCTGGAGAAGCTAGGCAAACAGATCCCTGAACCGAGCAACGAAAACCCGGCGCCTGAACGCCCCAACATCATAGGGAAGGTCGGATTGATTTTCGGCCGCAACGGCGTGGTGATTTCCGAAGACGGGGTCTTGCTGAGCAAGAAGGGACGGGAGAAAAAGGACGTGAAGGCTACCGCGAAGCCTTCCGAGGCCAGTAACCAGCCGAGCACGCGCTCGATTCGCGCCAACACGAAAGGCGCGGCCGTGCCAGATCAAGCCGACACTTTAGCCCCCGCCGCCGGACAGACCACCGGGGAGGTTGATAAGGCGCCGAACGCCGACCAGACGACGACTCCAGAAGCTAAAAACGGCGAGTCGAAAAAGAAAGACAAGAAAGAGAAAGGTTCGAAGAAGAAAGAGAAGGATAAGAAAGATTCTTCCGGCGTTTCATAAGCTTTCGGCGGGCAGGTACCCATTGTCGTCTTCCACGAGAGATCGTAGCGCCGGAGAAGGGAAAGGTCATCGCAACCTTTCCTTCGCCAAAACTCGCTTCATCTGCGTTTTCAAAAACTTCGCTTGTCTTTCTCCCAACCAAAATTTTTGAGGTCAAAATTTGATCCTAGAATAGAGGGATCGTTAATAACAGCAAGTTAACTGTTTACACTCGATGTCGGTAAGTGTATGAAAAGAAAGAAAGACGAACTTTTCGATAGGGACAGGGCGCCTCAATCTCGTATTTCACATCCGCGATCCTACGAAGGGCGCGCCGGTTCATTTCTCGCGCGCCATCTCAGGTTTGTCAAATGGCGATGTGGTTTGCTCTGACTTCCGCGTCCGGATAACGAAGCGGAGACTCGTGTCAAAACGGAAGATTATCCGTGGGAATCGGAGCTGGCCACGCGGACTTGATATTGATAGCATTCATTGTTAATGCGCAGTACCTAGTTCTGCCCCCGAGTTCAAGCCTGGCGGCTTTCGACGCCCCACATAGGAGTAGGAGCCACGACATGCCAAACACAGTCATGCTCGAATACAGTGACGTCGCAACCCGGCTTCCGGTTCAGGACCTGGAGCGAGCGAGGTTGTTCTACGCGGAAAAATTGGGCCTTGAGCCCGTTGAAGAACGGCCCGGGGGACTTCTCTATCGTTGCGGAAGCGGGGCCTTTGCCCTGTTCATCTCCAGCGGCGCTTCCTCTGGTAACCACACACAGATGGGGTGGGAGGTCGCGGACATCCGGGCGACGGTCGGAGCCCTGAGAGCGCGCGGCGTGATATTCGAGGAGTATGACCTTCCTGGGCTCAAGACGGCGGACGGCATCGCTGAAGTCGCCGGGAATTACCCAAGCAAGGGGGGAGTCGGTGAACTGGCGGCTTGGTTCAGGGACAGCGAGGGGAACCTTCTCGGCATAGGTCAACCGCTGCGCTGAGGTTGTTTACTTCCGTCGTCCAGCGCTAGGGGCTTGGCAACGGTCGGCCGGCGCATTCCTGACTGCGGGCAAGTGCAGCCAATACCTACATGATGGTTTACGCCCCTCAGACAGGCGTCAGCATTTCAGGAACGGCGCCGGTGTTCGGCGGTGTTGTGGGTAAAACCATTACGGTTGGCAATAGCGGAACGATCCACTATGACACCAGGCTGAATGCCATTTGGCCGGACATTTGGAATTTGATTTTTAGTCCTTCACTGTAGAAAAATAAGACATCAACGCTACCCCCTCATTGGAGACGCTGGCGAAGGCATCAACGCATATCCGCTGTGGGCGATCATAAAATGATCGATCCCGGCGCCGCGAGACGAAAACCGATCAGTCGCGCGATCGGCGGAGGCGCGCCTTGCCGAGCAGCCATCGCTCTATCCGGTCAATCATCTTGGCGGAGATTCGAGGGGCATAGATGAAAAGTGAGTTCACCACAGAGCCGCAAAGACCATTATGGTTTTCAGGGTCTCGATACCATGCCGTTCTGCTGGCGCTTCTTCTCGCAGTTGTGACTATTGTATTCACGCCGCTCCGAGCGGTCTTCAGCCAAAGCGGGCGCGGGCAACAGCCCGAATCGAAGAAACAAACACCCGGCAAGCCCAAACCTCCCGGCGCCACGCCGAAAATCCGTGAGCCCGAAAGTCTCCCGCGACAAAAACAGAAGGGCGGGAAAGAGAGTGAAGAGACCATTCGCATCAACAGCGATCTGGTTAACGTCGTTGTGACCGAAGCCGGAAGACCGTCCAACGCCTCACTCAATTTGAAGCAGGAGGATTTCGAAATCCTCGAAGACGGTGTCCCGCAGGAGATCGCCAACTTTTCCCGCGAGGCCGATCAGCCGCTGAAGATGGTCATGCTTTTCGACACCTCCTTGAGTGTCGACCATGTGCTAGATTTCGAGCGCCGCGCCGCCGCGCGTTTCTTCGAGCGTGTAATCCGCCCGCAGGACCGCGCAGCTGTCTTTTCGGTCTCGACCGACGTGGTCGTTTTGCAGGAGTTCACCAACAAGGTCCCGCTACTCATCGGCGCCACACGTCGGCTCCAGGCGCTGGGCGCGACGTCGTTTTACGACAGCATCTACCTGGCGGCTGATTATCTGAAGGCCGCTCGAGGCCGCCGCGTGATCGTCATCGTCTCAGACGGCGGCGACACGACCAGCAACAAGAGTTTGCTCGAAGCCCTGGCGCAGGCGCAAAAATCCGACGCCCTCATCTTCGCCGTTTTCACGGGCAATCCGTGGCATTCGCAGAACCTGCGCGACCTGGCCGCCGAACGCGCTCTCGAAACGCTGACCGGAGAGACCGGCGGCGAGGTTCTCAAACCGAAGCTTACGCCCTTCAAAAACGGTTCGCGGCATGGCGAAGAGTC
>Ga0075421_100007367_pt1 | contig 13468 bp, 9 predicted proteins | sample SoiMetdeltSBSDD5_FD_75292 | JGI IMG/M metagenome (GOLD analysis project Ga0075421, IMG submission 75292) | Bulk soil microbial communities from a Populus tree surrounding site in Tennessee, USA - Soil MetaG P. deltoides SBSDD5 | ecosystem: Environmental > Terrestrial > Soil > Tree plantation...
GATGCCCGCAGCCGCACGCTCACGGCGCGGCTTCACGACGTCGGCGGCCGCGAGCTCTACAAGCTCGAGCTTCCGCCCGAGGGCGTCAGCGCACCCGCACCCCGTTCTTGACCACGACGTCGACGCGCTGCAGCAGGCCGACGTCCGAGAGCACGTCGCCGCGCACCGCGATCACGTCGGCGTAGCGGCCGGGCGCGAGCGTCCCGAGTTCCTTCTCCTGCTTCAGGAAGCGCGCAGGCCAGCGCGTCGCGCCCGCGATCGCCTGCATCGGCGTCGCGCCGAGCTTCACCCACGTCTCGAGCTCGCGCCAGGTCGAGTCCGTGTGGAAGTTGCCCGGGATCCCGCTGTCGGTCCCGACCAGCATCGTCACGCCAGTCTCGCGAAGCTGGCGGAACTTGTTCGCGAGCGTCGGCAGGCGTCGGAATGTCAGCGTGAAATAGTCGAGCCCCGTCACGCTCTGGAGCGAGCGGCGGATGTCCGCTGCGATCGGCTTGGGGACGTCGGCCTGCCAGCGCGGGTCGTCGAGGCGATCCGGGAAGACGCGCGCCGTGTAGTCGGCGAGGAAGAGGCCCTCGACCGTCGGGCACCAGTACAGCGTGGAATTGCGCTTGCGCAGCCCGGTCAGGATGTCGTCGGGGTAGCCGGGCGAGGTGGCGAGCCCGGTGTGCTCGAAGCAGTCGACGCCATACTTCAGGCCGATGCGGATCTCGTCCTCGCGATGGGCGTGCGCCACGATCGGCTTGCCGCCCTTCTTCGCGGTCTCGACGACGGCGCGCACCTCGTCGTCCGTCATCTGGTCCTGGTCGATCAGCTTGATGAAGTCGACGCCGGCGTCCACCAGCTTCTGCACCTTGGCGCGCGCGTCCTCGGGGCCCTCGACGCCCCAGCGCACGAACTTCTCGTACTCGAAGTACGGCCGGTGCTGGATGAAGGGACCCGAGACGTAGAGCCGCGGCCCGGGGATCTCGCCCGCGGCGATCCGCTTCTTGACGTGCAGGATCTCCTCGAGCGGCGCGCCGAGGTCGCGCACCGTCGTGACGCCGCTCATCAACAGCTGCTTCGCCGCGATCGGCATGATCTCGTCGCGGAAGCGCGCCATGTAGGTCTTGTCCCAGTACTCGTAGTCGGCGTGGCCGAGGATCATCAGGTGGACGTGCATGTCCATCAGCCCGGGCAGCACGCTCATGCCGGCGGTGTCGACCACGGTCGTGCCGGCGGGCACCGCGACTTCGCCGCGGCGGCCGACCGCGACGATCCGCTCGCCGGCGATCAGCACGACGCCGTCGTGGATCGGCGGGCCCTCGTAGCCGTCGATCACCTGGCCGCCGACGAGGGCGAGCGTCGGCTTGTCCAACGCCCGCAGCGGCGCGCCGGCGGCGACGACACTACAAAGAAGGAGGACTGGCGTCGCGGTCCGTTTCAGCATGCGCGGAGCGTAACACCACCCCGATCCCCTCGAGCGGGCAGCCGGGCATGACTCGAAGCTCGGGAGCAATGCGGTGTAGAACTACCTCGTGGCGACGTCCTCCACTGATAGCTCCCGGGAGGCCCGGGCGTTCCGGCAGCGCCGCGTGGCCCTCTTCGGCCTCGCGTCAGGGGGGCTCGGCCTGATCTTCCTGCTGTTTCGCGCCGTGGTCGCCGTCTTCATGCTTGATGAGCAGGAGTTCACCCACCCCAGTTTCCTCTATCACCTGCTGGGGGTGACGGCCGGGCTGACTACCTGGCTGGCGTGCCGGACCGGCGCGCGTTCCGGCCGCGTCGTTCACGTCGCCGAAGCGCTGGCCCTGGTCGGGACGAGTGTCGCCTACCAGCTCATGGGTTGGCACATACCGCTGGCCAACCGGCCGGAGATGATCGTTCTCCTCGCGATCACCTACAGCTTCATGGCCTGGGCGGCCTACGTGCCCAGCCCGCCGCGGCGGACGCTGCTGCTGAGCCTCGCCGTCGGGGTTCCACTGGTCGTCGGCACCTACGTGGTGTACCTGGGCGCGGACGACACGCTCCTGCGCGGGGCGAGCTTCAACGAGACGCCCCTGCCCGCGGCGCAAGCCGCAGGCATGCTCGCCGCGTCCATCGCGGTCTGGTGGAGCCTCACCACGGTCCTGGCCACCGCGACCTCCAGCGTCATCTACGGCCTGCGCCAGGACGTCCGGGAGGCGCGGAAGCTCGGGCAGTACACGCTCGAGGAGAAGCTGGGGGAGGGAGGCATGGGCGTCGTCTACCGCGCGAGCCACGCCATGCTCCGCCGACGCACCGCGGTCAAGCTCCTGCCCGCGGAAAAGGCGGGCGAGCAGAGCATCGCGAGGTTCGAGCGGGAGGTCCAGCTCACCGCGGGTCTCACCCATCCCAACACGGTCACCATCTTCGATTTCGGCCGCACGCCCGACGGCGTCTTCTACTATGCGATGGAGCTGCTGGACGGCGCCTCTTTGGACGTGCTCGTGGAGCTCGACGGGGCGCAGCCGCCCGAGCGCGTGCTCCACGTGCTCGACGGGGTGGCGGGCGCCCTCGTGGAAGCCCACGAGATCGGCCTCATCCACCGCGACATCAAGCCGGCCAACATCATCCTCTGCAAGCAGGGAGGTCTGTTCGACGTGCCGAAGGTGGTGGATTTCGGCCTGGTGAAGGACCTGAGCGGCGCCGGGGTCGCGCTCACCGGCACCGCGACCCTGACGGGGACGCCGCTCTACATGTCACCGGAAGCGATCACTGCTCCCGACACAATGGACGCGCGCGGCGACCTATACGCTCTCGGAGCTGTGGGCTACTTCATGGCCACCGGCACGCACGTCTTCCCGGGCCGCAGCCCGGTCGAGGTCTGCGGGCACCACCTCCACACGAAGCCCGAGCCTCCTTCCACGCGCCTGGGCCGTGTGTTCGCCACGGATCTCGAAAGCCTGCTGCTCGACTGTCTGGAGAAGGACCCGAGCCGGAGGCCCCAGACGGCCGCAGAGCTGCAGCAACGAGTGCGCGAGTGCCGCGGCTATGGAGCCTGGGACCGCGAGCGGGCCCGGCGCTGGTGGCAGGCGAACGGAGAGAAGCTGCGCAGAGGCCGCACGGAGCATCCAACCTTGACCCGGGACGAACCGCTGCCTGGTCGAGACTCGCGGATAGGGGCGTGACGAGCCGAGCTGTCGCTCTCGCGTCGCTGGCGTGGACTCGCCGAACGGAGAAGAATCGGGCGTGCTGCTGCGGCTCGGGTGGACGCTCGCGAGCGGGCTCGCCAAGCCGCGACAGGACCTATTCGGCGAGTGCCGCGTGGCGCTGCGCGTATGGCCGAACGACCTCGACTCGAACCTGCACATGAACAACAGCCGCTACCTGCTGGCGATGGACCTCGGGCGCTGGGACTACGGCGTCCGCACGGGAGTGATCCAGCAGGCGCTGCGCCGTCGCTGGTTCCCGGTGGCCGGTTCCGTGATGCTGCGCTTCCGGCGGTCGCTCGACCCGTTCCAGCGCTTCGAGCTCAGGACGCGCGTCGTGGCCTGGGACGAGAAGTGGTGGTGGTTCGAGCAGCGCTTCGAGGTAGATGGCCGGCTGCACGCTCTCGGCCGTGTCAAGGCGCTCTTCCGCGGACCGGAAGGCAGCGTTCCCACCGCGACCGTGCTCGCGGCGCTCGGCCGTGCCGACGTGCCGCCGCTCGACATGCCGGAGGCGATCCGCCTCTGGCAGCAGGCCGAAGCGACCGACGCGCCGAGCGGAGGCACGACATGACGAGACGACTCCGGCTCGCGCTCGTGGCCGCGGCAGCGTTCGCGCGGCCGCTCGAGGCCGGCAGCGTCGAGTTGCTGCTGGTCGACGGCCGCGTCTACACGGCCGACGCGGCGCGTCCGTGGGCCGAGGCCGTCGCGATCAGCGGCGATCGCATCGCGGCGGTCGGCGGCAGCGCAGCGCTGCGCCGGCTCGCGGGGCGCGAGACGCGCGTGATCGACCTGCGCGGCGGCTTCGTCACGCCGGGCTTCAACGACGCGCACGTGCACATCGACTCCACGGGGGCGCTCCTCACCGGCGTCAACCTGCTCGACGTGCACGACCGCGCCGGCTTCGTCGAGCGTTTGCAGGCGGCCGCAGCCCGCCTGCCGGAAGGCAGCTGGATCACGCGCGGAGACTGGGGCGCGTACGAAAAGTGGTCCGCGGGCTCGTCGGGGCAGTCGACGGCGGGTACGCCTGAAGCGGCAGGCCCGTTCCTGCCCGACCGGTCGTACGTCGACCCCGTCACGCCGCGCCATCCCGTGTTCGTCAGCCGCTTCGACCGCAGCTTCTACTTCGCCAACGCGCTCGCGCTCGCGGCGGCCGGGATCGACGCGTCGACGCCGGCCCCGGCCGGCGGCGAGATCGCGCGCGACGCGAGCGGCCGCCTCACCGGCATCCTGCGCGGCGGCGCGGCCGACCTGGTCCGCCGCGTCATCCCGGAGCTCTCGCTCGAGGAGCGGCTCGGGCAGGTGCGAGCCGTGCTGCGTGAGGCGCGCGAGGGCGGCGTCACGACGATGCAGGACCTGACGACGGCCCCGCAGCTCGCCGCGTACCAGGAGCTGCGCCGCCGCGGCGAGCTCACGGCGCGAATCATGCTGCGTCCCCAGCTCTCCGAGGTCCCGCACGTCGAAGCACTCGGCCTCTCGCGCGGGATGGGCGACGGCTGGCTGCGTTTCATCGGCTTCAAGGCGTGGGTCGACGGGATCATGGGCTCGAGCGGTGCGATGTTCTTCGAGCCCTACGCCCACGACCCCGGCAACAAGGGCTATCCGCGCCACGTGATGTTCCCTGAGGGGCGCGAAGGCGCGGCGATGGGGATGAAGCGCGGCGAGCGCTACACGGACTTCGGCACCGGGAACCTGGAGCGGCTGATCGAGCAGGCCGTCCCGACCGGGCTGCCGCCGCACGTGCACGCGATCGGCGACAAGGGCAACCACATCCTGCTCGACGTCTACGAGCGCGTGCTGACGCGCCACGCGATGGTCGACTCGGACCACCGCTGGCGCGTGATCCACGCCCAGGTGGTGGATCCCGACGACTTCGCGCGCTTCGGCCGGCTCAAGCTGGTGGCCGAGGTGAACCCCTACCACGTCGCGGACGACATGCGCTGGATGGAGGAGCGGATCGGCACGGAGCGCAGCCCGGGCGCCTACGCGTTTCGTCGCCTGAAGGACGCGGGCGCCGTGCTGGTCTTCGGCAGCGACAGCCCCGGCACGAACGCGGCGCGCTACCCGCTGAGCCCGCTCAAGGGCCTCTATGCCGCGGTGACGCGCCAGACGCTCGGCGGCGAGCCGAAGGGCGGTTGGTTCCCCGAAGAGCGGCTCACGATCGAGGAGGCTCTCGACGCCTCCACCCGCGCGCCGGCGTGGGCCGCGTTCGAGGAGAGCGAGAAGGGCACGCTCACGCCCGGCAAGCTCGCGGACCTCGCAGTCTTCGACACCGATCTCGTCGCTGCAGGGAAGAGCGATCCGCAGGCGCTGTTGCGAGCGCGCGTCCGGTACACGATCGTCGGGGGCAAGGTCGTGTACGAGGAGGCTCAGGGCCCGCCGCGACGGAAGTAGCCGGCGCGCGCGCGCAGGTCGCCTCTCACTCCACGCAGACGCAGCTGGATCGCGTGCCAGCCCGGCGCCGATCCTGCCGCGGGCTCGAAGCGCAATACGTAGCGCGAGTCCATCGCCGCGACGATCGCCGCGAACGCCAGCCTTAGGCGATCCGGAGACTCCGCCGTCCAGAAGCGGCCTCCCGTCATCTCGGCTGTCAGGCGCAGCGCGCGCACCTGCTCGAGCTCCGGCGGCGACTGGGGGATGGGGCTCCCCCGGGGGAAGGGCGCCGGCAACGGAGGCAGTTCTTCCGGCCGCAGGCCCACGGCGTGGATCACCGCGTTCGAGCGCTGCGCCGCCGCCTTCACCTGGCGCTCATCGAGCCAGCTCAGGTTGTCCTCGCCGTCCGTGAAGATGACGACCAGCGAGCGCACCTGCGGGGGCAGCAGGCCGAGCGCGGCGTGGAGGCCATCCCAGAGCGACGTCCCGCCGCGCGCGCGGCAGGCGGCGAGCGCGCGCCTGACAGCGTCGCGGTCCTTCGTCGGGCGCGCCAGCCAGCGCACCTCGTGGGAGAAGGCGACGATCCCGATCTCGTCCTCGGTCCGCAGGCCGTCGAGGAAGGCCTCGCTCGCCCGGCGGAGCGCGGCGAGCTTCTCGCCCTCGACGCTGCTGCTCGTGTCGAAGGCCAGGATTGCCGTGAGCGGCAGCGCCTCGACCGCGACCAGCTCGACCGGCCGGGCTGCGCCGTCGTCCCGCAGCTCGAACGCAGACGACGTGAGGCCCATCACCGGCTGGCCGTCTTTCGTGACGAATACGTCCACGTACACGGCCTCCACGCCGGTGCCGAACGTGAGCGGCGGAGGCGTCTGCTGCGCCCAACTCGGGGCGGAGCTCATGGCCGCCGCGAGCAGCGCCAGCGTCGGCACCCGCCGTCTCATGGCGTCGTGGCCTCGTTCCGCAAGGCTTCGAAAAGCGGCTCCGCGCGCCGCGCGATGCCGAACTGGTAGTTCCAGAAGGGATCTTCGTGGGAGCGCGGCGGGGTCCGGCCGAGCTCGCGGTCCAGGATTCCTCGTGTCGCTTCCGTATCGCCCCCCATCAGCCGCAGGTGAGCGAGCGCCATCAAGGCCGCCTGACCGTTGGGCTCGACGCCGGCCGCGTTCTCGTACGCGCGCTCGGCCTCGGCGCTACGCCCGGCGGCCTCGTGGACGCGTCCGGCGAAGAGGTAGGCGAGATAGAGACGCTCCTGGTCGCGGCTGGCGGCGACGATCGGGCCGAGCGCCTGGAGCGCCGGCCCCGTCTGGCCGAGCCGGTAGCGCACGCGCCCGAGGTGCAGCGACGCCTCCTCGAAACTCGGGTCCGTGGCGATCGCCTGCTCGAGAGCCTTGCCCGCTTCGGTGAGCGCGCCGTGGCCCTCGAGCTGCTGCTGGCGCACCAGGTCGTACTCGCGCGGCGTCGCTCCGGCGGGGCTGGTCTGGCGCAGGCGCGCGACGGTGGCCATCGCTTCGGCGAGCACGCCGCGCGTCAGCAGCAGCTCCTTGTCCCTTGGGAAGCGCTTGAGCCCGGATCCCACCCAGCGCCGGCCTTCCTCGAGGCATAGATCGCCGAGGCTGCGCATGCCCATCGCCAGGTACCAGCGGCGCGTGAACTCGCGGCCCGCTTCGTCGCCCAGCAGCGGCGCGAGCGCCCGCTCGGCGAAGAGCGCGTGCACCGGCGGGCCGCAGCTCGGGGCGCGCTCGCCCGAGATCTGGAGCGGGCGCCGCTCGAGCTCGTCGAAGTCGGTGTGCAGCATCACGGCGACGCGGAGGGCCGCCTGGACCGGCATCCCGCACGCGACGCAGTGCGCGTTGGCGCGGTCGCGCATCGCGTCGAGCTCGCGCGCGATCGCGCCGTCGTCGATGCTCGCGAGCTGGGCGACGGCCGCGGCGCGATCCCCGGCCGCGTACTGATGGAGCAGCTCCGAGTAGGAAGCAGTCTGAGCCGCCGCGGCCAGCGCGACGGCGGTACCCAGCAGATTCAAGATCGCACCTGACGCCGAGCTACTGGATCCTGGACGGCCTCCACAGCCACTCGAGCGCGGCCGGCAGCGTCTGTGCCTTGACGGCACGATCGCAGTGCGAGGCGTTGCGAACGAAGGAGAACTGGTAGGCATAGCCCTTCGCGGCGAGCGCCTGCGCCATCCGCTCGTTGGCCTCCACCCAGTCGTGCATGCCGTCGCGCATGGAGTTGGGGTTGAACAGGTCGCGATCGCCGACGTGCAGCCAGACGCGGATCGGCTTGCGCGGACTGCCGGCGAGGATGCGCTTGTGGTACTCCCAGGCGCCGCCGGGAGTCTCGGGGTCGGGCGGCCACTGCTGGTTGACGTAGGTCCCCGAGTAGCTCAGCACCCGGTGGTAGAGGTCGTTCCGGTACCACGCCATCGTGAAGGCGGCGGCCGCCCCGGAGCTGCATCCGGTGGTCGCGCGCAGGTCCGGGTCGCGCGTGAGCCGCACGCCCGCACGACGCTCCACCTGCGGCAGCACGTCCTTCTCGATGAACTCGGCGTAGCGGGGCGACAGCGTGTCGTACTCGAGCCCGCGCTGGCTGCCCTGCGCGTCGCCGCCTCCGTTGCCGACGGCGATGCCGATCATCACGGGTATCCGTCGTTTCGCGATCAGCGTCGCGAGCGTCGTGAACAGCAGCGGGTCCGGGCCGTCGGCGGCGACGATGAAGGGAGCCGCGGTGTCGGGTGCGTACTGGCTCGGGACGAAGACCGCGACCTTGCGGGTCCAGGGAGCCGGCCGGCTCGTGGACACGATCAGCTTCGCCGGGTCGGCGGGATCGGGCGTGCCGAAGGTGCCGGGGTCGCGTGCGATACCGGTCGGGTAGACCGCGCTGTCGGCCGCGCTGAGCACGAACTCGTGCACCGTGCCCTTCGGCACGTCGTCCTGCGCCTGGGTCTCGGGCGCCGGAGCGTGCGTGGGTCCCAGGATGAAGTTGCCGTGGGCGTCGGGTGGCGGCACGGTCCCGTCGGCGAGCTCGACCGCCTCGACGAAGCCGGCTGTATGCGGGTCGCGCGTCGGGGGAGTTGGCCGCGGCGTAGGCGCTGCGGGAGCGGGTGCGGCGGGAACGGGTGCAGCTGGCACTTGCGCAGCACCGGCCGGCGCGCCGCCGCTCGGCGCAGCAAGGATCGCCGACGCAGTGCACGCGCCCGCGAGCAGGAACCGTCGCGCCGCGATCAAGGGCCGTCGCCACTCGCTCAAGGACCACCTCCCGAGAAGCTCGACGGCGGCGAGCATACTGCGACAGCGGCCTCGGGGGTGGCACACGCGAGGAGGTCGATCAACCCCCCGTGTACTCCACCACGAACAGCCCGCCGTTGATGTCGCTCACCACGATCAGGTTCGAGCCGGGGAAGACGTAGGCGCCCCACGCGCCGTTGAAACCGGTCGAGGCGCCCGGATAGGTGTCGTAGTAGCCCAGCTCCCGCGGCCGTATGGGGTCGCTCACGTCGAGCAGCCGGACACCCTCGGTGTAGTGCGAGACCAGCAGCCGGTCGCCGTCGACGATCACGTTGTGGGGGATCGTGCCGGGGGCGGCGATGTACTGCGAGACCTTCACGGGCGGGCTCGCCAAGAGGTCCCAGCCTTCGAGCGGCGAGCCGGCGCGCTCGTCGGTCGTGAAGATGTAGCGGCCGTCGCGCGTGAGCCAGGCGTTGTGGGTGAAGCTGCCGCCGGTGGTGAAGCGGCTGATCTCGCGGATCGCGTCCGGCCGCGTCGCGTCGAGCGTCGCGAGGAAGCCGTTGCGGATCGCGGCGGCGTAGAGTCGCTTGCCGCGCCCGTAGCAGTCGTGGACGTAGAAGTCGGTGAACACGCCGACCTCGCGCGGGTTCGCGGGATCGGCCGTCAGGTCGAGCACGTGCATCCCGCTCTGCGTGCCGTTGGCGTAGAGCAGCCCCGCCTCCTCGTCGATCCAGAGCGAGTGGGCCGAGGCGAAGGTGTCGCTCCAGGTGCGGAGCTTCGTCGGCCGGTCAGGGTCGCGGAGGTCGACGATGTCGAGCCCGGTCTGGGCTTCGGTGGTCACGTAGGCGAACTGGCGGTAGGTCCTCACCTCGCGCCACGCGCTCGAGCCGCCCGCGATCGCGCCCGTGACCCGCGCAGCAGAGGGGTTGGTCACGTCCACGACCGACAGCCCGGCCGAGGTGCCCACGAGCGCGAGGCGGCGGCCGGCGGGCGACGTGTAGCCCCAGCAGCCCGAGCCGGCGGTCACTCCGAGCGCCGCGAGGTCGAGGTGCGACCGCAGCGCCATGTTGAGGCTGGTCGGGCCGGGCGTCGAGGGAGCCGGCGTCGTGACGGGCGCGGCCGAGGGCGAGGTCGACGAGCCGCCGCACGACGACGCGAGCGGTGTGACGATCAGGCCGACCGCTAGAAAGAAGCGACGCAATGAACTCTTGGACGGCTGCGCCATCAGAAAACCCGCGTCATTCCCACGACGACGCTGAGACGAGGGCGAGCTGGGATTCGATCACGAAGCGGTAGACCGGTACGGGCAGGAACAGGTCGGCAGACATGCGGCCGGCCACGGAAGTGACGAGGCCTGGGATCGCGTAGAGGATGATACCCCCCCGCGGACGAGAGAGGCTCGACGGAGTTGGTCCTGTCCGAGCCGCATCAACACGCCGTCGTGTCGAGCGGTACGGCTCCGCCGCTGTTCGGCACGACCTGCGTCGCGCTACCGGAAGGCCTGCTTTATCGCCTGCATCGGTGGGTTGCCCAGGCTGGCGCCGACGTAGCCGTAGTTGATCGTCCAGACGATCGTGCCGCCACAGTTGCCGGCCTTGGTCCAAGCCCCCTTTGCTGCGATGCTCTGGGGGTCTTCGGTGATCAGCATTCCGACCGAGTCGCCCAGGAACGTCCGCGGGGACGAGTAACTGTAATAGCCAGCCTGCGCAGCCGTGTCGAAGACAAAGGCGCTTGGTGACAGCATCCCCGCTCGGTAGAGAGCGGCCCAGGTGGCCAGCGAGTCGGGCCAGAAGTACTCCACGCTCATGGGTTGCCTCGGTCCCGTCACCGGCGGCGCGTAGCCGCTTGCGAAGAGGCCCATGCCCATGCCGAGCTTGCTGCGGGGCACACCGGCATCGACGTGGGCCTGGATGCTCGACTCGATCGACATCGGATGAGTCGGTGCGGCGTCCCTTATGGGCGTAGCAAGCCAGGTGTCCCAGCCACAGCAGCCCCAGGTCAAGTTGTAGGTCATGAGGTTGTATTGGTCGACAAGCGAGGCCACGGTCGCTTTCCACGCGGGGACCGGCAGGTCGATGTTGATGTTCACGGCGTACCCCGGCAACGTGATGATGAAGGGATCGTTCGGCGCCTGGTAGCGCGGGCGCGCCGCGGCGGCCGAGCGCAGTTCGCCCAGGAAGGTGATCAGCCGACTCTGACTCTCGGGCGTGTCCAGGCCGTCCTCCCAGTCGATGTCGACGCCGTCGTAGTTCTTCGCCACGCACTTGTCCAGTATGTTCTTGATGAAGGTGGCCCGCGTCGACGCGGCGGTCGAGGCCATGAAGCCCGCTCCGTCTCCGGTGCCGCCGAGCATCGCCAGCGCACGCGTTCCCGCGGAGTGCGCGCTGGAGATGAGCGGGGTCTCGACGTAGGCGTGAGCTGTGCCGGCGGCCTCGACCATCTGACCCGGCGAGCCGCCAGACGTCCCCGCGCCGGGCGCGTAGCGGCCGAAGACGAAGTGCGTCATCGTCGACATGTCGACCGCTGCCACGGCCTCAGCGACGGTCGAGTGCCAGTCCCAGAACCAACCGGCATAGTAAGCCGTCACCCAGGCGCCCGCGAGCGGGGGCATGGGTGTCGGGCTCGGAGTGGGTGCCGGAGTGGGAGCGGGAGTCGGCGTTGGGCCCGGAGTGGGCGCCGGGGTTGGTGCTGGGGTTGGGGTGGGAGCTGGAGTTGGCGTTGGCGCCGGCGTGGGCGCTGGTGCCGGCGTGGGCGCTGGTGCCGGCGTGGGCGCTGGTGCCGGCGTCGGAGCGGGATCCGAGCCATTCCCACCGGGGAAGGAGATGGTTCCTTTCTTGCCTGGCTTGTGCGGGGCATTCCGGCTCGCCAACAGGTCCACGCCAGTGTAGACACGCGTCACGAACGCGCTTTGGCGACTCGTGGACGCGGAACGCCGTCCCTCCGCGAGCCTAGCCCGCGGTTTCGCCGGGCCGGCGCTGTCGCTTGATGTACTGACTGCTGTCGGACCGGAGTTGAGCACCGCCGGCGTCTGCGGAGCCGTCGTTCTCGTCTCGAGAAGGTTGGCATCCGTGTAAGACGAGGCCGCTGTGGCCTTCTTCTCGGCCTTGTCGCGGGCGCGCTGCGCTTGCTTCGCTGCGTCCCCGACCCCTTGTGCGGACGCGGGACAAGGAGCCGACGACACCGCCACGAGCGACAACGTAAAGGAGGCGATGAGGGATCGCATGGCCTGGCTCCTTCGGGCCGCCGCAGCACGCTGCGGCCACGATTCTTTGGCTATCGCGGAGCCCCTCTCGTCTCACCCGGTTTGCGGAGGGATCCGGGGCGAGCGGCAGCCGCAGCCTATGCTTGGTCGCAGGGTCCAGCGGTGAGCGGCGTCACAGCCCGCCAGGCGCTCCCTGTCCCTGTTCGAAGCCACACGGCGAGTCTCAGGGTTGAAACGCCCGCGTCCACTGGCAGCACCGTCGGGAACCGAATCGTGACATCCGCGGGAACACCCTGGGTCGGGCGCGGGGTCAACCTGCCCGACACACGCTCCTGCAACGCCTGCAGCTACAGCCGCCGAACGTCCCGGAGCTGAAGCGTCGAATCGACGAGGCCCTCGCCTGGGGGGCGAATTTCCTCCGCCTCACGCTCGAGAGCTACGTGGTCTCGGACGGACGTGTCCACTGGAGGGGAGTCCTCGAGGATCCCGGTTAAGTCGACGACGTGAGGGAAGTCGGCTCACCACGATCAGGTTCGAGCTCGGAGGATGTAAGCTCCCCAATCGCCGACGGTTGAAGCTCGTCGGGCTGTGCCATCAGAAAACGCGCGCCATTCCGACGACGACGCTGAGACGAGGGGCGAGCTGGAATTCGTTCACGTAGCGGTAGACCGGCACGGGCAGGAACAGGTAGGCGGACATCTTGCCGGGAAGCGAGGTCACGAGGCCCGGAATCGCGTAGACGACGGTGCCGCCGGTCGAGGGGACGCCTTCGCCCTTGTACTCGCTGCGACCGCGGTGGACCAGCTTGAGCTGCATCGAGGCGCGCAGGCGCGTGCCGATCGGGCCGCCAAGCGACGCGCTCACGATGGCGTCGTTCCCGAACCGGTAGTCGAGCGGGTTCGTCGTGTTGGCCTGGTACGAGAGGGCCCCGGTGAGGTCGAGCCCGCCATCGGTCAGACGATGCGCGGCCTGGACGTTGCCGACGAAATCCCACGAGCCGCTGCCCGGCTGGAGCATCGGGTCGAGGACACCGATGTCGAAGAGCGCCGCCGGGCTCACGAGCTTGTAGTCGCCCGTGGGCATCTCGAACGCCAGCCCGGCGACGAGGCTCAGCCCGGACGAGGCGATGAAGGCGTGGCGCGCGCCGACGAGCGTGTCGCCCAACCCCCACGTCTCGTAGTTCTCCGTCAGCACCGGCGGGTGACCGATGTCGTACGAGCGGTGCGTCACGATCGGCGCCGAGGCGAGAAGCGTCGTATGCCCGGTGAGCCCGTAGCCGAGGTCCAGCTGCAGGAACTGGGACGTGCCGCCGAGGTCCTGATGAAACCCGGGCCGGACGAGCCCGTCCTCGAAGTCGACCTTGGGGCGCGTGACGCGGTCGGTCGTGTCTGAGCCGCTCATGAGCAGGCTGTCGTCGGTGGCCCGGAACGAGACGTCGAGGCGGAAGGCTTTGCGCGCCAGGAGTCCGCCGGCGCTGCGCGTGACCATCAGGCAGCCCGTCGAGTCGCAGGCCCGCAGCTCCGGAGCCGCCACGA
>Ga0075421_100007368_pt1 | contig 13468 bp, 8 predicted proteins | sample SoiMetdeltSBSDD5_FD_75292 | JGI IMG/M metagenome (GOLD analysis project Ga0075421, IMG submission 75292) | Bulk soil microbial communities from a Populus tree surrounding site in Tennessee, USA - Soil MetaG P. deltoides SBSDD5 | ecosystem: Environmental > Terrestrial > Soil > Tree plantation...
CGTGTGCGCGGTGAGGAGCTGGTAGGTCGCGGCCTGCACGAATCCCTTCACCAGGGTGTTGCCTCCCAGGAAGCGGTGCGAGATCAGCAGGTCGTTGAGGAGGAAGTGGCCGCGCCGCGGGTCCACGGGGTCGTCGCGCGTGTCGTGGACGACGGAGGCCGAGGGGCCGGAGATGGTGCCGGGACAGAACTCCCGGCCGAAGGTCAGGCAGTCCTCGGTGGTGTTGAAGGTGCGCGTCTCCGCGTAGGTCTCGCGCAGGATGAGGCTCCAGCTGCGCGAGAGCGTGCGGGCGGTCTGGAGCGTGACCCCGGTGCGGATGAAGTCGAAGGCGTCGCGGTCCTCTTCTTCGCGAAAGGCGGTGGCGAAGAGCTCCTGCTTGCGCCCGAGCAGGTACGGCTCCCGGAAGGTGCCCAGGAGGCGGAAGCCGCGGAAGCTGGCCCGCGCGAAGGCGGAGAGGCGGCGGTCCATGCCGAACAGGTTCCGCCGCGTCACCTCCACGCTTCCGCGCAGGAGGTCCTGCTCCGCGTAGCCCACGCCGTAGGACACGGACGTGAGCGGTGCCTCCTCCGCGCGCACGACCACGCTGCGCCGGAGAGGAGAATCGGGGTCCATCTCGGTGATGGTCACGCGGTCGAACAGGCCGAGCGCGCCCAGCCGGCGCTGCGACTCCAGGACCCGGTCCAGGCCCAGGGGCTCGCCTTCCTTCACCACGAGCTCGCGCCGCACGACCGCTTCCTTGGTCGTCTCCAGGCCGCTGATGACGACGTGCTCCACCGTCGTGGGCGCGCCCGGCTCCACCCGCAGCACGACCGCGACTCCCGCACGGTCCTCGGAGAACGTCACCTCCGGGACGACGTCGGCCTGCTGGTATCCGGAGTTGCGGTAGGCGGACAGGACGGTGTCCCGGTCGCGGGCGAGGTCGGCCACGCGGTAGGGGCCGCCCTCGCGCAGCCGGAGCTCCCGGGGCGCGCTCTCCGCGGGCAGGGGCTGCGGGCTCTCGACGCGCAGCGACGTGACGCGCGTGGCCGGACCCGTGCGCACGCGCAGCACGACGGGCAGATCGCCGCCGCCGTCGGGAACCTCGGCATCCACGCGGGCCGCGGGGTACCCGCGGTCCTCGAGGGCGCGGCTGAGCGCGCGCGCGTCCTCGGCCAGCGTCGCGTCGACGAGGGGCTCGCCGGGGCGGGTCTTGAGCGCGGTCGCGAGCCCCTCCGTCCCTTCACCCTCCAGGCGCACGGAGGCGACCAGCGCGCGTGGACCCGCCTCCACGTCGTAGACGAGGACGAGGCGCGGGCCCCGCTGCTCCTCGTGATGGGTCACGTGGGCCAGGCGGTGTCCCTGCTGCCGCGCCTCCTCCTCCAGGAGGTCGCTCGCCTCCTCCACCGCGTCCGACTTGAGCCCGCCCTCCTTCAGGAGATCGCGGATACGCCCGCGCAGGCGGCTTTCACCCAGCCCCCGCACCTGCACGTCCACGAGGGGACCCGGATCCACCCGGAACACGAGCCCCACCAGCCCCGTGCTCGGGTCGTAGGCCTCGGCCACGGTGACGGCGGCGCGCCAGTATCCGAGGCGGGCCAGGTCCGTGCGCATGTGCTCGCCCGCGGCCTGGCTCTGCGCGCGCCGGAAGGGCTCGCCGATGTGCGGACGGACGTCCGGCTCCAGGATCGCCATCACCTCGGGGGGGCCCTCCACGCGCGCCGACCCGACGCGCACGCGGGGGCCGGCGGTGATCGTGAAGACGGCGTCGGCGCCGGCGGCCGTGGGGCGGATGGTCTCGGTCACGCGCGCTTCGAGGTACCCGCGCTGGGCCAGGGACACCGCGACGTCCCGCGCGGCCTGCTCGAGCCGGGCCGGCCAGAGGGGCTCGCGCGGACGCAGGCGGGCCGCGCGGCGCAGCGCTTCGGCCTTGACCAGACGGTCGCCCTCCACGCGCACCTCGGCCAGCAACGGGGCCTTGACGGGACGGAACACCACGTCCACGCCGCCCGCGGCCGGAGTCGTCTCCACGACCACGTCCGCGTAGTCGCCCGTCGCGTAGAAGAGCTCGACCACGTGGCGCACCAGATCCGGGGAGAGGACCTGGCCCGGCTTGACCTCGACGTAGCGGCCGAGCCGGGCCTGATCCGCGGCATCGCCTTCGATGCGCACGGAGGTCACGATGGGCGGGGGGCTCGGGTCGGGGGCGGCCGGCGCCGTCCCCGCCAGGAGGGCGGCGAGGACGTACGCGGTCATCGCGCCTGCCGCCTCAAACGCAGGTCGAAGCCGTAGCCGGCCACGTCCGAGCGCGTCATCAGCAGCGACAGCCGGTCCGAGAGCGTGTACTCGACGGACACGAGCCGCTCCTGAGTGCCGCTCAGGTCCTGCGAGTACACGATGTTGAGGTCCGGGGTCACGCGCTTGCCCAGGGTCATGCGCGCGCTGGACGGCGAGACCTCGCCGCGCACGGCGGTGGGATCGATGGAGAACCGATTGAGACCGAGGCGCGCGGCCCCCTTCTCCAGGCCCACCTGCTCGGAGAGCTTGCCCACGGCGAGGGTGGCCGCGCCCACGCCGGCCAGCGCCTTGCTCTCGTTCTGCAGCGCCTGGGCGGACTCCACCGCGGTCTCCTCCGCGCCCGCGAGCAGGCTCAGGATGCCGAGCGTGCTCAGCGGCGGGTCGGAGGTGAGGGTGGGATACACGCGTTCGAGGGTGCCGTTCACCTTCAGGGTGACGCTGTACGAGCGCACGCGCGTCTCCGCCTCGATGTCGAACAGGGGATCCAGCTTCTGCGGGTTGGTGAAGTCGATGGTGCCGCGGCGGATCACGTAGGTGTTGCCCTGGAAATAGACGCGCCCGCGGTCGATCTCCGCCCGGCCCAGGACCACCGGCGCGTCGTAGGTGCCCTGCAGGTTGAGCTCGGCGCGGGCCTGCAGGGTGGCGAGGTTGTTGTCGATCTTCAGCGTGCCCGGCGCGTCCACCTTGACGTCGTACCGGACGCCCCCGCCCACGCGCGCGCCCTCCCCCGCCACCGGCGTGCCCGCGGCCAGGATCTCCGTGGCCACGTCGTAGCGGCGCGTCCAGACGGCGTCGCGCACCGCGACCTTCCCCGTCAGCCATTGCTGCGCCCCGTCGCCGAACAGCCGCAGGTCGGCGTCGAGGACGCTGCGCAGGCCTTCCGGGTAGCGCAGGGAGATGCCGCGGCCGTTGCCCTGGACGTCGAAGGAGGTGAGCCGGCCTCCGGTGTAGGCGGCCTGCCCTTCCAGCTCGACGGGCCCGCCCCCGACGGTGCCGGTCACACCCGAGAAATGGGCGGCATGGCCGTTGAAGAGCACGCGCCCGCGCACGCCCTCGACGCCGTGGGGGAAGCCGCGCAGGCGCACGCCGCCCCCTTCCACGTCGAGGGTTCCGTCCACGACGGGCGTGGCCCGGGTGCCGGAGACCGCGACCTCGACCCGGGCCGCCCCGCGCCCGCGCAGCTCCGTGCTCACGAGGGAGAGCGCGCGCAGGTCGGCGCTGCCCCGCACGGTGAGGTCGAGGGCGCCGTCGCCGACGAGCGCGGCCGTCCCCGCCACCGCGAGATCGGTGCCTTCCCCCGAGAGCTCCAGGCGCCGCACCTCCAGCGCGCCGTCGGCGAGGCGCAGATGGAGAGGCGCCCGGTTCTTGACCGGGTACTCGGGCAGGGAGACGAGCAGGTCGCGCACGTCCGCTTCCGCGGTGAGCGCGCGCGGAGTGGCCAGCGGACCGCGCAAGCGCAGCCCGCCCGAGGCCACGATGCCGACGGCCGCGGACAGGTCGGTCGCGACGCGCACGAACGGATCCAGGCTGGTCTGCTCGGCGGTCAGCGCGAGGTCGGCCTCGTAGGGGGCGGCCACGCCCAGGCTGCCCTTGAGCGCGAGGTCCACGCGCGAAGACCGGCAGCGCGCGTCCAGGGCCACGCGGCCGTCGCCCGTGCCCGTGAAGCGCCCCTCCAAGGCGCCGATTCCCTCGTCTCCCAGGAAGAGCCGCGCCGCGCTGAGGTCGCCTTCGACGCGCGGCCGGGCCCGCGTGCCCTGAAGCAGCACCGACCCCGAGACGCGGCCGCCCAGGCGCAGCGCGGACGATCGGGCGGGCACGAGCGCGCTCACGTCCAGCGCTTCCGCGTGCGCGCGGCCGTCGTACACGCCGTCGTCGGTGACGGTGCCCGCGAAATCCACGGTCCCGCCGCCGACCCGGGCCCGGCCCGCGGTCACCTCGGTCACGCGGCCGTGGAGCGTGGCGCGCAGGTCGAGGTCTTCGTAGGGCACTTCGTAGTAGCGGCCGGTCGCGCTGGCGAGGTGTACCGTGCCCTGGGCCTCGCTGCGCCGGCCGGTGAGCGCGGCCTCGCCGGACACGAGCCCCTGCAGCTCGACGTCCCAGCCCAGCGCGGTGACGAGATCGGTCGCCGGCCAGTTCACGATCCGGATGCGCGCGTCGATGGCGTCGTCGTCACCGAGGTCGCCCGTCTGCACGCGGCCGTCCACCCACAGCTCGCCGCCCGGGCGGCGCAGGACGAGCGAGTGCGGCCGCACCTCGCGGGCATCGAACGCGCCCACCCACTCCGCGTGTCCCCAGCGCACGCCCAGGTAGGCGACGTCCTCTCCGGTGAAGCGGCCCTCGAAGACGGGAGCGTCCAGGGCCCCCCGCCAGCGGCCCTCGAAGACGCCGGCGCCGGCGAGGCCGACGGGCTCGGCCGCGGGCGCGCCCAGGGCGCGCCGGACGCGCACGAGGAGCGCATCCGCGGCGGCGATGTCCGTGCTGCGCGCTTCGACCTGCAGGTCCGTCTTGCGGTCGATGGTGATGGGTCCCGCGAGGTGGGCCTGCGCGGCCGGCGTCTGGAGCTGGGCGTCCTCGACGACCTGGTCTCCGTCCTGGGCGCGCCAGGCGAGGCGCCCGCGAAGAGGCGTCCGCCCATCCTCTCGCGGCTCGAAGTCGAGGGTGGCGCGGCCGCTGAGCGCCCGCCGCCGTCCGCGCGGCCAGCGCACCGAGACCTCCCCCGTGGCCCCCGCCCCCACCCCGGCCTTGCCGATGTCGAACAGGTGGCTGGCCGCGTCCTCCGCGTCGATGCCTTCGAGCCGCGCGTCCACGCGGGCCTGGCCGGGCGCCGGCGGCACCTCGATCTCGAACTTCCCGGACCCGCCGAGGAGGGCGGCTTCCAGCCCGTGCACGCGAATGCCCTTCTCGTCCCAGAGGACGTCGCCGGCATAGCGCGGCACGGCGACGCCGTTGAACGCGCCGCGGGTCCCTTCCAGGCGTCCGGCCACGCGCAGCCGGCCCTTCTCCAGGCGGACGGTGCCGCGGAACTGGCCGTGGCCCTCGAGGCCGAGGTCACTGGCCAGCACGTGGCGGTCGAGGATCGCGAGGTCCACCTCCCCCGTCACACCCAGCTCCGCGCTCAGAGGGGAGAGCGAGACACGGCCGCGATAGTCGAGATCGGTGCGATCGCCGGTGACGGTGCCGGACTCGACGGTGACGTTCGCGCCTTCGAGGGCCAGGTCCATCCGCGTGCTCAGGGTCAAGGGCGGAGCGGAGCCGAAGCGCGCGGGGCCGGGGCCGAAGGAGAACGATCCCGCGAGCACGCCCGGGCGCCGCTGGGAGAGGCGGCCGCCCACGTCGGGGAGCTCCAGGTCGAGGGGCACGCGCTGGTGGTCGAGCTCGAGCTCGCCCCCGGCCACGATCAGGCGCCGGATCTGCAACTCGCGCCCCGGCCCACCCAGGGTGAGGCGCGGCAGGTCGTCGCCGCCCTGCTTGAACGCCCGCACCCGGACGCGTGGCCGCTCGATCACGACACGGGTGAGCACCAGGCGGCGATCGAAGAGGGGGACGAGGGACGGAGTCACGGCCAGGCGCGGCACTTCCAGGAAAGGCTCCGCGTCCGGAGTGGCGCCCCCGATCCGCAGGTCCGTGACTTCGACCTGGAGCGGTACGAGGTGGTAGCGCACGCCCCCCACCGTGACGGGCCGATTGAACACGCGCGCGAGACGGGCGGAAAGGATGCCCGCCGTCCATACGGGCACGCGCAGCAGGGCGGCCCCGAGGGCGACCACGAGCAGGACGAAGAGCAGGGAGCGGCGTTTCATGGCGGGCCCCAGGGGAAGCGGCGGATCACTCCAGAAGGACGAGGAGGGCGCCCGTTTCCACGGCCTGTCCCTCCTGCACCGGCGCTTCCTTCACCCGCCCGGCTCGCGGGGCACGGATCTCGTTCTCCATCTTCATCGCTTCCATCACCACCAGGCCCTGGCCGGCCCCGACGTCTTCACCGGCGCGGACGAGGATGCGCACGAGCTTGCCCGGCATGGGCGCCTGCACGCGCGCGGGCCCTCCCGCCGCCCGGCGGGGCGCGCCGGGGCCCCGGGCGGCCTCGACGAGGGAGACCTCGAGCACCTCGCCGCGCAGCGCGACGCGGTAGCCTCCCTCGCGCCGCTCGATGACGACCTCGTGGGCGCGGCCGGCGGCGATCACGCTCATCGCGTGCGGCCCGGCGTCGCGGACGTCGATCTCGACGGGGCGGCCGTCGAGCCACACCGTGTAGCGGCCGTCCTCACTGCCCGCGCGCACTTCCGCGCGCACGGTCCGGCCGTCGACGGTGGCTTCGTAGATCACCGCTCCGGGCCCAGGTCGCGCCAGGACCGCGCCCGCCAGGCGGACCCGGCCGCGGCCGACGGGGGCTGCGCGCGGGCCGACGCGCGCTCGCGCAGCGCCCGCACCGCCGCCGCCGCCACCGCGATGTCCCGCGCCTCGTCCGAGGGCGCGGGGACGAGCTCGGCCCGATGACGCTCGATGAAGCCGGTGTCGACGTCGCCCGCGACGAAGGCGGGGTGCCGCAGGACGCGATCGAAGAAGGGCAGGGTCGTGGTGACCCCCAAGACGACGTACTCCGACAGCGCGCGGCGCATCCGCGCGATGGCCTCCGGCCGGTCGGCGCCCCAGGCCACGAGCTTCGAGATGAGCGGGTCGTAGTGGATGGGCACGTCGGCGCCCTCGTACACGCCGCTGTCGTCGCGAACGCCGGGGCCGGAGGGGGCGCGCAGGGCCACGATCCTTCCCGGGCTGGGGAGGAAGCCCTGGGCGGCATCCTCGGCATACACCCGGCACTCGATGGCGTGGCCCCTCTGCCGCAGGTCGCCTTGCCGGAACGGCAGCTCCTCGCCCTCCGCGATCCGGATCTGCAGCTTCACGAGGTCGAGCCCGGTCACCATCTCCGTCACCGGGTGCTCGACCTGCAGGCGCGTGTTCATCTCCAGGAAGTACGGATTGCCGCCGGCGTCCACGAGGAACTCCAGCGTGCCCGCGTTGCGGTAGCCGGCCTTCTCGGCCAGGGCCACCGCCAGGGCGCCCATGCGCGCGCGCAGCTCCTCGGTCACGAAGGGCGACGGGCTCTCCTCGATCACCTTCTGGTGGCGGCGCTGGATCGAGCACTCGCGCTCGAAGACGTGAACGGCGTGACCGTGGTGATCGGCCAGCACCTGGATCTCGATGTGATGCGGCCGCACGAGGGCCTTCTCGAGGTAGAGGCTCCCATCTCCGAAGGCGGAGAGGGCTTCGGAGCGCGCACGCTCCGCCGACGAGGCCAGGGACGCGGCGTCGGGCACAAGACGCAGCCCCTTGCCGCCACCCCCCGCCGCGGCCTTGAGCATCACCGGAAAGCCGATGCGCTCGGCTTCGCGGCGCAGGGACTCGAGATCGTCCACCGGCTCGAGCGTGCCCGGGACCACGGGCACGCCCGCCTCGACGGCCAGCCGGCGGGCCGAGGTCTTCTCCCCCATGAGCGCGACGGTCTGGCTGCGCGGGCCGATGAAGACGATCCCCGCCTCCTCGCAGGCGCGGGCGAAGTCCGCGTTCTCGGCCAGGAAGCCGTATCCGGGATGGATCGCGTCCGCCCCGCTCTGGCGTGCCGCCTCCAGGATGCGGTCGATGCGCAGGTAGCTCTCACGGGAGGGCGCGGGGCCGATGGCGACGGCCTCTTCGGCCAGGCGCACGTGCAAGGCGGCCCGGTCCGCCTCGGAATAGACGGCCACGGACGCGATGTCGAGCTCGCGGCAGGCCCGCGCGATCCGCACCGCGATCTCGCCGCGGTTCGCGATCAGGATCTTGCGCAGGCGCGTCACAGGGGTATGTTGCCGTGCTTGCGCGGCGGGTTCCGGTCCCGCTTGTTGCGGGTCATGTCCAGGCCGGCCACGATCTTGCGCCGCGTCTGGCGGGGATAGATCACCTCGTCCACGAAACCGCGGTCCGCGGCCACGTAGGGGTTCGCGAACTTCTCGCGGAACTCGTCGACCTTCTGCTTGCGCAGGGCATCCGCATCCGCGGCCCGGGCCAGCTCGCGCCGGTGGAGGATGTTCACCGCGCCCTCCGGCCCCATGACCGCGATCTCCGCGGTGGGATAGGCGAAGTTGAGGTCGGTGCGGATGTGCTTGGACGACATCACGCAGTAGGCGCCCCCGTAGGCCTTGCGCGTGATGACGGTGATCTTCGGCACGGTGGCCTCGGCGAAGGCGTAGAGGAGCTTGGCCCCGTGGCGGATGATGCCGCCGAACTCCTGGGCGGTGCCGGGGAGGAAGCCGGGCACGTCCTCGAAGGTGACGAGCGGGATGTTGAAGGCGTCGCAGAAGCGCACGAAGCGGGCCCCCTTGACGCTGGCGTCGATGTCCAGGCAGCCGGCCAGGACCGCGGGCTGGTTGGCCACGATGCCCACGCTCTGGCCGGCGAAGCGCGCGAAGCCGACCACGATGTTCGTCGCGAAGTGCGCGTGGACCTCGAGGAACCGGCCGCCGTCGACCACGCCCTCGATGAGGCGCTTGATGTCGTAGGGCTTGCTCGCCTCCACGGGGATGAGGGTGTCGAGGGCCGCGTCCTCGCGCTCCGCGGGATCGTCGCTGCGGAGCCGCGGCGGCTCCTCCATGTTGTTCGACGGCAAGTAGGAGAGGAGCTCGCGGATGAGGCCGAGGCAGGCCCGGTCGTCGTCCACCGCGAAGTGGGCGACGCCGGAGCGGATGTTGTGCGTCATGGCGCCCCCGAGGTCCTCCTTGGTGACCTCCTCGTGGGTGACGGTCTTGAGGACGTCGGGGCCGGTCACGAACATGTACGCGGTGTCCTTCACCATCACGTTGAAGTCGGTGATGGCGGGGCTGTACACGGCGCCGCCCGCGCAGGGACCGAGGATGGCGGAGATCTGCGGCACCACGCCGGAGGCGAGGGTGTTGCGCAGGAAGATGTCCGCGTATCCCCCGAGGGAGGCGACGCCTTCCTGGATGCGCGCTCCCCCGGAGTCGTTGAGGCCGACGATGGGGGCGCCCATCTTCATGGCGAGGTCCATGACCTTGCAGATCTTCCGGGCATTGGTCTCGGAGAGGCTGCCCCCAAACACGGTGAAGTCCTGGGCGAAGGCGTAGACCAGCCGGCCGTCCACCTTGCCGTAGCCGGAGACGACGCCGTCGCCGGGCACCTTCTGGTCGGCCATCCCGAAGTCGAGGCAACGGTGCTCGACGAGCTTGTCCAGCTCCTCGAACGTCCCTTCGTCCAGGAGCAGCTCGACCCGCTCGCGGGCGGTCAGCTTGCCCTCGCGGTGCTGGCGCTCGCGCCGCTCCGCGCCTCCACCCTCCTCGGCGCGTCGGATCTTGTCGGCGAGGATGTCGGTCGGCTGGCTCAATGGCCACAACCGCAGCCGCCGCGGCCGCATCCACACCCGCCGCCACCGGAAGCGGAGACGGCGCCCCCGCCCGCGAAGGCGAACGTCGAGAGCTGCTTCTCCACGTCGCGGCCCTGGCAGGAGGGGCAGGACACGCCCTCGCTCCACGAGCGGACGTAGCACTCGAACTTCCTCTCGCAGGAGGCGCACACGTATTCGTAGAGCGGCATCCGCGGAGCCCTCCTAGACCTCGATCGAAATGATATCGCCGCGCCGAGGCTGGAGCACCCGCGGCCTCAGGGACGGGCGCCGGGAGCGGCCGCGGAGGGTGGGCTCTCGTTGCCGGCGCGGTCGACCGCGGTCACGACGTACGCGTAGCGCGTGCCGGGGGCGGCGGACGCGTCGCGGAAGGATGTCTCGGGGGGCGCGACCTCGCCCACCTTCTCCCGCGGCCCGCCCGGCACCTCGCGGTAGACCCGATACGATGCGAGGTCCGGCTCCGTCGAGGGGCTCCACGAGATCTCGATCCCGTCCGGGCCCCCGAGCGCGGCCGCGCCGCTGGGCGCGGCGGGGGCGACGATGTCGACGATGGAGACGCAGGCCTCGTTCGACCGCGTGCTCTCCGCCACCGGCTCCGTGGAGACGACCGTCCCCACGACGTAGCACCAGCGCTGGCCGAGCGAGACCGTCTTGTCCTCGAACGCGTTCGTGGTGAAGGGCTCGGATCGGATGGGGGCGCCGTAGGCGCCGCCCGGGTCGCTGCGGCGGTAGATGAGGAACCCGCGCGCGGGCGGCTTCGGGGTGGGCGAGGGCGACGGGGACGGTCGCGGTGAGGCGAGGCCGCTGGGCGTGGGACTGGGTGTGGCGCTCGCCGTCGCGCTCGGAGTCGGGCTCGGAATCGGGGATGCGCGCGGCGAGGCCGTGGGCGACGGGCTGGGGGATGGGCTGGGCGGGGGCGGGCTGGGGATGGTGCCCGTCCAGCGCAGGGCGACCGACTCGCCTTTGAGCTCGGCCTCGAGGTCGTGAGGGCCGGGCGGAGGCGCTTGCACCACGAGCGTCGCCACCGGCGAAAGCGCCGACACGTGTCCGCGGTCCAGGGCCCGCGCGGCCACGCGCACGGTCGTCCCGGGCGCGGGAAGAGGCGAGGTCTCGGCGAGGCTCTCGCCGGGCGCGGCCCGGCGGCGGGCCCGGCGGGCCGTCTTCTGGAAATCGCCGGGCACGTCCGCGCGCAGGAGCTCGATCTCGACGACGCCCAGCCGCGCCCCGCCGGTGGTGGAGCGCGGCGCCACGTAGGAGATCTCGAGCTCGGTCCCCCGCTGGGCGAGCTTGAGGCTGGCGACGCCTTGCGGTGTCACCGGCAACGGAGCCAGGGGATCGCCGCGCTTGCCGCAGGCGGCGGGCAGCGAAAGCAGGACCAATGCGAGGACTCGTGTCCCCTGGCCGGTCCGCACGCGCTGGCCCCCGGCCTTCAGAGGATGAACCGGCTGAGGTCCTGGTCGCGGACCAGCGCGGCCAGGCGGCGGCGGACCTCGTCCCCGTCGATGCGGACGGAGCGCGCGCCCTTCTCGGGACCTTCGAAGGAGAGATCCTCCAGCACCGTCTCCAGGATGGTCGCGAGCCGCCGCGCGCCGATGTTCTCGGTGGCCTGGTTCACCTCCATTGCGAAGCGGGCCATCTCGCGCACGGCCTCTTCGGTGAAGCTGAGCTCGAGGCCTTCCGTCGAGAGCAGGGCCTGGTACTGCCCCAGGAGCGCGCTGCGCGGCTCGGTGAGGATGCGCACGAGGTCTTCCTCGGTGAGGGCCTCCAGCTCGACGCGGATGGGGAACCGTCCCTGCAGCTCCGGGATGAGGTCGGAGGGCTTGGAGACGTGGAAGGCGCCGGCGGCGATGAAGAGGATGTGGTCCGTGCGCACCGGGCCGTACTTCGTGGAGACGGTGGTGCCCTCGACGATGGGCAGGATGTCGCGCTGGACGCCTTCGCGGCTCACGTCCGGACCGTGCCCACCCTCGCGGCCCGCGATCTTGTCGATCTCGTCGATGAACAGGATTCCCGAGCCCTGCACGCGTTCGACGGCCGCGCGCGCGACCTGCTCCGTGTCCACCAGCCGGCCCAGCTCCTCCTGGATCAGGGCCTCGCGGGCCTCGGGGATGGTCACCCGGCGGCGCTTGGTCTTGTTGCCGAACAGGCCGGGCAGCATGTCCTTGACGTTGATGTCCATCTCCTCCACGCCCTGCGAGGAGAGGATCTGGAACCCGGGGAAGCTCTTCTCGCGCACCTCGATCTCCACGGAGCGCGCGTCCAGCGCGCCCGTGCGGAGCTGGCCGCGGAGCTTCTCGCGGGTGGACCGGGATTGCTCGGCCGCGCGGGCGTCGTCCTCGACGGCGGGGGCCGGCGTGGCCGCGGCCCGCGGCGGAGGAAGGAGGAGGTCGAGGAGCTGCTCCTCGACGTTGGTCTCCGCCTGCCGCCGCACCTCCACCTGCTTCTCCCGGCGCACCATGTCGACCGCCGATTCCGTGAGGTCGCGGATCATGGACTCCACGTCGCGCCCGACGTAGCCCACCTCGGTGAACTTCGAGGCCTCGACCTTGAGGAAGGGGCTGCTGCTCAGGCGGGCCAGGCGGCGCGCGATCTCCGTCTTCCCCACTCCCGTGGGCCCGATCATGAGGATGTTCTTGGGCGTGACCTCCGCCGCCACCTCCGGGGGCAGGCGCTGGCGGCGGATGCGGTTGCGGAGGGCGATGGCGACGGCCTTCTTGGCCGCGGCCTGGCCGACGACGTGGCGGTCGAGCTCGGCGACGATCTCGCGCGGGCTGAGGCGGTCGAGGGAGGTGAGCTCCTCGCTCGAGGCCGGGAGCTGGATGGGCATCAGCGAGCCCGTCCGGGGCGCTCGCGCACCTAGAGGCTCTCCACGGTGATCTGGTCGTTCGTGTAGATGCAGATCTGCGCGGCCACCTTCATCGCTTCCAGGGCGAGCGTGGGCGCGTCCAGGGCGGTGTGCCGGGCCAGGGCCCGCGCGGCGGCCAGGGCGTAGGACCCCCCGCTGCCCACGGCCACGATCCCGTCGTCGGGGGCGATGACGTCGCCGGCGCCGGAGAGGAGGAAGGAAGACTCACGGTCGGCCACGATCAGGAACGCCTCCAGCCGTCGCATCACGCGGTCCGTGCGCCAGTCCTTGGCCAGCTCCACCGCTGCCCGCTCGAGGTTGCCGCGGTATTCCTCGATCTTGGCCTCGAACTTCGAGAAGAGGGCCATGGCGTCCGCGGTCGAGCCCGCGAAGCCGGCCAGGACCTGGCCGTTGTGCATGCGGCGGATCTTCTTGGCGCCGTGCTTCATCACCGTGCGGCCCATGCTGACCTGGCCATCGCCGGCGATGGCGCAGCCGCCGCGGTGGCGGACGGCGAGGATGGTCGTACCGTGGAGTGCTCTGGCGGTGGACATGCGCGCCTCAGGGGTGGGCGGCGAAAAGATTAGTATAGGGGCCGCATGGAAGGCGGTCAACGAACGGGGGCGTTGCGCACGCTGGCCCTGGTGTCGGGCGTGTACGACCTGCTGCTGGCCGTCCCGATGTTGCTGGCCGCGCCGCAGGTCGCGGCCATGATGGGCGCACCGCCGCCCGTTCCCCTGATCAACGCCCAGCTCAACGGCGTCTTCACGCTCTCGCTGGCCGCGGGCTACTTCTGGGCCGCGCGCGACGTCGAAGCGCGCCGCGGCTATCTCTGGGTCGCCGGGGTGCTGGCCAAAGGGCTTGGGGCGGCGCTCTTCGTGCTCGACCACTTCCAGCACGGCTCGCCGGCGAGCTTCCTCCTCTTCGCGGTCACCGACGGCACCCTGGCCGTCCTGACCTTG
>Ga0075421_100007369_pt1 | contig 13467 bp, 12 predicted proteins | sample SoiMetdeltSBSDD5_FD_75292 | JGI IMG/M metagenome (GOLD analysis project Ga0075421, IMG submission 75292) | Bulk soil microbial communities from a Populus tree surrounding site in Tennessee, USA - Soil MetaG P. deltoides SBSDD5 | ecosystem: Environmental > Terrestrial > Soil > Tree plantation...
GCGCTGGCGGAGATCGCCAAGACCAAGCAGTTGAACGCGTCGTTCCAGCCGAGTGCGCGGGCGTTTTCCCCGCGCTTCCTCAGCCTGTATCACTCGGGCAGCTAGTTCTTCTTCCCGCGGCCCTTGCCGTTGCCGCGTCCGCCGCGCTTTCCGCCTTGATCATCGTCGTCGTGATCGTTGTGCCCTCGGCTGCCGCGTACCTCGGCGTGGATAGCCACGAAGTCGCGGTCCCTGCCACGGAGCTCGATGATGCGCTCCGGTGCGACATGATAGTGATCGCTCAGGAAGCGCAGCTCGACGAGGTTCACGACGTCGGCATCGCTCAGCACGATCGTGCTCCACTGCTTGCGATGCTTTTTCTTGTAGTGGCCGAGGGCCCGTCCATAGGGCGGACCGGATACCACGGCGACCGGGACGTAGTACACCTCGGGCTTCACGCCAAGCCGCACCGAGATGTCCCACCACGACGCGCCGCGCAACCGCATGTCCACGACACGGCCCCACGGCACGCCGGCGTGACGCGCGATGAAGAGCGCCACGGGAATCTCGTCGTCGGGAATTCTCCGCTCGCGGATGACGATGACCTCGCGTTCCGGCACCTGGTAGTAGTTCGCGACTGCTACGTGGAAGTCGCCGATGTGGGCCGACACGCTGAACGGGGTCTGCGCGGCGGCGCGGTCGGCTCCGGTCGCGGGCGTCAGCGTGACGATCGAAGTGGCGAGCATGACTGTGCAAATGTGATTGCGCATGGTTTTCTCTCGCCGGGGATTGAGCAAAGCGGCCGCCATGTGGACGATGCCCGGTCTTGGCGGCTGTTGCGCCGCAACGGCCGCTCCTCGACGCGGATCGCAGGCACAGATTCGTGAGCCGATGACGGGGACGTAATCGGCCCGCTGCGACCGCGATATCATCGGGTTCGCGGCGGCTGATCCTGATGTCCGACACCATCCGCAACCGAGAAGCGACGCTTCGCGCGCTTCTCGATGCCGGCGCACAACGACTGGCCGTACTGCTCGAGCAGTCGCAGCGCTTGATGCGCGAGCGCGATCCCGTGGCACTGCTCCGGCAGGTCGCATCGACGGCACGCGAGATCACACAAGCCCGCATCGCTGGCGTGGGAATCCTCGGCGACAATGGCCGGTTTGAAGACGTCGTCTCGGCCGACGCCGTCGCGGCAGGGGAGCTCACACGACTGTTGGCGCCCGGGGGCGATCATCCGGCCCGCCGTGCCATCGAGAGCCGCGGCATCGTCATCGACGGCACATGCGCGTTCGTGCCGATTGCCTCTCCCTCCCACGTCTACGGCTGCCTGGTGCTCGTCGACAAGATCGGGGCCGCCGAGTTCTCCGACGTCGATATGCAACTGGCGGCGACCTTGGGTGCGCAGGCCGGCATCGTCTATGAGAATGCGCGGCTGCTCGCCCGCCTGCACGCGCAGGCGGACACGTTCCGAGTGCAGGAGGAGCAGACCGAGTTCGCGATGACCGCCGCGCGCATCGGCGTGTCGTATCGCGACGTCGGATCGTCGTGGGTAGTGATGTCGAAGTCGCTGGCCCGCCTGCTCGGCATTCCGGACGACGCCGGTGGCATGTTGCAGGACGAGCTGTACGCCCGCACACATCCCGACGATCGCGACCGCGTCCGGGCGGCGGTGGAGAAGGCGGTTGGCGAGCGCTCCGATTTCGCGCTGTCGTTCAGGATGCTCCTGCCCGATGGCGCGACCCGATGGTTTCAATTCGACGGGCGCGTCAGCCTGGACGGGCAGCAGGAGCCGGCCCGCATCGTCGGCGTCCTCGCCGACATCACCGATCGCCGCTCGCTCGAGATGCAGTTCCGTCAGGCGCAGAAGATGGAAGCGGTCGGACAGCTGGCCGGCGGCGTCGCGCACGACTTCAACAACCTGCTGACCGCGATCATCGGCTATGCACGATTCGCACTCGAGGGCGCTGACGATGGGGAACAGCGCCGCGACGTCGAAGAGATCATCAAGGCCGCCGGCCGCGCCGCGGCCCTCACCAAGCAGCTGCTGTCGTTCAGTCGCCGCCATGTGATGGAGACGGTGCCGATCGATCTCAATCTCCTGATCGTGGACATGGTGACGATGCTGCGGCGGATGATCGGCGCGGACATCGACCTCACGACCTCGCTGGCCCAGGACCTGTCGGTGGTCCGCGCCGATCGCAGTCAGCTCGAACAGGTTCTGATGAATCTCGTCGTCAATGCGCGTGACGCGATCGCGGGGGGCGGTGCCATCACGATCGAGACGAGTGCTGTTACCGTGGATCGCGCTACACCGCCTCTCGAGCTCAAGCCCGGGCCGTATGTCACGCTGACCGTGACCGACAACGGCTGCGGGATGTCAGACGAGACCAAGGCCAGGCTGTTCGAGCCGTTCTTCACTACCAAGCCCCGCGGCCAGGGGACCGGCCTCGGTCTCGCCACCGTGTACGGGATAGTCATGCAAAGTGGCGGCGCCATCCGCGTCGAGAGCGAGCAGGGTCGCGGCGCATCGTTCACTGTCTATCTGCCGAAGGAAAAGGGAGTGGCGCCGCCTGTGGAGCGCCAACTCGAACCGCAGCGGGCCAGCGGAACCGCGACGGTCCTGCTCGTCGAGGACGAGCAGGCCGTACGCGAGCTGGTGCGAATCATCCTGACGCGCGCCGGCTATTCAGTGATCGAGGCTGCGAATCCCGACGAAGCCGAAACGCTGTTCGGGGCGATGGAGTCAGTTGATTTGCTTGTCACCGACGTGGTGATGCCTGGGCGATCGGGGTTCGAGCTCTTCAAGCGCCTGCACGCCAAGCTGCCATCGCTGCGCGTGCTCTTCATCTCCGGCTATACCGACTACGCCTCATTCGACTCGACCATCGTCGACCGCGATCTGGCGTTTCTCGAAAAGCCGTTTTCCGCCGAGGGCCTGATTGCGAAGGTCCGCGAAGCGTTGAGCCAGTGAACATGAGCCTTGGAAGTTGGTAGTTTGGCCGTTGGGAGTTGATTTTGGCCCCCGACCGTTTCGCTCCAGGCACACGCAGAAGCGAAACGGTCAGGGTGTGGGGAGGAGGGCGCCCCTTTCAGGAGGGGCCGCCGTAACGCGGCCATGGCGAGCGGCGTCACTGCGATAGTGAATCGCAACCCCCGTACCTGCGCCAAACTGCATGTAGCGTCGCACTTTGTCCTAGCCGTTGCGCCCACAAAACCTCGGTCGAGCAGACTTTGGTTCGCGTTCCTCATCTCTGCCGGAACTCGGTTATCATGCGCCTGCCTTGCGCTTAGCCCGGGCCTGCCCCACGCCTTTCCCCGGCCTGGCCTTGGCCTTGCCGCGCTACTCTGGCGAGCCCTGAGCGGAGCCGAGGGGCGTTCTTGGAGACCTTGCGGATGACTCATCGCCTTACTCGAATGCTCACCCCCCTTGTCGTTGCGTGTGCAGTTCTGACGCTGCCGCTGCAGGCGGGCACGATCGTCGCCGGTAAACCCGAAGACCTCGGCTTCTCCACGGAGCGGCTGGCGCGCATTCACGAGGCGGTGCAGCGTCATATCGACGCGAAGGCGATAGCCGGCGCTGTCACCCTGGTCGTTCGCAACGGCCGCATCGCCCACTTCGAGGCGCACGGCCTGATCGACATCGAGAGCAACCGGCCGATGCCCAAGGACGGCATATTCCGGCTCGCGTCGACGTCGAAGCCGGTAACGGCAGTGGCCGTGATGATGATGCTCGAGGAGGGAAAGCTGCGGCTCACCGATCCGGTGTCGCGCTTCATTCCCGAGTTCAAGGGGATGAAGGTGGCGGTACCCAAGCCAGGATCTGAAGCCGCAGCAGCGGCGCAGGGAGGCCGGGGAGGACGGGGCGGTGGAGCACCAGTCGACGTCGATCTCGTTCCAGCCAACCGCGAAATCACGGTCCGCGATCTGCTGACGCACGGATCGGGCTTGATGAGCGGCGGGCTCGGGCAGCGCGCATCCGCATCGCTCGCGCAGCGCGGACCCGCCGATACGCTGGCCACGTACATCCCGAAGCTCGGTGCGGTGGCTCTCGATTTTCAGCCCGGCACGCTGTGGCGCTACAGCGGCCTCGCCGGCTTCGACGTCCTCAGCCGCATTGTCGAGATAACCTCGGGTCGGACCTTCGACCGCTTTCTCAAGACGCGCCTCTTCGATCCGCTCGGCATGAAGGACACCGGGTTTGCCCTGCTTGCCGATCGCGCTGCACGCATCGTTCCGCTCTATCGACGCACGCCGACCGGACTCGAGAAACTCCCCGATCAGAACGGCCTGAGCAGTGCGACGTATTTCTCGGGCGCCGGCGGACTCGCGAGTACCGCGGAGGACTACGCGCAGTTCGCGACGATGCTCGTGAACGCCGGCGAGTTGAACGGCAAGCGGTATCTGAGTCCGAAAACACTCGAGCTGATGGCGTCGAACCACACTGGTGAGATGGCCGGCGGTCAGATGGGCATGTCGCCGCGCGGCATTGGCTTCGGTCTCGGTGTGCAGGTGGTCAACGATCCCGTCGCTGCAGATCGCCGCGTCTCCAAGGGCGCGTGGGGATGGGCTGGCGCCTACGGCACCAACGTCCACATTGAGCCGCAGGAGAAGATGGTGACGATCATCCTGATGCAGACGTCCACGCCGGCGCTGCAGCGAGACTTCGAGAACGCCGTGTTCCAGGCGATCGTGAAATAGGGCGACGCATGCGTCGGCCCTACACGTGTCCGCCCGCGGGACGCACTGTTCGGAATCGAACGAAGCGCTTGTAACGAGAAGACTTACCTGATTTGGGCACGAACCGTTTTCCAATTCGTGTCGTCAAAGAACCAACAGAAAGCAACGGCGGGGCACCGGCGCGCGGCAACGCGCCGGTACCCCTGATCGCAACCCGCAGGAGTGAGCTGCGGGCCGGACTCACTTCAGTATAGGAGGAGAGGCCAGCCCGCGTCTGGAGGGCTGGCCATGTGGACCGCCGCAGCAGTGCTGGCGTGTGCGTTGTCTGTTCTCGGTCGCAGTGAGGCGAGCATGGCGCCGATCCAGCTTGTCGACGTTGCGCCTCCCGGATCGTCGGTCGGAGCTGAAGCGTACGTGCGCTCCGGCACGATTTACCTGATCACGTCGTCATCGGTCTTCCAGGACGCGCTGTCCTCTCGCATCGGGTGCAGCGCGACGAACGCGATTCGGAAACTCGCCAGCATCCTCGCGCACGAGCAATGGCATGTCCGTCACGGCCCCGACGAGAAGGCGGCATACCAGCATCAGCTCATCACGCTGATTCAACTGGGACTGCATCCCGGGTCCGGTGTGTATCGCGACGTCCAGACGTCGATGCTGCGCATCGTCGCTTTGCGCAAGAGGAATGCGCCGGCGCCGAACGGGCCGGAACCGAATGGGCCGGAGCATCTACTGGCCAGGATCACACCGTTCTGATCGATCACTGCAACCGCGTGCATTTGACTCGGGTAGGCGACAGGCGTAGCGTACGTCGTACGCCTAAGACGCCGGCAAGCGGCGTCGCGGGGGACCCAGTATCCGGCAAAACGCCTTAACGGCGTTTCGCCGTATCCGGCAAGATGCCCGATCGCATTTTGCCAAGGGGCGAATCATCTCGCCGAAGCGCCGGAGTCGCGAAGGCGGATGTAGAGGACTTCCAACCTCGAGCCCGTCAGCTAACCCCGTCGGCGTGATTGGAGGCTTGCCATGTCGGCATTCCCGGTCACGTTCTCTGACGGCCCTCGTGTGTCCGCACGCTTCGGTTGGCCCTTTCCTCGGGTGTTCGTCGCCATCGTCATCGTCGTTGCGACGGTGATCTGGCTGCTGGGATCCTCGAATCCGTACACGCCTGCAGGGTACGTTGGCTATCTCACTCGCGGTGCGGTCTTCGGCAAGTCGACGTTCTACGGCGTGCAGCGCGGTCCGACGTCGGCAGGCCGAACCTGGCTGCTCGATGTCACCAATGTCAGTGTCACACCCTACACGTACAACGAGGACTTCACCGGCAACGAAGCGGTGTTGAGCCGCGACAACCTGAAGATCTCGTTCCGCGTGCACACTGTGTGGCGCGTCGATGAAGCGCTTGTGCCGCTGTTCATGGAGCGGTACAGCACGACAATCATCACCCATCGCAGTACCGAAAAGGCGCCGGACTCGATCGTCGAGGTCGCGTACGGCAACTTCGTGAAGGAGCCCTTGCGCACGTTCGCGCGTGACGAGGTGCAACGGCGCAATGGCCTGGAGGTGAAGGACGCGTTGATTCCGATCGGCGAAGCGGTGCTCGCGCGCATACGCGCCTATGCCGACGGCAGTCCGTTCGTCATCAGCAGCGTCGTTGTCGGCAACGTGCAGTACCCCGCTGAAGTGGCAGACGCGGTCTCGAAGAAGCTGGCCGCGACGCAGGACCTGCAGCGCAAGGACACTGAGATCGAAATCGAGCGCAAGGAGCGCACGAAGCGGGAAGTGCAGGCGCAGGGTATTGCCAATGCGATGCAGATCATTCGCGGACAGCTGAGCCCGATGTACATCCAGCACGAGGCGATCGAAGCGCAGAAGCAGATGGTGAACTCGCCGAACCACACGGTGGTCTACATCCCGGTCGGTCCGATGGGCGTGCCGATCACGGCGACGATGCCGGCAGCGCCGCAGACCGTAGAGGCAGCGGCCAAGTAACGGTTAGGCCGGTCCGCAAAGACCGGCCCTACCTCTTGATCGCGGCGACGGCTTTGACCAGCTCGGCATGAGGGCCGACGCCACCGTGTCCGCCGACGTGCGTGGCGACCGGCAGCTTCAGTGCCTCGATCGACTGGAGCAGATGAACGGCCTCGGGACCCGCCGGGGCTCCGAGGCCGGGGAACCACAGGTCGCTCTGAAACAGCGCCCGCGCGCTCGGCACGTACGCGATGACCTTTGGCTCGACGTGCGGGTTGCCGGTGATCGCGTGGAGCTCCAGCGTCTTCTTGCCGTCGCTCAAGACCAATTTGCCTGTGAAGAGCTTGAGGGCGCCAGCCCTGCCGGCCTTCCTGGCAGTCTCGAGCGCGTCGGGAGGATTGGTGTGCGGTGTCTCGACGATCATTCGCAACTCGGGCCCGTGTCCCTCCTCCGCCAGGATGGTCGCGCCAATGGCAGCCAAGCCCCTCACGCCACCAGTGTGATCGTAGTGGTGATGCGTGACGGCGGCATAGCGGATCGGCTTGCCCGGGAACTGCTCGTTCAGCACACGCGCGAGCGTCGCGCTCTGCGCATCGGTGTAGGCGGCCTCGACCACGGCCAGCCACGACGGGAATTCGACCACCATGCTGTTGTGAGAGTAGGCACGTGCGAAGTACACACCGTCTGCCACTTTCATGAGCGCGATCGGTGAGTACTCTCCCGCCGCTATCGCCTTGGCGACATCCTCCTTGGCCTTGTCGGGGATCGTAAACGTCGCGTCAGCCGCGGAGTCGTTGACGGAGGCCGAGGAGTACTGCACCTCGGAGTACGGCTGACCAAGCTTGTGAATCGTGATCTTGTGCGGCAGCTTCAATCCGCCGACGTCGCGATAGTCCGAGTAGACGTAGCGCGCCGGCGAATCACCGAGCATCGACTCCGTGTCGAGCGCGTCGAAGCCGACGATCAGCTTTGATTCGGGATCGAAGTAGACGGTGATCTGCTCGCCCGACGGCAGCGTGGCCGCCGCGGCCTTCAGCGTTCGGCCGTCGAAGGTCTTGTCCAGCGCTGGTTCGTCTGGGGCGGATTGCGCCGCCAGCGCCACGGCGACGATATTGCGCCTCAACAGAAACTCCGGGTGATTCTGTGTGCCCCAGCTGAAGAGACCCGACGATGACATCACGGCAAGTGGCCGGCCGGCCACGTCCTCGAGACCGACCGGACGGCCGTTGGCCTTCGTGAGAATCTCGCGACGATGCTGGCCGAATGGTCCGATCTGGACTTCGTAGTCGAGCGCGGCGCGGTTGTCGGCGCGATCCAGCGTTTCCGTCACGTTCTTGAGGGTGGCTGCCGGTTCGGGTCCACCGACCTTGACGCTCTGTCCGTGTCGATACCTGCTGCCGACGCCGCCCTTCATCGTCAGGGTCCTCACGCCTGCGAGCCGCTCGGCGCCGCCCATTGCCGCGACAGCGTCCCGACCGAGTTGACGCGCGGTTGGTGTGCTGGAACACTCGGCCAGAGCCACGGCCAGAGCCATGACGGCCAGTACGCGGACGGTTGACATCGACGCCTCCAGAGCAGCGTAATGTAGCAGACTCTGTGGGAGGTGTTCGATGAGAGTCCGCGTCACTGTCCTCGCAAGCCTGTGCGTTCTTGCTTTGTCGGCCGGCACGACGCTCGCGCATCACTCCTTTGCCGCCGAGTACGACGCGAACAAGCCGGTGACGCTCAAGGGCACCGTGTCGAAGATCGAGTGGACGAATCCACACGCGCGCTTCTACGTCGATGTGCGCGACGAGAAGGGCAACATCACCAACTGGAATCTCGAGCTCGCCAGTCCCAACGTTCTGGTTCGTAACGGCTGGACCCGCAAGTCGCTCAACGTCGGCGACGAAGTCGTGGTCGAAGGATCGCTAGCCAGGGACGGCTCGAAGATGGCCAACGCGCGCGTGGTGCGGCTGGCCGACGGCCGGCGGGTGTTTGCGGGATCGTCAGGCGGTGATGCGCCACCGCCCACACAGAAGTAAGGCGCAGTGTCCCGCCGTTACTCGCCTATCAGGCTGAAAAGTCTGATCCGGTCCCGGTCAATTCGTTCCGCTCGTCACGGCGTTTTTCTGCCGCACACCGCCAACGACGTTCGCGTGAGGCGCGCGGGCCTGCTTGTCGAGCTCGCCAAGCATCAGCACGCGCACGAGCAAAGCACGATCGCCCACTACGCGATCTGTGCTGATGTCGGTACAGGCTGCGCCGCACGTGTGGAGGAACTGCCGGACGGCCACCTCGATCTGTTGATGATCGTTCTGCTCGAGGAGCCGCACGGCCTCCTGTTCGGCAGCCGTTTGGCGTTCTTCGCCGAGCGCAGCGACCCGCGGACTGAACGCAGACTCGATGCGCTCGATATGACCGGCGGTCCCGACGAGACGTCCTGGGGCATGCGGCGCCATCAACGCGCCGACGGTCGCCGCGACGCCGAAGATCGCGACGACGCGCGGATGCGCGGCGAGCAGGTGGAGCAGGCCGGAGCCGCCGAGTGTTGGCACATACATGACAGGACCTTTAACGATTTGCTGCGACCGGGTTCCACCCGATCCACAGGTTCACGAACACCACCGGATCCGACGTGCTGCCGCCTGTCAACAGTTCATACTGATGCCGATGCGCGACGCCGGCCTCGATGACGCCGCCGCTGACCGCGCGTACCACCTTTACACCCGCATCGTTGGTCAGCCGGTTCTGCCACGGGCGCCGCTTCGAATCGAACGCGACGCCGCTGCTGCCATAGGGAACGAAGGCGAAGCCGCCGGCACGTGCCACCGCGATGCCCTGCTGCAGCGTCGCGTATGACATCCAGTTGTCGGGATCGCGTCCGGTCAACAGTCCGGAGCTGATGTTCACGCTGCCCGGGAACGCTGGCCTGCGACCTTGAGCATGTGCTGCCAGGTCGCCTTGCCAGCCGACCCAGTAACCGACAAAGGCCGTCGGATGACGATCCTCGCCGGTGCTCGGATCCTCCTCGAAGACGACACCCGCGCCTGCCTGCAGGACGCCATTGCCCATTCGTTGCTGCAGCTTGCCGCCGATGGTCATCGGATGCTTGTTGTTCCACTCGTATCCGACAGTGTCGGCGGCAAAGGACACGGAGACGAACGGCCCAACGAACCACGAGCCGCGGCGCCAGAGCGTGATGCCCTGCTCCATCGCGCCTTGCGTGATGCGATTTTCGGGTTCCGCAGGTCCAACATTGCCGGCCGAAATCCAGAACGAGCCCGGCAGCGTCATGAGTGTCGGGGGCGTCGCGTCCTGGGCGTTCGCCGAAGTGGTCAGGGCACAGAGAACGATGAATGAGCAGATGGCGTTACGCACAGATGGCCTCCCGGGCCTGCACAGTGGGACGGTCGTCGGTGCGGCGCTCGTAACGTTGCGGTGTGAACCACACGTCGAGCGATCGTTTGTGGACGACTTCAGTCCAAAACGATCGAACCCAGACGAAGCAGTTGATGGCCCGGATAACGATGAACGTGGGAAACCACAGCACGACGTCGAGGCGGCGCAGCCGCACCGCCGAGATGACGGCGAGTCCCGCTGCGACGAGCTGGTCGATGAACAGACAACGCAGCACTGCCTCGGGCCACAGCGCTGTCAGCAGCGGTAGCAACATCACGAGGATCGAAAAGGCCAGGCTTTCGCCTACCAGCAGTCCGAACTCGAGGTCGACGCGCTGCCCGCCTCGCGGCAGGCCGCGCAGACGCATCACCTGCCAGGTGCCGCTGTACCAGCGCGTGATCTGGCCGATGTAGTCGCGCAGGCACTGCGGATCCTGAGTATTCGAGACGGCCTGGGGCGTGTAGCGAATCCGACCGAGCTTGCGACGGTGGATCTGAATCGTCAGGTCCATGTCCTCGACGAGCGTGCCGCCGCTCCAGTCGAGGCGACGAACCACCGAGCTGCGGTACACGGTCGCGCAGCCGGGCGCCACGGCGATCACGGACAGCGAATCCTGTGCCTCTTTGTAAATCCACGAGCCGGCGTCGTAGTCGCAGGCGCGGTACGCCGTCAGCCAGTTTCTGCGCTCGCTACGCGGTGACCCGCACACGAGCGTCGCCTGCGGATCGGCGGCGAAGGTGCGCAAAATCGTGTCGAAGTACATCTCGTTGACGTGGCTGTCCGCGTCGAGCAGCGCGATGAACTCGAATCGCTCCGGCAGCTGGTAGAGATCGAACGCGCGCTGCAGTCCCCGAGCCTTGCCGAGCCGCGTCGGGTTCTCGATCACGTTGACACCGTCGAAGGTCGCCAGCACCTCGCGGGTGCGGTCAGTTGAGCAATCGTCGATCACGAACACCTGGCGAGGCGCCAGACCTGCTGCGAGCACGCTGGTGATGCAGCGCGACACCAGCTGCTCCTCGTTGAACGCAGGAATAACGACGCACACGCCGTCGAGCCGGACCGGCGTGATGCTCGTGATGGTGTCGCATCCTGCCATACGAATCGAGATAGCAAGTGCATTGCCAGCTCGTCCGTGCAGGGCTGGCCAAACAATCGCGCTTGTGCGTGCAGGCAGCGCTCATGCGCGAGCGCGTGTCTTGGTGGACCCAGATAAGAATCTTGGAGCGGAATACGTGCGCGGCGTCGTCAAGGTCCGGCATCAAGCTCGAGAGATGATCACACAGCCGTTCCGATCGTGCGATCCGATCGTACGACCCGTCGCGCGGGGTCAGCCGGAACGAGTTCTCGCGGCGGCCAGATTGAATCGTGTGTACACGACGAACTCGCGCGCCGCATCCGCAGCGCGCGAGCGTGGAGGACCGAACGTTCAGAATCTCATTCCCACGCCGACCGTGAACTGCGAGAACGAGAACGATTCGATGTGGAACACCTTTCGGTAGCGGTAGCCCACGTCCACGTAGCTCCGGCCGTGCGCAACGCCGACGCCGGCGATGAACTCCGCCATCGCCCGGAACGTGCTCTTCTCGCTCGCCTCGATGAATCCGTCAGGCGCCCCGAAGACGACGAGTACTGGATCGGTGATGTCGCCAATTGATCGCTCGGTGATCGTGCGCTGCAGGTTGAGCACGCCAGGCCCGCCGCCCACGTACGGACGGAACGTCGGTCCGCGGGACAGTAAGTACTTGGCGCCGCCGCTGAAGGCGAGGCCCCGGTCGCGGGCGTGAAATTCCCACGGCCTGTCGTGGAGGTCGGTCAGGAAATCCCCGAGGTCCGCCAGATCGCTCGCCGCCTGATCGTTGAGGAGATTGTCGAAATAATTGAACGCCATGTAGGCCTGCACTCGCGGATGCAGGCTTTCGGCAATCTCAACGCCGAATGTCGCGGCTCGTGTGTCAGCGAACGACGCGCCGGCAGCGCCTGTCATGTATCCGTGGTCGAGCGGCGGTGGGGCAGCCGGTCGACCTTCCTGGGCCGCCGCGAGCGTCGCCGTCAGCAGCACGAGACAGGGCACCAGCGAGAAACGCTTGAACGCAGTCATTCGCGAACTCCGATCCATCGTGTGACGAAACCCGAAGACGCTCATCGACGGGTGGCCGTGAAAGTATGTGTAGCGATCAGAGCCCCGACACCGAGCTGCGTGCCTTGAGGCGGCGTAAACACGTTATACGTGCTCGTCGTGACGCCGGTCAGTTGGTCGTTGTTCCACGAGCCGACTACGCTCGAGCCAACGAGTTGCAGCTCACGCGTGGCGCCGACACACTGGACGAGGAGTCCTGTGCGATCGCACGATACGGCGTTCAGCGCCACATTCGCTCCGGTGTTGGTCCCGGTATATTTGCACGCCAGCCCCGAGGCCTCCATCGTCAACGTGGCTTGCACCTCCGTGCCGCTTTGCGTCACGGTCACTGTGCCCAGGTCGTTCGTCGGTAAGAAGCTCGGAACGACGGCCCCGACACATTCACCGCCGCTCGTGCCGACCAGAGTCATTGGGCCGATCCAGACGCCTTGAATGCTGGGGAAGAATAGCGATGGCGCGTTCGGAATCACGGGACGGGAATCCTGACAGCCTGCCGCGGTCAACGCGAGAACCATCATTGCAGTTCGCACTGCTCGAACTCTCTTCATGTACGCTCCGTGGTGCAAGAACCGTGCGCTGAGTATTCCTGCGAGTTGTCAGGACTCAGCGCTGCGAAAATCTGTACGAGCGCCGAACTCAATCTGGATCCACCGGCACAATCGCGGTGCGCAGTTACATCTGCCACTAGGGGAACCCGGTCCAACTGACCGTGGTCCGATAGCGAACGGGCACACCGTCTTTCACCGCTGGTGAGAATCTCCACGCCTTCGCGCCGCTCAACAACATCATGTCCGGCATGCGTGTCGGACCATTGGTGAGGCGTACGCGCTCGACACTCCCATCAGGAGCAATGACCAACTCCATGCGGTTGTACACGAGCGCCTCTCCCTGCCTGGCGAAGAACACAGGCGGAGGCAGCGACGGATAGAGCATCACTGGTGGTTGCACGTCCGCGTCGGCGGGCGAGTAGATCGTCTGCGCCTCTTCGTGTGGTGCGACGACGTACTCGCGCGTCAGCGGAACCGCAGAGGCAGCCGAGTCGGTCGGCTCCGCAGTGGCAGTCGGCGAGAGCCCGAATGGTCTCACCAACGGTTCGAATGATCCCGCTGAAGACGAACCGGACCCGGCGGTTGCACGTGGCACACGGTTGCTGGGCGTGCTTGGTTGGCGAACACGCGCGGTCGATGCCTTTTTCGGCTCGCTTGGCGCCGCTTCCGCCGGCGTCGGCTTGGCGCTCGTTGCCGATCCGAGTGCACCTTTGAGTGTCGGAGCGACTGTGGCGATCGCCTCCTTCGCCTTCGCGACAAGCGATTCGCCGC
>Ga0075421_100007371_pt1 | contig 13465 bp, 4 predicted proteins | sample SoiMetdeltSBSDD5_FD_75292 | JGI IMG/M metagenome (GOLD analysis project Ga0075421, IMG submission 75292) | Bulk soil microbial communities from a Populus tree surrounding site in Tennessee, USA - Soil MetaG P. deltoides SBSDD5 | ecosystem: Environmental > Terrestrial > Soil > Tree plantation...
GGCGACATCAACGCGACACCGGCCGTCGTGCACGGAGTTGTCTACGTGCCCGATGCCGGCGGCACGCTGTGGGCGATCAGGTCCAGCGACGGTGCGGCGCTGTGGTCCAAGAGAATCAGCGACTACACGGGTACGCCGGGCACCGGGTCGCGTACCACTCCCGCGATAGCCGGCGACCTACTGGTCTTCGGAAGCGGATTCACCATCGAATCTCCCGCCGGTTCGCTGGTCATCGGGGTGGACCGGAACACCGGCGCCATGCGGTGGAAGACCCAGGTCGACGCCAACCCGCGGTCGAAGATCACGGGTGCGCCGGTCATCGACAACGGCGTCGTCTACATTGGAGTGTCGTCGTCGGAGGAGATCCTTCCACCGCCACACACGTTCCGCGGTAGCATCGTGGCCCTGCGCGCCGACACCGGCCAGATCCTGTGGCAGACCTACACCGCACCACTCGGCTACACCGGCAATGCCATCTGGGGTAGCACTCCCGTCGTGGACAACCGCCGGGGTCTGGTCTACATCGCTACCGGAAACAACTACACGGTTCCCGAAGGGGTGTGTGAGACCCCCGTCGACACGGGGTGCACCCCGCCCGCGCCGGACGACTACGTCGACTCCGTGATCGCGCTCGATGTGCGTACCGGCGCCGTGCGGTGGGACCTGCGGACCCTGCCCGCGGACTCGAACTCGGCACCGGATCCGTTACCCGGTACCGACTACGACTTCGGCTCGGGACCCAATCTCTTCACCACCATCGTCAACGGGCGCCGGAAGGATCTGCTCGGCATCGGCCAGAAGAGCGGGATCTACTGGGCCCTCGACCCCAGTACCGGTGAGGTCGTCTGGAAGACGCAGGTCGGTCCGGGTGGTGACTTCGGTGGCATCCAGTGGGGATCGGCGACCGACGGACACCGGGTGTACGTCGCGGTGGCGAACTCCGACCACGTGCCGTTCGCTATCGAGACCCCGACCGGTGAGACCGTCACCGTGACCGGTGGCGTATGGGCCGCCCTGGACGCGGCGACCGGCCGGATCCTGTGGCGCACGCCCGACCCTCAGGGCGCGATCGACATGGGCTACGTCTCGGCCGCCAACGGTGTCGTGTACGCCGGTTCGGCCGCCGGTACCGGAGACAACATGTACGCGCTCGACGCCGCTACCGGCGAGATCCTCTGGCGGTTCCCCAGTGGCGGTTCCGTCGTGGCCGGCGCCGCCATCGTCGACGGATCGGTGTACTGGGGCTCCGGTTACCACATCGGCGCTTCCAACAACAAGCTCTACGCGTTCGACCTTCGCTGAGATCACTCGCTCGCAAGGCCGTCGAACAGACGCCTGAGGGCACCGCGGGATCGGATGCCCAGCTTGCGGTACGCGGAGGCGAGGTGGCTCTCCACGGTGCGTTCGGAGACCACCAGCGCCTCCGCGATCTCGCGGTTGGTCATGTTCCGCACCGCCATCCGGGCGATCTCGAGCTCCCGGACGGTGAGCGCCGCGACCGGGCGGGTACCGGGTGTGGACAGGTTCAGCCGACCCCGCAGCTCGGTGGCGAGCAGGGCGGCCTTGGCACGGTGGGCGGGGTGGCCGGCGCCCGGTGCGGCGGCGGCTCGCTCGGCCAGCTCCAGCGCCTCGCCCCAGACGCCGATCGCGGTGTGTTGTTCGGCCGCGGCGAGCAGGGCCGGTGGCGTACCGTCGGCCCGCGCTGCGATGCCCGCGGCCCGGGCTCGGGACAGCGGTGACTCGAACGTGTCGCCGAGGCTGTGCAGCACCCGCTCGGCACCGGCCGCGTCGCCGTAGCGACCGGCGTCGGCGAGGTACCACAACGCACTGATCACGGCGCCCACCGCGGCCGCCTCCGCCGCGGCGGTCAGGGCGAGCTGGGCGGCCGTGGCGTGGTTGCCGACGGCCGCCTCGACCGCGGCCCGCGCCCAGGTCCTCCCCTGCGGTATCACGGCGACGGGGTCGGCCGGGTTCTCGTCCAGGAGCCGGGTGGCCGCCTGGTGTTGGCCGGTCTCGGCCAGGACGACCGCGAGCCCGGTGGTGACCTCCGACCGGAAGACCCCTTCGCCGAGGCGCTGCGCGGCCAGCGCCTCCTGCAGCCGAGGCGCCGCCTCAGCGAACCTTCCCTGGATGTGCAGGCGCAGTCCGTCCAGGAGTGGCCAGGTGACCGGTTCCTCCGCCAGGTCGCCGCGGTTGGCATGGGGCACCGGCCACCGGCCGGCCGGGATGCCGGCCGGTGCCGGGTCGGCGGTCCACCGCATGACCCCCGCCCAGGCCGTCACGGCGCTGACGAGACCGATCGTGTACGGCGTTGCCGACCTGCCGTGGGCCGAGGACAGCAGCTGATCGCCGACGGCGATGGCGGCGTCCGCGCGGTCGGCGAGCACCAGCGCGCAGATCCGGGGAACGGCCGCGCGCGCCAAGGCTCTGGGCGATGCGTCGGCGTGGAGCACCCGCTCGGCCAGGGTCAGGGCCTCGGCCGGGCGGGCGCAGAACATCGTGACGAGTGCGCGCGTGGAGTCGACATCGGCGAAGAGCCGCGCGGGAAGCCGTTCGCGAAGCGCGAGGAGGTCGGCGAGCGCGCGGTGCGGATCGCGCTCCGACCAGGTGGACAGGCTCGCGTCGACGAGGCCGACGGCGAGCTGCTCGTCGTCGGTACGGATCCGCGTCGCGGCCAGCCGCACCGCTTCCCGGGCAGGGCGGGGACGGCCGAGCTCGGCGTGCGAGTCCGACAGCGCCAGCGCGGCACCCGGCCCGGGATCGTGCGGCAACGCCCGTTCGGCGAACCGGCCGGCAAGGGCCGGGTCGGTCAGCTGCACCGCGCCGGCGCCGGCTAGCAGCACCTCGACATCGGGTGGATCGGCGGCGTCGAGCTGCCAGGACGCGCGACGGATCGGGTCCACGCGGTCGCCGACGGCGGCGTCCAGCGCCATCACCAACCGCCGCTTGCGGGTGGGCGTGAGCATCCGGGTGGCCACGGCGGTGAGCAGCGGGTGGGCGAGGCGCAGATGCGGCGCGGCGCCGTGCCGGTCGTAGGTACGCACGAGGCCCCGCTCCTCGAGCTCCTCGACGGCGGTGTCGGGCACGATCGCGACGAGCGCGTCCAGCGGTAGCGGCTCACCGAGGGCGAGGGCGCCCACCACGTCCCGGGCGGCGGCGGACAGCCCGACGAAGCGCCGGTCGAGCAGTTCGGCGAGGCGCGGTGGTACGCCGAGTTCGCCCTGCCACCAGATCACCGAGCCGTCCCGGCCGAAACGCCCCTCCGCCTGGCCGAACCGGATCAGCTCGGTGAGGTACAGCGGGTTGCCGGCGGTGTGTTCCCACAGCGTCGCGACGGTCAGGTTGGTGACCTCGCCGCCGAGGCGGTCGACGAGCAGCGCCCGGGTCGCGTCGAGGTCGAGAGCGCCCACGTCCACGCGGTCCAGCAGCTCGTCCTTCCACAGCGCGGTCACGGCGTCGGGAGCGGCCAGATCGGTACGCACCGCGGCCAGTACCGTCGCAGCCTGCTGGGTCACGACGCCGAGCAGCGCCGTGGCGGAGTGCTCGTCGAGCCAATGGGCGTCGTCGACGACGAGGACGGCCCTGCGGCCGCCGCCCCGCTCGCGAAGTGCCCGGGCGATCGCGTGCGGCATCAAGGTCGGATGCGCCGAGGCGGTGTCGTCGGGCAGCAGCGCGGCGAACGGGCCGAACGGTACCGCCCGGCTGGTCTGCGTCGCGACGGTCCACACCACCGGATCGCCCTCGGCGGCAACCCGTTCGGTGACGCGTCTGGCGAGTGACGTCTTGCCGACACCGGCCTCGCCCATGACCACCGCGCCGGTCCCCACCCGAACCGCGTGCCATGCGCGGGCCAGCTCGTTCTCCCTCGCGACGAACGATTCCGCTGGTCTGTTGCCCGCCACCTCGCCGCCTACCATGCGTAGCCTTCGATGAGGGTACCGCGGCTTCTCCGTACCCCCGACTCCGTTTCTCCGTACCGCCACGAATACCGGCTGGGAGTACGGATCTGTTTCGCTGGTCCCGTGACACCGGAGCAACGAGTCGTGCTGGCGGCCATCGATGCCGTCAACGCCGGACATCCAGACAGCCTCGACGATCTGGTGTCGGTGGACCTCGTCGACCACGGTGCGCTGCGGGGAGAGAACGCCTGTACGGCCGGCGTCCGGTACGAGGTGCACGACGTGTTCGGCTCGGGCGATCGGGTCGCCGTCCGCGCCACGGTACGCGGCCTGCACACCAGCGGCCGGCTCGGGTTCGCGGCGACCGGGCGGCCGTTCGCGGTGGCCACGATGCACATCTGCCGGGTGACCGGTGGCCTGCTGACCGAGCACTGGTGTGTTCGGGACGACATGACCCTGCTGCGCCAGGTCGGTGTACTCACCAATCCAGGGGGATAGCGCAATGCCTGGGAACCGCCGGTCGGCCACGTTGCTGGACCGGGACGCACAGCTCGCTGCCCTTGTCGCGGCGGCTCACGAAGCGGCTGCCGGGCGCGGTTCGGTGGCTCTGGTGACCGGAGAGGCCGGTATCGGGAAGACGAGCCTGATCCGCGCCTTCCTCGATCTCGTACCACTCGGGATGCGCACGTTGACCGGTGCCTGTGACGATCTGCTCGTGCCACGTCCGTTCGGGCCGCTGCGCGATGCCGTCGCCGGCCACGGCGGGGTGCTGGAGCGGACGCTGGCGGACGACGGCGGTACCGACGACGTCCTCCGCGCCGCCATGGACCAGTTGCGGGGTCCTCGACCGACCGTGCTGGTGGTGGAGGACATCCATTGGGCCGACGACGCCACGCTGGACGTACTGCGCTATCTCGTCCGGCGGCTGGAGGAGCTGCGGGCGCTGCTGGTGCTCACCTTCCGCGATGCCGCCGGGCCCCGGCACTCCCCCTTCCAGCAACTGCTGGGTGCGGTCGCCGGTACCCGCGTGCATCGGCTGCCGTTGCCCGCGCTGTCGGTGGCGGCCGTACGTGCGCTCGCCTCCGGGTCGGATCGGAATCCCGAGGACCTGCACCTGCTGACCGGAGGCAATCCGTTCTACGTGACCGAGGCGCTCGCCGCACCGGTGGACCGGGTACCGGCCACCGTGGTCGACACGGTCTGGGCCCGGATGCGGCGGCTCGGGCCGGATGCGCGCGCCGCCTGCGAGCAGCTGTCCGTGGTGCCGTCGCACGCCGGGTTCGATCTGGCCACCGCCCTGTTCGGTCCAGGGCTCGACGCGCTGGCCGAGGCCGAGGAGCACGGGATCGTCGAGGCGCGGCTGGACGGAGTCGCGTTCCGGCACGAGCTGGCTCGCCGGGCCGTGGAGTACGCGCTGCCCGCCATCCGCCGCCGGCACCTCAACCACGCCGTCGTGGTGGCGTTGCACGGCGGCGCCCGGGTCGAGCTGGCCCGGCTGGTCCACCACGCGGTGGGCGCCGACGACGCAGCCACGGTCGCCGTCTACGCGCCGCTCGCGGGGCGGCAGGCGGCCCGCGCCGGATCGCACCGGCAGGCGCTCGCGCACTTCGAGACGGCATTGCGGTACGCCGACGCGCTCGCCGCCGACGAGCGGGCCGCGCTTGTCGACGACTACGCCTGGGAGCTGCACATCGCTCACCGCTTCGGTGACGCCGTCGCGGCCGGGCGCGAGGCGGTGGCCCTCCGGGAGCGGGTCGGCGAGCCGGTCGCGCTGGGCGAGACGCTGCTCCGGCTGTCCCGCTACCTCTTCCTGGCCGGCGACACCGGCGACGCGGAGGCCGCGATCGACCGGGCCGCCCGGGTACTGGCGCCGATCGGGTCCGCGCCGGCGCTGGCGGCGGCGGCGACCAACCAGGGCGCGATCCTCGCGCTCACCGGCCGCAGCGGAGACGCGGTACCGGTACTCGAGCAGGCCCGCACGATGGCCGGCGCCGCGGATCGGACCGACCTGGTCGCGTTGTGCCTGAACTACCTCGGCGTAGCCAAGGCCGACCTCGGCGACGAGGACGGTCTACGCCTGCTCGGCGACAGTCTCGCCACGGCCCTGCATACCGGTGACCACGAGTCGGCCGCGCGCGCCTACACCAACCTCGGCGAGCTGCTCTACCGCGAAGGTCGCTGGCCCGAGCTGGCCGTGCATCTGGACGCGGGGCTCGGCTTCACCCGCGAGCACGGCTTCTGGTCGCACGCCTACAACCTCGAGGTACACCTCGCCCTGCTGCACCTGCGGCGGGGCGAGTGGGACGCGGCCGAGAAGCGGTTGCGTGACCTCGTCGACGCGGTCGCCGATCCCGGCATGCTGACCGTCTACAGTGTCCCGGCCCTGGCCCGGGTACGCCTGCGCCGCGGCGCACCGGACGTGGAGGCGTTGCTGGAGACGGCGTGGCAGCGCGCGACCGACCAGCGGATGCTGCTGGGCCTGGCCTACGCGGGCATCGCCTACGTCGAGTGGGCCTGGCTCACCGGCCGACCCGAACGCGCCGCCGCGGTCCGCGACGCGCTGCTCCGTCGTACCGAGCTGGCCGGCACCGCCGCCATCCGCGGTGAGCTGCTGCGCTATCTGGCCCGCGCCGGCCTCGGCGGCGAGCCGTTCGACGGCTGCCCGCTGCCCTGGGCCGCCGGCCTGCGCGGCGACTGGCGCGCCGCGGCTCGCGCCTGGGAGCTGGCCGGCGATCCGTACGAGGAGGCGCTGGAACTCGCGGAGTCCGGTGAGGTCGAACCCACCCTGCGCGCCCTGCACATCCTCGACGAGCTGGGCGCCGGTCCGGCGGCCGCCGTCGTCCGCCTCCGGCTGCGGCGACTCGGTGTGCGACGCATCCCGCGCGGGGTGATGACCACGACCCGGGCCAACCCGGCGGGTCTGACCGCCCGCCAGGTCGACGTGCTCGATCTCCTGGCGGGCGGCCTGACCAACGCCGAGATCGCCCGACGGCTCGTCGTGTCCGTACGCACCGTCGACCACCACGTCTCCGCCATCCTCGGCAAGCTCGGGGTGGCCACGCGCCGGGAGGCGGCGGCCACCGTACCGAGCCTCAGTCGGGCCACTCCGGCGTTCGGCCGGAGTAGCTGACGACGAAGGCGATGTCGTCGATCGCCTCGTCCAGCAGTTCCCTGATCCGGGCCGGTTCGGGAAACGTGACCCGCCACCGGCCGAACGGTGCCTGGTCGAGCATCGGCGTCCACGGTGCGCCGTTGCCCAGCCGGGTACTGACGATGCCGCCGGAGGTCGACGTGGCCGTGCCGCCGACCGACCGGTCGTCACCGGTGGGCTGGAACGCCAGCGCCACCTGGATCGGCACACCGGTCGCGCCGTCGGCGAACAGGACGTACATCGCCAACTGCGACGTGGTGATGCTGTCGAGGTTGCTCGGGAAGAAGTCGGCCGACAGGTCGAACTCGATCGTCGCGGGCGCCGTGGGCGACTGCGGGTTGTGCAGCTCGTACCACTGGTCCGGGAACTGGTCGCGGAGGCTGAACAACCGGTCGGCGAAAGCGGTCCGGTCGAGCTGAGCGATCACCTTCTGCCGGTACTCGGGATTGGCGAGCGCCGTGTACTCGAACGTGACCAGCACGTCGGCGATCGTCCGGTAGTCGAACGGGTTGGCTGCCCGGGGCATCTCGAGACTCCACAGTGAGTCCACTCCGGACAGTTCGAACGGGAGCAGCAGCTCCGGTTGCGCGTCCAGCTCGAACACCCCGGTGGCGCTCGCCGGCGATGTCAGCGCCACCTGCTCGGCGTCCCGGACCAGCCGGACGGTCTGGAAACTGTCCCCGCCGATCACGACCCGCGACACCCCGGCATTGGTCAGCGTCGCCTTGATTCCCTGGTTCGGTGGCACCAGTGCCACGACCGACGTCCGTACCCGCTTGACCAACCGTAGATAGTGGCCCGGGAAGTCCTGGTCGAACAGTGCCATCGGGGTGGCGAAGGTCAGGACGCCGGTCCGCCGGAACTCCTGGAACTCCACCGGCGCCAACCGCGCCAACGAGAACGTCTTGGCGAGCTGGAGCTTCCTCTTGTTGTTCTCGAACGCGAACTGGTCCAGCTCGTAGATGTCGCGCAGGAGCCGCGCGGATCCGGTCAGCCCGCGGCGGTCCGGTTCGGAGGTACTGGCCAGCACGCCGTCCTCCGAGGGCTGCCAGTAGTCCCGGCGGACGAAGACCGGAACCGGCTGCTGGGTTTCGAACGCCAGTTGGTTCTGGGCGAACTGGCCGAGGCTGGTCGCCTGTCGCAGGAAGTACCCGTACACGTCGGCGAGTACGTCGATCATCCACTCGTACAGCTCGACGTTGGTGAACTTGCCGGTCAGGAACGCGAGCGTGGCCTGCGCGTGGCCGTACTGGAGCTGCGCGATCGCGCCCTCCTGGACCACGATGGCCTGCCGATCCCTGGCGAGCAGCACCTGCTGCCGCGCGATCGCGACATCCTTGCGCGCCACGGCCTGTTGCATCCGCCACTCGCGTACCCGGTTCTCCACGCTGGCTCGTAGGCTGTGCCGCTGGATATCGGCCTCGATGCCGTTGAGCTTCATGACCTGATCGGCCTTGGCGAGGGACAGCCCGATGATGGCCCCGGTGGGTACCGCATCGATGAACGCCTCGATGCCGGTCGCCGCCTGGATGGCCTGGAACGAGGTGATCGCGGCGTCGATACCGGCGATCCAGTCACGCGCCCGCCGTGCGTTGCCGTAGTCGGCCAGGAGCTTGTCCTCCCAGGTGTTCATCGGATTGTTCAGGAGTACCTGGTACTCCTGAACCTGCACGTCGGCGCGCTCCCGTTGCACCTCGGCGAGGACGATGCTGTCGGCGGCTTCCGTGGCACGGAGGTCCTGGAGGCGGACGTTGGCGTTCGCCAGCGCCAGGTCGTGCCGCGCCTTGAGCACGTTGTAGGCCTCCGCGTCACGCTTCTCCAACGCGGCGAGGTAGGCCTGCTCCACTTGTTGCGCGATGCTCGCGAGTTGCTTGGTCCGCTCGATGAGCGTGGTGTACCGGTACGGCGTGGGCTGCAGCGAACGCACGGTCTCCGAGCCGAACGGGCTGCCGCCGGCCACCAGAGGAGACGAGCCCGACGCCTGGTTGACCGCCGTCACCGGCTCGAGTTGGCGGACCAGACCGGCGGCGTTGCGCCCGGTGTGCAGCTTGGCGAGCGCGACCTGCGCGCGGCGCCGCAACGCGGTGGGCACGTCGTTCGGCGTCAGCCCCGGAATCGGTACCGGATTGAGTTCGGGCAGGGCGAGCAGGTCGAGCGCGAACCGGTACAGCGAACGCGCGCGGGGCAGGGACTCGTTCGTGTCCTGCACGAACTCACCGTCGGCGAAGTCCAGCAGGCACCGCACGATCGACATCACCACGAACCGCGTGTGCACGTCGTAACGCGTGGTCTGGGGATCGTCGTACGACTCTTGCACGATGTCGTGCGGGTTCAGCGAGTCCTGCAGCCACACGAGCTTGCGGCGGAACTTGCGCGGTTGCGACGACAGGTCCCGCTCCATGGTCAGGCCGTGCCAGGTCTTGCGCACGAGCGGGTGAAGGTCGTAGGCGTACACCATGCGGAACCAGTCGAGTGCCGCGAGATACTGACCCGACCGGTGCAGCTGCAGGGCGATCGCCAGCGGCAGGTGGAAGTACTTCTCCTGTACCGAAACAGGGATCGTCGCCAGCGTCGCGTCGGCGATGGCGGCCTTCACCTCGTCCCGGTGCAGCTTCAGCTCGTCGGGCGTGCGCGCCAGTGTGAGACCGAAGGTCTGGGCGACCTTCCGGGCGCCGTCCGGGGTGAACGGTCGCGACTCACGCATGGTCCCGATCGCGTTCTCGAACTTGCCGCTCTGCTGCTGCGGTCCGATGGTCGGCCGCAGGGTCGGGTACAGCATGTTCTCGGGGTACAGGAAGACCTTCATCGCGGCGTACCAGTTGGCGTAGGAACCGATCCAGCGGAGCTCCTCGTCGAACTGGTCCTGCAGCTCGAGGTTGACCTTGCGAGCCCAAACGCCGGCGGTACCGGTACGAACGCCGAGCACGATCGCCTGCACGGTCTGGATCGCGAAGTCCACTCGCGACATTCGCGTCTCGCCGTTGGTCATCACGTCGACGAAGAGCAGCCGCGACAGCCCGTCCGCGGTAGTCGCGGAGACCTTCGGCGCGAATGGTTGCAACGCGGCGATGATGCCGTCGCGCAGCAACGGGTACGCGTCCCGTTCCGCCGCCTCGACCGCGGAGGCGAGTGCCTGACGCAGGTTCGCGCGCTGTTCGATCCGCCCCTGCAGGGTGGTCAGCCAGCGTTGGCGTGCTCCCTTGACCACACGCCACGGCGAGAGAGGCGTACCGGCCCGCTCGCCGGCGCCCACGACGAAGAAGGCCGGGCTCAGGATCACTCCCGCGGCGTACTCCTCCGCCCGCCACTTCGGATAGGCCCGCAGCTTGGCGGCGTGCACGAGGATGGCGTACGCGTCCTCCCAGTCGGTGGTGAGCGCCGCGTGCGCGGCGACGACCTTGCGGACGGCCATGAGTCGCGCGAAGGCCGCCAGCGACAGCGGCAACGCCGCCAGGTCCGGTTCGATGTCCTCCCCCGCTCGTTGCCGTGCGTCGAGCTCGAGCAGCCGCGACACGGGAACGAGTTCACTCGTGACGATCAGGTCGAACCGGAGAAGCTGCGGGTTGTTCTTCGGGTCGGTCATGCCGCTCACGAGACTGTCCTCAGCTGGCGGAACCGGGCCGGGTGTCGGAACGGGATCCGGGCCCGGCACCGGCTGGGCGCGCATCCACGCCAGCATCCCGTCCAGCCACTCCTGCCGGTCCCGCAGCAACTCGGTAGCCGGATTCGGCGCCGGCGCCAGGTCCGCCTCGGTGATGACGTCCGGGTCGACCACCGCGCCGACCCGGTCCCGGTCCTGCTCGCGCCAGACCGCGTCCAGCCGCTCGGCTTGCAGCGAACCGAGCAGGGTCGCCGCGACGGCGGGGTTCGGCAGGGTCGGTGTACCGGCCGGCGGGAACGCGGCCAGGCCGAACAGTTTCTCCAGGGTTGGTTCGTCGACCTGCGCCGGCTCGAGCAGCAGTCGCTGCAGGTTGTCGGGCGTCGCACCCAGCTCGATGCCCAGCCGGTCGCAGAAGGCCTGCTGGACGCTGCGATCACCGCGGATCGCGTCGCGAAGCTCGGGCAGCGACGCGCCGAGCCGTTCCAGGATCGCCTCGTACGCCCGCTGGCGGTACGCCACATCCGCCGCCTGACGCTTCTTGACGGCATCCGCGAGCTTCGCCTGGGACACGCCCGGCTGCTGTTCGGCTACCAGGGTGGCGTAGTTGATCCACTCCTGGTGGAAGCGGTGCCGGAGCACCTCCATGACGAGTCGCAGCTCCGATTCCCGGCGCTGGGCCTGCGTCGCCACCCCGAGCGGGTCGAGGCCGACCAGCTCCGGTACGGGCAGGTGGAGGTGGCCGCTCAGGACGGATGGCACCACGTTCGAGCCGAACAGCGTGAACCGGTTGCAGACGAAGTCAACCAGGCTCCGGAGGTACTCGTGCATCGTCGGGTCGACCGGCGGGTACGTCGGCTGGACCTCGATCATCCGTTGTACCGGGTCCGTTCGGTTGCCCGCCTGGTCCGTCGCCCGGACGACGATCCGGTGGATGCCCTTCGGGATCGTGACCGGGCCCGTCGACCAGTGCCGGCGGGTGGCCTGGCCGGGAATCGTCGCGAGCGCCGCGTTCTTCCACGCCGCGAAGTCGAGGTTCGTCGGCGGGTCGACGACCCATTGAACGCTGGCCACACCGCTCAGCCGGTCGTCCACCGTACCGGACAGCTCCGGCAGCAGCGCCGATCCGTCATCCTTGGCCGGAAGGCTCATCGTCTCGTCGGCGTTGACGACCAGCTTCGGCCGCTCGATGTCCTTTGTGGTCAGTGTGTGCTTCTTCTCGGTGGACAGGCCGTTGACGTCGAACGCCGTCACCGCGATCTCGTGGGCGTTGGTCGCGGCGAGATACGACAGCTTCGGCGGTACCGGCGGGTTCCACAGTCCTGTGTCGGGCGCGAACACCATCTTCGTCGCGCTGCCGCCGTCGACCCGGTACTCGACCCGGTCCACACCGACGTTGTCGGACGCGGTGACGCTGAACTGTACCGGGAACGACGTCCCCACGTTGTCGCTGACGACGGAGGGAGCGTTGATCTGGACCGTTGGTTTCTGGGCGTCGCTGAAGTGGACGGTGACGGTCAGGTGCGCCTCGCGCGTCTCCACCTTGCCGGTCTGGTTGTTCCGCCATTCCGCGGTCGCCTGGATGTGCAGCTTCACGTCCCCGAGGCCCTTGAACGAGGCACTCGACGTCTTCCATTTGTAACCGTCGCCGAACTCGGACCACGTCGCGGACAGAACCTTGACCACCTGCTGGGGAGTACCGGGTGCGAACGTGAAGGTGACCGAGATGCTCTGTATCGAGTACAGCGTCCCGGAGACCGTCCCGCCGGCCGTGACACTCAGCCCGGTCGACGGCGCCGAGATCTGGCCGGGCGGTTCGGTCATTTTGAAGCTGAACGACGCGACCGGTGGATCGACCGGGCCGGGCTTGGGTGGATCGAACTTTATGCCCGACGTGGTGGTACCGCTCCCCGAACCGGCAACGGCTCCTTCGGCCAACTCCTCGATCCGAGCCGCGGACTCTTCGGTCGTAATCAGTGCCATCTCATTCTTCCTATCTGCTGCTACGGCGACGGCTGTCGGGCGTTCAGGCACGGGGCGAGCGGCAAGCCGGCCACGCCGCACGCGTCGCCGTCGCTGGGGTGCGCCGCGTTGCTCGTGATGGAGCTGGGATCGTTGAAGGACGGGGACTTGTCGTATTCCTTGCGGAACCAGTGCAGGCGCGTCGAGATACTCATGAAGTCGTTGGTCGCGTGCACCCGGTAGTCGTATCGGTCCAGCGGGAACTCCATGAGGTGATGGAGCTCGTGCGCGAGGCCGGTCGGTTCGTTGTCTCCCCAGATCGTGGCGCCGGTCCAGCCCCTATGGTTGACGTTCACCCGGAATGAGTCCGGGTCGGCCTTGTCGACGAAGGTGAGGTCGACGGTGTAGCCCTTGGTCGAGGCCGCTATTTCGATGGCGTCCTCCATCGCCTTGATACTCTTGACGTCGTCTTTCGTGCCGGATCCGACCGGCCGGAGGAACACATTCACCTTGACTACGATGTCGGTCGCCGACCTGCGATCGACCTCGTAGCTGCCACCGAACGTCCCGGCTCTCCGGACGTAGTCCCGGCCAGGTTCGTTCGCCTTCGCCTCCTGGCGATTGGTGATCCAATCGGGCTGGATACTCAGCCGCATCTGCTCGTTCTCCACCTGCTTGGCCATCTCGGCTCTCTGCTCCTTCGCGATCCCTTTGGGTGTGCGGACCGGTGTATCGAAGAGCCGCTTCAACTGCCGCAGTTGCGCTACTGTCGTGTCCGGGTTCATCGTCGTGAAATTGATGATTTCCTGGGTGACGTTGCGATCCCAGGGTGACAGCGCTCGAAACGCCCGGGTG